>VFQN01001769.1_pt1 | contig 35108 bp, 36 predicted proteins | sample 3512371 | NCBI WGS metagenome assembly VFQN01 (sample SAMN10412370, study PRJNA504923) | tailings metagenome | isolation source: Replicate 2 from Balatoc abandoned mine | place: Philippines: Itogon, Benguet | collected 2017-08-28 | reverse complement strand
GCGCCAGGTCGGCGAGGTCTGGTACCAGTTCTTCCACCAGCTGCCCTGGGCGGCGCAGCTGGTGGGTTCCTCGCGCGAGGCGTGTCGCCTCTACTTGCGACACTTCCTCTCGCACTGGTCGCACCAGCAGGGCTGGGTCGAGCACGAGCTCGAGACCTGGGTCGACCACTTCATGAAGCCCGGCCGGCTGCAGGGCGGCTTCAACTGGTACGGCAGCGTCTACGAGGCGCGCCTGGCGGTGATCGAGGGACGCACGCCGCCGGCCGCGCCGATCGACCTTCCCACGCGCGTGCTGTGGGGCGCGCACGACCCGGTGCTGAAGGCCGAGTGGACCGACCGGCTGCACGAATACTTCACCGACCTTCAGCTCGACGTGCAGCCCGATTCCGGGCACTTCGTGCACCTCGAGCAGCCTGACATCGCGGCCGAGGCGATCGGCGCCTTCTTCGACCGCATCGCACCCCCTCCGGCCGGCCCGACCCGCAGATAGCCGGGCCTCCGCTCACGTTCGGCCGGCGCGTGCGAAGTCCGCTGCCAGCCGACCCACCTCGGCGAGCACGGCCTCGTCCTGCGCACGGATCCATTCCGTGCTGTGCACCGGCCCTTCGTAGAAGCATGCGAGCACCCAGGGCGCGCGACCCGGCGGCCAGAAGATCGCCGTGTCGTTGATGCGGTCGGGCATGCCGGGGCTGAAGCCGGTGCCGGTCTTGTCGCCGGCGCGCCAGTTCGAAGGCAGGCCGGCGCGCAGCCGTTGGCGGCCGGTCTCGGTGGCGCGCATCCAGGCGATCAGGCGCTCGCGGCTCTCCTGCCCGAGAACGCTGCCCGTGCACAGGCGCGCGACCGTGGCGGCGAAGGCGGCCGGGCTGCTCGTGTCGCGCTCGTCTCCGGGCGGCACGCGGTTCATCTCGGGCTCGTAGCGGTCCAGCCGGGTCACGGCATCGCCCTGCGCACGCAGCCATCGCGTGAGGGCTTCCGGGCCGCCGAGCGCACGCAGCAGCACGTTGGCGGCAAGGTTGTCGCTGGTGACCTGCACCGCTTCGGCCAGCTGCAGCGGCGTGGCCCAGCCTCGCGCGAGCAGCGGCTCCGTGACCGGCATGTGCGGCACGCGTTCGCTGCGCCGCAATGGCAGCCGCGCATCGGCGCGCAGCCGGCCCTGGTCGATCGCCTGCAGCACCGCAGCGGCCAGCGGCAGCTTGAAGGTCGAGCACATGCCGAAGCGCTCGTCGCCGCGGTGCTCCCAGCGCCGGCCCGAGCCGGTGTCGAGCAGGGCCACGCCGAGCCGGCCGCCGGCGCGCTGCTCCAGTTCGGCCAGCGCATCGGCGGCGAAGGCGCTGAACGGCAGCAGTCCGGCGAGCAGGGCGGAGCGTCGCGTGAGGGTCATGGTGTCGGTCGGATCTTGCACGGGGCCCCTGCATTCTTCTCGATGTGCCGGAATGAACTAACCGCGTTGGCCGTTGCATTCCAGGCGGGGTGTCGCGCGGGCCGAAAGCGCGGGAGGCGATGCCTAGAATCAAGCGCGTCTGTCGTTAGTTCATTCATCGATCGTCCCGTGAATCTCGACCTCTTCAGCGATCTGGATCGCGCGAGCCCGACGGCCTGGCGCGAGGCGCTCGAAGCCTGGCGCTCCGATGCGCAGCGCAGCGGCTGCCTGCAGCGCGATTCATCGGCCGAGGTCTACGACCACATGTGGACGGCGCTGGCCGCCTGGGCGGTGGGCGAGGGCATCACGCTCGATGCGCTGCGCGCGGAAGACCTGGATCGCTACCTCGCCTCGCGTGGTGGCGCCGACGAGCTCTCGGCGCGCTATGCGTGGCGGCTGCTGCGCCTGGTCAGCCGTGTGATGGCGCATCGCGCGCGCAGCGAGGGAGCGGCCCCGAACGCGGCTGCCGATGCCCTGCTGGCAAGCCGGCCCGATCTGCGGTTTGCCAACGCCGCCACGCGCGACGCATTACCCGACTATTTGCCCGCCTCCGAAGCCAAGCGGCTGGTGACCCATCTCTCGGCGATCCGGCCCGGCCGCATCGCCGCCGGCCAGCCCTGGCAGGAAGTGCGCAACCGCGCGGCCGTGGGCACCATGCTGGGCGCCGGCCTCACACCTGGCGAAGTGCGTGCGCTGGAGCTCGGCGACGTGATCGTCGAAGCCGGCCGCTTGCGTGGCGTGCCGTGGAAGCTGCGCGTCCCCGGCGATGGCAACCGCCCGGCACGCGAAACGCCGCTGGCGCCCTGGGCCGGGCAACTGCTGCACCACTGGCTCGAGGTGCGCGCTCAGCAGGGCATTCCCGGCGCGGTGCTGTTCCCGTCGACCCGCTCGAGCGGCAAACCCTGGGGCAAGGTGGCGCAGTACAACGCCACGCGCGAGGTGCTGGCCGCTGCCGGCATCGACGACGCCGCGGGCGGCAGTTTCCGGCTGCGCCACACCTTCGCGCTGCGCCAGCTGCGCCGAGGCACCTCGCCCGACGACGTGGCGCGCTGGCTGGGCGTCACCGATCCGGCCGTGCTGGCGCGCTACCGGCGCGTGGTGCACGCACCGGTGGAACTGGTCTAGGGCAGTTTCGGCGCGGCCAGCCGTTCGTGCATCTCGGCGGCCGTGTTGCGCAAGGCGCGGCTGGCCTCGCCATGCCCGGCCAGCGCTGCCCAGTAGTCGCGTGCGATCGGCACGGCCGCGCTCGACAGGCTGGCCCGGTCGGGTGCGAAGGCCGAGTAGTCGGGGTTGCCGCCCAGGCTGGCGTTGGGGCGCCAGCGCATCGACAGCATGTCGTAGGCCGGCGCGAGCGTGAAGCGCCCGCGCGGCAGATCGTCGAGCACCACGAAGAGCGCCAGGTTGCCCGAGTGCATGTCGGTGTTGCCGATCAGGCGGCCGAAGGCGAGCAGCGTGGCGATGGCTTGGTGGTCGGCCTCGGAGAGCCGGCCCTGCCGCGCCAGCACGGCGGAGCTGGCGGCCCAATGTGTGTAGTGATCGGGCACGAAGGCCTTGTGCACTTCGCCGATAGCCACCGCGTGGCAGCGGCCGTGCGCGCCGAAGCGGTCGAAGCGCTCGCTGATCAGGTAGGTGCGCGAGTCGGTGGTCTCGATGCGCGTGCGCGCAGCGGCCAGGCCGTGGCGCGCCAGCACCTGGCTGGCCAGGTGCTCGGCCAGCAGCAGATCGCGCCAGCGCTGGCCGAAGGGCGTGTCGTGCGGCGGCGTGAACTTGACGATGACGTGCTGCAGTTCGCCGGGCGTGCTGCGCTCGCCCTGCAGCACGGCAAGAAACTTCGGTTGCTCGCCGCCGGCCGACGACCCGGCCGGCAGGGTGCGCGCCACGTCCTGCGCCACCGCATCGAGCGCCGCTCGCAGCGCCTTGCCGGAACGCGGCATCGGTTCGTGCTGCGGCCGCGTGGCCGAGGCCTGGCCGAGCGTGATCGCGCCCGACGCGTCGTGCAGGAACAGCGCCGAGTACAGCGTCGACTCCAGGCTCCAGCGCTCGGGGTCGCCTTCGAGCCCGGCGCCGGCCAGGCGCTGTGCATGCAGCCGGCCGAGAAAGCCCTGAGCCCTCAGCGGCGACAGCGCCCACGGCAGCTCGCGGCTCGGGCCGGCGGCGAAGTAGGCGCTGTCGGCGATGCAGACCTGCTCACCGGCGATGAAGCTCAGCGTGCCGATCTCGCTGACGCGCCCGTCGACATCGGTCCACCAGATCGGCTGCTGCGCCGCCAGGCCGCGGATCGGCCGCGGCAGCGCATAGCGCGTGGCGCGCGCGCGGCCGAGCGTGAGCACCTGGCCGGCCAGGTCGGCCAGCAACCGCGACACCGTGGCCTGGCTTTTTCCGGTAGCCTCCTGGAGCTGCCGGGATGAAGCGATTCCCCGATGTGAGAGAACCCCCAGGATCGCCTCGTGATCTCGACCGAACATGGCCGCCTTTTTGCATAGATAGTGAATAGATAGTAGGAACGAGTCGCGAGGCTGTCAAACGGTGGCGGGCAGCATCCCGCGGGCGCCGCGCCGCCAGGCGCGCCGATATTCCTTATGTCAACTCAGGTCGAGGCCCGACGCCACCACCGCTGCGGCTCCATGCTCAGTACTGCCGATCGGGCACGCGCACCATGGGGTAATCGTATTTTTCCTGCAGATTGACACGCTCCCACCGAAAAACTTCAACAACGACAAGCACTTGCAAAAACTGGCTCTCGGCGACCCTTTGTGCTTTCGGTGCAGATTGACACGCTTCAACCTGCCCGACCAATCACGCCGCGGGCGCCTCGAAGGCACCTCCGATTTGCTTGGCCCGGCGGAGATCGTCTGAGTGCAGGTACGTGGACGTGGTCGACAAGGACGCGTGCCGCAGGTTGTCGCGCACGGTGGTCAGCTCAGCTCCGCGCTGAAGCGCATGGGTCGCGTGCGTGTGCCGCATCCAGTGCGGCGTCGCACGCCGCAACTTCTCGGCCAGCGCGGGGTTCGTGTCAGCCAGGTGATCGGCCGACGTTCCGAAGAACCTCGTCACGATCGCCCACAGCCGCTTGGACGTGATGCAAGCCTCGCCCTCGAGGCTGCCGAGCAACGGCGTTGCGGGGCTCCACTTGGACGGTGTCACTGGCAGGCCGCGTTGCACCAGGTGCCGGTCCAGAACTTGGCGCGCCAGCCCGGGCAGCACGACCTTGCCGGACTTGCTGCCCTTGCCCACGATGCGCAGCCAATGGTCGCCGTGTCCGTCGATCTCAATGGACCCGAGCGTCGCGTGCACCAGTTCGCTGGCACGCAGCCCTGTGCTGTAGCTGAAGTCGATCAGGAACCGAAGCCTTTGGGCGGCGGCCGGCTGCCAGCCGTACGACCACTCCAGCCCTTCGGCGACCGTCCTCACAAGCTTCCATTCCCCTTCGGAGAAGGATCTCGTCGTGTCCACGGTCGCTGGCGTGGCGCCTCGCACCTTGATGCCGGCAAATGGGTTGGCCAGCACGTAGCGCTGCTCGATCAGCCACCGGAACATCGCGCTCAGCACGGACAGCGCGTAGGCCCTGGAGCGCGTGGACAGCCCGCCGGCGAACGGGCGCCATTCGGCGGAGGTACGCGGCGCCGCCGGCCCTACCCAACGCTGCTTCGGCGCGGGCTGCCGCAGGAAGGCCCGGTACGCCAAGGCGTCTTCGGTGGCCAGCGAGGACAGTGCGAGGCCACGCTCGAATATGGCCCACAGGATCAGCCGCTCCGCTTCCTTGCGGTAGGCCCGCTGCGTGGCGGGCGCTTCGTGGAGCGACAGCCAAGCCTCGACCGCCTCGTAGTCGTTGTTCGCCCGCAGAACGCACGACGCGCGCGGCGCACGATGCAGACCCTTGCTGCCGTCCACATCTTGCGGCACAACGAGCTTCTCCCAGGGAACCACATCCGATGGAGCGTGGGTGACGAGCATCGCGCGGGCCCGGTCGGTCAGGCCGGCATGGCCAGCGAAGAAGGCCTCGACCCGGCGCGCCCCGGCCACGCCGAGGCCATCGATGTCGACCCACCAACGCCTGCGGCGCGGTACGCGCAGCGTGAGGTCTGCCAGGGTCTTGATGCCGGCGCGGCGCAGCACGACCGCAATGCGAGGCTCCAGCCAGAGGTCAACCCCGTCGCCGAGCAGGGGGACGGGAACGGTCGCACTGCGGAGCTGCTCGATGGCCGCGGCCATGCCGCGCGCGGACGCTGGGCCCTTGCGGGCCGGTCCCACGAACAGCTCGGCGAGGTCATCTCGGTGACGCGACCTAGCGAACGCGGCGATGTCGCGGCGGATCGCCCCGATGACGCCGCGTGAGGACTGACCGCGCGTCGGAGCATCACCGAGATACCGCGTCACGGCATCCCTTGACGGCAAGCCCTCATGCCAAGCCCGCAGAACCGCGAGCGCCGCCGCGTCAGGCAGTGACACGGACGTTGCGGTTACAGACAGGCTCGTTTTCACTTTGCGCAGTTTACGCCGCTGGCAGCGCTATGCCGCTAAGAAAACTTATCGGAATAGCACTATGCAACCACGCAGCACTATCGAGTGCCGCGCCGCATCACATTGGGGATTCAAGTTCATCGTGCCAGGGCAGTCTTGATCGAGCGCGCCCCCGATGCAAGTCATCGGCCTTCGGCCGGTGGGCTGCCCGGCAACACCATCGCGCCGACGTGTGCTCATCATTTGTCAATTAGCTGACATCATCTCGATTGATGATCACGCGTTGCAACTGCGGTTGACGCACGCCCAACACCACCGTCATCGTCGAACGATTGACCTCAGTTGGTCGACGACCTCCAAGGAAAAGCCAATGCACGACCTCTCCGTCTCCTTCATTGCACGCCTCGTCGCAGGCTTGGCGCTCGGCGCTGCTGGATTGGCCGCAGCGCAGCCCGCTTCGGAACTGCCGCTCCAGTCGGACAAGGCCAGCAAGGAAACCAACGAAGTCGTTCTGCGGTTGAACTACGACGGTTCAGCGCGGAGCGCTCTCGCCCGCCTGACCCCGGAACTGGGAAGCGCGCGGTCGGAGACCGAGGTTGAGGCTTTGGCGCTTCGCGCCTTCAACCAAGGCCAGTCTGCCGATCTGGCCGTGATATCGCCGCGGATGCAAGCGCGATTCCTGCTTGCCGAGAACCGGATGACAGACAAGGAGCGAGCGGCACACGAGTTGGCCCGCAGCGCCGGTCAAATTCCAGCGGATGCTGACGACCGAGGCTGTGTGAGAACTCTCCTGCGCTGATCCGATCACAGCTCCCAGCCAAGCATCGGGAGTGACGCGATGGGTCGATACGTCGAAGGCCAGGATCGGACGCAGAGTGTTCTGTTCCCCGAGCAGCTGGACGACTGGATCCACGAGGACAGCACTGTTCGTGTCATTGACGTCTTCGTCGATGAGCTCGATCTGAAGAAGCTGGGCTTCGGGCGCGCGGAGCCTGCGTCGACGGGCCGACCCGCGTACAGCCCGGCGACGCTGCTGAAGATCTACGTCTATGGCTACCTCAATCGGGTGCAGTCCAGCCGCCGCCTGGAGACCGAGGCGCAGCGCAACCTCGAGCTGATATGGCTGACTGGGCGGCTGGCCCCTGACTTCAAGACCATTGCTGACTTCCGCCGCGACAACGGCGAGGCGATCCGCAGGGTCTGTAAGGAGTTCGTGCTGCTGTGCCGCCGGATGAAGCTCTTCGTCGACGGCATCGTTGCCATCGACGGCAGCAAGTTCAAGGCGGTCAACAACCGCGACAAGAACTTCACCGACCGCAAGCTGCAAGCTCGCATTGAGCAGCTCGAGGACAGCATCAAACGCTACCTGGTCGAGCTCGATCGCGCCGACCGCGACGCCACTGCCGTTCTGCCCGGGCGAGTGGCGCACCTCAAGGAGAAGATCGTCAAGGTCAAGCAACAGATGCAGGCGCTGGAGGCGATCGGCGAGCAGATGAAGGCTTCCGAGGATGGGCAGATCTCGCTGACCGATCCGGATGCGCGCTCGATGGCCACCAGCGGCCGGGGCACCGGCATCGTTGGCTACAACGTGCAGACTGTGGTCGACACCAAGCACCACTTGGTGGTGGCCCATGAGGTCACCAACGTCGGTCACGATCGCGATCAGCTGTCGTACATGGCCAAGCTCGCCAAGCAAGCGACCGCTGAAGACAGTCTCATCGCGCTTGCAGACCGCGGGTACTACGAAGGCTACGAGATCCTGGCGTGCGAGCGAGCCGGTGTCGCTGCGGTGGTTCCCAAGCCGATGACATCGAACAACGCCGCTGCAGGCCTGTTCGACAAGCGCGACTTCGTCTACGACGACAAGACCGACACGTACCGGTGCCCGGCTGGCAGTATTGCGATCTACAGACTGACTTCCGAGCAGTCCGGCAAACTCCAGCACAAGTACTGGTCGTCGGATTGCCCTCGCTGTCCCATAAAGCCGCAATGCACCCACAGCAACGAGCGACGCATCTCACGGTGGGAACACGAGGACATCGGTTCGCAGCCCCATCCGCGAACTCAAGCTGATCCGATACGGAAAGTTCACCGACCGAATCCTGGCGCTGCCCTTCAAGGACAGAGACATCCACCTCATCGTCGGCCCTAATGAGGCCGGCAAGTCGACCTTCAGAACCGCCATCGGAGATTGGCTGTTCGGGATCCCAATGCGCACGCCTCTCGCATTCCTGCATCCGATGCCTGAATTGCGCATCGGTGGTGTGATCGAGCGGCGGGGATCTGGAATCGCAGGGGGCGAAGAGCTCGCCTTCGACCGCACGAAGGGCAACAAAAACACCCTTCGAACGCCGACGGATGCGCCTCTGCCGGACGGCGTTCTACAGCGTTGGCTCGGTAGCCTCCAGGCGCAAGCGTTCACCCGGATGTACGCACTGGATCACACGACTCTGGTCGAGGGCGGTGCAGGCATTTTGTCGGCATCGGACGACATAGGCCGCATGCTGTTTCAGTCGGCCGCTGGCATTGAGCACTTGGGCGACGCCTTGCAAAAGCTTCAAGCGGAGGCTGAGGCGCTGTGGGCACCTCGCAAGTCCGGTGCGCGTGCGTACTACCAGGCACTCGAAAGCTACGAAGCCGCACATGCAGAGTTCAAGCGAGCCACGCTGCGCACCAAAGACTGGAAGGCGCTGCACGATGCGCTGACCTCTACCGAGGCACAGCTGGCCGCGGCCAAGGCAAGGGATGCCGAACTGCGACAGCAACTGAGCCGCCTAGAGCGAATCCGTCGCGTGCGACCACTGCTGCAGGCGTTGGATGCCGCCAACGCCCAGCAAGCCGAAATGCTGGCATCGGGCGACATTCCACTGCTGGAGGCGACCGCCGCTCAGGTTTTTGCGCGCGCGACGCAGGACATTGCTCTGGCGGATGCAGAAATCTCACGGCTGCAGCGCGAAATCGCTGAGGTTCAAGCCAATCTGCAGGGGACGATCGTCGACAAGAACATTCTTGCGCTGCAAGAAGACATTACAGAGCTCAATGAGCGCCGTTTGCAGTTCCGGACTCATCGCACGGACATGGTCAAGCGTGCGGAAGAGATCCGCTTGGAGTGGGTTCGTGTGCAGGAGTTGGCTCGCGGCCTGGGTTGGCCCGCCGACAGCGAAGAAATGGTCCGCCAACGCCTGCCCGCAGCCCCTGTGCGGGCACGACTGACCCAGTTGATCAAGGAGCGTGACGTCCTCGGAGCCCACGGTTACCTCTCCATGCCGGGCGCCCAGCGCCACATAGCCCACCACGCTGCCCAGCCCCTGCTCGGCTGGGAACTCCGCCAGCAGGTCGCCGACCGACACCTGGCTGGATCGCTGCAGGGCGTCGCGGATGCGACTACCGATAACCTACTGCCAAGTTACCCGGAGCCGGTGGCCGGGTGGTTGAACATCGGCGTACTTCATACGGCGCTCGAAGGCAATGCCGAGCACGCCAAGTACGCCCCCTGCTCCGTGGCTGAACTGCAGGCCAAAGGCTACCAGTATTGGGCACTCGGACACGTCCATGAGCACTGGATGCTGCGTGGGGATGTGACGATTGCCTATTCGGGCAACTTGCAGGGCCGTCACATCCGCGAGCTGGGTGCGCGAGGCGCGCTCCTGGTTACTGCTGAAGAAGGTGAGATCACCGAAGTCGATCGGCTGGAAGTCGATGTGTTGCGTTGGCATGCGCTGGAAGTGGACATCAGCACGGTCGGTGACCGTCGCGGAGCTATCCGCGCTGCTGGCCTAGGGCTGGAGCGGACTCTTGATTCGACTCCCTCCCACCTGCCTTTGGCCGTCCGGGTGCTGTTCCAAGGGCGGTCCGCCGCTCATGCGGAGCTGGTCGCCGATGAAGGGCAGCTTCGTCAGGAGGTCATCGCTCAGGCGGTCGCTCTGGACGCCGACAGGTTGTGGATCGAGAAGGTCCGGGTGGCGAGCGAGGATCTGGACACGCATCAGATGTCTTCCACCGATGACGCTGAGGGTGCGCTGGCCGAACTAGCTGGTCTGGCTTTGGCGGCCAAGGATGATTCGGAACCGCATCGACCGCGAGATCGCCGCGCTGCGCGGCGGCGTCGTGCACACCCTGCCGGCCGACCGTGCCCTGGAGCGTGCACGCGAAGTGATCCGCCTGGCCGACGAGTTGGCCGGCGACTTCCGGCGCGTGCGGGACGACTTCGACCGGCTAAACCGCAGCCTGCGCCAGAGCCTGGTCGAGAACGACGGCAGCCGTGGCGAGGTACTGGAGCAACTGTTCCCGGCCCAGGCTTCGTCGACATACACATGGCAGGTGGCGCAGCGCGCCGCGCCGCCGCATTCGGCGACGATGCCGGGCACGCCGGCCCCGGTGGCCGCGGCCATGACGCTGACGCCCTCGGGCGCCTCGAAGCCTTGCTCGCTGCCGTCGGCGAGGATGAAGGTGATATCGGGCATGGTGTGCAGTGGAGAGTGCCCGCCATCGTAGCCGCGCTCAGCGCGGCGGATCGGCGGCGGCGGGAGGCGCTGCCGCCGGCCGGAAGTTGGCCGCGCCGATCAGCGCCAGCTCCACGTACATCGGCCGCGTCAGCAGCCGCGCGATGCCGCTGGACAGCAGCGCGGTGGCCATCAGGCTCAGCACCATCGCATGGCCCGACACCATCTCCATCACGATGATGAAGGCGGTGATGGGCCCTTGCGTCGTCGCCGCGAGAAAGCCGACCATGCCCAGCGCGATGAGCGGGATCGCCTCCTGGGCCGAGACACCGGTGAGCGTGGCGACATCGTGCCCGATGCCCGCGCCGATGGCCAGTGACGGCGCGAACACACCGGCCGGCACGCCCGACCACGCCGACAGCCAGGTGGCGCAGAACTTCAGCAGCGTGTACAGCGGCGTGAGTTCGCCCTGCGCTTCGAGCAGGGAGCGTGTCGGCAGGTAGCCGGCGCCGGCGGTGGCGCCGCCTGTGACGACGCCGATCACCGCTACCGCGAATGCACAGCCGGCCGCAAAGCGCAGCGGCGCACGACGCCGCCACTGGCTGAATCGATCGGGCAGGCCTCGCGCCGAGGCGACCAGCAGGCGCGAGAACAGCCCGCCCGCCAGCCCCGCGGCCACGGCCACCAGAAGGCCCGGCCCGGCGATCGCCCAGTCGAGGCTTTGCACGCGAAGTTCACCGAAATAGCTGAGGTTGCCGAAGAAGGACACGGCCACCAGGCCCGCCAGCACGATGCTGACGATCACCAGCGAGCTGTGCGAGGCGCTGCGCCGGCGCGAGAGCTGCTCGAGCGCGAAGATCACGCCGCCCAGCGGCGTGTTGAACGCCGCTGCGATGCCGGCGGCCGCGCCGGCCACCATCAGGTCGTGCGCATCGATGCCGGCGGCGGGCGAGAGCCAGCGCCGCGCATGCTGCATCACGCCGGCACCCACCTGCACCGTCGGCCCCTCGCGCCCGATCGACAGGCCGGCCAGCAAACCCGCCGACACGAGGCCGATCTTGTGCAAGGCCAGCCGCAGCGAGACCAGGCGGCCGCGCTGCGCCTCGGGCGTGTCGTCGTCGAGCGCCAGCACCACCTGCGGAACGCCCGAGCCTTGTGCACCCGGCGCGAAGCGCAGCGTCCACCACAGCACCGCCACGGTGAGCAGCGGCGTCCACAGCAGCGGCAGCCAGCGCCCGAACTCACCGGCTCCGCGCAGCGCCTCGAAGCCCGCACTGGCTGCTTCGGCCAGCATCGTGAAGCCGACGACGACCAGTCCGGTGACCGCCGCATAGACGAGCACCACGGCCCGGTCGATCCACGGGTCGCTGGAGGAGACCTCGCTGCGCAGGTTGCGCCAGAAGTCGGGCTCGTGGTCGTGCATGGGCAAGGCCTAGGCGGGCCGCAGCGCGCAAGGGCTGATCAGATCCAGCGCCGCACCCCCGCCTTGTAGGCGAGGTACTCCTGCCCGAAACGCTGCTCGAGCGCACGCTCCTCGGGCTTGATCTGCAACTCGGTGAGGTAGAGGCAGAAGACCGCCACGAGGAGATAACCGATCAGGTGCGCCGCCCATGCCGCCACACCTAGCAAGACCAGCGCCATGCCGAGGTACATCGGGTTGCGCGTGAAGCGGAAGAGGCCGCGCGCGACGAAGCGGCTGGCCTTGGCCGGCGTGCGCGGATCGAGCGTCGTGCGCTGCAGCCGGAACTGCAGCGCGGCACCGAACAGCACGGCCAGGCCGAGCACGACGAAGGCCAGGGCCATCGTCCGTTGAAGCGCCCACGATACCGTCAGGTCCGGCAGCAGCACGCTCGTCGAGGCGATGAGCGCGGCGAAGACAGCGGTGAGCAGCAAGGGCGGGATCTTGAGTTCGAGCGAGCGCATGGTGTTCAGCCGGGCGAGCCCACGCTGCCGGACTCCAGCACGACACCCGCGCTGTCGACCATGCGCCAGGTGCTGCCCTCGGTGTGCAGCGTCCGCCCGGCATCGGGATAGTGGCAGACGTCATGCGTCAGCCGCGTGCCGACGATCAGGTAGCTGCACGGCTGCGCCGACTCGTTGGACACGGTGTGCGCATTGGGCACGCCGGCCGGCCAACAGGCCGCGTCGCCCGGCTGGAGTTGGTGCTTGCCGTCGTTCTCGGTGATGGTCACCGCGCCGCTGAGCACGTAGAGAAACTCGTCTTCCCTCTCGTGCCAGTGCCGCACCGACGACATCGCGCCAGGCTGCAGCGTCTGCACGGACGCACCGAACTGGTTGATGCCGCCGGCGTCCGAAACCCGCGCGGTCGACATGTCGCCGAACTCGGCATCGGCGCGCTCGGCGGTGGCGGCCTGGCCGCGTCGAATGATCATTCCATGGGCTCCACGAGATGGCGGCGATTCTCTGCCGGCGCGAACGGTTCGGGCCAGTATTCGACCAGCTGCACGATCTTCCCCTGGCGCACGGTGAAGAACGAGGTCGGCGCGGCCGACTGCGTGCCGTCGGTCAGGCTGACCTGCGTGACCACCGCTTCGCCGCTGGCCACCAGCCGGTTGATGTGAAAGCGCCAACGCCCGGTCGTCGGGTACTCGGTGTTCATGCGGCAGAAGCGCTCCGGTCCGCGGATGCGCTCCTTCGACTGCGGCCACTCCACCACGAACTCCGGCGCGAGCACCGCAGCGACCGAGGCGAAATCGTTGCTCGCCATCCGCCGCCAGAACTCGCGCACCACGTCTTCAGGCGACGGCGTGGTCGCATGGCAGACGGCCTCGATGTTGTGCCCGTCCGGCCCGATCACGAAGGCGGCGTAGTAGCCGGCGTGGTACTGCGGGCGCACACCCGGCGCACCGTGGTCCTGCCCGCCCGCGGCGAGCGCGGCGCGGTGGAAGGCATCGACCTGCTCGCGATGGCTCACCGTGAAGGCCAGGTGCAGGTGCGAGGGTGCGGCCACCGGCTCGCGGCGGATGCACAGCGAAGCGGTCTCGCCCGGCCGGCACATCTCGATGCCCAGCGGCCCTTCGGAGACGAGCTCGACGCCCAGCGGCTGCAGCGCCTGCAGGAAGAAGGCCTTGCTGCGGTCGTAATCGCTGGCGCTGAAGACGACGTGATCGAACATGGGTGCTCCCCTCTGTGCAACCGACAATCTACACATGCCGACGCCCGCCCCCCGCCCCCTTGCGATCGCACTGGCCGGCCTGCTCGCGCTGGCCACCGCGATGGGCATCGGCCGCTTCGCGTTCACGCCGTTGCTGCCGATGATGCTGAACGACGGCGTGGTCGATCTGGCCGGCGGCAGCTGGCTGGCCACCGCCAACTACCTCGGCTACTGGCTCGGTGCGATGGGCTGTGCGCTGCAGCCGGCGCTGTGGCGACGTGCGGGCTGGGCACCGCCCGCCCATACCACCGCCGTGCGCGTCGGGCTGGTGGCGACGGTGCTGCTCACGCTCGGCATGGCGCTGCCCTGGGCGGCTGCGTGGGCGCTGTGGCGGGGCCTGGCGGGCGTGGCCAGTGCGCTGGTGTTCGTCTACGTGTCGGGCTGGTGCCTCGCGCGGCTGAGCGCGCTGGGCAAGCCCTCGCTGGCCGGCCTGATCTACGTCGGCCCGGGGCTGGGCATTGCCGTGAGCGGCTTTGCCGCGAGTGCGATGGTCGCGCACGGGCTGCATGCCGCCACCGCCTGGGCGATGTTCGCGCTGCTGGCGCTCGTGCTCACTGCCTTCGCCTGGCCGCAGCTGCAAGGGGCCGTGGCCGCGCCTGCGGCTGCGTCGTCCGAACACGATGTGGCGCCGCGCGGCACCATCGCCGCATTCACGCTGGCCTACGGGTTGGCGGGCTTCGGCTACATCGTCACCGCCACCTTCCTGCCGGTGATCGCACGGCAGGCGCTGCCGGCCTCGATCTGGCTCGATCTGTTCTGGCCGATCTTCGGCCTCGGCGTCGCGGTGGGCGCACTGCTGACCCTGAAGCTGCCGGTGCACTGGGATCGCCGCCATCTGCTGATGGCCTGTTATGGCATGCAGGCCCTCGGCGTGTGGCTCGGCGCGGCCTGGCCGACGCTCGCCGGCTTCGCGCTGGGCAGCATCCTCATCGGCCTGCCCTTCACCGCGATCACGCTCTTCGCGATGCAGGAAGCGCGGCGGCTGTGGCCGCACAACGCGTCGGCGCTGATCGGCCTGCTCACCGCCGCCTACGGCCTCGGCCAGATCGCCGGCCCGCCGGTGGTGGCCTGGCTGCTGCGGCACAGCGCGAGCGCGGCCGAGGGCTTTGCGGCATCGCTGCAGCTCGCCGCGGCGAGCCTCTTGCTGGGGCTGGTGATCTTCGCGGCGCTCGCCAGGGCGGCGCGCGGCTGAGTGCCATCACGCTTCGCTCGCTTCGGCGCAGGCCGAAGCATTCGAACGCTCGATGGCCACACAGTGTCGCCAGGACCAACCCACCGCGAGCACCCATGGCCGTGACCTGCTTCATCCGCTACCAGATCGACCCCTTTCAGCGCGACGCCTTCCGGCGCTACGCCGAAGCCTGGGGCCACATCATTCCGCGCTGCGGCGGCAACCTGATCGGCTACTTCCTGCCGCACGAAGGCAGCAACGACATCGCCTGGGGTCTGATCGGCTTTGACGACATGGCGGCCTACGAGCGCTACCGTGCAGTGCTCCGGGCCGATGCGCAGGGGCGGGCCAACTTCGAGATGGCGCAGGCGCAGCGCTTCATCCTGCGCGAGGAGCGCAGCTGGCTCGAGGACGTCGCCGCCACGCGCCTTCCCGTCCAGACGGTGGCGCCGCGCTAATCTGCCGGCCATGCACACGCCCCAGGAGCCTCGCATGGCACGGGTGGCGGCCCTGGTGGCCGACCCGACACGATCGCGCATGCTCGCCTACCTGCTGTCGGGCGAATACGCCAGCGCCGGCGAGCTGGCCCAGGCCGCCTCGGTGACGCCGGCCACCGCCAGCGGCCACCTGGGCAAGCTGCTCGATGCCCGCTTCGTGGTCTGCGAGACCCGCGGCCGGCACCGCTACTACCGGATCGCCGATGCCGAGGTGGCCCATGCACTCGAAGCCCTGGCGCTGGTGGCCGAGCGCGACACGCACGACCGCGCCTGGGCGCACCCCGATCGGCAGCGCCTGCGCCTGGCGCGCTGCTGCTATGGGCACCTGGCCGGGCAACTCGGCGTGGCGCTGTTCGACGCGCTGCAGCGCGGCGGGTGTCTGCGATCGAGCGCTGCGGGCTACGAGCTGACCGCGTCGGGCCAGCGCTGGCTGGGTGATCTCGGCATGAGCCCGAGCCCGCCGAGCAGCCGGCGCCGGTTTGCCTATCGCTGCCTGGACTGGTCGGAGCGCCGCGACCACCTGGCGGGGCAACTGGCCGACGAGATGCTGCGGCACTTCGTCGAGAAGGGCTGGCTTCGCCGCGCTGCGGGCCGCTCCGTCGAGATCACCGCCATGGGGCAGCACGAGCTCATGCCCCGGCTGAGCGCGGGCGCCGGCTGAGACGACGACACTCATGACGCCCGCCTTGCGGACGAGCCGCCCGTCCGGTGCGCGATGCACCAGAGCCGCCATGAGACCCGGCTGGAACCGATCGAGCTGCTCGCAGGGATTGCGCAGGCCGGTGAGCCGGAGCACCACCCGCCCACCCACGCGCGAGCGGTGCGTCACGGTCACTCCGCAGTGCGCATCGCCCTGGACGCCCAAGCCGGCGGCCACGGCGATCACACGAACTGGCATTCAGCGCCTGTCCACGCAGAGTGAGGTCGAACAAGCACAGTCGGGCCACCGCGTTGCCACCGGCGAGCGTTCGGAACCCATGGCCGCTGCCGATGCGCCCCCGGCACCCTGCGCGCTCGGCGACGGGCGCGCCACGGTGTGTGCCTGCGCGGGCAGCCACAGCACGAGAACGACGGCCGCGAGCACGGCCTGCATCGCCGTCGCTGCAAGCACGGCGATGTGGCAGTGTCGGCCCTGCCCGCCGCCGGTTCCCAGGACGGAAGCGGCCTGCGCGATCGGGGCGGAGGCGGGGGGTGGAGACAGGCGCAGCGAGGCGGAAGGGTTCGGCATCGGAGCTTTCTCGGGTCGAAGAATCGGAGCAACGGATGGCCTGCGACAAACGTGAGGGCGAGCGAAGCCCGACCCGGGTCCGGACCCGGGCCTGGTCAGAGGTGGTGGAGGTTCAGGCCGGCTTGCGGGCCACGATGAAGACGCGGAAGTCGCGGCCTCGGGTGCCATGCCGCTCGACCGACACGATGTCCAGGCCCTGGCGGGCGATGGCCGACTGCAACTCGTCGGCATCGAAGCACAGCACGTGCGGCGCCTTGCCGATGGCGCGCATCACCGGCAGTGCGAGATAACGGATCAGCGGGTTCATCTCGGCGATGCAGGGCGTCTTGGAGATCAGCAGGCCGCCCGGCCGCAGCGACTGCGCCGCCAGCGCCAGCGCACGGTCGAGATCGGTCACGAGGTGCAGCAGGTTGAGGGCCAGCACCGCGTGGTATTCACCCGGGGCCGCGACCGGCGTGTCGGCGTCGGCCACGGCGAAGCTCAGCTGCGGCACCGGCTCGGCCGCCAGCTTCCTGCGTGCGATGGCGATCATGCGGCGCGAGACGTCGGTCGCCACCAGGCGGCGCGTGAAGGGCGCCAGGCGCAGCGCGGTGGTGCCGGTGCCGCAGCCGATCTCCAGCACGTCCTGATCGGTAGAGAGCAGGCCCTGCACACGCCGCAGCGTGGCCTCGTAGCCGGCCATGTCGGCGATGGGAGAGGCCGCGTACTTGACCGCGATGCGGTCCCAGAAGCGGGCCTTGCGGGCGGCCGATGCCTTCGCCTCGGCGAGGGATGACGTGTCGGCGAGCGGGGCGATGGCGGGTGACGGCATGGTCCGAGGTGGCGGTCGTTCGAGGCGCCTGCGCATGCTATCCATGCAGAACTTCGCGAGGAACTGCGATAGATTGCAGCGCACATATACGAAAACGCATGGATAACCTCGACTGGAACCAACTGAAGGCATTCCTGGAGACGGCCGAAACCGGCTCGCTCTCGGCGGCCGCCCGCAAGCTCGGCCTGACGCAGCCCACGCTGAGCCGCCAGGTGGCAGCCATCGAGCAGCGCATGGGGGTGACGCTGTTCGAGCGGGTCGGCAAGGCCATGGCGCTCACACCCACCGGGCTGGACCTGCTGGAACATGCGCGCGCCATGGGCACAGCGGCCGAGGCCCTGCGGCTGGCCGCCAGCGGCCGATCGGAGGCGGTGGGCGGCGTGGTCTCGGTCTCGGCCACCTACGGCGCGGCGGCCTACTTCCTGGCCCCGCTGGTGCGCAAGCTGCGCGAGGCGGAACCGAGCATTGCGATCGAGGTGATCGCCTCCGATGCTGTCAGCGACCTGCTCCGCCGCGAGGCAGACATCGCCATCCGCCATGTCAAACCCGATCAGCCGGAACTGATCGCCCGGTGGATCAGGGAGGCCACGGCCCACTTCTACGCGTCCGAAGACTGGGTGCGGGTGCACGGACATCCGCGCCGTGCCGAGGAGGCCGCCCACCTGCCCTTCGTCGGCGCCGACCGTTCGGGCCACTTCCTGGCCTTTCTGCGCCAGCATGGCCTGCCGCTGAGTGAAGCCAACTTCAGCTGCTACGCCGACCACTCGATGACCCAATGGTCGCTGGTGCGCCACGGCATGGGCATCGGCGCCATGGCCGAAGAGATCGCCCGCGACACCCCGGGCATCGTGCGCGTACTGGACGAGGTGCCGCCCGTGAAGTTCCCGATCTGGCTCGTCACCCACCGCGAGCTGCGCACCTCGCGGCGCATCCGCGTGGTGTTCGAGGCGCTGGCGCAAGGCCTGGCCTCGGAACCGTGAGCCGCGCGGCCGAGCTCAGGCGTCGAAGACCACCAGGTTGGGCGTCGGCCTGCCGTTGGAGCTCTTGAACGCACCCGCGAAGAAGCACTTACCGCCGCCGATGGCCATGGTCGAAACGTATCCCTCCACGACGTAGTCCGACGGAACGAGGGTGGCCCGGGAGATGCTGAACTTCGCCACCGCCAGGGCCGGCGGATTCCCGCCGCCCTCGTCGAGTGCCACGTAGACGAAGTCACCCGCGGCGGCCACGGCCCGCGGGTAGAGCAAGCCGATCGGCGCCCAGGGAAGAACGGCGCCGGTGGTGGCATCGACCGCGGCCAGGCCTCCTCGTGTCGCTCCATTGACGCGAACGAAGTCCCCGATCATGTAGACCACGCCCTCGTGCAGGGCGATGTCGGTGGTGCCACCGATCCCCGACGCCGACTGCAGGACTGGCCGCCAGGGAAGCTGCGCGCCGGTGACCGGGTCGAACGCGAGGGAATCGAGGTAGACGACGGTTTCCGTGGCGATGAGCTGGGCACCGCCGAGGACGCTCGGCGCCCATGGCAACAGCGCGCCGGTCTGCAGGTCGAACGCCGCGAGACCTCCGCGGCTCTGGCCGTCGACGCTCGTCAGGCCTGCGACGAACAGGCGAGAGCTCGACGCGGCGAATGTGGAGACGACCCCCGTGCTCTGCGGATTCCAGGCCGTTGCCGCGCCGGTCACGGGGTCGAGCGCCGCGATGCCGCTTCGATCGGCGCCGCCGATCCGCGAGAACGATCCCGCCGCGTACACGGCCGATGCGGTTGCGCACAACTGCCGGACGACGCCCGACTGAACGTTGAAGTCCGTGGCCGGCGCATCGGGATTCCATGGCAGGACCTGGCCCGTTGCCGTATCGATCGCGGCGATGTGATTCCGCTTCTCTCCGGCCAGCAGGGAGAAGTCGCCACCGACGAGGACCAGCGGCCCGTCGACCTGCATGGTGCGCACGTTCGCCGCGAGGCTCGCGGCCAGCCAGGGCCGCGTCGTTGCATCGGTCTTGCGGATCGCTGCCGTCGCAAGGAACTCGCTGCGGCCCGGCAGCTTGAACCCGCCGCACACGTAGATGGTGTCGGCATCGACGGCCAGGGCCGTGATCTTCGCCGGCAGGCCGAATTCGGCGCTGAGGCCCGGTTCCCAGGCGAGGTCGCTCCCGGACACGGCATCGGCGGCGAGCACCCCCTCGTGGCGCCGACCGGACGCTGTCGCGAACTGGCCGCCGACGTAGATCACCGGACCATCCGGCACGATGGTGAAGACCTGGGGAGCCCGGGTGGGATCCAGCGCGGCGTCCCAGTTCGTCGCGAGGCCCGTCACCGGATCGAGGGCCGCCACGCCCATGCGCCTCGCACCGCCGATGGTCACGAACTGCCCGCCGACCAGCACGGCGGATGCCGTCGCGGCCAGACAGTAGATGCTCGCGGTGCTGCCGTTGGAGTCGGGCGAAGGATTCCAGGGCAGGACAGCGCCGGAGCCCGCATCCATCGCCGCGAGCAGCTGCCTCGACTCGGTGCCCATGCGACTGAAGAAGCCGCCGGCATAGACCGTGCTGCCCAGCGCGACCAGCCGCGTCACGCCCGAGTTGGCATGGACGGCCCACTTGCGCGTCGTGCCGGTGGCGAGGTCGTAGGCTGCGACCACGCCCTGCGAGGCTTGCGGCCCGCTGACCTCGACGCCGGCCAGGATGATCGACGAGCCGCTGATCGCGAGCGCCGATGCGCGCATGGAAACGGTTCGCCCGAAGCTCGGGTGCAAGGATCCGTCCGCGAGCACGCGCCCCAGCGTCTGGCTTGTGGCGCCGACCGCATTGAAGGAACCGACGATGTACCAGCCGCCGCTGCCGTCCGGCAACGCGGCGTCGACGATCCCGTTGAGCGTGGCGCGTTCCGGGATGGCGCCATCGCTGCGCTGCACCGGGACGAAGCATCCGGTGGGGCGTCCGACCTGGTTGAACTCGCCGCCGATGTACAGGACGCTGCCGTCCGCGGACAGCGCGCTCGCAAGAACGTTGCCGTCCGTGCCGGCAATCGTCATCGGAGGCGCCGGAGGTGGCGGCGGAGGTGGGGGTGGGGGCGGCGGCGGCGGCGGTGGGGAAGGCGGAGTGGACGCATCGCCACCGGAACCGCCTCCGCCCCCACCACAGGCCACCATGGCGAAGGCCGTCCCCAGCAGCACCGCGCGGCGCCCGATCGCTGCCCCGGCCACTCGCTCGCCGTCTCGTTCGTCTTCTCGCTTGTCTTCCGACACGTCATGCCTCCCTGCGCGCCGATGTTAGACACAGCGCGCTCGCCGCCGCAAGCCAGTGCCGCGCGCGATCGCTGCGGCGTCAATCCCGATTCATCTTGGATCGCGTGTGTCGTGCGAAGACCCTGCCCCCGCCACAGCCGCGGAGGCCGAACAGAATCGCGCGCCATCATGTCGACCACCGATTCCGCTCCGCAGGCCTGCGTCTACTACGACGGTGGCTGCCCGCTGTGCCGCGCCGAGATCGCCACCTATCGGCGCGCCGAGGGCGGCGACGCGCTGCGCTGGGTCGATGCACAGGCCTGCTCGCCGGCCGAGCTCGGTGATGACCTCGACCGGCCGGCAGCGTTGGCGAAGCTGCACGTGCGGCGCGCAGACGGCACGCTGGCGCGCGGCGCGGCCGCCTTCGTCGAGATCTGGTTGGCGCTGCCGCGCTGGGCCTGGGTGGCGCGGCTCGCGCGGATACCGGGTGTGGTGCCGTTGATGGATGTCGGCTACGCCGCGTTCCTGCACCTGCGCCCGCTGTGGCGCCGCGCACCGCATGCGATCGACCGGCTGCCTCGGCCGCTGCGGCAGGAGCTGCGCACCGACCACGCCGGCGAAACCGGCGCGGTGATGATCTACCGCGGCATGCTCGCCGTCTCGCGCGATCCGGCGCTGCGCGCCTTCGCGGCCCACCACCTCGAGACCGAGCAGCACCACCTCGCGGCCATCGAGCAGCGGGTGCCGCCGCGTGCGCGCAGCCTCCTGCTGCCGCTGTGGCGCCTCTGCGGCTGGCTGACTGGTGCCCTGCCCGCCTGCATCGGTCCGCGCGCCTGCCATGCGACCGTCCAGGCGGTGGAGACCTTCGTCGATCGCCACTACGCGGCGCAGGTGGCGATGATCGATGCGCTGCTGGACGCGCCCGCCGCTGCGGAGCGCCGCGACGACGACCTGCGCGCCGAATTGCTGACGCTGCGCGAGCTGCTGGAGCAGTGCCGCCTCGACGAGGTGGACCACCGCGACGATGCGGCCCAGCGCTGGGATGGCCGGGCCGGCGTGGCGATGCGGGTCTGGCAGGCGATGGTCGGGCGAGGGTCGGCAATGGCGGTGGGCCTCTGCCGCCGTCTCTGAGATGGCCTGACGACCGGTCGGCCGGGCGCGTTGATCAGGCCGTCGTCGCGAGGTCGGCCACGGCCTCGCCGGCCAGCACGGCCAGCAGGTTTTCGGCCGCGCGCTGCTCGATCGCCTGCCGCACCTCGCGCACCGCGGAGCCGAGGTGCGGCGTGAACACAGTGCGCGGATGCTGCAGCAGCGCCTCGGGAATGGCGGTCGGTCGGTCGCTCAGGTTCCAGTCCTCCATCTCGAAGACGTCGGCCGCATAGCCGCCGAGGCGACCGCTCTGAAGGGCCGCCAGCACCGCGCGCTCGTCGACGACGGAGCCGCGGCCCACGTTGATCAGCAGCTGGCCCCGGCGCGCGGCCGAGAGTGCGATCGCATCGACCAGATGGCGCGTCGACGCCGTCAGCGGCACCGCGAGCAGCACGCAGTGCGCCTCGCGCAGCGCTTCGTCGAGCGAGGCCGCCGTCGTGCGCGCATCGCGCCGCTGCGGATCGACACCGAGGATCCGCGCACAGCCGAAGCCCTGCAATCGATCGACGATCGCCCGACCGACCGCACCCAGCCCCACCACCGCCACCGTCGAGCCGTGCAGCCCGGTGCCGTACAAGGCCGGCCGCCAGCCGGCGTAGCCGGCGCGCACGCGCCGATCGCCTTCGAGCACATGGCGGGCCACCGCGATGGCCAGGCCGATCGCCAGCTCGGCCGTCGGCTCGGTCAGCAGATCCGGCACGAAGCTCACCTGCACGCCGGCGCGCTCGCAGGCCGCCAGGTCGAAGTTGTCGAATCCCTTCAGCGCACAGGCCACGGTGCGCAGGCGCGGCGCCCCGGCCAGCACCGCGGCATCGATGCGGTCGGTCATGAAGGCCATCCACGCATCGGCGTCGCGCAGATGTCCTGCCAGCACCTCGGCGCCCCAGGGCTCCGGGCCCGGGTTCATCACCACCTCGCCGGCGGCTTGCAGCCGAGCGAGCACCTCGGCATGGATGGGCTGACTGACGACGATGCGGTTCATCGCGCGTGTTCTCTTCATTTCAGACGGCGGCGCAGTGCCGCCCCCAGCCCGTCGACGACCAGTACGCAGGCCAGCACCGACAGCAGGATGGCCGAAACCTCGTCGTACTTGATCAGCCGCAGCGCCGCCATCAGCTCGAAGCCGATGCCGCCGGCACCGACGATTCCGAGCACCGCCGAGGCGCGGAAGTGGTATTCCCAGCGGTAGATCGTGATGTCGGCCAGCTGCGGAAGCACCTGCGGCAGCACGGCATGCGTGATCACCTGCAGGCGGCTGGCGCCCGCCGCCGTGGCGGCCTCCAGCGGCTTCGGGTCGACATGCTCGATCGCCTCGGCATAGAACTTCGCCACCATGCCTGTGGAGTGCAGCGCCAGCGCCAGCACGCCGGGCAGCGCGCCGAAGCCGACCGCCGCCACGAAGATGATGCCGAGGATGATCTCCGGCACCGAGCGGAAGGCCGCCATCAGCGTACGCGCCGCGCGCAGCACCGCCGGGTGCGGCGACGTGTTGGGCGAGGCCAGCAGCGCCAGCGGCAGCGAGACGATCACCGTCAGCGCGGTGCCGGCCACCGACATCGCCAGCGTGTCCAGCAGCGGCTTGAGCCAGCTCTGCCAGCGCGCGAAGTTGGGCGGCACCATCTCCGAGGCCAGCTGCGCCAGCGCGGGCAGGCCATCGGCAAAGCGCTCTGCGTCGAAGAAGCCGGTGGCCGCCAGCGCCAGCACCGAGGTCGCGATCAGCGCCGCCGCCCCGCCGAGCGTGCGCCGGCGGCGCCGGCCGTCCTCGGCCAGCAGCGCCTGCATCGTGGCGCTGGCACTCGTCACTTCATGCTCCCGAGGTCGAGCTTGAGCACGGTGGCGGTATCGCGCAGCACGTCGTAGGCCTCGTCGGTGGTCGGCGCGAAGGCTTCGACGCGGAAGGCCTTGAGCACCTGCTTGTCCTTCATCGACAGGAAGGCGTCGCGGATGCTCTGCTTCAGCGCCGGCGCGAGATTGCCCTGCATCACGATCGGATAGTTCGGGATCGGTGCCGAGAGATCGAGCTCGACGATGCGGCTTGCGTCGATGGTGCCGCGCTTGACCAGGTTGTCGAGGATCGGCTTGGAGAGCGCACCGGCCGGCACCTGCCCGGCCTGCACCGCCCGGGCCACGGCGTCGTGCGTGCCGAGGTGCACCACGCGATAGTCGCGCTCGCCGTCGAGCTTCGCCTTCTTCAGGAGGTGCGCGCGCGGCGCGAGGTGGCTCGAGGTCGAGGCCTGGTCACCGAAACCGAAGGCCTTGCCGCGGATGTCGTCGAGCGATTTGACCGGGCCGCCGGCGGTGGCGATCAGCACCGACTGGTAGGTCGGCGAGCCGCGCTCCACACCCACCGCGAAGGGCTCGATGGCCGGCGCCTTCGACTTCGCCAGCACGTAGGAGAAGGGGCCGAAATAGGCCACCTCGATGCGGCCGAAGCGCATCGCCTCGATCATCGACGAGTAGTCGGTGGTGACCACCAGCTCGATGTCCTTCTTCAGGGTCTGCTCGAGGTAGACCTTCAGCGGCTGCGCGTTCTGGATCAGGCTCGAGGCGTTCTCGTCGGGCAGCAGCGCGACGCGCAGGCGCGCGGGGTCGCGGCCCTGAGCCTGGGCAAGCCCCGGCGCGGCGGTGGCGAAGGCGCTCAGGGCGAGAGCGGCAAGGGCGAGGCGGCGATGGAACATGGCAACTCCTGGAGGGACATCTCGGGGGCGGCGCGCTGCGGTGCAGGTACGCCGTAGAGCTCGGCCTCGCGCAGCGCGGTGAGCGCCTCGGGCGGGCCGTCGAAGACGATTCGGCCGCCGCGCAGGCCGACGATGCGATCGGCATACCGCCGCGCCAGATCCACCTGATGCAGGCTGACCACGGCGGTGAGCCGATCGTTCTTGCAGATGCGGTGCAGCAGGCTCATCACGCTCTCGGCGGTGGCCGGGTCGAGGCTGGCCACCGGCTCGTCGGCCAGCAGCAGCGTCGGCGACTGCACCAGCGCGCGGGCAATGCCCACCCGTTGTTGCTGGCCGCCGGAGAGCGTGTCGGCGCGTGCCAGCGCCTTGTCGAGCAGGCCCACGCGCTCCAGCCCTTCCAGCGCGCGGATCTGGTCGCGCCGGCTCCACGGCCACAGCGTGCGCAGCGGGTGGTGCTGCGCCAGGCAACCCATCAGCACGTTGGCCAGCACGGTCTGGCGGCCGATCAGGTGGTGCTGCTGGAAGACCATGCCGCAGTGGCGGCGGTGTTCACGCAGATGACGAGACGTCAGCACGCCGCCGGGCACGTTGTTCGCGCGCACCTCGCCCGCGGACGGACGCACCAGGCCATTGAGGCAGCGCAGCAGCGTCGACTTGCCGGCGCCCGAGGCGCCGAGCAGCACCAGAAACTCGCCCGGCGCCACGTCGAGCCGGGTCGGCGCCAGAGCCTCGATGCCACCAGGGTAGGCCACGCGCACGTCGCGCAGCTGCATCAGCCAGTCGGGGCTCGGGGCGTTGGGCGGCGACGTCATGAGCCCGCAGTCTGTGCAGGTTCCGTGTCATCACGGTGACGTTTTCGTCCGAACAATGCAGGGTCTTCATCGACACCATCTATGGATTGCCCATGACCGGCACCAGCCTCCTGGCCGCGCTGAAGGCCTTCGACGCCACCGCCCGCGCCGGCAGCATGACCGCGGCCGCGCGTGCCCTCGGCCTGCAGCAGCCCACGCTCTCGGCACACATCCAGAGGCTGGAGCAGAGCCACGGCGTCGAGCTGTTCCGCCGCCGCGGCCGGCGCCTCGAACTGACCGACTTCGGCCGCTCGCTGCTGGAGCACACGCGGCGCGTCTTCAGTGCCGAGGACGACGCCCATGCGCTGCTGCTGGCCGCGCAGAACCGCTACGCCGGCCGGCTGGTGATCCACGCGATCGGGCCCTACAACCTCGTGCCCATCCTGCGGGTGTTCGCCCGCCGCCACCCGCAGGTCAGCCTGGTCGTGCGGGTCGGCGATTCACGCTCGATTGCGGCGCGCATCCTCGACCACCAGGGAGACGTGGGCCTGGTGCTCAATCCGGTGGACGACCCGGCGCTCGAATGCGTCGAGCACCGGCGGCAACCGCTGGTGGTGTTCGCGGCGGCCGATCATCCGCTGGCCCGGCGTGCCGGCCTGACGATGACCGATCTGCACCAGCAGCGATTCGTGATCCGCGAGGAAGGCTCGACCACGCGTCGTGTCTTCGAAGACGCGATGCGACGGCGCGGCCTGAGCTTCCAGGTGGCGATCGAGATGGGCAGCCGGGAGGCCGTGCGCGAGGCGGTGGCGCAGGGCATGGGCCTGGGCGTGGTGGCCGGGCCGGCATACGTGGCCGACAGCCGCCTGGCGCAGCTGCCGGTGGCCGACAGCGACATGGCCACCCACGTGCATCTGATGTGCCGGCGCGAGCGGCGGCCGTCGCCGCTGGTGGCCACCTTCTTCGACATCGCCGCGGAACTCAGGGACGCCGACCCCAGCGCGACGATGTCGTGAAACCGTCACGCCACCGTCACGACCCGTCTAGATGATCCGCGCGTTCCAACCCGGGAGAACGCGATGGATCAACCCGCGATCGAGGTCGAGTCGCTGCGCAAGAGCTTCAATGGCACACCTGCGCTGCGTGGCGTGTCGCTGCGCGTGGCGCAGGGCGAGATGGTGGCCCTGCTCGGCGCTTCCGGGTCCGGCAAATCCACGCTGCTGCGCCACTTGAACGGCCTCCATCGCGCCGATACGGGTGACGGCAGCGTGGTGCGCGTGCTCGGCCGTACCGTGCAGAGCGGCGGCGTGCTCGCACGCAACATCCGCCGGCAGCGCGCCGAGGTGGCGGCGATCTTCCAGCAGTTCAACCTCGTCGACCGCCTGCCGGTGATGGTCAACGTGATGGCCGGCGCGCTGCACCGCCAGCCGCTGTGGCGCGCGATGCTGCGCCGGCTGCCCGAGGCCGAGCATCAGCGGGCCTGGCAGGCGCTGCAGCGCGTGGGCATCGAGCGCTGCGCCTGGCAGCGCGCCTCCACGCTCTCCGGCGGCCAGCAGCAGCGCGCCGCGATCTCGCGCGCGCTGGTGCAGGAGGCCCGGGTGATCCTCGCCGACGAGCCGGTGGCCTCCCTCGACCCGGCTTCCAGCCACCGCGTGATGGAGCTGCTGGCCGAACTCAACCGCGAGCTGGGCGTGACGGTGCTGGTGTCGCTGCACCAGGTCGAGCATGCCTTCGCCTTCTGCCCGCGCACGATCGCGCTGCGCGCCGGCGAGGTGGTCTACGACGGCCCGACGCGTGAGCTCGGCGCCGACCGCCTGCGTGCGCTGTACGGCGCGCAGACGCACGAACTCTTCGCCCCTTCCGCCGGCGACGGCTCGCAGGCCGAGCGGCAGGTGCCGCTCGCGCTGCCCGAGCTGCGCGCCGCCTGACCCCACTTCCCTTCCACGGAGCAACCCATGAAGACCTGGATCACCACGCTCGCCCTCGCCACCGGCTTGGGGCTGACCGCCACGGCCGGCGCGCAGACCAAGGAGATCGGCTTCGGCTTCATCTCCACCGAGTCGTCGGCCAACCTGAAGAGCAGCTGGCAGCCGCTGCTCGACGACCTGCAGAAGACCACCGGCGTGAAGGTCAACGCCTTCTTCGCCCCCGACTACGCCGGGATCATCGAAGGCATGCGCTTCAACAAGGTGCAGGTGGCCTGGTTCGGCAACAAGTCGGCGATGGAGGCGGTGGACCGCGCCGGCGCCGAGGTGTTCGCCCGCATGGTGCAGCCCGACGGCGGCACCGGCTACTGGAGCCTGATGATCGTCCACAAGGACAGCAAGCTGCAGACGCTGCAGGACGTGCTGAAGGAGCGCCAGCAGCTCACCCTCGGCTTCGGCGACCCGAATTCCACCAGCGGCTCGCTGGTGCCGGGCTACTACGCCTTCTCTCAGAACGGCGTCGACCCGATGAAGGATTTCAAGCGCACCGTGCGCGCCAACCACGAGACCAACATCCTCGCGGTGGCCAACAAGCAGATCGACGTGGCCACCGTGGCCAGCGACGGCGTCGACCGCATGAAGATCAAGCTGCCCGAGAAGGCCGCCGACATCCGCGTGGTGTGGCGCTCGCCGCAGATCGCCAGCGACCCGATGGCCTGGCGCAAGGACCTGGACGCCGACACGAAGAAGAAGGTGAAGGACTTCTTCCTCACCTATGGCAAGGATGCCCGCGAGAAGGAGATCCTCGCCACGCTGACGATCGGCAGCTTCATGGCCTCCGACAACAACCAGCTGCTGCCGATCCGCCAGCTGGAGCTGGCGCGCGAGCGCAACAAGGTCGAGGCCGACACCGCGATGGCCGCTGAGGACAAGGCGCGCAAGCTCAAGGATCTCGACGAGCGCCTGGCCGAACTCGGCCGCCAGGTCGCCAGCGTCGCGAAGTGACACGAGCCAGCGCATGAACACGACCAGCTTGCCAGTGCCGCCGCGCACCACGCTGCCCGAGCGGCCCGGGTCCTCGTGGCCGGCACTGTTCGGCTGGGGCCTGCTGCTGGCCGTGCTCGCCGGCAGCTGGCAGGGCGCCGACATGCGCCCGCTCGACCTGTTCCGCGACGCGGGCAACATGGCCGAGTACATGCGCGGCTTCTTCCCGCCGGATTTTGCGGAGTGGCGCTACTACCTGTCGGAGATGGTGGTCACGCTGCAGATCGCGCTGTGGGGCACGGCGCTGGCGATCGCCTGCTCGGTGCCGCTGGCGCTGCTGGCCGCGGGCAACATCACGCCCTGGTGGATCCACCAGCCGGTGCGCCGCCTGCTCGACGCCTGCCGCGCGATCAACGAGATGGTGTTCGCGCTGCTGTTCGTGGTGGCGGTCGGGCTCGGGCCCTTTGCCGGCGTGCTGGCGCTGTGGGTGCACACCACCGGCACGCTGGCCAAGCTGTTCTCGGAGGCCGTCGAGGCCATCGACCCGCAGCCGGTGGAAGGCATCCGCGCCACCGGCGCGCATCCGCTGGCGGAGATCGTCTTCGGCGTGATCCCGCAGGTGATGCCGCTGTGGATCTCCTACGCGCTGTACCGCTTCGAGGCCAACGTGCGCTCGGCCTCGGTGGTGGGCATGGTCGGCGCCGGCGGGATCGGCATGGTGCTGTGGGAGGTGATCCGCGGCTTCCAGTATGCGCAGACCGCCGCGGTGCTGCTGATGCTGGTGGTCTCGGTGTCGGTGATCGACATGGTCTCGGCGCAGCTGCGCAAGCGCCTCATCTGAACCGGAGGGAGCTCCGCATGGACTTCGTCGAGCAGATCGACCGGCTGTTCGCCACGCATGGCCACGTGGCCTACGACGGCGCTCGCCGCGAGGCCGTCAGCGCGCTGGAGCACGCGCTGCAGTGCGCGCAGCTGGCCGAGTGGGCCCATGCCGACCAGCGCCTGGTCGCTGCGGCCTTCCTGCACGACGTCGGCCACTTCCTGGCCGCCGAGGCGGTGGCGCGCAACGACCGTGTCGACGACCGCCACGAGGAGCTGGCCATCCCCTTCCTCGCGTCCGCGTTCGACGCGGCGGTGACCGAGCCGGTGCGCCTGCACGTGCAGGCCAAGCGCTACCTGGTGCGCATCGACGAGCCTTACGCGCGCGCCCTCTCGCCGGCCTCGGTGCACTCGCTCGCGCTGCAGGGCGGCCCGATGCGCGACGATGAGATGGAGCGCTTCGAGGATCTGCCGTTCGCGCTCGACGCGGTGCAGCTGCGCCGCTGGGATGATCTGGCCAAGGAGCCGGGGCGGCGCACGCCGCCGATCGACTGGTACCTGGCGCTGCTCGACGAACTCCGCGGGCGCCCCTTTGCCGACTCGAAGACCGGCATCGGGGCGCTGGACGCAGTCTGAGCCGCGCAGCCTCAGCCCAGCTTCATCGAGCGGTTCAGCAGCCCGACGCTGCGGCTGTACTCCTTCAGCGCGAGCGAAGCACCGGCCCGGCCACCCTCGAGCAGCGCGGCCTGCACGGCCCGCTCCGCTTCCGCACCGATCTTCTCCGGCGGCTGCGGCTGGGCCTGGCGCATCGAGACGATCGCGGCGCCCAGCGATGCATGGATCACCGGCCAGGGGTCGATCACCGGCAGCACCGGCGAGACGGCCTTGCCCCCGCGCGTGACCGGATCCCACGGGTTCACCCAGGGCACCAGCTCCGGCAGGATCTCCGGCAGCCAGTCGATCACGAACTGCAGGCTCTGGCACTGCGAGGCGCGGCGGCCGAAGGCGTCGCGGGCATGCACGCCGATCGAGTGGAAGACATCGAGCGGGATCCTCGCGAAGGCGACGTCGGGGTTCACCAGCGCCGCTTCCATCACCCGCTCGCCGTAGACGATCTGCCACCAGGCCTTGCGGTTGAAGCAGGTCTGCAGCGGCCGCGGCGCCAGCCACACGCCGATGTTGGTGTAGTAGTTGCGGATGCGGTCCAGCGCCGCGCGGCCCGAGGCCGAGCTGAGGAAGCCATCATGCTTGCTCGCATGCTCGCCGGGGTGGTGGTCGCCGAACAGCATGTCGAACTGGTCGAAGACGCCACCCTCGGCCACGCCGATCAGGTTGACGTTGACGAAGTGGTGCCAGGTCGAGTCGCAGACCACGCGGCCCACGCCGGCGAGGTGGCCGTCGTAGGCACTGATCACCGGGAAGCGGTGGGCGATGGTCGGCATCTTGCTGCCGCCCTTGTCGGCGGTGTTACCGGCCGGCACCTGCGCCATCGCGACGATCTCCGGCGAGATGCGCAGGCCAGCGGCGGTGGCCATCGGGTACTCCTCGCCGCCGCCGAACGGGTCGTTCAGCGTGAGGCTGTCGGGCAGCCGGCATTCGCCCTCGTGCGGATGGTCGGGCAGCACGTCGATCACGCCGGCGGTGCCGCACAGCAGCGGGTGCGGCCAGCGCGCCTTGGTGTAGCGGCTCACCCGCGCCGCATACAGCGTCGGCTGGATGGTCTGCGGGATGTCGTCACTCTGGTCGCTGAACTGCGTGCCGGCGTCGTGCCCCGCGTGGTTGGTGTCGTTGCGCTTCGGGCCGTTCATGCTGACCTCGTCCTGCGTCGAGCCCGGCAGCGTGAAGCTGTCCCAGTGGCGCATGCTGCGCACCCGCATCAGGCTGCCGCACAGCGCGCGGCCGAGCGCCCCATGGTCGCCGGTGGCGAACACGCCGCCGCCGGCGGGGCTGCCGTCCGCGGCCCTGCGGTTCATGAACTCGCCGAGCCGGGCCAGCTCGGCGTCGCCCAGCCGCGCGGCCGGATAGCGCGTCGGATTGGCTCGTCGTTCCGCATAGAAGTCCTGCTGGTAGTTCGTCTCGATGCCGAACAGCCAGACCTCGTCGTACATGTCGGCCGCGAAGTGGCCGGGCTCGTCGAAGCGGAAGCCCTTGATGCTGCGCGCGATGCCGGGCTCGCCCTTCATCACCGCCGCATCGCTGACACTCGAGCCGAGGTGGGCCAGCGTGAGCTCGAACCTGACGCGCGCAGGCGCATCGTTGAGCAGGATCGAGACGAAGGTGGACAGGCCGAAATCGCCGCGGCCGAAGTCCAGGCCGCCGTCTGTCACCAGCAGCACCCGCACGGTGCAGCGCGACCACCACGGGTAGATGCGCGACGGGTCGATCTGGAAGTCGAGCCGGCGGCGCCAGTTGGCCTCCAGCAGGCGGCGGTGCATCGGCGGCAGGCCGTTCGGAGCGAAAGGCAGCGGGGGGTCGATCGTGGGCATGACAGCTCCCGGGGTTGAGTGACCCAGGCAGGGTAGGCAGCACATGCCTCGTCCGCCCGTGCCATCCAGGGGAACCGCCGACCCCTAGCCGTAGGGGTCGAACACGGCGGCGATCAGGCCACGCGCCGGCCCGCCACGTACACCTCGCGCACCACCGGGTGCGCCTCGATCTCGCGCACGCGCAGCAGGTCGCCGCGCTGGCCCGGTGCGATCTCGCCGCGGTCGTGCAGGCCGGCAGCCTCGGCCGGGCCGCGCGCCACCACGCGCATCGCCTCGGGCAGCGAGAATCCGGCCTCGCGGTGCAGCACCCAGGCCGCCTGCAGCAGGCTGCCCGGCACATAGTCGGAAGACAGGCCGTCGAGCACGCCTTCACGGGCCAGCGTGGCGGCGGCGACGTTGCCCGAATGCGAGCCGCCGCGCACGACATTCGGCGCGCCAGCGATGGTCTTCAGCCCATGGGCGTGCGCATGGCGCGCCGCCGCCAGCGTGGTCGGGAACTCGCTCATCGAGGCGCCGAGTGCGCGCGCCTCCTCGACGTGCTCGAGCGTGGTGTCGTCGTGCGTGGCCAGCGCCACGCCATGCCCGCGGGCGAAGTCGGCGAACCACTGGCGGTTCGGCTGCGCATACTGCGCCTGCCGCTGCGGGGCGATGCGCACCTCCTCGTCGAACTGCGCATCGCTCCAGCCCTTCTTGCCGGTGTAGTAGATGCGCGCCTGCTCGACGTCGGTCCACTGCCGCTGTCCGGGCGTGTGGTCCATCAACGAGATCAGGCGCAGCCGCGGGTGGCCGGCGAAGGGCTCGAAGAGTTCCTGCGCATTCGGTGCCGGCAGCTCGCAGCGCACGTGGATCAGGTGCTGGCTGCGCAGCGCGCCGGCGGATTCCAGCTGGTCGAGCACACCGAGCAGCGCGCTCTGGTCGCGCGAGCGGAAGCCGTCGCCATACGGATCACCGACGCCGATCGCATCGAGTACGGTGGTGATGCCAGCGGCGGCGAGTTCGGCGTCGTGCGCCTGCACGGCGGCGCGCATCGGGAAGGTGACCTTCGGGCGCGGCATCACGTGGCGCTCGAGGTTGTCGGTGTGCACCTCGACGAGCCCCGGCAGCAGCCAGTCGCCGTCGAAATCGATCGCGCCGGGCTGCGTGCTGGCGCCGCTGTCGATGGCCCTGATGCGGCCCTCGGCCACCCGCACCGTCGCGTGCGGCAGCACCTCCTGGCCGAGCACCACGCGGGCGTTGGTGAAGATCTGTTCGTTCATGCGCGGCTCTCGGTGAAGTCGTAGCGACGGGTGGCCACGGCATCGCGCACCTCCTCGTCGTGGAAGATGCCGACGACGGCGCTGCCGCGCCGCTTGGCCTCCTGGATCAGCGCGATCACCACGCGGCGATTGGCCGCGTCGAGCGAGGCGGTGGGCTCGTCCAGCAAGAGCAGTCTCGCCGGCTGGATGAAGCCGCGGGCGATGTTCACGCGCTGCTGCTCGCCGCCGGAGAAGGTGGCCGGCGGCAACCCCCACAGGCCCTGGGGCAGGTTCAGCCGCGCGAGCAGCGCGCCGGCCTGCGCCCTCGCCGCCTCGAGCGCGGCCAGATACGGCGTGTCGTCGAGCGGGTCGGCATCGGTCTCCGGGTCGGCCGGCTCTGCGTCGAGCAGGCGCTCCGCGACCACGTCCAGCGCCGCCTGCCGCGGCAGCGCGCGCAGGAACTGGCTCACGTAGGCGATCTCGCTGCGGCGCAGCGCCAGCATCTCGCGCGGCTGGGCTTGGGCCAGGTCGACGCGCTCGCCGCTGGCCCGGTGCAGCCACAGCGAGCCCTCGTCGACCGCATAGCTGCCATACAGGCACTTCATCAGCGTCGACTTGCCGCGGCCGGAGGGGCCGACCAGCGCCACACATTCGCCGGCCTCCACCTGCAGGCTGACGCCATCGAGCACCGGCAGCTGCAGGCCGTCGCGCAGGTGCAGCGTGAAGCGCTTGCGCACGCCGGCGATGTCGAGAACCGTGCTCATGCGGACACCACCGAAGAGACGAGCAGCTGCGTGTAGGGATGCTGTGGGTCGTCGAACACCCGGTCGGTCAGCCCCTGTTCGACGATGCGTCCCTGGCGCATCACCAGCGTGCGGTGCGCCAGCAGCCGCGCCACGCCCAGGTCGTGCGTGACCACGATGGCCGACAGATGCAGACGCCCCACCAGCAGGCGGATCAGGTCGAGCAGCCGCGCCTGCACCGAAACGTCCAGGCCCGAGGTCGGCTCGTCCATCAGCACCAGGCGCGGCCGTGTGACGAGATTGCGTGCGATTTGCAGGCGCTGGCGCATGCCGCCGGAAAACTCGCGCGGCGAATCGTCCAGCCGCGCCGGGTCGAGCTCCACGCGCGCCAGCCAGCGCGTGGCCGTATCGCGCAGCGCGGCATAGCGGCGCTCGCCCTGCCCCATCAGCCGCTCGCCGACGTTGGCGCCGGCGCTGACGTTCATGCGCAGGCCTTCGTGGGCGTGCTGCTCGACGAAGCCCCATTCGGTGCGCGACAGCTCGCGCCGCTCGCGCTCGCCGACGCGGTGCACGTCGATCTCGCGGCCGTCGCGGCAGCGGTACAGCACCTGGCCTTCGGCCGGTGCCAGCCGGCCGGCGATGCAGTTCAACAGCGTCGACTTGCCCGAGCCCGATTCGCCGACGATGGCCAGCACCTCACCGGGATGCAGCTCGAAGCTCGCCTCGCGCACCGCCCAGGCGCCATCGCGCGCGCCGTCGAAACGGTGGCCGAGGCCTTGAACGCGCAACACCGGCTGGCTCATGAACGTGCCTCCTGCTGCTCGCGGCAGTGGTCGGTATCGGAGCAGGTCCACTGCGTGCTGCCGTCTTCCATCAGGATCTCGTCGAGGTAGCTGGTCGTGCAGCCGCACAACACGCAGGCGTGGCCCTGCGGCTCGATGCGGAACGGGTGGTCGTCGAAGTCCAGGCTCTTCACGTCGGTGTACGGCGGGATGGCATAGAGCCGCTTCTCGCGCCCGGCGCCGAACAGCTGCAGCGCCGGCATGCGGTGCATCTTCGGGTTGTCGAAGCTCGGGATCGGCGAGGGCGACATCACGTAGCGGCCGTTGACCAGCACCGGGTAGTCGTAGGTGGTGTCGATGCGGCCCCACTGCGCGATGTCCTCGTACAGCTTCACGTTCATCAGGCCGTATTCGGCGAAGGCGTGCAGCTTCAGCGTCTCGCGCCGGCGCGCCTCGAGCTTGTAGAGCGGCTCCGGCTGCGGCACCTGGTAGACGAGGATCTGCGCCTCGGTCAACGGCCGCTCGGGGATGCGGTGGCGCGTCTGGATGATCGTCGCCTCCGCGGTGCGCTCGGTGGTGCGGCCGCCGGTGGTGCGCGCGAAGAAGCGGCGGATGTTGACGGCGTTGGTGGTGTCGTCCGAGCCCTGGTCGATGACCTTGAGCACGTCGTCCTCGCCGATCACCGCCGCGGTGACCTGGATGCCGCCGGTGCCCCAGCCGTAGGCCAGCGGCATCTCGCGGGAGCCGAAGGGAACTTGGTGCCCCGGTATCGCCACCGCCTTGAGCAGCGCGCGGCGGATCATGCGCTTGGTGCCTTCGTCCAGGTACGCGAAGTTGTAGCCGTTCATGCCTTGCGCTCCTCGCGCAGCGCGCGCACCAGCAGCAGCTCCGATTCGAAGGTCACGTAGTGCGGCAGCTTCAGGTGCTGCACGAAGCCCGAGGCCTCGACGTTGTCGCCATGGCTGAGCACGAATTCGCTGTCCTGTGCCGGGCTGCTCACCTGCTCGTCGAATTCGTCGGCGCGCATCACGCGGTCGACCAGCGACATCGCCATCGCCTTGCGCTCGCCGTGGCCGAACACCAG
>VFQN01001768.1_pt1 | contig 35111 bp, 58 predicted proteins | sample 3512371 | NCBI WGS metagenome assembly VFQN01 (sample SAMN10412370, study PRJNA504923) | tailings metagenome | isolation source: Replicate 2 from Balatoc abandoned mine | place: Philippines: Itogon, Benguet | collected 2017-08-28 | reverse complement strand
GACTGCAGAGGAGCAGAGGAGGAAGGGGGCATTGCGTTAAGGGTGAGGTGGAGTGCCGTAGGGCGCGGGGCGCGTCCGAGTAGGCAGGCTGCGGAGGGGTAAAGGGCTTCATTGGGGGAGCTGGTTTGGGCATTAAGCGGGTGTGCGGGCAGCGGGGTTCAGGGGTTAGGGTGGGTGGGGTATCGGGGAGCCCAGAGGAGCCCTCCAGCCCAGTGGAACACTTGCCGCGGGGCGCGACCGAGTAGGCCGACTGCAGAGCGGCAGCCGGGGAGGGGGCACCGCACGAAGCAAACAGCAAAAGGTGTGATAGTTACTGGGTAGGCGGACTGCAGAGGGGCAGAGGGATTCGTAAGAGGGTGAGGGGTCTGGGTGAGGCGGAGTGCCGCGGGGCGCGTCCGGGTAGGCAGACCGCATGGGGAGGGGGCATTGCGCGAAGGGTGATGTGGAGACGGGGCGCGGGGCGCGTCCGAGTAGGCGAACTGCGGAGGGGCAGAGGGTTTCATGGCGGAACTGGTTTGAGAATTATGCGAGTGTGGGGGCAGAGGTGTCCAGGGTGCGGGGTCAGCGGGGTTCTGTGGTTGAGGGGTCTGGATGAGGGAGTGCCGCGGGGCGCGTCCGAATGGGCCGAGTGCGAAGGCAGAGGGAAAGGGGGGTGCGGGCAAAGGGTTTATGCGGCGGGGCCAGCGGGGCAGCGGTGGAGTGCTTGGGAGGCCAGAGAAGGAGTGCCGAGCATCTGCAACTGCTAGGCGGGCTGTACCCCAGGTTAAGGGTCCACCGCTATGCTGCCATCTCAGCGTCCGCCCTGAACAACAGAACGTGGAGAAACGACCACCTGCCGCATGAAACACGTGTACGTATTTAAAAATCAAGTATGCCAGCAAGATTGCCAGCGGTTGAGTATGCTGCCTCCTCACCGGGTCCATGGGGTCCAGCTCTTCGTCCTCCGCCTTGGCCTTGCCGCCGCCCCGCCCGCGCCCCTCGTTGCGCTGCCGCTGCCGCTCCGCAATCACTTCCAGCCGGCTCTTGCGCGGCAGCCGCTCCTCATCGTCGCCGCCGCCGCCGCCGCGGCCGGGGCCGGCGGGCCCGATGGCGCCGCCGGGCGCCGCGGCGGTGGCGGCACGCGACGCCAGCCACTCCTCGTGGGCGCGCGCGGGGTCGTCCAGGTAGTAGCCCAGGCCCTGCGAGCGTGGAGCAGAAGGAACCGTTACAGCAAGGCTCTCCCTTTTTGCGTTGACACAGTGCACGGAAAAATTGGAGTGCGCTGCTTGGCGGGGCGTGTGCTCTGGGGTCGTCCAGGTTGCACACAGCAAGGAGGCGCTGCATGCGTACGCTGCATGCGTGTCTCCTCCAAAATAACCCACATGACTCCGCCGGTACAGCACCCTCCCCATGGCACGTTCACCTCAGCCTGGCAACAAATGGCTTTGGGATGAGTGTGTCCCCTGCCGCCCCGTACAGCCCCACTCCAACCCAGCCCAGCTAGTACTGAGCCGCTTACCTGCATGCCGTTCTTGAACACGTACCCCTGCCGCGCCCCCAGGAACACGGGCGAGGAGATGAACTCGTGCTGCACAGGCTTGGTCCACGTGCGCTCGCCTGCGGACACACACGTGTCAGTGTGTCGTCAGGGGCCCTGATTTGGCCGACTAGTCGATCACCCTGCCTTCAGGGGTGCTGAACTCCATGGCAACCAGCCAGAGGTTCAAAGCTCTTTTTAACTCAATTTTGACGGGTGATGCCCAGATATGTCACTTGCTACACACTGGGACTACTGTCTTTGTCACCCAATCAACGCGGGGGCCCTGTCCTCGTCACTCCTTCGCGACAACACCACAGGGTAGCGCCACCGAAGCAGCATGCACTTGCATGCCGTGGCTAGCACTGCCGCACATGGTTTTGTGTCATCCACGAGGTAAAACATGAATTTGATACCAGTACAACGCGCATGCGTGACCCCGGCCCCACCTGTTTTGGGGTTGTAGTAGTACACGTGGCGTGTGGTGGGGTCCTGCGCCCACGTCCAGCCGCGGGGCAGGGAGCGCACAGGCCGCAGCCACACGCGCTCGCCTGTAGGGGGGCGGGGACCCAGTTAACGACTGTCCTACCAAGCTACTAGGTATGCTGCAGTTACATTTCTCACGTTCCGCTATGACATACAGCCACTACTAACGGGTGCGGTGGGGAGGGCGGGAGCCGCAGGCTTGGTTTTGGCCCTGCGCGCGGACGTCCCGCTATGCATGGAACAGGCACCTGCAAGCCTCTCGCACCGCGCAGTCCTAGGAAACCTCCTCAGCAGCTGCGAGAGACTCTGGGGCAGCGTCGGCCCATCACAACAACGTGCGAAGGCGCGTGTGTAGCACCTACCCGTGGTCGAGTTGTAGTAGTAAGGCCGGTTGTGCGTGGGGCACACCGCCTCCGACCAGCCGGGCAGCAGCGGCTCCTCCTGCGGCGGCGGCGCGGGGGCGGGGAGCTGATGCTGGTACGGGTGCTGCTGCTGTTGCGGCCAACCCGGGGGAGGTGCACCCGGAGGCGGAGCGCCACTGCCGCTGCTGCCATTCACAGCCGGGCCGCCGCCGTCAGCACCCTGTGTCCCATCCTCCTTCAGCACGCCACGGGCAATGAGGCGGGCACGTAACGCTGCAGGTAGGTTGGGCTTGTTGTCTGTGGAGGGTGCCGCGGCGGGCGGAGGGGCGCCAGAAGGTGGCCGGGGTGGCGGTGGCAGCATGCTGCCGGGAGGGGGCGCGGAGGGGGCCGTGCCCGGGGGCGCGTCGTCGTGCGGGTGGGGGTATGGGGGCTGGGAGGGAGGCGGGGCGGCGGGGTGATGGTGGTGCGGCTGGGGTGGCCCGGGCGGGGGGCCGGGGGGCTTGGGCGGGGCGGGGGGTCCCGGGGGCCTCGGAGGCGGGCCTGGGGGGCGTTGGTCAGGTTCCGGGAGGGAGGTGCGGTCAGCATGTTCTCTTTCCTAACTTCACCTCAGGAGGGCAGCAATGACAGAGTGACAAAATTGGCCAACAGAAAGGCGGCGGCAGTCCACGGCCGCTCACCTGGTGGCCGGGGCGGTCCCGGCGGGGGCCCTGGCGGCCGCGGCGGCGGCGGCAGCGCCCCGGGGCCCGCCGCCGCGGCCTTGGCGGCGATGGCCGCCAGTACGGCACTGGGCGGTTGGTAGTTGGACCAGTCGCCCGCGCCGCGCTCGGCGGTTGACGGCACCGGCGGCCCTGGCGGCTGCAGCGGCCTGGAGCCGCTGTGCAGGTCTTCAGAGAGCTTCATCAGCTTGGCCTGTGGGGACGAAGTGCGACAGGAGGCGGAACAGTGGAGAGCTCGTAGTCTGTATAGCAGGCAGGATGAGGGCCTTGTGGATGGGAGTAGTGTAGGTGCTGTGTTGGTGCAGGACCCCTGGGCAGCAGCGTTGGGTTCTGGCGCGAAGTCGCGAGGGCGCCAGGAGCCTGCAAGCGTCGTGAGACGGCGGTGGCAGTCTGGGCACCGTGTTCGCCCGACAACACCACGGCTGATGCGGCCCGTGGCCCCGGCCGCCGCCACCGTGCAGGTGGAGGCCAGTACAGTAGGCAGCACGCAGCACGAGACCTGCTCCCAGCACCAGATACCCCACACCCGTGTGCCGCAATGCCGTACTCCCACAGCAAACACCCAGTTAGGCTGTTGGACGACCTCCGCCTGCCCTGCCGGAGGATCTGGCCTCCCTACACAATCCCCAGCATCCAAGCCGTCCACTAAGGCTGCTGCTTCCTCCCGCTGCTGGCTCTTGGGCTGCAGCACACACGTGCCGGTCTGGCGGTACACCCGCACCTTGATCTGCGCCGGGTCCTCCCCGCTGCCGTCCACGCCGCCTTCCTCCTCGCGCTCTGGCCGCTTATTGGACCTGTGGGCACCGGGGGGGCGAGGGGCAGGAGCGGGCCGGGTCAGTGCTCAGCGGCAGCGGGTGAGGGAAGGGGGTAGGCAGCGGCATAAGATGCTGTTCTCCCGTCAGTACCACTCCCCTACCCTGCTTGTGCCCCGCAGCAGAGGTACTGGCAGCACGCCTGGGACAACGGATTCGCGGTCACGCACGGCGTCCTGCGTAATACTAGGACAGTTGATGCACAAACTTCACACTGCGACACCATAAGCGACGCAGAGTGGAACACAAAGGGGCCCTCCCTTGTGCATCTGGCGCGGTCATTGGAAGGTGAGCAGCTGACCCGGATGCAGGCGGGATGCCTAGCCACGCCCTGTGTTGATTCTCCACGCCAATATGTTGTAGATGTGACTGATGCCGATACGGTCAGCCCTCTCAGCAACCGCTATGCCACCTACTGTTTGGGAAGGGGCGCTGGTAACCCACGGAAACCTCAACCCCATCCAACCCAATCCAGCTCCATCAGCCGCTGCCCCTGCCACGGCCTGACTGTGCCTCCTATTATCGCCCTTTGCACCCCCGTCGTAGGCTTTGGGACCTCGGGTGCTATAGCCAGGGCACACCATGAGTATCGGGAGCTACGGTGACCCAGGACCCAGCCCACCTGACAGCCTCCCTCACTTCCTGCTCCTGCTGCTCCATCAGGGACCTCTGCACGCCCTCGTCCACCCCAGAGAGGGCGTCCCCATAGCGCTGTTCCAACTGAGCGTCCGACGGTCCTGCTGCCTGTGCATCGCCGTGGGCATGACCAGGGCCTTGCTGCTGCTGCTGCTGCTGTGCCAGCCAGGCCGGCAGCGTGGCGCCCCGGCCTCTCCCTACGCCCTCCATTTGATACTAGCTTGACTACAAAGTGTTGCACAAGCTTAGTTACCGCGTTGATCGCATGGCGACGACGCTCGAGAACGAAAGTGCGCTCGGAAGGCTGGAATGCCCACACCGCCGTTAAATTCTTCCGTATACGCATATGTCATACGCTATAATCTAGCGGCACAGAGTAAGTAATGAGCTAGCGACGGTTTGTTCGTTTCCGATGCAGTCTCGAGGTCCTTGCATGCAGGGAGACCCCAAGCTTGCTTCAACCGATAACGTTTATGCATGTGTTGTTATTCACTTAAACTATAAATTGATCAGAGTGCTTGCGGCAACGCCGCCGACCACAGGTCACCATGAACGCTGACAGTGTGAAGCAAGTGTTCAATGACGTCGGTGTGCGAATGACACTAGCAGTAGCTGGGACGGTTGCTGCAGGCGCTGCTGTTGTCGTGCCGAGCGGCAAGCAGGTGTGTAAGACGGTTGCGTTTGCCTTGCGGACGGGCGTCCTTGGTGCACCGCTGCTTACCCAAATCATTGCTGCGCTTATTACACAACAATTCAGGTTGAGGCGGCAGCTCTGGAGATTTATGGGCGCCCCCCGCAGCAGCTGCTGCCCAACGAGCGCAAATGCGCGGAGTTCCGGGCCGGGTACAAGCGCTGGAAGGGGTTTGTCGATAACAGCATCTACAGCTGGACTCGCAAGCTTCCAGGCCACGACAACCCGATTGTGAACCCTTACAAGGGGCCACGCCGGCTTAACCGGCCCAAGCCGGAGCAGCAAGTGGAGCAGGAGCTGGAGGCAGCCACCAAGGAGTAAACGCGCTACAGCCAGGGCCAGTAAGGCGGTCAACACTGTGCAGCAGGCATGAAGGGAGTGGGGCAAGGGTATGTGTGTTCCGGGGCAGACAGGGGTTTGGCCGTCCGGATGCAAGGCGGGCGCCCACGGCCCGGGCGGGTCTGGTGGATGCCAGGTTGCAACCGGATGCCGTACACGGGCAGCCGCAGTGGGCGCCAACTCCATGCAGCTTTTAAACCACGGAGCTTTATGTGCAAGGCGCCAGCTGTGGGCGCCGGCGCTTCTTGGGTTTTGCGGACGGGGGTCCGTAGGGAGGGCCCCCCGGAGAGCGAGTGGGGGACCATGGCGCGGTTACACCCACGCTTCCGCAGGGCGTGCATGGTGATACAAGCCGGGCCGGCCGGGGGACCTCCCCCGAGGCAGGTGCCGTATGCGCTGTACGGCCTGCTTGAAGGTCAGATGCAGGGGTACGTACGGCGAGGGCCATGTGGGCGTTTGACCAGAACGGTTGTTAGATGGATGGCTGTATGGAACTGGATGGCTGGATGGTAATTGTACTAGCGGCAGGCGAGCAGTTGGGCACTGAATGCGCGCTGTGGGTTCTAGCAAGGTATGCGTATCCTTGCCCAGCGGGGAGGCATGCCAGCTGTCCACAGGTGAACCACGCCAGGGGAGCTCCCCTGGGCTCAGCAGCTTCGGGTAGCAGGATCTGGAACGCTTGCTGACTTGCGTCCAGTGCGAACTACGCCTTGTGACGCTACGGGCATGACTAGTCTTTTGCGGTTGGTGTGATGAACCTGGACGCGTTCGGGGGCAGAAGGTTCGGGGGTGGGGGGTGTCGACTGACGATGTGACGAAAGCCTGTGGGGCGATAGGATGGGCAGCTGTTGCCTTGCGCGTCAGAGAGTACGGTAACCTGCGGTGACGCATCGTTTGGTAACCTGCAACATGGCTGTGGAACAACCAATTTCTGATGTGATGACTTTCGGCTTGAATCTGTCCACACACGTTGTAACGCACCGTTGTTGAGCCTGTGATGCTGCCAAGTGCCGCGACGCGCAATCGGTCACACTTCAACCATGCACATGGCTGGCCAGCTACTCTGCAACGCCTCAGACGGCACTGTCAGCAGCTTACCACATGACGGCCTGCAGGGAACACCTGCTCTGAGGACCAAGACGCAAGGCAGGTCCTCTTCGTCCCTAGGTGTGCCCTACTGCCCTTCTTGCGGTTGGGGTTCACTGGGTTTGGGCTTTGGTGGTGCTGGTGCTTGCCTGTGCTGGTTGGGCTTTGGACTCCCGCTGGCCTGCCCCTTCCCGTCTCCTTACCTGTAAACCTTTCCACAGAAAAAAAGGCAGTGTCTCCAGGTATCTCTTCCACCAAGCCCTTTTGACTTGTCAGAAGTGCCCTGGGGGCTCGCCAGCAATGCATTTTACACACAAGGGGAGTTGAACAGCTATACCTTCAAGGCCGCACAGCGACTGTAACAGGGGAACAGTGGTGAGGACTACTTATGGCTTTGCACGTGGCCCACGCGCAGGAACGAAACCATGCGAAATCAAATTTCACAGCGTTGCCCTTTTACAGACACATACCCAAACAAAACAGCAAACCTCATTTCAACCAATTGCTGCGCAGAGGGGGTTCCTTGCTGCTGTTTATACCTACGGGTGAACTCCACACCAGGCAAAGCACCGGCCCGAAACAGAAAGCAGGCAGCAACACACGCAGGCGACAGGTCTCCCGCACTCAAGTAGAGTGCGTACGGCAGCCTCCTACACACAATACCGTGCCACTAAGGGCCCACGAACGCTGCGCAACAGCAGCTGTGACGACACGCCCCAATGCCTCGCGAGCACCACCACGGCTATGGCGTGCACGACAAACACCCACATACCAGCAACCAACCCTCCTGTACATGTGGGACAGTAGCTGGCAAACGGTAGCTGGGACCGTTCAGTTAACGTAGGTAGTGCTGCACATCACCTACCCCCGACCCCCCACAGTACTCGACTCCCTGCGTCCCAACCCCATTCCAGCCAGTACAGCAAGCCTCCTGCTAGCCACACAAGGCTTACCCGCCTCCCACAGCCACAGAAGTTATACTCTCCCGCCCTCCCATACAAATCCCCAGCTGCCCCCAGCCCCCTTACCACCCCATCGCGGCTTACCCCCTCAACTCCAGCCTTTCCCACCCGCACCGGCAACACATACCCTAGACACTACAAAATGCCTCATTTGCTTTGCGCGGCCACTCCCCGCCATGCGTCCTCACAACCTCCTCATCCGCACAGCATTCCCTTGCCCTTGAACGAACCTGGCCTCGCTCGGCCACTTGCCATTCCTCACAGCCACATGCCCCCTCCCCCCCTGTCCTCCGCCACGTGCCTAACAGCACCGCCGCATGTCCTTTCCGCCCCGCCACGTGCCCCTCCCCTCATACCCGCATGGCTAGCACGCAGATTGGTCCCGTTGGCGAAGCACGCCTCCTCAAAGCTACCTCATGGCCGCACACCCATCACCCCAACCGCTTTGCACAACTCTCAGCCGCGCCTCCCCCCATGCCTCGCCACTACAGCCGCATGTCCAGCACGCAGATGGTTCTGTTTGCGAAGCACGCCGCCACGCGGTCGCCCTCCTTGTCCCAGCACACCTCGTAGATGCCCGCCTCGCCGCGGAACGACTTGACCAGCTGCCCGTCGCTCACGTTCCACACGTACACGCACCGGTCAAAGGAGCCAGTTGCCACCAGCTTCCCGTTGGGGGAGAAAGCCACGCTGTACACCGGCTCGGTGTGTCGCTGCAGGCACTGGATGCACCTGCCCACGTCGATGTCCCACAGGCGCACGGTGGTGTCGAAGGAGGCGGAGGCCAGCAGCAGGGGCAGGTTGGGGTTGGTGGTGCCGGGCCCGCAGGGGCTCCAGCGGATGGTGTAGATCTCGCGCTCGTGGTCCTTGAAGTCCTGCACCGGCCGGTCGGAGGTGAGGGACCACACCTGCGGGAGGGAGGGTACAAGTGTAGGGAGGGTGGCAAAAGCGTGTGTCAGCGCGTCAACGCCGCTCCGGCGGGTGTTGTCGACGGTGGGCTTGGCATAAGCCGCAGGGCGTGTGGGGTTATATGTTTGGGAGGTGTGAGACACCATGGGCACGTAGCCGTTGCGATGTAGCAGGATGCCCAACACCCCGCGCGGAAGGAGTCACCGTCTAGGGCAGCACCGCCATGGCCACCGCCATAGCCACGAAGGAGGTAGTGCGCAACAAACTGCTGAGTACCATAACCGCATGGCAGACTGGCCAATACATCTGCAGGTCTAGGCACAAGCCGCGCCGTTGTTGGACGGAACTGGCCATAGCTGAGCCCATACCACGCAGCCGATGGAAGCTCCCGGGGGCTGCGCTATCGCCTGGGGCCGGCGGCCCCTGCACGCACCTTTGCGGTGCGGTCGTCCGAGCACGAGGCCAGCAGCCTGCCGCTGGGGTCCCACTTGATGGCGTTGACCTCGTCGTCGTGCCCCGCAAACGTCTTGACCGGCTTGGCCTCGCCCACCTGGTCACACACAGCGTCATGGGGTGCACAGCGACCAGATGTAAACGGGCCTGACTACCAGTTCTATGAAGGGTTCGCAAGCCTGTTCTTGGCCGTGGCGGTCTTGGCCGGCTTGGCCTCGCCCACTATCGAAGCACATGCGGGGTCCCACAGGGACAGCTTTCAAGGGTGGCGGCCTTCTGAGGTCCGTTCATTTGCCTACTGCGTTGCTTGCAACCGTCCACGCCTGCAACTTCTACATGCGCTGTAAGAGGCGATGGCGGCTCCAGGCTCTCTGATCCCGCGGCCCCTGTGGCACCACGTACGGCGACCCCCGCCCACCTTGCACAGGTGGATGAGCTTGTCGGTGGAGCAGGTGGCGAACGAGTTGCTGTTGCGCCAGTCCACGTCCAGAGTGGGAGCTGCGTGGCAGGATGGGGTTTGCAACAGCTTACAGCTCTGCAACCGCCCAGTTCACACACTGCACATACTAGGCTTTGCCAGTGGCCACCAGGGAAACCGCCAACACACCACGGGTCTGCCGGGTGCGCAGACGGCTGACGCGCCCCAGAAAGCGCCCAGCACCCATCGTACGTATCCTCGCCCGCGCCCGCACCAACGCCCGCACCCGCGCCCGCACCCACCCGAGTGCAGCTCGTACACCTGCTTGGCCTCCCCCGACTTGGCGTCCCACACCACCGCCGTCTTGTCCACGCTGCCCGACAGCAGCAGGTCGCCGCGCTTGTTCCACTTGAGCGCGAAGATGGGGCCCTGGTGCCGGTCCAGCGTCTGCTTCAGCTTGCCTGCAGCGGGGGCAATGAAACACAGACATTGGGGCGCTTTCTTCTTAAGGTCAGACGAGGAGTCTGTGGTGTTTCACGAGCCCGGTGCAGCGCCGCACCAGGTTACCCGCGCTGTCCATGCCCCACGCGGGTACCCACTAACCCACCGTCTTTGGACCAGATGCGCGCAAGGCCGTCGTAACCCCCCGTGGCCAGCAGGCTACCGTCCGCGTTCCAGTCCAGCGTGGTCACGTCCTTGCCCTGCGTCTTGGCCGCGCCCTTGTCCTTGTCCTTGGACTCGTGGTGCAGCACCACGGAGCGGGGTAGGCCACCGGGGCCGCCCGCCCCCGAGGGTGACAGGTTCCAGATGCGGGCGGTGGAATCGCCGGACCTGCGGTGGGGAGACGCGGCAGGGTGTGGGTGCCAATTGACCAGGTATCGGCCAGGTCTGGCTGGTTGAGCGGCAAGGCGGGGATGTTGGGTAGCTTAGAAGGTGGCCGGTTCTCAGGTGGCCGCTGCAGGAAAGCTGAAAAGGAACATGGCGTAAAGGTGGTAAGGCCGCGTGCCTGTACCAGCATACTCGCTGGTTCGCCCCTGGTGCCCATGTGCCAGGGGCCAAGCCTCCGAGGTTCCGCGCCCCCGCCGGACCCCTTCTGCCCGCACCCATCCTCGCACGACGCAGACACCTGCCCCTGCGGAAGGCACTCAACACTCACCCTGATGCTAGTAGCGCCTCCACGGGGCTCCAGGAGCAAATGTACACCTCCGACTCGTGCCCGTTGAGCGTTATCACGGAGCTGGCGGGCACCTCGATGCCACCGCCCGGGGGAGCTGCAGCAGCTGCAGCTGCAGCCGCAGCAACAGCAGCGGCCGCTGTTGCTGCTGCTGCACCGGCGGGGGCGGCAGCTGGCGGAGGCGTGTCCTCCTCCATGGGGGTCGGACCTGTGCCTGCCCGTGCGTCCGGTTTCCCCGCGGATGCGGTGGGTGCAGGAGTGGAGGCGGCGGGCGTGCCGAGGGCGGTTGTGGGGGCTGGGGTGACAGCTGGGGTGGAAGCAGGTGCGGGGGCGGGTGTGCTGAGGGCGGGTGCTGGTGCAGGTGCGGGTGGGAGGGAGACGGTTGGTTGCGTGGCGGCGGGGAGGGATGCTAGCATGGGCGGGGGAGCGGTCATGGCGGGGAGGATGGGCGCCAGCTGCGGCGGTGGCAGTGGCGGCGGTGCGGCTGCTGCTGGTGCTGCTGGTAGGAGGTGGTGTTGCAGGGGGGTGGCTGCGGTGGGCAGCATGGGCGCCAGCAGGGCAGCGGACAGTGGGGCGGGCGTGCCTGCCGCGGCGGCGGCAGCTGCAGCAGCAGCGGCAGCGGCGACCGCGACTGCGGCTGATGGGCTGGTCAGCGGCGTGGCCCCCTGTCGGTCGGCCCTCTCCAGCGCTGCTGCCGCGGCCGCCGCTGCCGCAGCCGCTGCTGCCCCTGGGCCTGTTCTCCCCCCGGGGCCCCTGTCCGCCCTTTCTTGCCGGGCCTTCTTCTCCGGCCCCTTTGGCAGGCGGCTGTCCTCTTCTTTCCGTTCTGATACAAGTTGCCGCAGCTGGTCAACGTCGTTGGTCATGAGCTCCTCTGGGGTGAGGAGCTTGTAGTCCCCATCTATTTCCCCGTCCTGGTGGGCAAGGGACACGGGAGAGACAGCTGCACACGGTCAGCCGCTTTGAGCGGACCAGGATTCCCGCACATCCATGCATGCGCTGCGTGCCCCTGCACTGATGCACTGAAGTGCCCTGGGCTGTGCACCACCCACATCAAGGTTCGCCTCAATCTCCAGGTACTGGAGTCCCTTTTGGATAAAGGTGACCAGGGAGCCGGGAGGCACATTGTTGGGGTCAATGTTGGTCCTCGTTACTAGACTTTCACTGGCAAAAGTGAACGCGGAGTGCGTAAAGCCTGCACGCGAACGGAGAGAGAGTTGACGCGATTGCGCAACCGCAGCTGACTGACAGCACTGAGACTGCCCAAGGCGTCACCTGCTTCTTGTAGATATCGGTATATTAGGTAGTTGATGACATCCGAGGTCAACGTGAAGGAATTCGTCATTTTCGCTGGTTTTCGGGCCCCTGGCTTGACCCAGGCTGGCCCCTAAAGCTACATATGCTTGTTATTTTATTCTAATACGGGAAGATGCCGGGTGAAGTATGGGTGGCGAGGAAATGACTGACGGCGACTTGCCGAGGCAGTCGTGCGTTTGTACTTTGGAGTGCTTAACAAAAAGGGGCGTTACTCAGCAAAGCTTGGTTAGCTGGTGCGAGGACGTCGGGCTGCTAGTTAGGTATTTCGGTGCCCGCGACTCGCATTGGGCAATGATGCACGGTGCGCCCGCGTACAATGCCTGCCTCCGCTGCACACCACTCAGAGTAGCTTGATTCCAGACTATACCACCAATAGCCTAGTACAGTCAGCGTGGCAATGACTTGATTGGTTGATGCCCTTCATACGCGCCATTCTTCGAGGCCCTTGATCGCTGTGCTCGCATTCGCAACAGTCGCGTGTGTAAACTCTTACTCGGCCTGCGGCAGCGGAGTGCTGCGCAGGAGCAGGCAGGACCTGACGGCAGCTCCTTTTTTGGCGGCACTATGGCTGAGCAGTTCGCCGACCGGCTACAGCTGGAAAAGCTGTCGCCGCTTGGCAACTGGATCTACCATACGGGGATGAAGTACAACATCATCAACACGACATTGGTGGCCTTGAATGTGGATCCGGAGCCAGAGGTGGACCACCTTACAGGGGACCGGTACCTCGACTTCTCCCTCTGCCTCCTATTTGCCATCTTGTTCCCCATGGCGAGGGCTCTTATCAGGCGCTTCGTGTCAGAGGTACGACCAACAGCCTGCAGCCGCACCGGGCCCAGGAGCTTCACGTGCTGTGGGCACTCACTGCCGGTTGCATGCACGTCACCCATGTGTACGGCACCAGTGTGTTTGGCGCAGCACGCCCTTGAATCTGGCCAGCGGTTCATTCAAGGGTAGCACAGCCATGTACGGAGCAGCATGGCCCAGGAGGGCTGCCCTCAAAAGGTCGCGCGTTCACAGGATTCCTAGCCGTCTTTGCCGGGTTCCTGGCTCATGCGGCGTGCGGCAAGGGTGCGTGTGTTGGCACACGGCACACGGCACACATGCACCCTCAACGTGCTCAGACCTCCTAACACCTCTATTACATCCACTTCCGTGAGCACGTACGTAGCAACGGTTACTAAGGTACAAGAGCTGTAGGAGAAGTACAAAGGCATTGCTGGAAATAATCTTGCACCTGTGACGCCTGTTGCGCAGCCCCTGGGGCGGCGCGCGCTGGCCGGCGGTGATCCCAAGAAGACGGACAAGGTGGTTGACCCGGAGAAGCTGCGCAAGTGGAACGAGTCATTCTGGAAGATGAGCGTCTACATCACGTTCACCACCCTGGCGTTCCTGGTGTGCAAGTGAGTTTGGTGGTGTGGGGTGGGGTGGGGGACGGGGTGCGGCATGGTGCAGGCCAGAGGGTACGGTAGGAAGGGAGCTGGGCTTGCGGGTGGAAAGCAGACGGTCAGCTTTGTTCGGGCGGGCTCAGCGTTGGAAGCGCCGTGCTGGGGTGTCGCCTGCCATCCGTCTGTGCTGGCGAGGGTTGGGGGGAGATAGAGAGGACGGGGTGCACAGCTGCTCAGCTGTGGCACTTAATCATCATTGCCAGCATGCCCCTTCCCGGTGCGCAAGGCCGCACAGGGAGCTGACTTGTAAGGTGCCACCTACCTTTGGTCGAAACAGCAGGGCCCCGCGACGAGGCCTGCACTCCTATGTCGACGACTCAGGGTCACGCCTGCTTACCACACGCGCACGCTGAGCAGGATCTTATATTGGTACCCCAGAGCGTCTTGACGGACCCTGAACCCCTACACCCTCTCCCTTCTCCCCATCCCCATCCTGATCCTCACCCACCACCAGCTGCTAACCCTCCGCGCCCCACTCCACTCCCCCCAAAAGGGACGAGGTGTGGTTCACGGACAGCCGCTACTGGTGGCTGGGCTGCACGCACTTCCCGCCCTGCAACCTGCCCGTCAGCCGCGGCGTGCTGCTCTTCTACTGCGCGGAGACGGGGTTCTACCTGCAGGCCATACACTTCCTCATCTTCCATGAGGTGCGGGCGTCACGCAAAGTGAACATGTGCGCTAGCGGTGCGGTGCTGGAAACCGGGAGCGAACAACGAAACATCCATTTACGCATGCTTGGCTGTTTGCTGCCGCATTCCAGCAGGGGTATGGGCAATGCAGCGGCACTTGACTGACAACTGTGCCGCACTTTTGTGGGGCTGCCGCACGGACCGCATTCGTGACATGGCGGGCTGAGGATGGATGCGGTGTGCCGGAAAGCAGTGCAGCCAACGTGGGATCGCCCTTAACCTACACCTCCGTCGAGCTGGAGGGTCAAACGAGGGCGAAAGCACCTCTGTCCCTTGCTCCATGTCCCTGCCCCACCCCCTGCCCTCCCCCATGCCTTCTCGCGTCACTAGTACTTTGTTCCCCCATGCTTACCCCCAGACCCGCCGCAAGGACTGGCTCGAGAGCATGATCCACCACGTGGTCACCTCGGGGCTGTTGGCCTACTCGTACGCCGTCAACTTCACGCGCGTGGGGGTGGTGGTCATCCTCATGCACGACGTGTCGGGTGGGTACCCGGGAGAAGAGTAACAAGCCACCCTTGTGGTGTTTTGGGGGGTAACCGCAAAGCGGCAAAGTAACGGAAACGGAAACGGTCAGCCTGCGGAAGCGAGGTTAGCGGCGAGCGACAAACAAGGCAAAACCTGGGCGAAAGGCTTACCGTGGTGTTTTGGGGGGGGGGAGGGCGTCCCCACACGTGTCGGGTGGGGCCTGGATGGTTGGGAATGGGGAAGGAACAGGACCTGCGGGGTCGGGCAGCGGGGGGCATCCTCATGTATGCCGTGTCGGGTGGGGGTTTGCGGGTGGTCGAGAAGGAGCTGGCCAATGCATCACGTATTGCTTTTTGGACCCCCCAAAGCCCCTGGGGTGCCAACTAGCACGTGGAAGGGCGTGCTCATGCATCACGCATCGACTAGGGCCCGTGGGGCAGGGCGGTGCGAATGGTTCGGGTAGGGAGGCTTCATGGCGGCATCCTTTTGGCATCCTTCGGCGGGTAGGGCATACGAAGGCGGCGCCGGGGCAACGCCCGTGGTGATGTCAGGCAGCGGCTGGAGTTACAAAGCACCAGAGCCGAACAGCCCGTAGCATGTCGCCGACTTTGCCCTTTGCCGCGACTGTCCACAGCCCGTGCCTCCTGCTCCCGAACCCCCCGAACCCCTCGCCCCAACCCGCAGACATCTTCCTTGAGCTGGCCAAGCTGTGCCGCTACGCCAAGCGCGAGGACATCGGCATCCCCGCCTTCGTGGTCTTCTTCCTGTCCTGGCTGGTGTGCCGCGTGCTCATCTTCCCCGCCTTCGTCATCCGCTCTACGCTCTTCGAGCCGGTGGTGCTGGTGGCCGCCTACCTGGGCATCGAGCCGCGGCCGCACTGGGAGATCTTCAACACGCTGCTGCTGGTGCTCTTTGCGCTCAACGTCTTCTGGACCGTGCTTATATTCAAGGTGGGTTAGGAAGGGAATGGGCTGGGCGGTACCGTGCGTGGTGGGGCTTGGGGGCTGGTGTGTGGAGAACGCGGTGATGCGGTGAGGTCTCTGTGGCATGTGCCTCGATCACTCAATGAGGGGTTGCAGGTTTGTAGGAAGGGGCTGGGCGGTGTGGTACTGCATGGGAGGGGCGGTGGGGGCTCCCGTACGCGGCGGGGCCACCGTACCGTTTCAACTAGTGGCAGCTGCAGGTGCCGGTAAACAGGGTGAGATGTGGACGAAGGTTTTTTGATTGCACGTCAACGCCCTTGCTGCTCTTGTTGCTGTTGCTGCTCCAGGTGCTGATGCGCCAGTTCTCGCACGGCCACCTGGCCGACGTACGGGAGGACGACGACGATGACTAAGCGCCGTACGCGGGGCGCCCTGCACCAGGGGAGCCCCTCCTGCGCTGCGCAGGGCCTGGCCGTGTTGGACTCTCGTCTGGGTGGTGCTTGGGCTTCTGAGAGAGGCGACTCTGGTGGTAATGTTGCAACGCGGGGGGTATGTCGTGTGCCAGGGGAGCCCCTGGCTTGCGCTGCTGCACCGCACGGCCCTTGCGGGTCCTGGCCCAGCTGTGGTGAGGCTGCACAGGCCGAAGGCTGCTGAGGTGTCCGGAATCGGCACTGTAGCTTATTCGAACGGGGTGGGGAAAGTGTGACGTTGATGGCCGTGTAGTGTGTGGCGCGTGGTGGACTGGACGTGGCATGCAATCTTGTGCACGCCCTGGGCCTGCGCACTGCATTCGAGTGATACAGTTAGGAGATGATACTGTAGGAGAGGCAGAGAGGTGGGTGAAATTCGGGTTTTCAGGTTGAGTGTTGAGGCAGGGCGGCCATCGCCGCAATGGGTGTATCCGGCGCCAGAACAGGTCGTGAGGCTTGGAGGTGCGCCTGTTGCTTGGGTTGCTACGCCGGGTGTACTGATTGTGAGGGCGTCCCTGGGCGACGAGGAATCTTGGCGAAGCTGTGGCCTGTGTGTGTGCTCGGACTGCCCTGGTTTCCAGGTGCTGCGTTAGCCGTTGCTCTCAAGGATCTTATAGGGGTTACCCTGGCCCCTCTGCGCCTCTTGGATTTAGGTGTAACTTGGGGCCAAAGCTCGTACGCGGATAGTCACGCTCGTGGCGGCTGTGGGACAGGAGAAGCCTGGTAGAGCAGTTGGCTGACTGGTAGGCTTGTGCAACCTTGCAGCTAGGGCGACGGAGCCGTGCAGGGCATTTCGGATGCACAGTCGCCAACTCCTGAAGTCCTGATGCTGCCATAGAAGATTAAAAGCGCAAGACTGCATAGAGACACCTCTGACCTGCCTGCACCTGCACCTGCACCTGCACCTGCGTGATGGTGCAGGCATGCCCGAGTGTGGCCCCCCTGTAGCGGTTTGCCAGGATAGCTGAGACAAAACCGTGTGTGGCCAGGCAGGGAGCAACAGGAGACCTGTCAGGAGCCTGCTGTCGTACGGCAATCGTCGGGAACTCAGGAGCGTGCGCACGGGGTGTAGGGCACGCAAGACGCAACCACACCTTCAGTGATGCTGAGGATGGAATACGGAGGCACCGTGCGCTTACTAGTCGCGTACACCGTCGTGGACACGCCTCCCCGTCGTCCATTGAAATGGCAAAAGCCCTTCCATTTCAGCGCAAGCGCACACTGACCAGCCCAGTAAGCCACGAACCCATGGACCATCGCCATGACGGCACTTCAGAGAGCATTACACACAGCATCAATCTTTTGCTGCACTGCCAGCACAGCGAGGCACACGCTAGCCCGCACATACGATACAACCTGACCACGTGCAGGCAGGGCGCCTGAAGCGCCATGCACACCGTCCATGGTTGCCTACGTCGCCAGAGTGACAAAACCCATCATCCAACCCAAACTAGCGAGACCGTCAAAGCCCACGGAGAGCACTGCGAGGCTGCACACGGCCCCTGCATAATCCAAACAGCCCTACGCACACTGCGACGCCTGGTATCCAACCACAATTAACAAGCTCGATGGACGCAGCCGTACACGCAACCAGCTCCTTGGGATAAGGACCCAAACAGCCCGACACATACCCGACCCCGACACAAGTCCGCCATCTGATCCACCTGGTTCAACAGCCATCGCACGCTCAAGCCTCTCTCTCTTACAACGGGAGCAACATGCAATCCAGTGACATGTAAGCCCGGAGACTGTTACCCAGCCCAGTTGCCCAACAAAGAGGCGGCCAGCCCCGCCGATCGCTTCAGGGCCCTCTCGCTGCGTCGTTCACCCTAGTCCACAGCGCCAGCTCCACCCATGCAGCCCGGATGTGCTGCTTGCTCAGCCCAGCAGGTGTTGTTGCAACCGCAACCACCGAGGTCGTTGAGTTAAGCCGTCGCCCTAGCACCAGCAACAGTCCGTCCCGGTAGCAACGCTTCAGGCAGTTGCAGCCGGCTGGGACATGTCGTGGCTGAGGAGAAGGAACAGGGTGGGCAGGGGATGGTCACAGTGCGTCATGTGGTGTGGCAGCTGTGTCGACAAAACCCCACGGCGGTGGGACCCGACACAAGCCACGGAGGATTGTTTGTACACAACTAGCCACAGGCAACTAGCCACAGGTTGCGCTGCCGCAGCCTGGAAGCCATGCCGTGCGCAGTGTTCGCCACCCGTGGTAGACCCTCCCCGCCTGCTGGTCGGCTGCCAGGGTACCACGTCACGTGAAGCCGCTGCCTCACCTGATTTTCCGGAACAGCTGGTATCCCCCCGTGACCGCCATGAAGGCGTTGACCGCCAGCAGGTTGTAGTTGACCGGCGTGATCTGGGTGCTGTAGCGCGACCAGATCACCCCGGTGGCGGTGATGGCTGCAAGGGCACGGCATTCAGCATGGGCTTAGTCAGCTGAGCGAGCGGGGCTCGTCACAAGGGGCATGATGTGCCCGAGGAGCTCCTGGCCATATGGGAATACATTGGTGCGAGCTGTGGCGTGCCAAGGCACCTCGCCCGCAGCAAATAGGAGGGGCAGGTCACCGGGTGGCGGGGAAACCCTACGCTGCATGCTGCAGCAGCTTTCCCAAGAAGCCTCCTAAAAGCATTGACAGCACAACATGACCAACCTAGTTGCTGGGGCATGCTGATCTTGTCAGCAGGGCGGTTGAGGTCGGCGATGTTGGCGATGCTGATACCCCACTTAAAAGTGGGTGCCCAGAAGTGAACTGCAGGCGACAAGAGAAAGCGATAGTAGGCAGCGATAATGCTGGAATCTAGCTCTAGCATAGGCACGCATAAAACAGTCTGGCGCTGTGTCTCGCCGTGCCTCTGCCAACCTGCCAAGTCGTTCCTATGAACTACGAATAAGCATTCATACCAGCAACTGCTTACTAGTTTTCGGTCCCGCAGGGTGGTTCCATAGGGCTTGGAGCTTCTGACCAATGGACATTTTAGGGCGCTCTGAACGAAGGTTACAGCGCGTGACAGGGCCAAGAGCCGCTGTGAAGGAGCACCTAAAGATGAGATGTACACTACTGCCGGCCAGCGTGTCGTGGCTCATGTCAGGCTCTGACGACGATAGGTATGTTGCACGCCCATGCTGCCTGGGGGCATGGACCTGGCACAGATTACACGTGCCGATGGGGCCACCTGCCCCTGACAATTTGCGTCTGTGGAGGTACATACAGTGCACCCCTTCAACAAGTGCCCCCACCCATGGGCCCCGCTGTTACGCAGGCTAACAGTAAGGGTCAGGGTCAACACGTACCGGGATCCTGCGGGATCAGGGCTGGGATGCTTTCTGTATCTGCCACGTGCCGTGGGGCTAGCCCAATGCCCCGTGCCCACGCTTGCCGATGGCAGCACATGCGTCCCCGCCACGCACTCGGTTGCCTGGAGTGCACACGCAGCGCGTCATTCCTGTGTACGTGGCGGTGAGCGGTCGAGCACGGGCTCGCACAGGTAAGGGCTGGTGCGGCGGGTGAGCGCCAGGTGAGCGCGCAGGGTGTTGACTACGGACTGCTACGGAGGACGGGTAGAGGGGATGTCGAGGTGGGCGATGAAGTTGCTGGGGTCGTAGCACCAGAGTTTGCGTGTCGGTAGCAGGTCACGTGCACGCGTGTGGGCTACACGTGCGGGTGCCAGGACAGCCGGCAGCGGCACGGCGACAATGCTGTCTGCCTAGGAGCAGCTGCATGACTACTGCCTGCTGCCTCCGTACAACACATCTGAACACATCCACGTGTCGCTGTCAGTGCCGCACACCAGGTGTCGATGAGATGGACTGGAGTACCGATAAAAGGTCCGGTACGGCTAGATTCTGCATCCTGGAACCCGCACCACTTCACTCCACTCTGCTATCCCCTTGCCGCACGGCAACTCCTCTGTTGCCAGGGCTGTCCAGGGTTGTCCCCCACCGTGTCTCTGTCCTTACCATTGCTGCTTTGCTGTACGCCTCGGTGTAGCTTGAGTAAACCGGCGCCCCTGTGCCTGTGAGCGCCCGCTGACTGGCGTTCTCCTGCAAAGCTAGGCTTTTGTGCACACACGAATACATGATGTCTCCGCGGACGTTTTCTTGTCGGACCAGTCCAGCCGTTAATCCGCATATGATGCATGACTCCTCGCTAAGCACGTGGATCTGCTTATGGCATTAGCAATGCCAGGTAGACACCCATCCTTTCGGTGTCGAGACCCATGGGCCCGACCCCTAACGGTGCGCAACCGTGGAGTCTGCGGAGAGCTAGCAGCTGCCCTTTCGTTCCGATCTGTGCCGACCTGAACAACTGAACAACAACAAGGGAGCAAGTTGAAGCATTCTTGAACTTGGCTTTAGAGATGGACCGGGCAAAGCTAGGCAGAACCATCGAACGCTATCTGCGCGGCGCAGAGGACCTTGTCAGTGCTTGGGTAGCTGCATCAAGCACCGATGCTGATAACCAGAAAGCCATGTTGGCCTATGAGAGAGCGGTAGTCGGGTTCGACAAGGAGAGGAAGCGGCATAGCCATCTCACCCAGAGCAAAAAGGTAGCGGCTCTCGCGAACGATTGGCTGGACGCGTACCAGGATGTGCGAGTACTCGACAAGCTGCCGGCGCTCCTGATGGCGATGCAGCACAGCGCGGAGGTTGCGGCGCTGTCCACCAACAGCCCCACGTGCAGGTGTGAAACACGCGCATGCGGAGCAGGGTTCCCCTGGTATGTGTAGAATGAGCGATCACGGCACTCCTAGCTACTGGCACATACAACGAAGGGAGACGGGTACGTGTGCACGGAGACAGCCTTCCAGAGGGACGAGTCAGGGAGCTGCCGAACTTGTGACCCACGTGGATGCACTGGGCAAAACTGTAGCCAAAAGCATTCCAGGGGACAAGCCAGGACACAGGTAGCAGCACAGTCGGACTTGTGATCCACATGGCTACTGCACTAGGCGAGCAGGTGCCAAAAGCAACTTGCTTGCGTCGCTGGGTGTATGTGTGTATGGTCCGCGGCCGGCTGCCCACGCCCATGCCTTGTCCGTGCGCTGCCCTGGGGCGGGAGCATCAGTCCACCCTATGTGACGGCGCGGTTCTTGTGTGCCGGTCTGTGACCCAGTGTTACACTGTGGGCAAAAGCCGGGGGTCCATAACCGGACCGAGACACAGCGATGGCCTCTTGGGCCTTAGGCACGGGCCGGGAGGGCTCGAAACACGTGACTCCGCCCGACAGCACACACGAGGGTCTACTCACCTAGGGCAAACCGCGGCCCCAAGACGGCTCAGTCTGTAGCCTGGCACTACACACCTCCCACTGGCATGCCAGCCACTTGCTTCGCTCTCCACTAGTACCTGCTGTACAGTATGCCATTGTGTCCCCGCAACTGCATCGCTGCACACCTCCCACTGGCATGTTACGCGACCGTAGCCCGAGGCGAGGTCCAAGGGAGAATCTCACGTGCCACTGGCGGGGAAAGCCCCTGTGCCTCGAGAAGCAGCTGCGCGCAGTAGTGGCACAGCGCTACCGCCTGAAGCGAGGGCACGTCGCCGCCGCCTTACCGATTCTTGGACATGCAAGTCTAAAGCAGTCCAGGCCCGCACTCGTGTCGCCACAAATCCTAGTCCAACCACTTCCTTACGCCCATTGCCCGCCACAAGGCACAACGCAGTCCGCCTGGTCGCGTACGTCAGCTTTCACTGCTTCATAGTTCTGGGACACGCCTGCGAGATGGTGGAGCTGCTGCCCAAGCACAGCAGCAGCAGCGCGCATAAGCAGGCGGCAGACCGGACGCTGGCGGCCCTGTGGAACAGGGGCCTGGTGGATGCAGTGGCAGCCGCAGCACCCAGCCTGGCGGCTACCATAGCGCTGGTGCACTCCGAAACCGGGAAGCGTGAGCTGTACGGTTCAACCACCACAACCGCACTAACCGCCGGCGCCACCGAGGAGCTCAGTAACTGCCTTGTGGGGGCGGGGCACATGGCGACGGCGGTGAACAGGTACCTCTACCTGCTGGCTGAGAGTCTGTATTACAGCTTGAAGGGCTTAAGTGCGGACGGCGGCCCGCCGGCGCTGCTCCAACTCCCGCCGGAGGCCGTGCGCGCATTGGAGGCGCTTGGGGATTCGCAGCTGCTGGCAGCTGCCGCGACCGTCCTGGTCGACAGCCCAGCTGCCTCCGTGCTGCCGGGGGTTAGGGCCAAGGTGTGCAACCGCGTGCTGGGTGGTGTCCAGGGTGGCAGCAAGCTTGTGGGCGTGACGCTGTTCTGCATGCAGCAGATGCGGTGGACACTGGACGCAGCTGGAGGGCCCGAGAGCCGGCGACTGGCGGGCGGGCTGCTGCGTGCCATGCGGCACGTGGCTGTGCGGCGACTGCAGGCTGCACTGCTGGACCAGCTGGCGGCGCACGCGGGGATGGGAGCAGAGCTGCGGGAGGACGGCAGCGGGCTGCAGGGAGGGCAAGCGGGGGAGGAGCAGCAGGCGGGGAGCGTGTGGGAGGGTGGCGGCTGGGAGGGCAGCATCGGGGTGTGGTGGTTTGCGCGGGAGGAGGCGCAGCGGGGGCAGCTCCTTGCCTTGGACCCGGTGGTGGGCGACGGGGGCCGCGGGGTAGGGGTAGGGGTAGGGCAGCATGCACGCAACGACGCGACGGGGCTACTCGAGGACCGCCACTGCCACATAGTGTACGGGGCCTTTGGTACATGGGGTGGTGGGGTGCAGGAGCAGGCAATGGCGGCGGCGGCAGGGGTCCCGGCGGGGCCGCCGCCGCTGCTGGCGGCGCGACTGGCGGCGCGCGCTGCGGAGGCGCTGTGCCGGCTGTGCCGCGGGCAGGGGCTGGGAGGGGCGTACGCGCCGGCGCCGAGATGGCAGTTCGCCATGGCCCCGGTGCGTCGACGTGCCTTGGGCGCAACCCTGTGGGCTGTGGCTAACCAGCGTACCAGGCTATTACCCACTACCACTGCAACATCGGCTCGTCTGAAAGCACTGCTGCTGACACACGGAGATATCTGCGAACAGCTTGTACCGTAGATGAAGATGGAGGTTGATAGATGATGGTGCAGCTGCTGCTCTGCAGGTCCTGGTGCTGGACCTGCTGCCAGTGGAGTACTGGGACTCCTTGCCCGCAGCCACGGCCCGGGTGTGTGCCCCCTACTGGCTGGAGGCGGCGGGATGGCTGACAGCGCTCATGTCGGACGCCACGGCGGCGGCCATGGGGCGCCTGCCTGCAGTTCAGCGGCCCGACCAGCCGCGGAGCTATCTGGACGAAACGGCGAGTATGGCCGTTGAGCAAGGACTGCTGTGAACTGCCAAAGAGGGAACTGCCATTGCCGTCACATGTACCAGTAGTCTAACATCAAAGCCGTGACGTTTGGTTTTATGTCCTAAAGCCCTATTGTGCGGGTCCTGCTGCCTCCCCGCGCACCCTGCATCCTCCAGATGGTGTGCGATGGGTCACAAGCTAAATTACTGGCTGGGGTGGTGGGCTTGCTGCAGCACCTCGCCAACAATGACACGTACGGTGGGTGCGTCCAGCCTGTGGGTAAGGAGTACACGAGTTTGAGCGTGCGGTTTGAAGCCATGCGCGCAGCAAGGCCGCCTGTGTACGGTACTGTTTTATACTGCTGAAGTAGAAGCGACGGGGCGTTGCATCCTTCGTATGTACAGAAGTACAGGTAAGCAAGACTGCCAGCCTTCCTTCCGCAGCTCCCTGGCAGGTGGCCTCTGCTGCCTCACAAGGACGCACCGCCGTGATGCTTCACGCTGCCGCCAGCCTGTTATTGAGTATGCACCCATTACGCCAAGGACCATTTGTGTTCTCAAGCCATCCATCCACGCACACGGCAGCACTAAGCGTAGGCTCCAGCACGCTTGAAGCGTGGCCACGCACTGTTGCACTCGAGCGATAAAGGCATGTGCGGTCCATCACAGCTTGTGCAGTAACTGCTACTTGCCCTCAAACTCAGCTCCGCCCACCCGCCCTGTTTATTCCTCATACGGGGGCGTAAGCAGCGGTCACACCCGTCCCGCAGCGCACGGCATACGCGTTGCGGGCTTAGCCAATAGCAGCCCTGGCAGTTGTCCCTGCTAATGTACGGCACACACACTTGATGTTGCGTGTTGTTTTTCAGACTGGCCAAACAACTTGACGTTGCAGGCTTCAAGACGCTGCCAGCGACGGCGCAGGCCGACGTGCTCCGCTGGATGGCCCGCTGCGGCCTGGCCGCCTCCCTGGACCACACCCTGCGCCTGCTGTTCAGCGCGCAAGACCTTAGGCTGGCGGGGCAGACCGCCGTTGCCAAAGAGCTAGGCAAGGCGAGCCTGCCGGTTTCGAGGGCCATTGAGGCCGTCCTGGAGCGCCTCCTGCCTCTTATGGGTGGGCAGGCGGAGGGCGCAGACAGCGGCGGGGCGGACGGGCCCCAGCTGGGTCTGCTGCTGACGCTGTCCAAGCGGGCGGCCATGCTTGCCTGTTCGATGGAGGCGGGGGCAAGGGCGGATGACATGGCGGCGGCGCGGCAGCAGTGGGTGGAACGGGCGGCGGAGGTGCTGGTGTTGCTGACGGCGGCGGCGGGCAGCGTGGAAGGGGGTGTGCGGAGCAGGGTGGCGGCGGAGGCAGCAGGGAGGGAGGCAGCGGCGACGGGGAGTGGCACGGCGGGTGATGGATGTGGCGTGGGGAGTGTGGACGAGGCGCACGAGGCGCTGGCCCTGGCAGCGCGGGCGGCAAGCAGCCTGGCGGCGGCGCTGGCGTGGGAGGTTGCTGCAGATGTGGGTACGGCAGCGACGGGAGGAGACGCGGTGCGAGGCACTGCCGGGCTACAGGCGGCGTCGCGGGCTGTGTGCGACGCTCTGGCGTGCGCGGTGCAGTGGTGGCGTCACCCGCCACTGCTCCCCCCGGCGCAGCTGCTGGCGTGCCAGCCGCAGCGGCTGCTGGCGGCGGTGTGCGCGCTGGCGATGGCGCTGCCAGGCCAGCCTAAGAAGCTGGGCAAGCGCAAGCAGCGGCTGTGCGTTCTGGCCGCCAGCGCGGTTGCCGTTTTGTCGGCGCATGGGACCGTCAGCGGCAGGGCCCGTGATTGGCTGGCGCCGCCGCCGGCCGCTGCCGCCGCCGGCAGCGGCGACCCTGGCGGCGGCGGCGGCGGCAGTCGGAGCTACGGGCACGCGGTGGACCCGTGTGCTGGATGCCTTGCGGCGCCGCTGCTGGCTTTCGTACGGCACACTGCTGGTACGGCGCCGCCGTACGCAGCGCACACGCTGGCGCTGCTCAGGCTCGCAGGCGGCAGCGAGGATACCGGTGCGGCCTCCGGGGAAGCGGACGGCGGCTTCCGGCGATATGCCCAGGAGGTGGCGGAGGCGGTGCTGGCGGACGGCTGCAGGGACCTGCGGCCTTCTGTCGAGTTCAGTGAGGTTCCGATGCCTGACGGCTCATCGCCTTCCCGCTTGCTGCAGGGTGAATGCGGGGGAGATGGCCCAGGGGGCATGCCGTTGGTCCCACCGCCGCCGCCGCCGACGGCCGGAGCTCTGCCGCCGCCGCTGGCGCTGCAGCCCAGTCGGCAGGGCGCGCTGCCGCGGCTGCGCGTGTGCGGCAACCCGCGGTGCGGCAACTTTGCAGGGGAGTGCGAGGGGGAGCTGCCGTTCAAGCAGTGCGGCGGTTGCCGGGCGGTGCGGTACTGCGGGGCGGACTGCCAGCGGGCGCACTGGCGAGAGGGGCACCGGGCGGAGTGCAAGCTGCTGGCGGCTGAAACATAGGATAACACCCTGGCTCTGGCACGGGTCCTAGCAGGTGTCTCGTTGCATCACGCCTTGCGGTTAGTGCGGTTGGAGGGCATTCACGCGACGGTTGCACGTTTCGCAACAGACGTTCGCCGCCAGCCTTGTACGGCACTTGATCGTGCAAGAATCAACTTGAGGCCTCTTGCGTAGCCCAGGCCGACTTTGTTTGTGGCAACTGGGTTTGAGCTTTGCTTTCGGAGGTGCCGGGACACTGCGGTATTGAACGTGCCATGAACCCATGATGCACCTGGCCATGCCTAGTCAAATTGCATGCCACGCCACGTATCGGCAGGTGCTAGGCAAGTAGCGTGCCCCCGCAACCCGAAGCAACCGAGGGCAACTATGCCAATATCGCCTGCCTAAAGCTGGGCACGTGTACCTGGGACATCCTCCTTGTGCCGCGACGCCGCTCCACAGCCACCTCTGAACAGGGTCTGCGCTCTGCGGGTTTGGGGTTCGTTGTAGCGGGTTTGGGTTTGTGGTTCGTCCGTGCCCAGCCTCCCTGTGTCCTGTGCCTGCTTTCCTTTTCCTAGGTTTCCCTGGTCCCTGGGTCTCTTTTGACCTGTTCCCTTTCTCCTGTTCTGTGGCGTATGGTTTCAGGTCCTCTTCGTCCCTAGGTGTGCCATTTTTGCGGTCGGGGTTCACTGGGTTTGGGTTTTTTGGTGGTGCTCGTGCTCGCCTGTGCTGGTTGGGCTTTGAACTCCCGCTGGCCTGTCCCTTCCCGTCTCCTTGCCTGTAAACCTTTCCACAGAAAAAAGGGCACTCCACCTCCACAGTGCCGCAGCGTCAAGGGAGGGAAGTCGCTGATCATTTACGCAATCCTGCAGATCCCCCAATCTTCCTTCGTATCAATGCACCACCTGATCAAATGGCTTAGACGCACAGTCGTGGCACCATTCTCGTCGGAGCTTGGCAACTGTCCATGCAGACCCACCAGCACTACGGGACACATTCTTGCCCACGTACGAGTGGCGTCTGCCCTCACCACAGGCCGACGTGGCCGTTACTGTGAAAGCGCGCAGCTTGCACACAAGAGCGCGACACCTACTTGCACTCCAGGCGCATCAAACACCGAGGGGACGCACGGCCACAACAACGCAAAGCGCCACCCTGTACCCGCAACCGCTGCACCGCCCCTCATGTCCCCCCAGCATGTCACTACTTCATAGACTGAACGGGGACCTCCAGTCAACCGTCTAACGGTTCCTGTGCCCCCAACACACCAGCGCACTAGGGGCCACATGGACAGGCCCACCAATGTCATACAGCTCCCGCTGCACCTCATTTCCCCTTGGGGTGCTGCTGGCCGTCCACGCCGTGCTTCTCCTGCATCTTCTTGAGCTGCTCCTCCTGGTCCTTGGTGCCGATCTGAGGAAGCACACAGTAACAGCAGCGCGGCATGAGCGGGGCACGAGCAGAGAGGAGCTTTGCAGCATGGCACCGACACGAGGCGACGCACTCCATACAACCAAGCTGTCGACGTAGTGGAGCGGGGCCGTCACAGGCTCGCTGAACGGTCCGTCTCCAGGCCTGTGGTAGCGAAGCCGCTGTGCCTAGATATGCCCTTGTCTGCAAAGTCAAGGTAAGCAGTGCTTCCCTACCATGCAGCAGCGTGGTGCACAAAGGAGGAGTTGCAGCCCCACTTCACGGCCCGCTCTACCCCAATACCAGCCTATCACTGCATGGGCCCCCCGCCTTCGCCAGCTCCGACCCCTCCAGACGCGCTCGCGCACCTTCTTGCTGTGTCGTACAGGGTTGAAGTAAAGTACGATCAGGTAGCGGTTGGCCACGTTGAAGCCCGACAGGTGGTCGCACGCGTTCTTAGCGTCGTAAATGTCCTCGTACACTACATACGCAGTGCCGCGGGTCTCCTTCGTGTGGCCACTGCAGCGGACGCAAGCAACAGCGATATCGCTTAAAAGGCGAGGTCAAGCCAAGGTGAAGGTGTGCTGGGGATCATACGCTGCCCACGGCTGTGTGGGCCACAAAGCCGATGGTGCTTTCCTGGGGCCTCGTCGTCTTGCAGGTGATGCCCCACGGACATAGTCTGACACATGGGACCTTGTCTGCACCCGAGGCAAGCCATCCAACGTGCACTGCCGCTGTGGTGCGTTGCAAGATCGTTGTCAAGCGGTGAGCAGGCCCGCATGGCCACAGAAATGAAGGTGCACCCCTTGGCCCGACGTCGACATAACAACCAGTACCCCACGTACAGACACGGACCCTTGGTTCCGTCACTTACACGCGGACCTGACGGATGGGCCCGTACTTCCCGAAGATGTCATACATCTCCTCGGCAGAGATGTTGAACGGCAGGTTACGCACGAAGAGGGCCCTGCGTGCAGTGTTAGCCAACAAGGTTGGGGCCAGCCGTGTTAAGCACCCCCCTGGGCCTCCGCCGGGCAGTCCAGTGCTCACCTGTTCACCTCCGGCGGCAGCCGCTGATTGCGAGCGCGCTGAGCTGCCGCCGCCATGGCTGCTCAGCTCCCGGCCCGCAAAAGCAGGGACAGATGCAAGAAGCCCTCCGCTCCAAGGAGAGGCTGCAAGGCCCTGATCAACGCAGCACTGTTTTGTTTTCCTATAAGGATGCGTAGTATTTGCCCCTTTTCTGATAGCGAGGGCTACGTGTGAACGAGGGACGAAAGGGATTACTCTGCGGCGCAAAGCCGCCTGCTATTGTGCAGCAGAGGATAACTAGCAGGTTGTTATAGAATTTATCTTACTTGCTGCTGCGGGGCTCGTTCAGTCCACAACGCGATACACAACGCAATTGCCGTACGAAGACCGCGAACAGCCTCTCCGCGCTGCTTCCATTATTTCATATGCTTCGGCACATGTAGAGGGCCTACTACCTTTTAATCTCTGTCCCCACCCATTTACCAAGCTTGTTTGCTTGTCAACTGTTTGGGACACGCACCAGACCCCAATTGCCACATAAGTCAATTTCTAATTTAACTCACATATGCAGATGTAAGCTCAAGTGCTTATACTGTCAGACCGCGGCCCCTGAGCCGGTGTGGTGTATGAGCGACATGCACACACAATACGGGGGCGAAGACTTGCGTGACAGGCCAGGCGTCACCGACCTATGCGAGCATAGGAAGCTAGTTGACCTTGATGCCATAGGGCCGAGGGTGTTTGGGCCTTAAGGCTACGGTGGGCTACTGCAAGGGAGTCCGCGCAAGCGGACATGGCTTCTGCGCCTTCCCTCCTCAGCCCCGGCCGTATCACCCAGGCCTTTGCCACTGCCTCTGGCGCTGGATCACCAGCACCTTCAGCTAACGCTCGCAACAATGACGCGGCAGCTGGAGCACCCGCAACCGGCCGGGCTGGGCTCGTTGCGGGCCTGGGTGGCGCCGGCCGGCCTATGTCCGCAGCAGTCCCCTCCCCCTCACGAGCAGCACAGCTTGCCACAGCCCAAGCTGTCGTGCCGCACACCGGGTCTCTCTGGAGCAGCGGGCCAGCAGCCGGTGTTAACAACAGCGCAACCGCTGTGGCCGGCAGCGCGAGCGCAAGCAGCTTGGGCAGCCTCGGCGCACACCAGCAACAACGCCGGGTCACGCTCCAGACCCACCGCACCAGCAACAGCGGCCACACGGGTGCAAACTCTACCGGCCAGCTGTCCTTCCAGCCGCCATTACCCCATTCCACGGACCCAGCAAACACCGGCTCCCCCAACAGCGCCGGCCTCGACCCCCCATCCCGCCCCTGGAGCCTAGCAGGGGAGTCCTCCGCAGGCGTCCACCCCCGCTCCGCAATGGCATCCCAAGGGGGAGGCACCGGAGGGCCCGGGGGAGGCAAGCCTCCACGTAATGGCAGCATGGGTGGAAACATTCTGTTTCCAATGTCCCCAGGAAGGCACGACCGGCCGTCTCGCAACGGCGGCAACGGACTGGCCAGTGCCAGGGCCAGCCGAAATGGGTCGGCCGGTGTGGGGCCGGGCACGGGCGCGGGTGCAGCAGCCGGGGGCGACGGCTCAGGCCGTGGTGGTTCCACCAGCGGCACCGCCGCGGGGGCACCAGCCGTCAGCGGCGGCATCGACATGGGTCGCTTGATTGCGATACAGAAGCTGCTGGACGAGTGGGATAGCGACGAGGAGCAGGAGCCGGCCAGTGCCCGTGGGAGTGCTGCCTCGGGGCACCGGGGCTCGGAGGCGTACGGCAGGAGCAGCGATCTGGGGTACAGGGGCGAGCGGCGGACGTCGGACTCCAGCGGCATCGGGCTCAGGTCGCTGACCTCGCTCCGGGACCGGGGGGACATGCACCTGTGGCAGCCGGTGGGTGAGGAGCGGGGTTGGTAACACTTTGGCGTGGTGAGGTCTGGTTCGGCAGACGGTGTGGCGGTCGGTTGGAGTTGCGAGCTGTGGGGTTTGCGCGCGCGTCCAAGCTGGGCTCCGTCGCACAGCATAGCTGGGAGGTGCGGCTTTCGTCAGGGGATTTGTTGCTCTTTGTCCACGCCCAACCCTCGCACAGTCCGCGTTGGTTGCCTCCGGCAGCGTGTCATTGATGTGAAAGTAGTAAGCGGTGCAGCCTGCTTCTGTCTCGCACCTCCCCTGGTTCCCTGCAGTCCGTGTCCGTGGCCACCGGCAGTGTGGCGGACCACCAGCAGCGGCTGCGGGAGCGCGCGGACGTGACGCAGAGCCTCAGGCGGTGGGCGGACCAGGTGCTGCACGAGGCGCACAGGTGGGTTAGCATGATTGCTGAAGGCAGACAATGGGGCAGCTGTGTTAGTAGGGTAATGATGCACGATGCGCTCAGGTGGGGTTAGCATGAGAGCCTAGAGTCGGTGCTCGGGCAGGTGGGTGGATGGCGGAAGCGGGGCACAGCTGGTGCTGCATGAGGGCCTCGTCAAGCATGTGTGCCTTGGGTCGGCCCGAAGGTGGGTTTGTGGGTGGGGTAGTGCTGCATGAGGCGCACAGGTGGGTTAACCTTGAGTGCCAGTCGTGGGTACGTGCGCGGGTGGGTGTGGGGGCAGGGGAACTGTGCATGGCGCTTGAAGGCGCTGCCAGGGGCTAGGGCTTGTAACAGGCCGTGAGACGGCTGCTATAACTGTTATCAGTGGTGCTGTGGTGGTCATGTTGACAGGCTTGCGACATGGGCATTGTCTGGCTGCTGCCGTGTGGCGCTGTGGATAATGCATAGTGGATATTGGATGTTGTGAACCTCCTTGCCTGGCCCCTGCTCGGTCCTTCCCAGGCCGGACGGCTCCCAGCGCCTCAAGAACATCACCGCTGCTGCCTCCACCCACCAGGTGCGTGTCTTATATCCCTCGCCATGGCACTCGTGGCTCGCGCCTGTCTCCTGCACAACTGGCACCTCACGTCGACGCTTGGGCACCCCCAGGGCACTCCTCCCTCTTGACAACCTGCCTATCCCTTCTAGAGGAACTCCCTTGCACGCCGGCTGCGCCCTTTGCGCTGCGCATGCTCGTATCTATGCGGCTCGTTGCGTTGGCAGCACAGCTCACAACAGGGGAAGCTTTCTGGCTCGCAACTTCTATGGGGTGATGAGCCTGCCTGAACACGGCGCACTGCCACGTACCACAGGTTGATGACGCAGATCAGGCCAACGCCGATGAAATAGGTTCAAGGCCACACCGCCTCCCCGTGGGGACCGCATGCTCTTGACCCGACACGCTGCCACGTGCCACGTGTCACAGGTTGACGACGCGGACCAGGCCGACGTCGATGACGACGATGGCGGCGGCGGCGGCGGTGGCGGCGGGCGCGCCGGCCGGTCCTCCTCCAAGCCCGACCCCTCAGGCGTGGGCGCGCAGCTGCGGGCGCACTTCCTGGCGACCGTGGCGGAGGAGGTCAACAAGAAGTTTGAGATGGTGAGTAGGCGTAGCGACACAGGTAGTGGTGATTGTGGCGTCAGTACCGGTATTGGTGATGTTAGGGGGGCCTCTTCTGCGAGGCATGTGGCAACGTGGACGCTGAGCACAGGGGCATGCCGCAAGCGCATCCTCGCGCTGAGCAATGCCAGGCCACACGGGGGTGGAAGGGAGTTGCTGGCCATACAGCAGCAAATGCGTTTTTCCGGTCGCGTGAAGGCTATCCTAGTCACCCTGTTGGGCTACAATACAGCAAGGGCTATGGCACAACAGTCTGCGGGATGGGGGATTGCGGCACGGAGCGGTCTGGGCTCCTGGCGTTAGTTGGAGACGCTCCAAGCATCTAGCAACACGCAAGCACGGCTAGCTTGCCTCTTGCCGTCTGCGCACCGCCCGACAGTGTGTAGGCCTCAGCAACGTTGAGAGGACCTCGCCGATCGGTGCATAAATGATGCTTGTGCCTTCGTGCATGTTGTTGGGCGTATGAGTGAGGCATGATGCGGACGGTGTGGCCCGCAGATGCGCAGCAACTGGGATGAAGAGGTGGCTGTGGAGATGGAGGAGCTGCGTGAGCTGCGTGTGGCGCACAAGGACCTGAGGCAGCAACAAACGGAGACCAAGGCGGCGCTGGACAAGGCAAACACGAGGCTGGAGCTCATGAAAAGCCAGGTGAGGGCTGGGGGCTACTGTACAACTGGTACGGGTCTAGGTTACACGTGCGTCGTACCGTGTGCATGGCCACCCTATGGTGCTATGGACGGAGCTCATGAAGAGCCAGGTGGGGCACCGAGGTTCCTAGGGTTTCACACCTCTGCGCCGTACCGTATGCTTAGGGCACCCTGCGGCTGGAGCTCATGGAGAGCCGGGTGGGGCCTAGGGGCTACCGGAAACAATGGGGGCTACAGTGTACCCTGTGCGAGTTTGAAAACCCTAGGACACACATGCACCGGGCCGTATGTGTGTGGCACCCTATGGCAGATTATCGTTAAGTGCCAGGGTGAATAGCCACAGAGCGGCCGCCAGTGGGAGCGGACGACTACGTCACATGCGAAACTGCCCCATACCCTTTTCACCCGGAGCTCCTATCGCATTCAGGTCCCTTGTACACCACCACCACACCGTCGCCCCCTGCGTACGTCCCACCGCACGCACGCGCTCCCCCAACGCCCAAGCTCCCCACCATCACGTGCCCCCTTCCCCTCCCCCGTCCCCCCAGGTCAAGTCCGTGACCATGATCCCCGAAGCCTCCGTCATGTCCGGGCCCCCGCGCACCTCCTCCCCCCACGCCGTCCGCCGCAGCGTCACCATGCACCCCCACCAGCACCCGCAACCCCACTCTGTGCCCCTACCCCACGTCCCCGACCCATCCGACCCCCTCCACGACCGCGTTCACAACATCGGCAGCAGGCGCAACACCAACACGTCATTCGCCGGGGAGGCGCCGGCGGCTCCCGGGGGCCGCATCTCGCCTCTGGGGTCCCGTGGCGGCGCGGGCGGGCAGGGGGCCAAGGCTTCAGGTGGCCTACATGGGGGCATACCGCACGATGTGCAGGCGCAGCTGAGGCACCAGGAGGAGAAGGCAGCGGAGATAACCAAAAAGTGCGTGGGCGGGGGCGGGGGTTGGGGCTGTGAGTTTTGGGGTTGGGGTGGTTTGGCCACGAGTGGTAGTGGTAGGGGACTACCGTGGAAAGCGTGCTGTGCGACCGCTGCAGCGCTGGAAGCGTTTTGCGGTGTGCAGCTGTTGGTCGCACACTGAACGCCAAGCAAGCAGCGGTGTATTGTTCATCTTCTTGTTGAGATGGTGGCGTCATGTGTTGCAGGCTGCAAGCTGCAGAGCTTCAGATCATCACCCTCAAGCAGCAGAACACCAAGCTGGAGCACGACCTGCACAACGCCGCCAGCAAGACAGCAGCAGCACCACCACCACCACCACCTGCCAAGAGCGCAGGCGCGAAAGCCGGCTCCAAGCCGCCAGCCGGCGGCAGGGGTGCCAAGGGCGGGCGGCCCGGGTCCGCGGCCAAGGACTCGGGGGGTTCTGGGGCGGTGGCGACATCGGGTGCGGGAGAGGTGAAGGCGCTGCAGGGTCAGGTGGAGGGCCTGGGTAAGGAGCTGGCGGCGGCGAGGGAGGCGGCGGCGGCGCGGCAGCGGGAGGCGACGGCGAAGGAGCAGGAGGCAGCCAAGGTGAGGCTGGTGCCGCCTTTGAGGTGCAGGTGCATGCGGTGCAGCGCGCAGGGCGGATGGTACCGTAGGCATATGTGATGGGACGAGCGCATGGCAGCATGATCTTGCGCCATAAGCAGGCGGCGGTCGCAAAGCTTCGCAATGGCGCGGGCAAACAAAGTGCATCCGCCATGAGTTTACCCACCGCTGTGTGAATTAAATGAATGTACGGTAATTGCGTAATCGTCTTTGTCCTGGGTGCGACCCTCGCTGCTACGGGCGCAACAGGTACTGACACGCGCCATCCAAATCACTGTTCACTACTGTGTCATGTCTGACATGCCAGAACCGTGTGCGTGCCTGCTCGCCCTGTGCGTCCCACCACAGCTGCAGCAGGAGCTGACGGGCGTGCAGCACACCCTGTCGGCGGCGCTGCAGCAGCTGGCGGCGCTGCGGGACGAGCTGGCGGCGGCGCAGCAGCAGGGCAGGGAGCAGCAGCAGCTGGCGGCGGCAGAGGCGGCGGCGGCCCAGCAGCAGCAGGACGGAGCAAGCGGGGAGGAGGTGGAGCAGCTGGTTGAGGAGCGTGACGCGGCCATCCGGCTTGCTGAGGGGCTGCATCAGGAGGTGAGACAGAGGGGGAAGAGGTGGGGTTGGGGTGAGGCTGTCTGGCTGTTTATGCGTGCCGTGGCTGTCTGCAGCAGTCTTCGGGTTGGTGCTCTGATCCTCATGGTGCCTAGCACGTAGCAGCTTCGCGACTGGGCAGTAAAGCTGCGTAATGCACGTTCTGGGGTAGAATCAGAGGCCTTGCTTGTCAGCTGACGCGTTTCGCTGCCTTGGTTTCTGTCCAACACACTGCCGCACTGCAGGTTGAGGCATTGCGTGTGGAGCTTCGGGCCATGCGCGACTCAGCTTTAGCCGACGCGGACGCAGGCGCAGGCGAGGACTCAGCAGCACCACAACAGCCTCCACCTCAGCAGCAGCAGCAGCAGCAGCAGCTACCCGCTGACGGGGAACCCTCCCAAGACAGCGAGCCCTCACGTGCTGACAGTGTTTCAGAGCAGCATAGCTACGACGAACAGGACAGGGACGGCCAGGGCAACAGGGGCCGGGCTGCAACCACCGATGGCGGCGTCCAGACGTCCCCTCGGCCCGGGTACGGGTACGCGCACGGGGACAGCTTCAACCGCGCGTGGGCCTCCACCGCGCCAAGGGAGTCCCACGGGGTGCAGACCTCCGCCCAGCCCACGCCTAGGAAGGCCAAGGAGCAGGAGGGGACAGGGGAGGTCCCCCTGGCTGCTTCTGCCGGCGGCGTGGGTGATGGGGACGGGTGGGCGGAGGCGGTGGAGGCGAGGCTACAGGAACGGCTGCCACGTGTGGTGGCGGAAGCTGCTGTGGCCATGGCAGAGGAGCACATGGAGGGGGTGGTACAGGCCGGGGTGGAGGGAGCAGAGGCAGGAGCAGGGGCGGGGCTCAGGCGGGGGACGGTGGCTGAGGA
>VFQN01001767.1_pt1 | contig 35133 bp, 50 predicted proteins | sample 3512371 | NCBI WGS metagenome assembly VFQN01 (sample SAMN10412370, study PRJNA504923) | tailings metagenome | isolation source: Replicate 2 from Balatoc abandoned mine | place: Philippines: Itogon, Benguet | collected 2017-08-28 | reverse complement strand
CCGCCTTCGCACCCTGCCCACACAGCCTCTCCCTGCCCTGCCTCCCCCCCACCAGCCCCTCCCTCCGCCGCCCTAGCCTCCAACGCCGCCAGCAAGGGCCGTATCTGCCCCGAGACCACCCGCCCCAGCGCCGCCCTGCTGCCCCGGGGCCACCGACCCACGGGTCCGCCCGCCACCGCCAGGACCGCCCCGCACATCACCACCGCCTGATCGGGCCGCACGAGGACCCCACGGCTGCGCGGCCCACGCCCGCCGCGTGCAGCCGCTGCCGCCTCCCATGTGGCCGGCAAGCAAGCGCCCCATGCATCCAGGAAGCACGTAAGCCACCGGTCGCTCCTTGCGCCGTACTCGGCCGCGCCGCCCATGGGCGTCATACCCGTGGCACCCATATCCGCTGCATCAGCTGCGTCCGTTGGTACGGACGACGGCTGTGCTGGCTGCCGTACGAGACCCGGCAGCACTACCCCCGCACCCGCCATGGCTGCCGCCAGCTCCGTTAGTCCCCTTCGGGTCATGGCGGGCAGCTGCCGCTCCGCCGCCGCCAGCAGCGCCATGCGCCACGTGGGCCCCGGCCGACAACCCAGGGACGTGAGCGCCTGCACCGAGAGGAAAAGGCACAGGTGGGAAGAATGTCGTTACATGTTAAATCATGAGACTGCGGACACCACTGAGCGGTCTGAGAGCTGCGATACCAACGCGCGAGGAGTTCAGTTTCATGGGCGCCCACACCCCTCTTGGGCCTACCATCTACCCGCAGCACCTTGTTCGGTTGTCGCCAAATTGCCAGTGTCCCACCGGTCCAGTTTCGGCATTATCCAATACGTATCGGCACCAGCCCCGTCCCGTCTCTTTCAATCCTGCCCCGGCTACCCACCCTCAGCGCCGCCGCCAGCTCGTGCCCCTCCAGCGACCCCAGCCTGCCGTACATCTCGTCCAGCCACCACGACAGCCACTCGCGCGAAGGGGCCACGTGGTACGCCTCAGGCTGCTGCTGCTGTTCCTGCTCCTGCTGCTGTTGCCCCGCACCGCTTGCGGCTCCGCCCCCGTTGGCACCTCCGCTGCAGGCCTCCACGGGCCCGCTTTCGTCGGTTTCGTTGTCAACGTGAAGGTGGTTGTGGCGGTTGGCGGCGCTGTGGGCCCGGTGCCGACCCGTGGGTCCGCAGGGCACGTGCTGCAGCGCCGCCAGCAGCACGGCGATGTGCAGCAGGTGGCGGGCGCCCAGCGCGCCGCCGCAGCGTTGCAGCTGGTGGCAGGCGGCGGCCAGCAGCCGCGGCAGCGGCAGACCAGCAGGCAGGTGGCCCGACACCGAGAGCAGCTGCGCAACAAGGCGAATAGAGAGCATATGGTCATGCTGCTACTGTGCCTACGCGTTCACTGGTGGTTAGGGGAAATTCAAATGCACAGTGAACACAAGGCACGAAGAAGGCAAGGCATGTACCGTAGTGAGCTGTACGGCGTGTAGGTAGCCCCGCAACACGACTCACCCTCACTGCCGCCAGCAGGTCCACCACCTGGCTGGGCCCGAAGCGACCCACGGCGCCTCCGCAGCGCGCCAGGTAGCCACGCGCGAAGGCAGCCACCGCCGATTGCGACTGCAGCTGGGGCGGCGGCGGCGGCTGCCGGGGCGGCGCGTGTAGCTGCTGGTGGTGCTGCGAATGGTGAGATGGCGGGTAGGCCAGGGCAGGCTGCGGCCGCGGCAGCTGGCCCAAGGCGAGCACCGCTGCTCGAGCTGGTGTTGGTGAGGGCTCCGCTGTGAGCGCTGCCCCTGGGGCTGTGGCAGTTGCCAGCACCGACTGCTGGTGAACAGCTATAGCGTGCACCAACTGCGGGGGGCTAAGCGGGGGGCCCGAGGGGCTGCGGTCCCCAGCGGGTGGCGGCACGGCGCGCCCTGGGATCGCTTCCAATCCGTCGTTCGCCGTCCCTGCAGGCACATGCGCGGCTTTCGCTGCCCCGCCCGGCACCGACCCCTCCACAGCGGGTGCGGCAGCCCCCAGCCTGGCAGCTCCCCGCAGGGTGGTGGCCAGGGCCAGGGGCGGTGCGGCGGGCGCCACCGCGGCCGCCGCCCTCAGCGCAGCCAGCAGCCACGGCTCCGGCGGCACGGGCACATGCGGCCGCAGGTGGCCCACAGACCACAGCAGCATCGCCAGCTCGCTGGGGCCCCATCCCATCGCACGTATACCCCGCGCTGTCCTGCTGTGCTGACTTTGTCCTGCATCCTGCTGCCACAGCTGCTGCTGCTGCTGCTCGCCGCCCGCCAGCCGCTGCTCCAGGCCATCAAGGGTCGCCCGCCAAAAGGCATCCAGCCACAAGTCCGGCAGCGGCAACAGCAGCTCTCCCGCGCTCTTGCCCCTCCCCCCGCGTCCCTCCTCCCCTCCCAACCCTGCCACGCCGCTCGCCTCCGCCCGCCCTCCCTGGCTTCCGGCCCCCTGCTGCTGCCACCGCCGCCTCGCCGCCGCCGGCACCCCCCGCGCCTCGCCCTGCGCCTCCGCCCGCAGCGACCACCTGGCCAGGGTCCACGCCAGGCAGGCGACCTCCCTCGGCGCCGCCGCCGCCAGCGCCTGCTCGTCCCACGCCGCCAGGTAGCTGCCCACCCACTCCGCGCTGGGCGGGTCCACCTCCGCCTGCGCCATGCCCCACCCCAGCATCGCCAGCTCCCCGGGCCTCCACCTCCACCTGCTGCCGCCCTGCTCCCCACCGCCCCATGCTCGCCCCTGAGCACCCCCCTGTGCCGCCCCCAACCCGGACCCGGACCTTGGCCCGGGACCTGCCTGTGTGGGCTGGGGCGGCAACAGCTCCAACGCGAGCTGCAACAGCGTGCGCTGCGTGCGGCGGCAGCCCCCCAGCACCATGTCTCGCGGCCGCAGGCAGGCGAGGCCCCACACCACGTTGGCCACCTCCTGGGGCCGGAACGGCCGCACAGCCACGCGGGCTTGGCCCCCTGACAAAACCCGCTTGCTGCCCCGCCTGCCCCGCCCTGACCGCCCGGCGCTGTCAGCAACGCAAATTGCCACCGCCTCTTGGACCAGAACCAGGAATGCGTCCAGCATCCTGTCCGCGGAATCCACAGTCTGGGGCAGCTGCTGCCCGTCCTGTCCCTCCGCCCCGCCCCTGCCCCCAGCAGAAGGCCCCTCCTCTTGCAAGTAGTGGTCCCCAGCAAACGCCATCCCGCCGCGGTCCCCACCGGCCCAGCGGTCCCGCTCCAAAGGCGCTCCGGAACCCGTGTCCCCGCCCCAGGCCTGCTGCTGCCCCATGCTCCTCCTCAGCAGCCGCACCATGCGGCACACGGCCGCCGACACGCACACGGGGTCCACCAGGTGCAGCTGCGCCCGCAGCAGGCCCACCAGCGTGTGCGGGTCGGGCGCCGAGGACAGCTGCTTCGCCAGCTGGTGCCGCGCATGGATGACGGGGGCACAGGCGACCGGGTCGTAGCGGGGCGTGAGTGGCTGCAAGGACCGGCGGGGTGGTGGGGCGCGGCGCGACGAGAGGGGCGGCGGGTGCCGACTGCTGCTGCTGCTGGTGGCGGTGGTGGCGGTGGTGGTGCTACAGCTGTGCAACGATACAGCGGCGCCGCCTCCCAACGCGATGTGGGCTTGCGCCAAGCCAAGGCCAGATCGCCTCGCCTCCCCCTGCAGCCCAGCAGCGGTCCCATCCTCCTCTGGGCTCACCCAGCCCTGTCCCCGCTGCGCCCCGTCGCCTTCCCCGTCCCTGTCCGCACCCAGGCCGGTGTGGGGCTTCAGCAGCGGCACGGCAGGTACCTCCGCCACCGGCCCCGTCCCAAGCACTCCGGTGCCCCGGCGGGTCACGACAGGCTCCCCCGCCACCTCCTGTTCTACATAAGGTACCTGTGCCCGCAGGTCGCCAGTGCGTTCCGCGGCCAGCCTCCTGGCCTGCACCTCCCAGACAGGCATACCCTCCGGAACCGAACGCGCTCTCGACCCCCCGGCCGGGACGTCCGCCAGTGCAGCAGCGTCCGCGACAGGCACTGCAGGCTGGCTTGGTTGCGACTGCCAGGCTGCGTCTTGAACGCGCCGGGAGGTTACAGGGACAGCGGGGCGCCCCAACCTGAGGTGCGCTGACCGCTGGCCTCCGTAGGCCCCACCGTCGTCATCGTAGTCCCCAGGGGTGTCGTTAGTGTGGTGCTGGGCTGTGCAGCCTACCCCATTAGTCGCCTCCTGCTGCTGCTGCTGCTGCTGCGTCTGGTGTGTCAGGCATGCAGCGCCGCTTCCCGCCAGAGGCTGGAGCAACGAGCTGCCGTTGCATCCGTTGGTGCCGCTGCTGCTGCTCTTGCTCCTGCTGGAAAGCTGTGGGGAGAGAGGACAATGCAGTACAGTACTAAGCCTTACAATGTTAAGGACGCAATACGGTGTGGCGCCTGGGTGCGGAGCTGCGTGCGGGGGCGGAAAGAGCGACACCCCCCCCCTAGACGTGTCAAGGAGCAGCATGATACAACGCGCCAGCCATTCGCACCGTTTGAGCTTCATCCTCGACAACAACCTGCAGAGCAGCAACCTGCAGCGGCCCGTGCGCAGGTAGCAGGATATGGGCGTCCGGGCCAAGCGCGCATTCAGCAGCGGTCGACCGCCCGAAGGAGCCCGTTTGCAGGGCCCTTGGCCCTCCAGACTTGTACGAGTTGCATACTTGCAGCCGCAACTTCGAGCACCCATATATTGTAGAGCAACTCCGGCTGGGCACGGCGAGCAAGCCCCCAACCGGCGGCTTTACCCCGGGCAGCTGGTGTAAGCGATGGAGCGAACAAGCTGAACTTCCAGCAACGTGGGCTGTACGAAGGTAATTGGGCTGGTTGCAGGCTCCAAACGGCGCGCTTGTGCAGGGCAGACCTCCAGACGGCGAAGTGCCACAAACGGGTCCCCATACGCCTAAGCTACGCATCCCTAGCGAGCTTATTCCTGCTATTGTGCATATCCTGATCACACAGTTACATCGTCGGTGTTCATGATAAGGTTTCCACCGGTCTGTTACTGCTAGCACAAACCCAGTCGCAAACTTACACAAGATACATGCTGGGCTAACAGATGTGTTGTCTTTACACAACAGCATGGCAGTTGTGTTTCGCCTCAGCGCCAGGATGGGGTTGGGCGCATGGGCGGTCCGGGGAGAAAGCCTCGCACACGACGAACCTGTTCGGCGTTCCTTGTCGACAGAAAGCCTTGCTCGATCTTGTCATTTCCTATTACTTACTCTTCAAGTAACGGCCACTCGCTTTCCTACATCGCTTCGGCTTGCGCCACATCCCTCTCGTCGAGTCCTTACGCAACAGCGCAACAGATGGCGTCGCTTACCCTTCAACGAGCAAACCTTTCGGTGCACTCCCGGCGCGGGGTAGTCTCGCGCCGTGGCTCAGTGCAGGTGTGCGCCAAGACGACGTCAGGTGGGCCACAGCCAGGAGCCACAGCCCAGGCCACAGCACGCGGAAGTGCCTGTTCCAGGGGCACGCTGGTCCGTCCGGCACCGCTGCCTCTTCCGTCCCAGCCTATATCAGCAGCTCTGCATGCCGCCATTGTTTGCAAACTCCTTGTTTGCTCCCAGACGACGGCAGCTGTTGACTCTTGTTGACTCTTGTCACAGTTCGGCTACTGCGGCACGTGGCATATGTGCCTTGAACCCTTGGCCTCACCTCTGTGACATGCATCCTTCCAGGGCGCATCACGGGCCGTGCTCCCAAGCTCTCTGACCCAGTGGACCCAAACGCCGTTGGCTTCCGCTTCGACCCCGCCAACAACCGGTGCGCCGCGCATGACACCGGGCTGGCGTTCACCGCACGCAGCCACCAGGGGGCGCAGCCATCACGGCAACAGCGCAGAAAAGAAACGTGATGTGCATAAGGCCACCTCCTTGCGGCTTGCATGGCTGTCCAGGTGAAGTGCACGGTTGACAGGCACGGCAGTCAAGGGGCTCTCGAGCGTGAGTTTCCCATGTGGTGGTGTACGCTGTGCGCCAGGTGGCTCCGGGACGACAAGTACGCCGGCAAGTGGGACGAGTCGCTCACCACCGCCGTGCCCAAGAGCGGCAGCCCCTACGTGGTGCGTCGTACACCGCATGGGCGACATGCCGTATACCTTGCGCCACACCTGCCGCACCAGTGACCCCTGGTCTGTGCGGTCTCATGCCGGGCATTTCGCTCCACAGCCGCTGCACCGCTACTCACCGCATTGCCCAGTCCTCGCCATACCGTACGGAATCGACGAATGCGATGCTCGCCAGGGATGGCTGCTTCGGAGGCTTTGTCGCTACTTGTCACCGTCCTCGGCTACCGATGTCGAGGACTCCGGGCCCACTTGCATGCCGCACCACCTCCCCCTATCCCCAGGTGTGGCCCATCATGCACACGCAGCTGGTCAGCAAGGGGCTCCGCAGCGTGACGCCGGAGGAGGTAGGCGCCCACTGCATGCCTGCTTCGGACAGCAACTGTGCATGCCGTTGCACAGCCCTGGACTCTACATAACTCCTGGTTGAATGGGCGAGGCCTGGAAGCAGCACGGTGCTGAGGCTGCTTGCCCGCCTGCCGGCCTGCTTGCCTGCGCCGGTTGGTCCGCATGTGTGCAGGCAGGCGACATAGTACACACTGCAGGCACAGCTGCAACACGCACTGATGTCGGCTCTGCGCTTTCCTTTGACGCACCCTCAACCTACCGCAGCCTGCAAGAGGCAAGTGGCGACGCGTTGCATCCTTTGTTTCGCCCCGTCCGCCTGCCGCAGGCGCTTGAGCTGCAGGGCCAGGGTTGGACCATTGTGGATGTCCGGCTGGCGGGCGACTTCGAGAAGGTGAGGGACGGCCGACTGCCCCTTTGCTCGTGCGAAACCATTTTGCTTGCTGCACCTGTCAAACGGGTATGCTGCTGCGGACCGATCCCTTGCGCGCGTGGCCGCACTGCTTTGGCCCCTCGCGCAAGCCTTCTTGTGGCGTTGGCTGTCTTGTACGGCAACCCTACCAGCCGGAACGGTACCTGCGCGTACAGCACCAGCCACCCTCACCCCCCTGTGCGTGCCTTGTTTCCTCTTCCCCTCCCCCCCCAGGTGCGCGCCGAGGGCGCCATCTCTCTGCCGCTGTACCGCTACGTGGAGGGCACCAGCTTCTGGGACAACGTCAAGAAGGCGGCCATGGCGGTGGGCTTCGCCATGCGCGCAACGGGTGCGTGCGGGGAGGCTTGCGTAGTAGAAGGGAAGGGAGGGTACGCCGGCAGGTCGCTGTTCCGGTTCAGAGGCGGAACCGTGCACCTCCTTCCGTGTGTCGGTGCGACCAGTACAGTACTAATGCCCACTCGGCCTCAGGCGACAGGCGCAGACCCTGCCGCTCTCTTCGTGTCTTCCACACCGCGTCCAAAGGGCACGCAAGGGACGCACGAACAGCAGGCCGCCGCCCAGACACTGATGTCTTGCTGCGCAACTCGCCCCTCCTCCTCCGCCTGCTCCCCAGAGCGCGACCCCGACTACCGCAACAAGGCGCTGGCCACCCTGCAGAAGAACCAGAAGATCATCCTCATGTGCGCCATCGGGGGCACCCTGGACACGCTGGTGGGTGGGGGGCGGTACGACACAGCTGAGGCCCGTTCCGATGCCTGGGGCAGTAGTATTGCAGCAGTACTACTGGTTTCTGCTTTCCAGCTGGTCCCTGGCTCGTGTGCTCACGTGAGTCCACGCCGCGAAGGTGGGCCATGCCATGCATGCACAGGTATGCACGTGCGGCCGTGCGGCAATGCAGGCAGTCGGGGCGCGCCGTCCGCATTTCCAAATGCGGGCGTTTTTATTGTTGTTGCTCGCCCACGTGCTCTTACACGGACAGCTGACTGGTTACTGCCAATAGCCAACCGCAACGTGAACAACCCAGCTCACCCCGGCTCACCCAATCCGCTACGTACGTCGTCACGCCCTTGCCCACGTGCCTGCCAACCGCCGCAACCGCAAGCCGCCTACCCTCATACCAAACCTCCGCTTCACTGCACATCCACTCCCTACACATTCGCTCCCTTCGCCCCCAGATGGTACCCGTTATTTGTTTCCGTTTCGCTAACTTTGCCGCTGTGCGGTTTCCCTCCGCCCCCAGGTGGACCTGCGCAAGGGCGTCAAGCCAGCCATCCGCGACCCGGAGCGCGCCTTCGGCCGCGAGTCGCGGTCCCTCAAGGCCGCGTACGAGCTGCTCCAGGTGGGTCGGCACAGCCGTGCGTGCGTGCGCTATACGCATACCGGTATGGGACAGAATGGGACAGACCTGGACATATGTCATGCAGGTGGTCGGGTATGCATCTATGCAACAGCTCGTGTGGGCTGAGGGGCGCGGTTGCTGCTGCAGCGCAGTACCTCCCGCTGCATGTGACTGGACCAGCACAAAGACCCATGGCGGCCGGGAGACGGTGTGGTCAGGGCACCACCCTGGACCGCAAAGCACAAGGCGCACTGTACAGCAAACTGTGTTGTGCCAAGCGTTCACTGACTGCCTTGTGGGCTGCACTGGTGCCGGGGGATGTGGTTCAGGGCGTTGCACAGCACTGGGCCCAAGGGGTTGCCAACACTTGCACTGTGCTGGTGCTGTTGCCCTGCGCAGGTTGGCTGGAGCGGCAGCAACATGTTCTGGGTGGAGGGCGGGCTGCAGCAGTGGCGCTACAGGGGGTTGCCCACCGAGGGCGGCGATGCCTGAGACCTTCTTCCGCCCTGAAACGCCTGGTTGGTTGGTTATAGAGGTACATGTTGCCGTTGTGATGCGGGATTCTGGCGCGCTACCTCATGTTCCCTTGCTCCTGGCACAGCCGAAGCCGCTGTGGTCAGGTGTGGTGCAGTAGTATTGATGTGGAATTGTGATGTTTACACGCATGGTGATTGGATTACAGCATGATTTACCCCACTGGCGATTCTTGTAGATTAGCGTGTTCCGCACATGCATGTATCTGTTTGTATGGCTTTCCCCGCCTTTCTTGGTTCGCACATTGCCGCCGCACAATCCCGCAAGAACGTTGACATTCGTTGGCGTCAGCGGCTGCATTTCCAGGGATCGTGCTCTGCGTGGCTGCTGTGCCGCTTACAGCCGCTTATGTTTCCTGTAGTAGACCAGGTCCATTCGTAACCCCAGGCTGCCCCAGGCCATGACCACTTGACCAGCCATCACCCATGGGACCACCTTCCATACGTCATGCCCCTCGGCCTTTAACATGGCGAGCTGGCATGAGTCTTGGGCTTGGGCTTGGCAGTTGGCACGCGTGTGTGACAGTGCTGTACAGCTCCTGGCATGGGGACACGGGACCTCCCCAGCCTGATGGGAGCTCCTCCGCCGGACGTACCGGTACGCTGGCCTTCATGGTTTCGCAAGAACAGGAATGACCATTGCCGGCACGCTTCCTCTTCTCGATGCCTCAAAAGCTTTCACGACGCGCCCTGTTGCGACTCGCAAGTATCGTTGTTTGCCTCTCTCCTGGAAGCCTTCTCTATCACGGCAAAGGATTCAATACTATGCCATTACGCGTTATCCATGTACAACTTCAGGTCTCAAGTCGCCAATTCGCTCGGGCAGCTTCCAGGGCCTGCCGAGCGAGTGTGCGACAGAGCGCTTCGCCCATACGATCAAGGGCCATCACTACAAGAGAGCCTCTTATCGGCTTGTTGGTGTGGTTCAGTGTTGGTGCAGACACAGCCGTGAGACACAGCTGAGCGTACAACATAGCGATAAACTGACACAGTTGGACTGAGTACTAGGCAACCGCGAAAACGACAATCCTGCAACGAAAAGCGTGATCAGCTAAGAACACCATACCAGGGAAACAGGCTGCGGCGCCACTGCCCTACTCCAAGGCGGTCTAGCTGGGGCTAGCAGCGGGCCGGCTCACATGTCCGCTTACGGCGCCATCCTTGGACCTATACTGCTGCTTCTAGCACAAAGTATGTGATGCATAGCACAGCGCCAAGCAGCGCTCAATGTCCAAGGGCAGCGTGTGCCACCTGCGCGCTGCACCGCCTACGCATGCACGTGTCCTGCTCGGGGATTCCCTATGCCTTGCATCTTGACACCACGCCACTGCATGGCCCAACCCCAGCGGCATTACCAAACCTCCTTCTCTCCCTCGCTCACAGGCGCGTGTGCGTCTCTGGGCCGCCACTACGTGCGCGGCTTGCTGCAGCAGCAGCCCGCTGCCACCAGCACGCAGCTGGTAGTGACAGGTCCCTACGGCGTCGGCCCTTCGGGTGCTGCCTCCGCATACGATGACTCAGCCTTCTCCAACAATGGCTCCAACCCAATCACCTCCATAAACTGGCGGTCTGGCTCATGGATGGATAGCATACAACTGACGTACGGCCAGGCCCAGGCACCCCGCCGCGGTGGGGCCGGCGGCCAGCCCGGCTCGTTCGCCCTCGCTCCGGGGGAGACCATCACCGGGGCACGTGTGTCCCACGGGCTGTACGTTGACGGGCTGGTCTTTACCACCAGCTGGGGCCGTAGGGTGGACCTTGGCAGGGGCGACCAGGGGCCCAACCCAACAGATGCTACCCCGGCGTCCCTGACAAACCACACGGCTCGGCTGTTGTACATCCGCGGCGTTGCGGAAGCGTACCTGGAGCAGGTCAGCCTGGTGTGGGCGCTGGTGCCGAGCGCCCCGGCGAGCCCTGCCCCGCCCAACAGGACTACTAGCAGCCCCCATCCCATGCTACCCCCTGTCATTACCGTGGGGCCCATCGGTTACAGCCAGTCTGACAGCGTCCCCTTTAATGACCGGCCCCCTGCCGGCGCTCGGCTGAGCAGCGTGCAGCTCAGCTACGGCTCATGGGTGGATGCCATTACGGTGAGTGGGCCGTGACCGCGGACTGGGGGCGATGGTCTGTTGAAGCCCCGTTGATGTGTACTCGCGCTCTGACGTAGGCGTTGGCGGCAAAAAAGGCAGTTCCGTCCTCCGCCCGTTGCATGCAGCCGACTTGCGAAGGCAGCCGAACTTCTCCCGTCGTTCCCGGTTCCCCACGCACAGATGGGCTACAACGGCACCCAGTACCCCCTGCACGGCGGCAACGGTGGGGGCCTGGTGGCCCGCCTTGACATCGCAAACAGTGACTACGTCGACACGGCCATCTTGCACTACGGCTCGGTCATGTACGGCATGACGCTGGGCAAGGTGACGAGCAACGGCACCCGCAGCAGGAGGGAGGTGGCCACGCTGGCCTACCAGGCAGCTACTGCCTACCTGGGCTCTCCCTGCCCCGTGGGCCTGTACCGCCTGGCTGCCGTACGCGGCACCAGCAACATCTACGTGAACGAGGTACGGCGCGGCGGCGCCTGTGTACGGAAGGTCCACCTGGCATTGTTGTGCACAGTGCACGGGGGTAAAGGGGCGGTTCCGTGTGGTTTCTTGGACGTGGTCTTTACAGTAGTACTGCAGTAGTACTGTAGCGGGTATACGAAGAGGGATGCCACTTGGGGTTGCATTTACGAATAACAAGCAGCGGGTGCATAGCGTGCACCGTACTTGTGGGCCGTGCACGCCTGCTCTACCTCCACTACTGTTAGCTCTCCTAACTGACCCAACCTGGGCTGACGTGGGTTGCCCGTACCCGTAGAGCTGCGCACAGCCGCAAATGCGCTGCCTGCCGTCCCCCCGCAGCTCACGTTTGAGTGGCGCCTGCGCAACCCCAACACCACCACCGCCGTGCTCGCAAGCGCCACGGCAGCCGCCGAGGCCGCCGGCTGGCGCTGCAGCTTCGGAGCTGGCCTGGTGCGCAGGGCGGCTGCTGCCGGTCCGAGCGGCGGCAGCAACGGCAGAATCAGCTGCCTGTCCGCAGATGGCGTCAGCTGCCTTCAGGGCGACTGTGCAAGCATGCTGCCCTGCGCCCGGGGCCCCCTGCCGGCCCCGCTGACCACCGCCTCCTGCGGCACCGGCCCCGCCTCCCCAGACTTTCAGGACCCCAGCCAGTGGTGCGTGCGGGCGGCGGGGAGCCTGGGTGAGTGGCCCCTGCCTCCGCGCTCAGCATCCTGCCGTACCTGCACGTACAGGGCCAATCAGCAGGGCAGCGGCTAAGGCGGAAAGCATACCGGTACTGGTGGCCAACCTTGACACAGTCGAAGGCGATCTGGTGCCCTGCTGGAGTTCTCAGTCAGATCTGGCCGTATGAACCACTTGTCCTCGGCCCCTGACCTGCCTCCCTCCATCCTGCCACGTGCGTGCAGACCTGCCGCTGTCGCAGCCCACGCCGGTCAAGGCGGTGTTCCTGTTGGTCAACGTGTGCGATACCGGGCTGCCGTATGACGTCGCCGAGCTGGAGAACCTGCTGTACGATGACCCCACGGGCCTGCAGCGCTTCTGGGGCGACATCAGCTTTGGCCGGGCCAGGTTCGATCGCAACACGTCCGCCATACACGCGGTGAGCATGCGGGGTCCGCAACGAGGGCCAAATGAGACACATTGGCCGTAAGCGTGCTGATACGAAAAGTACCCATTAGCACTCTCTGTGTCTGCAGTGCCTACGGCCTGCACCCTTGACGCTGCCTGCTTGCCGACCTGGTCGCTTGGCAGTACTCATGGTTTGGTGATACAAGATGCGCTGCAACCGTGTGCCGCCCGAACAGATCAACCTGCCGTGCTCAACCTTCTCCCGGGGCAAGTGCAGCAACTTCGGCGCCAACAACTGGTTTGACTACGTCGAAGCCAACGCAGCGGCGCTGGGCATTCCTAACTACCAGCAGTACACCCGCCGCGTCTTCATCTTCCCTAAGGACCTCAACTGCTCAGGTGCGGATGCAGCCTGATCATCTGGGCCTGGGCTTGCAGCTCCAACGTGTGTCCCGTTGTGTCGATTGCACGCAGCGGCTGCTGCTGCTGCCATCCTCTGGACGTGTATGGCTTGGCGCTATACCAAAATGCAGCTTGTCTCGTTACACTCTGCTGCCCGTGTACGTATGACTGTGTCTGCAGACGTCGGGTTCGCCATGGGCAACGTGGTGTACATCAACGCGGGCTTCATGAGCCGCAACATCCTCAAGCACGAGATCGGCCACACGCTGGGCCTGCCGCACAGCAGCAGGGGCAGCGAGGAGTACGGCGACAGGTGGGTCGGGGACGGAGCGGGTCGGGCTGGGCTGGGCTTGTGCAGCGCGGGCTTCCTTGATCTGTTTCCCAGTGCATGCCCATGCCTTCGAATACCTGCTTGGTCATAGTTGTTGGGGTTGGCAACCGGAGCTAAGTTCGCCTGAACTACCAGCAATCATCGTACCGCCGGCCTGGTCTTCAGCGGATGTTCCCGCGCACCCGCCCCTAAATGAACGCGTTAAAGATACCGGTAGCCTCCCAAAGCTTATGGCTGACACCCTGTCCCTCCTGTCCCCAATATTCCTGCAGCTCCGACCCCATGGGCTACTGCGAGCGCTGCTCGTACAACGCCCCACACCTGGTGTACCTGGGCTGGGCCCTCCCCATCGCCCGCCTCTCCGCCGCCAACCTGCCAGTGGGCGCCGTCCGCAGCTACACCCTGCCCGCCCTCACCGCCGCCCGCACTAGCACGCTGCAGATCACAGTCAACTGGCCGCTGCTGGACGGCAACAACACGACCCTGGCCAACGGCACGTACTTTGTGAGCTTCCGGCGACCCGTGGGTCAGGACGTGGGGCTGCCGGCAGAGTACGTGGGCGTCAGCATCCACGCCGTGGCGGCGCCGGGCCGCAACCCCTATCTGCAGCAGGTGCTGCAGGAGCCCAAGGAGCTGTGGCTTAGCATGCACGCTGGCCTGGCGGTGGCACGTGTGTCGGGTGGCGGCGTCAACGCCACGACCGCCACGGTGCGTGTGTGCCGCTGGACCAGCAGCCCCATCGCGCAGTGCGCGGGGCTGCTGGCTGGCGTGGATGAGTGAAATGGGAAGTCGCATTGCTACAGCCTTATTATAAATGCGAGCGCGGGCATAGTGTACGGCATTTTTGCCACTCGCTGGTGGTAGCGTAACTATATGGGGGGATTCATTCGAGAACGTGGCGAACAGTTTATTGTGGGGGGTGGGTTGTGATTGATTCGCAGGGACTGGCAGGGATGTCTGCGTAGGAACAGTCGTATGCCTGGTCGTATGTGTAACGAGCGGTGCATGCGAATGTGTAAACAATACCGTAGCTTACATCGTTGCTCCTCGCTGTAAGGAGCGGGCACACCAATTTGGCGTGTGAAATTTCGTTGCATTGCTTGGCTGGGCCACGGCTAGAAGTTGGTAGGAGTGAAGCGGAACAGGGGGATCCACATGATTAAGGGAGCTCGCCTGCACCTGATAGACCAATAACGAAGAAGGATTCCTGAGCATATGTATCTCGCTCGGGCATGTGGCATGCATGGTTGGTATGGCATTACACACGGGAGCCGTTTGTGCAGGTGTGGCTTGTTTGCGGTGCTGCGCGCCAAAGGTAAGATGGAAAGGCCTCGCCGTGCACCGCTGCCCATGTTGACCTACGTGGCAGTGTACTAGTTGGGCTTTTAGTGGGCTTGGTTGTGTTCATCTGGTCCACATGGCCGCTTGTGGGGGGGGCCCTGCCCGGCTTGGCATGGGCGCCTGCGTGTCGGCTATTGGTGTACGAGGCACACAACTCTTTTCCTTAATTGGATAGGCATTTTTTATCATTGGCAGACATTGATACCTAGCAGCTCCTGTAAGAGGGCGCATAGCACGTACCGCACGCTGCGTGACACACCCTAGACTTTTTGCGACCCAGGCAGAGCTTAGGAGATTTCGCGAGTAAAAAGTAGACGTACTGTCCTGTAAACCACGTTTAACCAGTATGCTCCTTCGGCAGTCCCCAGCCGTGCGCGGCGCAGCCTCTCGGTCCTCTTCGCGGGCACGAACACTTTCATCGGTTAGGGCGCACTCAATGTCAACACAACCAGGTTAGATGCTAGGCTTCCATAGCGGAACAGCTGCGCGACCAAGAGATGTTGCATTCACGCGGCAAAAGCCCCAAGGATGTATACCCTGACAACAAGCAATCCACCGGTCGCACGCAGCAGGAGTAACGACAGACTTGAAGCCGGAGGTCGCGCACATTCTGCGCACTGCTGATGTGGGTGGCTCGCTGGCGCCTGCAGCCCTTGGCCTGTGACACCCTGCTCCCCCCTGACGGATGTCGCTCCTGCGCTCCTAAACCCCAAACACCTTACCTTCTGCAGGCCGTCGCTTTCGATGTCGACAGCACCTTGTGAGTGCGTGGGAGGGGCACCGTGGACACTTGGCCTGTGTAGTGTAGTTTTTGGGAGGCGGGTCACAAAGGGAGGCCGTCCCTCTCTGGCTAGCACAGGGGCGAACCCCACGTTGGGCCCCTGTTATGCTGCGCGGTCCTGGGCCACAACAGGAAAGCATAAGATGATATGCGAGCAAGCAGAGACGCCGCGTTTGGGGCCTGCGTGCGTGTTTGTGTTGGTTAGCCTCCACCGGTTGTCGTGTAGCACCGCCACCCACCTGGGCAGCTGCGCCCGCTCACCCCGCAAGCAGCCCTCTGGGCGCTGCCCGCGTGACGACCTGCCATCCACCAGCCCAATAACATCCGTGTGCAATTGCTGCTGCAGCTGCCAAGATGAGTCCATCGACGAGCTGGCGGCCTTCCTGGGGGTGGGCGAGCAGGTTGCGGCGCTGACAGCCAAGTGAGTGAGGCACAACTAAACGCGAAGTCGCGCGCGCGTGTTGCAGGCAGCCTACGGCGTGTGCGCACAGGGTCGCGGCCAGTTTGCTATGGAGCTCCTGCCCTAGCCGCAAGGCGCATACGGCGTGTGGCAAGGGCCTCTGTGCTGCGTTGGGGCGCAGGTTCAACGGGCTGTAGCAGAAGTACTTGTGCGTAGTTGATTGGCATGCACAGGCTGCATGCATGTGGACACCTCCGTCAAGACCAAGTTGCGTCCAACAGCGGCATGGCTTTCGTGTGCCAGTGCGCCTATGGACCTATGACAGACGTGCTGCACAGGGTCCGACCTTGACCTTCATCCTCGCGCCGCAGGGCCATGGGCGGCACGGTGGAGTTCAAGGACGCGCTGCGCACCCGCCTGGGTGTCATGCAGGTGAGCGGGTTGGCGCAACCAGGAGGCGGGATGGACTTCCGCATCAAGTGGATGTGCTTCAAATGCGCACATGTGTAGGTGGTTGTGTTGACTTGCGGAATCTGGCCGGACGTCATGCCCGTGGGGAGGTGCCCATCAGTCAGGGTGATGCACCGCGCCTGCCCGATGCGCAGCGGCAAGCAGCATTTGGCCATGCCGTGCATCCGCTGCACACACCCTGACTGGCGATTGTTACGCTGTCCCAATTGCAGCCCAGTCGCAAGGACGTGGACACCTTCCTCGCCAAGCACGGGCACAAGGTTACGCCAGGTGGGCGCGTGTTGCGGCGTGCTTTGATGTGTCACGGCCGATGTGCCTGCACCCCAGCTCTGCCGCTGAGCCCACTCGGCCACACGCACGACATGCGTCTCCAAGCGTGCGTCACTCCTTGCCACTGCGCCGCCAGGAGCCACAGTATCCGTAGCGCCAGCCTCGACCATGCGCGGGGCCACATCGTTGTGTCAGCCAGTGTCTGCGGTCACCCAGTGCTTGGGCACGTGGAGGGCAGGCAGCGTGCAGCTAGCAGGGGCAGCAGCTGACACTGCATGCTGACAGATTAGCCAGTTGCCTTTGTTGCGTGCTCGCCGCTGCCCGCGCCGCCCAGCCCAGTACGTCAGGCGAGCAGAAACCGGAAAGCTGAGCCCCCGGATACACTTGGGTGCCTGTTGTGAGCCGTAGGCCTGCCAAACTGTGCACACCTTGCCGATCTTCATACCTGCTTCGGTGTCGCTTGTTACCGCATTCTACCTACACCTATGTCGCAGGCATCCCGGAGCTTGTGTCGCTGCTGCGCTCCCGCGGCCAGGAGGTGTTCCTGGTGTCCGGCGGCTTCCGGCAGATCATCCACCCGCTGGCGCAGCAGCTGGACATCCCGCTAAGCCACGTGTTCGCCAACAACATTCTATTTGACGTGAGTGCTTGGTGCAGGGGGCCCCCTTTGGGGCTGGGGTTGTTGCACTCGAGGTGGAGGTGTTGTGGGAGTTGTTCGGTCAGCAGTGCTTGCGTGTTGGTGGACAACAAGGCACCTAGGCTGGCCGAGATTGTATCGAGTAAGACTGCTGTGTCCTCACCTAAGTAAGCACCTCGACTGCCGAAACAGTGCACCAGGGCACCTGCGGACTCCCCTATACGTACGCTTCACACTAGCGTATCCACCCCTACCCCCACGCAGTCCGACGGCAAGTACGCTGGGTTTGATGAAACGGAGTTCACGTGCCGCAGTGGGGGCAAACCCGCCGCCATCCGCCACATCAAGGTGGGGCCACGATGGTGCATGGGAACGGCACGCAGGGCCAAGCACCAGGGCAGGGACGGAAGTCTGCGGCCGCCATGGAAGTGTGCCGGTGTACTGGAGCTTTCCGCAACCGTCTGCAAGCCGTGCTCGGCAGAGGCAGAGCGGACCGCGCACCAAGTCTGCACCAATGTGCACCACCCTTGCTTGGGTGCTGCTGCAGTGAAGGATGCGGGAGTGCGGGGCGCGCTGCGTCCGCTGGGCAGGGCAGGGACTGCAGCTGCTGGCCGGGACTCCCTGGGACCGAGCTACGGATCTTACATGTTACAAGCTATGACACGTGGCTGACCGCGTACCGGTGCGCATGCCTCTCTGGTCTCGCAGGAGAAGTACGGCTACGAGAGCGTTGTGATGGTGGGCGATGGAGCCACCGACATGGAGGCGCGGCTGGAGGGCGCCGCCTCGCTGTTCATCGGGTGAGGGCGGGGCAGGGACTGGGGGTCGAGGAGTGCAGAGCAGTCGGCACGTCAGCGTAGGACACGTAACGCACGTGCGCTAGGAGAAGTGCGTGGAAGTCGGACACCGCCAGGTCGGTTCCTGGGACAGTGCCTGTGCCTGTGCCGGGCAGGGCTGGGCTGGGTTGCTGTGCGGTGCGCACGCGGGGGGGTGTCTGGCTGCCCTGACGTGAGCGCGGGGGCCGCACAGTGGCCACGTGTGACACGCTGGAAGCGGCATTGCCGCAGCGGCTTCCAACCGATGACAGAAGCCACAGGATACTGTATGCACGTCCGCAGGGTGTGAAGACCGCTTGTGACCCCCTGCCTGTGCTGAGCCTTGCCCGCGCCCGGCCCCTCCCTGCTGCACATGCGCCTGCGCCTGCGCCTGCGCGCAGGTACGGCGGCGTGGTGCTGCGCAAGAACATCGCTGAGAAAGCCGACTGGTACGTCATGGACATCCAGCAGGTCATCGACGCGCTTAAGCAACAGCAATGAGCGCGCCTACGGGCCGGGCCCAGGCCTCCTCCCCAGCGCATGCATCCACTGTGAGCGATGGGACTTAAGAGCTTGGTTGGAGCGTTACTGGTTTCGTTTGCATGTGACATGTTTATGTGGACGATCAGTGGTATGGTACACGATAGCGTGCGACCTAGTAGACAGCTCAAGGGGCCTTCCGCCTGGCCAAGGTTTCGTTTGTCGGCGCGGGGCACCCCAGTGATGTTAGGAGCAATGGGCATGCTGTGATACGCTTCGCGTACTGCGGTAACCAGCGGCGGGGGTGTCTGAGGACGAGCAAGGGGCAAGCGACTCTCGGCAGCGGGCGATGCATCAGTGCCGTGTACATGGGGCACATTTCCTGTGCTTGCCCATGGGGCGCACGCCGTGAGCCATTGAGCCCAGGCGACGGATGGCTTGTTGTTGAGGGTATGTGGCCGAAGAGACTGTACTGTACGGCGTGAAGTTGGAGCTGCCTGGGGAGACCGGCATCGACTTCACATGCAGACATGCTGTGGTGGGGCGAGGTACATGTCCGCAGGGCGCTGTGAAGGCTGAAGCTGGGCACCGTGTCCGCACCCCTGCCTCCATGCGCATAGTACGCATACACCGACCCATGCTGGTGCCCTTGTGACACTGGGGAGTGGGGACTGCTCCGGCCAAAACGCTGCAGCAACACAGGTCAAAGGCGAAGGAGCATTGCCATGACCCCCCCGAACCAGCCAGTTGCGGTGCAGTGCAACTCCAGGCTGCTCCAGGCGGTGGCTCTGCCGTCGCCCCTACCGTAAGATATCTGTGTACTGGTGCTGTGCTGCTGTCGTCGCAAGTGCACGTGCTGGTACGTCACAGACGTTGTGCTGAAACAAGTGGCAAATGCAGTACCAAAAAGACTAGCTATCATGACCTCCACTCGGTGAGGAGTGTGGGACCCACATGGGAGGGTAGGGTACCAAACTCGGTGAACGAGCCTCGACACGTGGGTCGCGTGTCGGGCTCGACAGCACAGGAGCTGTGATCATATGGGCCCACATCTCTGCATCAAACGCATCATGGCCTTCCTTCAATCATTCAAGTGCCCATATTACTTGGTAATAAGCATGGCCGAGGGGGCGGCAAGGTGCGAGAGCAATACCCGGGGCCCGCAGACCTGCCCGCGACTGGGCGTGCACCGTCTGTCAGACGGCACGTTGGAGCCCATGCGCCGAACATCCCGTGTACCCCTGCTGAGAGGGCCTGTTGTCACGTGCACCTCGCCGCTAAGCGGCGACTGGTTCCAGGCCATCGTCGCTGTCAATTTGCGACCCGCCCAGGCGACAGTCATCACGTCTACCCCCCCCATGTGCTTTGTACATCGCATATAGGGTGCATGTACACAAGGCGCTGCGTCTTGTTACACATAGGCTGCTTTCCTGTGTGTGGGCACATCGGGGCCCCATCGCGCCGTGCACCGACCGCACCTGACCGCGGACACAAAACTGCTGGTCCCCACCTGATTCGGTCCTATTAAGTGAATAGCCAATAGGGTCAAAATGGCGCTCACGATGCGTGCCCTTTCTGCCAAGGTCCAGGTGGGCGACCTCGCCGCAAGTCCTTTCCTAAGCTTCCCAGTTTGACCTTCAATCCAGCCCTTACACCATTTGCTATGCTCTTTATGACATTTGGTGCAGGGCCAGAGGGCCGCTGGCGTTGCCCGCTCTGTGAGTAGGGATGGGCTCTGGCGTCGCATGGTGGCGGCGCCTTGTTGCCTACAGCGAGAGGGCCGCACGCCTGACAGCAATCACCTGTGCTGTCCGATGCCTCTGACGCTGTAGAGGGGCGCGACTTGCAAAAGCGGTTCCAACCATAGCGCTTGCGCGAAGTTCCATCGCCGACAGGTGGTAATTTGGGTAATGTTGCACGCAGGGCCGCACCCTGACGGTCCGGGTGGCCGCCTATGGCATGAAGGCCGAGTACATCTGGGCTGACGGCAACGAGGGCCGCCCTGAGAAGGTCCGTGGTGTGTTGTCGCGATCGACGTCTCATCGATAACTGAGGCTTTGGAAACAATGCGTTTATCCAAACAGTCTGAGACAAAAGTTTTACTTACTTTGTTGTTGCACTTGCGTCTTGGTAAGAGTGTTGCCGCGCGCTGAACCTGTGGTGTCTTGCTCCCGTTGCCTGTGCGCCGCGTGCGGGCATCGTCCGTGCCCCAGGCCTTTGTTCATGGTTATCTGCAGTCGACTTGCAGGGGTATAGCAGGCACTGCAACCTTCCTGGCCCCCTCCTAACCCACCTGGAGCCGTTCATGCTTCAGCACTCAGGCTCATCCACTCCACAGCAGTCTTAGCTTGCTGCCCCATGTCCTCGTCGTCCTTTGTCGCTTACTCTTAGGGCATGATCTTCAACGAGATGCGCTCGAAGACCAAGTGCTTCGGCCCCGATGAGGTCCTGGGCCTGGACGCCAGCGAGTACCCCGACTGGTCGTTCGACGGCTCGTCCACTGGCCAGGCCGCCGGCAACAACTCGGACTGCATCCTGCGGTGAGGCCAGTGGCGCCGGCGCCGGACTCGCCAACCTGACCTGGAGCTGACTCATATTGCTTCTTCACTCAGCTGCGTCAGAGAAGCGTGCGAATACCGGCAGCGGCGCGCCACAGCACCATAACTTGCCTGGGGCGAGACGAGACGAGACGAGAACGTTTCGTCTGTGCAAAGCACAGCGCACGCACAGCCCAGACTAAGCGACCTTCTCCTGTCCTGAGGCCTTAGCTGTTCCTGCTCCATGCCTACCTGCGCGCAGCCCCGTCCGCGTGGTGACCGACCCCATCCGTGGCGCCCCCCACGTGCTGGTCATGTGCGAGGTATTCGCCCCCGATGGCACCCCCCACCCCACCAACACCCGCGCCAAGCTCCGCGAGATCATTGACGACAAGGTCAAGGCTGAGGACTGCTGGTACGGCTTCGAGCAGGAGTACACCATGCTCCAGAAGACCACCGGCCAGATCTACGGCTGGCCCTCTGGCGGCTACCCCGCTCCCCAGGTGCGCCAGACAGCCAGCGCAGTCTACAACGTTTGCGGGGGTGTTCCTGCCGTACGTGTCAGTACTTCATGGCGCTTGCCAGCTCCAGCCTGAGCAGAGAGCGTCTCAGCTTTCATGCGTGGGCCATTGGTTCTGCTGTGAGGCTGCTGATCTCCTCCCTCTGACCCCACACAGGGCCCCTTCTACTGCGGTGTGGGCGCTGAGTCCGCGTTCGGCCGCCCCCTGGCTGAGGCCCACATGGAGGCATGCATGAAGGCCGGCCTGCGGGTGCGTTGGGAGCAAAGGAGAGCTTTTGGGACCCGCATAGAATTCAACAGCGCGGAGAGTTTAGTTGAGCATATCCTGGACCATCGTACGGGAATGACGCACGGCACAACTTGGGGCCAGACCTCGGCGCTGCATGCCGAATAGCACCTGCGAGCAGTGCGTCAGCAGCATGCCGGCAGCTCTCTTGTACTCGGAGCTCCTGGGGCCGTCGCTCTTTGAAACTGCAACTTGGTATTTGCGTTGGTTGGTTGCGTTGGTGGACGAGGGGTCCCGAAATGCAATCCAGCAGTTACATGTACCACTGTGTCGACGGCACGTGCCCACAGATCTCCGGCATCAACGCCGAGGTGATGCCCGGCCAGTGGGAGTACCAGATCGGCCCCGTGGGCCCCCTGGACCTGGGCGATGAGGTGCGCGCGGTGCAAGATGGGCAGCGGGATAGAGGGTAGGGGCGGCCCAGCAACTGAGCGGGAGGCGCGGGGGCCCAGCGACGGGCCCAGGGTGTGCTGGTTAAGGGCAGGATGCACTGGCATCTTATATGAGCCGGTATCCTGAGTAACCCATGGTCGTCTGCCGTGGATGTGCAACATCCTTGTCGTGCTGCTTGGAATAGAGTCGTGACCAGGGCGGCATTGGGGCTGGAGATATGTCGCTCTCGTCGGCGGGGAGTAGCATGTGAACCCGTCGCCACGTGGCCATATGCTGTCTTTTCCGATGAAGGGCGGAGTGAGCGTGGAAATCCATGGTATGCGATGCGCAGGTGATGATTTCCCGCTGGCTGCTGCACCGCCTGGGTGAGGACTTCGGCATTGTGTCCACCTTCAACCCCAAGCCCGTGCGCACCGGCGACTGGAACGGCACCGGCGCCCACACCAACTTCTCCACCAAGTCGATGCGCGTGCCCGGCGGCATGAAGGTGCGAAAGGGCGGGGCCCGCTGGGGAGTGCGGCGCGGGGCTGGTGACCGCTGACTGAGTTGCTGAACAACCGTCTAGATAAGGCGGTTACAGACGCCGTCGTGCAGCCGTGGCAGCACTAGCTGTGGGTGCACTTGCGGTGCGCGACTGGCGCTGACGTGAACGGCTGGTGCACGTTGCACAGGTGATCGAGGAGGCCATCGACAAGCTGTCCAAGACCCACATTGAGCACATCACCCAGTACGGCATTGGCAACGATGCCCGCCTGACCGGCAAGCATGAGACGTGCGACATCAACACCTTCAAGTACGGTGTGGCCGACCGCGGCAGCTCCATCCGCATCCCCCTGCCCGTCATGCTCAAGGTGGGTCAGCGGAATGCCCGAGCTCTGGCAAGTGGTATGCGTGTGCAGCAGCTTGGAGTACAGCGGTGAAGCAGGGAGTACAGTTGCGCTCGTGGCCCCTCGTGGACCTGACCTCGTTACCTCCCCCTTGACCTGCTTGCCCCCGGCCCCGCTCATTTCGTTCCGCCGCAGGGCTACGGCTACCTTGAGGACCGCCGCCCCGCCGCCAACGTGGTGAGTAGCGTTGGTTTAGTACCTTGGCACCTGGTTGCTGTCAGCGGCGGGCTGCCCTCGGTACTCGCGTGCTGCCGAGATAACTATGCAAAGAAATTGGCGAGTGGTAGCTCGAAGGCTCTCGAGCACAGTCACACCCAGTGCTGATGCAAGTTGACTGAAAAGTGAAAACCCGTTCTCGTTCGTTCTCAACCTGCAGGACCCCTACACCGTTGCCCGCCTGCTGATCAAGACCATCCTGAAGTAAATAAGCGTTCTTCGGGAACGCATGGCCGGGCGCGCTTGCAGCAGGATGCAGCAGCAGGCAGCAGCGCCAGGGCGCAGCAGCTGCCTTGCGCCCCCATGGACGCTGCTGCGGGGTGATGGCCCAGGGTGTGACCTGTACACATGATATATGAAGATGACTCCACATGCATCAACCGCTCGACTGGGCTGGTCGCCCCACTTGGTGCTGCACGGCCGTTTCCTAATGAACGGCGCCCGCTGTTGCTCTGTCTGCGGCGCACTAGGAGTGGCGCAATCTGGTGCCTCTCCGGGCGGCGAAGTGGCGTCCCGGCGTGAGCAGTCGGGGGGCCATGGGTGCTGCCTCCGGCATCTCGTTGGCACGAGTGGAATGCCCTAGACCGTGTCCTTGCTGACCGTTTTGGCCCATGACGCGTGCGTTATTAAGTTGCTGGGGTACTGCATTGGCCTGCCATGCGGTTGAGTGCAGTCCTATCTGTCCGTGGGTGGTCGGTGCAGGATGGTGTGCGGGGTGGTGGGCGTGGCGCCGATGGGCGGTGCCACGCTGCTGCTCGTGCCTGTAACAACAGTTTTGGCCCATTCACATCGTTGCAAGAGCTGCAATATGGCAGCTTTCGGGTGTTGCCCGTCGACTGAGCGAACTGCGAAGTATAAGCCGTTGATCGGATGCACGCGCAGTCTTAAGGTGTGATACAGAGTTACAGACCACCACGCCCAACTACCCCAGCTCAACGCGCGCACTGCAGGCCGCCTTGTCGCCTGCAGCAAATGCTACAATGTACACGCTCAAAACTCCGCGAAACCTGCTCGCAGTTCGCCAACTCCTCCGTTTCCTCTTCAGCCTGCCCTCGCGTACGGTACACGCACGCGTCCCGCATGCAAGACATGCCGTAATTAAAACATTCGGTGCGAGCTGCACCGCGTACGCTCTGATGTCGCTCGATAAGGGCTTCGCGCCTTACCAATCTTGCCACAAGCCCTGAAGGCGCTGCGCCTTGGACCCACGCCAACAAACGAATTTGGGCAAGCTGGTACGTTGCTGCGCATGAGCCCATCTGTCTTCCTACAGGGCCTTACCCTGCTCAGAGCCCACGCAGCCGCCCCGTTCGCTTTCGCGCTATTGGCCTCTCTTCCCCTCTGTCTCCGCTACTGACCAGCGCGCTGCCCTGCCACCCCCCCACGCCTTCCCCTCGCTGCGCAGTACGACCAACGCTGCCGTCCGCTTCTCCGCCCCCTGCATCCGTGCCTGCCTCCACAGACAGTCCTGCCGCTGCCCCCATCGCCGCCAGCCCCCCCTCCCCCTCAGGCCCCAGTGCAGGTGCAGGCGGAGGCCCCGACGGCTTGGGCGGGCGGGGCCTGAGCCCCGTGGCGTGCGGGTTGAGCAGCCACATGCCCACCACCAGCAGGTTCGCAAGCAGCAGCACCGCGACCACCCGCAGCCACCACCTGCTGCCGCCGCCCCCGCTGCCACGTGCCTCCCCGTCGCCACGCGTCACCACCATGGACCCTCCCGCCGCCGCTGTCCCCGCGGCCGCGCCGCCGTTGCACCTCCCAGCTGCCACGCCCGGCGGACGGCCAGCAGCCGCCCCCGTCTCCTGCGTCTGCAGCACCCGGTCCAGCTTCTGGTCCAGCGCCGACACGGCAGCAGTCAGCTTGTCCACCGCCACCGCCATTCGAGCTGTGTCACCGCCCTGCATGGCGAACGCGGCCGCCGTGGTCGCGTCCGCTGCGTACCCATACAGCTGCGGGCTGGGCAGGTAGGCCGCGCCCGGGGCGAAGGCGTGGGCCCCCAAGGGGCGGTACTGCACGCCCGCTGCTGTGGTGCCCGCTAAGTCGGCCGCGCCAGGCGCACCAGCGGCTGAGGCCGGCTCGCTGGTCGCGCCAGTGCCGCCTTGGGCGCGGTGCGTACTGGTAGGGCTGAGCGTCTGGCCGTCGCTGCTGTAGCCTGCGTGCAGATAGGGAAAACAGGCGACAGTGTGGCATTCACATACGGGTATAAGACTTGCATGCTAGTGTGCCTGGTAGCTACACAAGCTTACGGCCACAACCGTCAATCGGTACCTAAGGGAATCCCATTGTACCGCTGTACCGTGCGCATGAGCGCAGACAGGCGACAAAAAGGCTCCACAGGTGCTTAGCCTTTACCAACAGATGACCCACGCTACTCGTGTTAGTGCGCGTCCCCCAGCATCACCCAAGCCGGACACCGTGAATTTTGCTCGTGCTCCCTTTTGCGCAACGCCTTCCCTTCCCGAAGGCCAGCACGCCCAACTGCCTACCTGACGCACTGCTGGCGCCACCGAAGGCCTCCCTTGCATCCAGGAAGGCCTCTGTCTCGGGTATGCTGGGCTGCGGCCTGAGGGCCGTGCCGTGGGGGTGAGCGGCGTCAGCCGGCGCCCCGACGACGTCCCCTCCTGCAGACAGTCCGCCCGCTGCTGCTGCTGCTGTTGCGGACTCGTACCACGCCGCACCGGCCCCGCCGGGACCGAGCTGCTGCTGCTGCCGCTGCAGGGGCATGAGCAGGTGGTGCAGATGCTGCTGGTGGTGCGTGTGGTGCAGCAGTGCCGTGGGAGAGGGAGGGGTTGGCACCAGGTCCTGCGAGCACGTGATGCTGGGCCAGCGGTGGCGCACAACGGGAGGCTGGAGTCCGCCCGCGCCTGTGGGACCAACGGGGAAGCAAGAGGGACGCGCAGGAGCAGGGGCGGGGGCGCCGGGTAGGGCCTGCCGTCAGCGGCGCAGACATGGGCGGAATGGCAGCGGCTGCGCCGGCTGTGAAGGGAGCCGCGGGGCCTGCCCATGGTGCTGGTGGCGGTGGCAGTGTGGGCGGCCGTGGAGGGTGTCCGGATGGATGTAGGGAGCGCCGGGGGAGAGCAGCAGCTGGCAGCGGGTCCGGACCGCGACGGGCGCAGACGGCCGCGGCCTATCGGCAGCGATGGCAGGCAGCAGCATGGCAGCCACATGCACGCCTTCGCTTCATATGTCTCGGGAAGGCAGCATGGTAGGTACGCCGTGCATGACGCAGCCTGACGTGCTGAGGGTGCTATGAAGTGACGGCCTATGCGCTGAGAGCCTATGCGCTGAGAGCCATGACGGCGGTTCCAAACGCTCCTTGAGGCACGCCCCGTTGCCCATCAGGTTACCGGTAGACAGTGGCTCACTCAGCAACGGACATAGTGCTCACCCGAAGCGGCGGCTGCAGTCGTACCGCTTTCGGCGTCAGCATCCAGCGCACTCGGGGGGGATGTGGCGGCAGCGGCGGCGCTGCTTTCTGCAGCGCTGGCGGCGGCGGCGGCCTGGTGCTCGTCCAGCAGCTGGGTGCAGAAGTCCAGAAAGAACTGCATCGACACCTGCGGGCAAATGGTAGGGGAGCGGTTGCGGCACAAGGGCGTCAGCGCGTGGCCTGACAGGTTCAGAACAAACCGGCAAGGCCTAAGCATTGTCACACAGTTTGAACCCCAGCAGAATGCTTTAAGGAGCAAGCGGGGAGGAAGGGTATAGCAGCTGGGCAAAGGTGCAAAAGCCACAAGGCTGAACAGTCACAAGGACCCGCCAGTCAGGGAAGCTCCCCTGCCGCCAGCTCTTTCCCAGGAGATTTATCAGTACCACCGACAGCGTGCGTGCTAAGTCAACAGCGACTGAGGCTTCATCGTGTCGCAGCCCAAGAGTTACCGTCGTCCCCTCCCAGCTTCGGCTCATAACCGGGCCCTCAAACGGCCTGACCCACCAGCGCCTTCTCCGCCATGACAGGCGGCAGTCCTAACCCGCCCCTTCCCTCCAACCGCACAAGCCTGCTCCAGACGCCAGCCACCACCGTCGGGACCCATGTCCTGCCGCAAACCCTCTGCCGCAGTCCCGTCCCGTCCCCCACCCACCAGCGCCTTCTCCGCCATGATGTTCTCAATGGTGGCGCTCATGGGCCACGGCACGGAGCTGGCGCCGCAGCGCACGCTGTACACCAGCGCCAGCGAGCAGGGGGTAGCAGCAGGGGCGCCGTCGGGGGCCGCCCCGGGGCTGGCGCACCCGGCGTGGTCGGGGTTCGCGCTGGCGGGCGGCGCGGGCTGCTCCTCGGGCTGCTCCGTGGCAGTGAGCTGCAGGGCGGTGGTGAAGCGGCTGGCGCCTGGGGGCATGGCAGCGGCAAGGGATTAAGGCGCCAGGGCAGGAGTGCATGAAGTTGGAGTGCATGGTGACAAGATGCTTGCTACTGTGACACCAGGGCACAAGTGCGAGTAGTGCTGCGTGCAGGTATGCCGGAAGGAGCCCATGGGCATGCCCAAGTGTGTTGACTGTGGGACAGGTGCCGCTGTGGAGGCATGGACCCAAACGGCCGAACTCGCTGTATGGCGAGTCAGGACTCCGACCCTCAACTGCCGTGCAGTTGCCCACCCACGACCCACCCATGAGGTTGGTGACGTGCGTCTCGGAGGAGACGGTGAAGGAGCCGGAACCGCCCCACACCACGCGCTGCACCTCCGTCACCTCCACCGACTCCAGGCCCACCTGCCAGGCACACATTGGTCAGCATCAAGGCAAGACAGTCCGCGCAGCGATAGCAATTGGATGCGGCCGGTGCAGCACCAACTGGCAGATGCTTGAGCAGGAGCCTTGTGCATGGAGCACCAAGGCTAGCAGCACAGCCCGGCCTGCTAACACTGCGGCGTACTGAAGCATTAAAGCACGGCCTTGAGCCGGAGCGCCCACACGCTCGACGCTGGTGCCGGTCACGGTGCATGCCCCGGTCAGCACTTCAGCATAGATCCGACGCTGAGGGCAGTTGTAGCACCCACGCTACCCACGGCTTGGTTCCATCCAACAGGCACTCTTCACACAAACGCTGAAGGACACCTAGCCCCAAAACGTTGCGGATGCCCACCAGGCCCCATCACCACCACCACCACCCGGGCCCACCCAGCCTGCACCCACCATGCGCTTAACCAGCTCGGGCAGGCTGAGCGGCATGCGGAACGACACGCGCCGCTGCCCCGCCGACCAGTCCGTGGCGCTAGGGGCAGAGCTCTACGCGTTGGGCATGGGGCGGGCAACGCGGTGGCCATCGTGATGTGGGTTAAAAGGATTTCAAGCCAGCGAGGGCAGGTGTGGCGCGTGCTGTCGCTGCTGGGCAACGGGCGTCGGCTTCAGGCCATCAGTGCATAAGGCACGCGACATGCACCAACGTGAAGGTCATCGCACGTTATACTGCATCGTATTGCCTACTGTGCGGGTTGTAGGGTTGCAGTAGAAACGTCCAGCTGTGCACGTACCTCATTGTAGCTGCGGGTGTACGCGGTGGCGGGGGCCGACGTAGCAGCATGCGCCGGGGTGCGCCACACGATGTGTCGCGTTGACGGCGGTACACGGCATGTGGCATGTGCATTAGGGAAGTAATGAGCAAGCAGTTGTCAGTCGTAAGCTCGGGAGGAAAGGTGCTCGACGGGCATACTCACCGACAACAAAACAGCCCTTGATACGTCCCACTTCCGGTCAGCGTTAGTGACCTGGCGGGCACGCTGACATGTACCCGTGCATGTGAGCTTTATAGCTGTTGACCTGTCGTTGGATGACATGGGGGAATATCGGCGCACCTGTGTTTGTGTGCACCACAGGACTACGGGTTGGCACGGCCCCAGGTGAGACGCCCGTCGGGACCCGTGTGCCTCCTTTGCCCCCAGGTTCCGGCCCTTCCCGACACAGCTGGGTTACCAACCTGAGGTGGTACCGTTCCGTCGCCTCAGGCTGTTCATATACGACATCCCAAAAGGTTTGCGCGGTGCAGCGCGGGACCTGGACTCGGATGTCCGCCCTTTTCACCATCCTCACCCAAGAGTCGTCGGAGTAGAACGAGATGCAATCCTCCTAGACTATGTCAATGTTGATTGAGCAAGGGCATCTCTGAACTTGAGTCCTGCCTGGTCAGCCGACACGGCTTCCCACAGCGCGACGGGCGAGAGTTGCATATTACTGCATTAACAGCGTAGGGACCCTGCCTACTGCCATTATGCACGAAAGCATGATAAGTTTGCAGCGGATTAGGAGGCAATTGCGCAAAATGCAGTTTCAAAGAGCCAACGGTCGTCACGGACAGCCAAGCAGACAGCCGCATGGGAGCAGCTCCTCAACCTCAAAATGCTCATGGCGTCATGGGCCATGGGACCAGGGGACCTGTTGGGACGAACCCCTGAAACTGTTCACTTGCACCAAGCCCCACGAGCACCAGCCAGAGCATCGCTCCTCGCACGGCTGCCGCAAGGCAGGTCAGGGAGGCTGGAGTGTCGTTAGCCCCCGCCGTTGTCACCATCGTTTCTGCACGTTTCCAAACCTGCGGACTTGGACTCTGTCAAAGGCCCCGAATCAACGGCATCCTGCGGAAACTGGCGGGCGCCAGGGGTAGTTGAAAGCAGGGTCTCCCCTGGTTGGTCTGTCATAAACTAGGATGGAGCCCAACGCACGCTACGGAAATTTGGCACGCAAGCACTGTAGCATTCCGAAGAAGTCCATACCGTACTAGAGGGCCCCTGATTGCAGGCGGTTCCTCTTTCCCAAGCACCATCACCAACCTGCATCCCTACCCCCTTTTCAGCTGCTGTGGTAGGGCTGGTCTATTCAAAGCTGCCAGCCCGCTGCCGTGCGCCGCAGTGGCTGCACCAGCCACAGGTCAAGGGCGGCCATCGACTCCAACCAGCCTACCTGCAGCCCATCCTTCACACCTCGCACTGTCAGGCCCACACCCGGCCCGCCGCCACAACGCACAGCTAGCAGCCCACCACCCTGCACCACAGCCGGTGCACCGACCACGCCAGAAGGGCAGCCAGCGCCTCCACACACGCCAACCTCTACGGATTGCTACACGGACTGCAGCATTGCTATGGGTGGGAGGCGGCGCCCAAGTCGACAGAGCCCAGCGCAGCCACCTGCAGCCACCCATACACAGGGCAAGCAGGGTACCCAGCACAGCGTGTCTACAAAGCCCAGCGCAATAATAATAAAGGGCGAGCAGGGTTCCCAGCACAGCGTGTCTACAGGGCCCAGCACAGCCGCCCTTACACAGGGCAAGCAGGGTTCCCGGCACAGCATGTCTACGAAGCCCAGCGCAGTAATAATAAAGGGCGAGCAGGGTTCCCAGCACAGCGTGTCTACAGGGCCCAGCGCAGCCACCCTTACACAGGGCAAGCAGGGTTCCCGGCACAGCACGTCTACAAAGCCCAGCGCAATAATAGTATATAAAGGACGAGCAGGGTTCCCACAGCATGTCTATCTACAGGGCCCAAACGCGGCCACCCTTATACAGGGCGAGCAGGGTTCCCGGCACAGCACGTCTACAAAGCCCAGCGCAATAATAATATATAAAGGACGAGCAGGGTTCCCACAGCATGTCTACAGGGCCCAGCACAGCCGCCCTTACACAGGGCAAGCAGGGTTCCCGGCACAGCATGTCTACGAAGCCCAGCGCAGTAATAATAAAGGGCGAGCAGGGTTCCCAGCACAGCGTGTCTACAGGGCCCAGCGCAGCCACCCTTACACAGGGCAAGCAGGGTTCCCGGCACAGCACGTCTACAAAGCCCAGCGCAATAATAGTATATAAAGGACGAGCAGGGTTCCCACAGCATGTCTATCTACAGGGCCCAAACGCGGCCACCCTTATACAGGGCGAGCAGGGTTCCCGGCACAGCACGTCTACAAAGCCCAGCGCAATAATAGTTAAGGGCGAGCAGGGTTCCCACAGCATGTCCACAGGGCCCAACGCAGCCACCCTTACACACGGTGAGCAGGGTTACCAGCACAGCATGTCTACAGGGCCCAGCACAGCCACACGCTGCAGGGCCAGCGGCGTGGATGTTGATGCAGGTGATGTGTCAGGGTGCCCGGCGCCCAGCATGCGCTGCCACAGCTCCAGCGCCTGCCGGTACAGCGGCTCGGCCTGGCCAGCTGTCCCATGGCAATGTCGTTGATTAAGACAATGGTGTTGGGGTCCTCAGCGCTCAGCACCCTACTGCAGCTCCTCAGCCTGCTGGTACAGCTGCTGAGCCTCGGCATGCCGTTCCTGCCTCTCGAGGCAGCTGGCTAGGCTGTAGATGCCGCCGATGGTGTCAGGGTGTTCGGCACCCCGCACACGCTGTGACAGCCCCAGCGCCTGTCGGTACAGCACCTCAGCCGCGGCATGCTGTCCTTGGTTGTCGAGGCAAAGGGCTAGGTTGGCGATGGCGGTGATGGTGAAAGGGTGCTCGCCGCCCAGCACGCGCTCGTACAGCGCCAGCACCTGCCGGTACAGCGGCTCAGCCTCAGCATGCTGCCCCTGGCTGTCGATGCAGTTTGCTAGGTTGCTGATGCAGGTGATGGTGTCAGGGTGCTCGGCGCCCAGCGCGCGCTCGTAAAGCTCCAGCGCCTGCCTTTGCAGCCGCTCTGCCTCGTCATGCTGTCCTTGGGCGCCGATGCAAGCGGCCAGGTAGAACACGGTGCTGAAGGTGTCCAGGTGCTCGGCGCCCAGCAGACGCTGCCGCAGCACCAGCACCTGCCGGTACAGCGCCTCTGCCTCTTCATGCTCTCCTTGGCTGTCGGTGCAAAAGGCTAGGTTGTTCATGGCGGTGATGGTGTCAGGGTGCTCGGCGCCCAGCACGCGCTGCCGCAGCTCCACACACGACTGTGCTGCCTCTTGGGCCCTTTGGCAGTCTCCACCAGAGAGGCAAGCTTGGCTGTGCATGTAGAGGGCTGTGGCAGCAGCCCCCTGCTGCTGCTGCTGCTGGATGCTGGTTTCAGTGTTGCCCTCCTCACACATGGCCAACATACGCTGGCACAGGGCCCCGAGTGAGGCCTCGAACCGAGCCAACATACTCAAGCCCTCATCGAGGAACGTTGGCATGCGGGAGGTGGCATACCTACACACCGCAGCGGGGTCGGGCACCGTTGCCAGCAGCTCCATCGCAGCTGTGATGTTGACCGCCTCCTCGCGGGCCGCCAGCAGCGCCAGCGTCCACTCCTTGGCAGACAGGTAGTACATGTCCGCCCACTCGGACAGCCTCTTGAACATGAGCTGGCCGAAACGTGTAGCTCCTTGCTGCTGTGCCTCGGGTTCCAGCTGGGCCGCCTCTTGCCGCACCAGCATGTGCATCATGTGCTGCCCCCGGCTGCTGTCTGCCCGCTGCAGCACGTTGTGGCGGTACAGGCTGGCCAGCAGCGCGTGCGCCTGGCCCGGCCCTGCGAGGCCCAGCAGTGCCGCCGCTGACTCCTCGTCGAATGCCGAGGGGAAGACGGAGAGCTGCGCCGCTGCCTGTTGCTTCGCCTTGTCCAGGGACGCTAGCACCACGCGCACCAGGGACGCAGCGGAGCTGCCAGCAGCAGTGGCACCCTCGCCGCCAGCCTCTCCCTTGGCTGCATCCTTGGCCTGCTGGCCTTGCAGCAGGCCCTCCAGCTCCTGGCGCATGGGGCAATTGTGATACAGGAGGAACACCAGGCTTAGCAGGTGGCTAGCCTTGCAAAGTGACTACAAGGGCTGCCTTGAGCACGTTGCTGACCTGAAGGCTGGTGCATGCTATGTTGACTTCAAGACGAGCATTAAGGCGGTCATGTTCAAGCTGCTGCACCTGAAGGCTCGCAGTGCATTGTTCAGCTTCCTACAAGGGCTCACCTCCAGTCCCAGCCGCCCACTCGTGAGCGCGTCGGCCGTCAGCCGCAGCACCAGCGGCACGCACTGGCACGCCGCCGCCACCCGGCCCGCCTGCACCTCGGACAGGTGTGGCGCCAGTGTGCGGACAAGGCGCACAGCATCGTCGCGGTGGATGGCGCCCACGCTCCACTCCTCCAGGCCGGGCAGGGGAAGCGAGGCGGCCGCTGAGCCAGACGCAGCCGGCAGCCCAGCAAGCCGGCGGCGGGATGTCACCAGCAGCCGCACCACAGGGGTGCCTACCATAACCTGCCAGGACGAGTAATGAGGATCAAGTGGTTGCTCAGAGCTTTTTGTTCGTCCCTTGCTTATGGCGTGTGACCTGAGAAAGGACTCGGTGTACCGTTATCGATTCCCCTTGCATCTTACGGTGCTTCCGTGCTGGTACAAATTTCTGGCAAGGGCCGCGTGAAATAGGGACATGAACTGTGCGCAACGTCATGAGACGAGTGCTGGCTCTGTGGCCCAAGGGATCTCCTGGGGCCTTTGGGCGACTGACAACGGACCCACGTACATGTCACCAAGCTGTACAATGCACCGTGTGACGATGTGCGGTGCTGTTAGTGACATGTCTGATAGGAGGGCGTCATTGATGGGTGGACAGTATCAACCAGGGGAAACTCCCTTGCTACCCCTGGGATCCACACGTGCGCGGTGGACATACCCGCCCCCCCCAAGGGGTGCGCGAGCATTTGTGAATAATACCCGTGCGTGAAGCCCCAAAAACTCATTACTTCGACCCCCTTGGCGCGACGATGAGGCACCGGTACGGTACACAGACGCACGCACGCACCTTCCCCAGTAAGGTGCGCAGCGCCTCCGCCGCCTCGGCCTGCCCCAGCGCGTCCTCCGCGTTGTCCACCACCACCAGCAGCATGGCCGCACCGGTAGCGCCAGCAGCAGCCTTCGCGTCGCCGTCCACCGCTGCTGCCGTCAGCCGCTGAAGCGCAGCTAGAATGCGTGGCGCATTGTCCGAGTTGTCCTACGTAGTCGAAGGCAAGCACACAGGCAGCGCATGTAGCCGATGTGGCTGCTGATGGGAACAGTCCTTGGTGAGTACCATAGATGCACAAAAGGCCTTTCAGCTCCCCTACGGTACGTACCTTATGCAGCTGGTGAAATCAGTTTCTGAAATTAGCACAAATGTGCAGTCAAGGGCTGCGTAGTTACGAGCACCATGCAGTTACAGGCTGTCGTCCACAACTCACCGGCGCCACGTCCAGGGACGCACAGAAGCGCGCCTCCACCTCAGCGGCACTGTTGGCCTCCCTCAGGTCGACCCACAGCGCGCCGGCAGGCAGCCGGCCCCCCTGCAGCAGCCGCCAGCCCACGTCCGCCGCCAGGCACGACTTCCCCATGCCCCCGTCGGCCAGCAGCAGCAGCGAGCGACCGGTGCCACTGCTGCAGCCGTCGCCTCCACCTGTGAGGTGCTCCACGATGCGAGCCGCCTCGTCATCACGGCCCGCATAGCCTGACGGCAGCGGCGGCAGCTGGCACCGCACAGCTGACGAGGATTTGGGAGCAGCTGCTGGCGACAATGCTGCTGGCACTGTCGCTGTTGCCGCTGCCGCTGCAACCGTCAGCATGCCCGCGGTTGTGCCCACCAGCCGTGCAACCTGGGCCAGGAGCGCGTCATCGCCCTGGAACGACATCTTGAGCTCCCACACGCTGACCGTGTTCTTGTCACCCTTCTCCACTGCCCGCTGGAAGGCGGCCTGCGCCGACTTGTCCGCCAGCAGCCTGCTGAGCTCCTCCACGGCCGCCATGTCGAAGGCCGCGCCCGGCACCTCCGCAAGCAGCTTAGGGAAGGCATCCCAGAAGGCGTACCACGGCACCTCGGCCTCGCCACCGAAGTGGGTCGCCCAGAACAGGCGCAGCTCGGGCTGCCGGATGTGGCGCTGTGGGCCGTTGTCCAGGTGCGACTTGAGCAGCGACGACACCTGCGGTTGGGTGACCGGCGTCAGGCGGCGGGTAGAACAAGAGTGCAAAGTGATGCGCCAGTCGGCCAGGCACGTGTGGCCCATGGTGGTCGTCACAGGTTGGCTTCCCCTTTGTCCTGTGCGTCGACATGTGTCGCGTGGCCATGGCGGTTTGTTAAGTCGTGTGCGTGAGTGCCTTTGGGTACTTTAGCGTTTAGCGGTACTTTAGCGTTCATTTTCAGTTTGTAGAGCTGGAGTCGTGTAGTGCGGA
>VFQN01001766.1_pt1 | contig 35134 bp, 28 predicted proteins | sample 3512371 | NCBI WGS metagenome assembly VFQN01 (sample SAMN10412370, study PRJNA504923) | tailings metagenome | isolation source: Replicate 2 from Balatoc abandoned mine | place: Philippines: Itogon, Benguet | collected 2017-08-28 | reverse complement strand
GATTTCGTCTTCGATTTCGTCAAAATCAAAAAAAAGAGGATTGAGATAATTGTCTTTCGAATCACGAATTTCAAAATGCAAGTGAGGCCCTGCCGACCCTCCTGTATTACCAGAAAGCGCAATCAATTGTCCTTTTTTTACGGGAAATTGCTCAGGAGAGGGATTCAATTCTATTTCAAAAGATTTTCTTTCGTATTGTTTTTCAAGTAAATAGTTTCCAATAGGCTCCTCAAACGACAACAAGTGACCATAAACGGTAGTCATGCCATTGGGGTGTTTGATAAAAATCACATTGCCATAGCCCGTAGTTTGCACTTTGATGCGCGATACATAGCCATCGGCTGCGGCCAATACGGGCAAGCCTTCACGCTGCTGCGTCCGAATGTCAATTCCGGCATGAAAGTGATTGGTACGGAGATCACCGAGCACACCCGCTAAGGTGTTTTTTTGCCCAGGATAGATAGGAAATAGAAAATATCCTTTAGGAAAAGATTCTTTTTGGGCAAAAACTGCGGAGAAACTTGAAAGCAAAAAGCTAAAAACCAGTAAGAAACGTTTGAATAAGAACATGCGAGAACCTCTTTTGTGACGAAATACTTGAGCTATTTTACTTCAAATTCAAGCATCTTTTTACCTTCAATGTAAGCCGTAAGCGTATCGCCGACCTTCACAGGACTTACGCCTTTGGGGGTTCCTGTAAAGAGCAAATCGCCCGTTTTGAGGGTAAAAAAGCGAGAAATAAACGAAATAATATAGTCAATTTTGAATAGCATCAATGAGGTATTGCCTTGTTGGCGGGTTTGGCCATTGACATCCAAATGGAAATTCAAATTTTGCAAATCCGCAAATTCGGTTTTGGGAATAAAATCCGAAATAGGAGCAGAGCCGTCAAATGCTTTGGCCAATTCCCAAGGTAAACCTTTAGACTTGAGTTTAGACTGTAAGTCACGCGCGGTAAAATCAATTCCGATGCCGATTTCGTTGTAATACTTATGAGCAAACTTCTCATCAATGTTTTTGCCCATTTTATTGATTTTAACCACAATCTCTACTTCATGATGAAGGTCTTGGGTAAAATCGGGATAATAAAAAGGGGCATTGTCTTTTAGCAAAGCCGTATCTGGCTTTTGAAAGATAACGGGGTCTTCGGGAATAGCGTTTTGTAGTTCGTGAATATGGTCTACGTAATTACGACCAATGCAGATGATTTTCATAGATTCGGTTTTTTATCGTCCGCAAAGGTACGCATTTTCTCAAAACCCTAACCTTGCTTATGTGCCTGTCATGGTAGGATATAGTTTGATTTCTTCGGCGCGGAGGCGGTTGTTGATGCTTTGAATCACTTTTTCATAAATAACACCACTTTGGGCAGAAGGGGTTTGGTAAGAAACCGTGATTTCGATGCGGTCGCCGTTCCAATCCGTCACTTTTACGTCAGGGGCGAGGGTCAGGGTCTCATCGTTGAGCGTGGTCATCTGGTCAATGATGATTGCTTTCAAATGCTCAGTATCTACATCAGAAGTCGTAAAAATCTTAAGGACGCGCTTTTCATAGCCAGCCCTTGTGTGATTGATGATGGTATTGTTGAGGAGGGGGCCGTTGGGAATCATCACGCGGCGACCGTCTCCTGTGTCCAACACCGTATTAAACATCAGAATATCACGTACTTCACCCGTATAACCTTGAGCGGTGATTTTCTCGCCTACTTTAAATTGTTTCATCAATAAGATAATAAAACCTCCCGCAAAATTGGAAAGACTACCTTGCAGCGCAAAACCAATGGCAAGCGTAGCGGCACTAAACAACGCTACAATGCCCGTGACACGAATGCCCAAAAAACCACCGGCTAGCATGATAAGGCTGATGCGTAAACTGATAAACAACAAGCTTTTCAAAAAACTCTTGACGGAAGGGTCAATCTTGAGGCGTTTATCAATGAAAGATTTGATGGGGTTATTAAGAAAATTGATAAACCAAAAACCAAACGTAAGTATCAACGAAGCAATCCCCAATTTGATACCCCACTCAATAGTGGCTTCGCCGTATTCAAAAAAATCGGCTTTCATACGAGCAAAATATGACTTGGCCGCCGAGGGACAAACGGGGGTATTTTCATAAAAACGCAGCTTTTCGACAATTACTTTTTCGGCGCGACCTTCCGCCAAATACCCTTCAATCTCGACATACATTCTATTTTCGCCCGCTTTTCGCACTTCCTCATAAGCGGTCATGAGGTCTTTGTAGGCTTTTTGGGGAAGGATATGCACAATTTTCCCCGTTTTGCAATCGCTAACCGTAGCGGTATTGTTGAGTTGAGAAAACATCCCCCGTATGGAAGTTCGCTTAACGGTATCTTGGGTAAAGGAAGGGAGTTTGAAGCCTTGAAGTGATTGAGAATGAGTAAAAAAGGATGTAAATGTCAACGAAATGAATAATACAAAGGAGGGGAATTTAGAACGTAAAAACAGCATAGGCGCGATGGATTGAATGAAAAACTACCAATCAAAGTTAAAAAAATATGCCAGTAAATGGGTGTTTTATGGTTAAAATGGGGTATGTTTACTTCTCATCAAGCTTTTGAAACTCGAAAGTAAGGCATCCTAAAGTCAAACCCCTTTACTAAAGGGATGAACAGAATTTGGAAGATATAGGAAGTATTTACAGTATTTAAAAAAATATAAAAATAATCAATTATGGGGTATTATATATTTTCATTCGGAATAGAATTTGAAAAGATAAAGTCAACATTCAGTAGTAAAGATGAGGTGCTTTTTGAGAGTATTAAGAATAAGTATATCAATAGTAGTGGAAATAGCGATTTTTTTGAAGGTCGAGAGACTACTCCCGAAGTTGCTTTAAGACATATAATAAATGGTGAAGAATATGACCAAGATGCTGGTTATGCTTATGGGTATGCTCTTATATATTTATGTGAAAGCTTAGGACATAAATTGCCATTTTCTAATGAAATAAAGTTTGGGTATGAAACAGATTTTATTAATGAATATTTAGATGAGGACTTTGATATAAGGCATGTTGAAATAGAAATGGAGTTACTTGCACGGAATCATAATATATTTAAACTTCCTCGAATTGATGATTGGCCATTAATAGGTCTTTTGAAGGAAAATAACTTATTAGAATTAAAAACTATATTTAAGAATATCTCAATAAGTGATGAGTTAGTTGATGAATTAGAGAGGGAAGATGGAGATGAATCGAAAATATACGCATATAAATACATTAAAGGTATAATTCAGAACATTGATTTTTGCCTTGCAAATAAACTGGATTTAATTTCTTTTTGTCATTGATTCTTCGTAAATGATAGGATATTTGTTTATCTAATTTTAAATCTATTTTGTATGCTGGACTAAGCCTTTAAATTTACCTTTTTACCCATTTCGTACTGGCAAGAAGTCGATACTACTTTCGGCTATATCGTCTGGGACGACTACGGGTAGATTGGCCATCAAATCTACGGCGGGAGCAGCTGAGGCTAGTTTGAATGCCTTTCGGAAAACCAAGCTATTGAAAAATGTCATTTTGTTTTTGTAACTAATTGAAAGCTAATTGATAGCTAATTGATAGTGGTGCTTTAGTAGCAAATTGTTAGACTTTAAATCTCAAATATCGCATCAAGCAGCAAACTGTTTGTAAATTTGTGCTCAAATGGATAATTTCTACAAGATACTGTTTCAGCACGAAACCCTCTATCGGGTGCAGGAAGATCAAAAAGTGGCACAAGCCCCTATTGCTGAGGCACCTGTGCTGGTAAGTGAGCCGGTAGCGGAGCCGATTGTGCCAAAACCCCCTGCACCTGTTCCTGCCGCTGTGGTACCGACCTGGGCTCCTCCTCCGCAGCTCAACCACAAAACCCTTATCTTGATAGACGAATCTCCCGCTTTATCGCCTAGCAATACTATCTTTTTGGAGAAAGTACTCAAAGCGGTCAATCTCAACCTCGATGGCGTAGATATTCTCAATATCGCAGGTTCAAAACAGATGGATTTTAGAGCGGTGCTACAGCACAAGCAAGTACATCATTTTATTTCGTTTGGGGTGCCTTTCATCCAAATCAACCTCGAAATCATGATGAACCGTTACGACCCTAAGCGCATTGCAGGAGTCAATTTCTTGTTGGCCGAGTCGCTTGATATTGTACAAGCCGACGACAAAAACAAACGCGCTTTGTGGGGATGTCTCAAAAAAATATTCTTGGGGTAACACTTATTCTTCATGACTCTTGCTTTTTGAGAATTAGGTTTTAATTTTGCTTTCAACAGTATGCAAGCAGAGTACTTATGCAATGTTATCGGGTATCGGTGAATCGTGAGCCGTCAATGTGATAGATAATGAGAATGTCATCAGGGCTAAAGCCAAAAAATTTCGTCTCTTTATTTTTCCCCAGCCTAAGGGCGTGGGGTTCGGAGAGGTTCTTGTTACTTTATTAATAATGTGTAATGTAACTCGCTGATTTTCAGTTCTTATTTTTTAATTAGGTCATCGTAGCGATTTGCACATTTACTTATTATTTTTCAAACTCCCCTATTTCTCATGAACGAAGCTTATGTGTATGATGCCGTGCGAACCCCGCGCGGACGCGGAAAATCTGACGGGTCGCTGCATGAGGTGCAGCCTATTCAGCTCCTAACGTCGGTATTGAAATCTATTCAAATCCGTAACCAACTGGATACCAATTATGTAGATGATGTCATTATGGGCTGTGTTACGCCTATCGGTGAGCAGGGTGCCGATATAGCCCGCACGGCTGTGCTAGAAGCAGGCTACGCCGAAAGTGTGGCTGGTGTGCAACTCAATCGTTTTTGTTCATCAGGTTTAGAAGCTATCAATCAGGCCGCCGCCTATGTGATGTCGGGGCAAGTAGATTTGATAGTGGCGGGCGGCGTGGAGTCCATGAGTCGCGTGGCAATGGGCACCGACGGCGGGGCCTTGTTTATGAATCCTCAAATCGTAGCGCGTCATCGCATCGTGCCTCAGGGGATTTCGGCAGATTTGATTGCCACCAAATACGGCTACTCCCGTACCGACGTAGATACTTTTGCGGTAGAGTCGTACCGTAGGGCAGAAAAAGCCCAACAAGAAAACCGCTTTGGCAAGTCGCTCGTGCCTTATCAAGATGAGTTAGGAATCACCCTCCTCGACCGCGACGAAGGCGTGCGTGCTGGTACTACCGTAGAATCGTTGGGTAAACTAAAACCCGCTTTTGAAATGATGGGTACGATGGGGCTTGATGCCTTGGCATTGATGAAATACGCCGATTTTGACCATATCAACCACGTTCATCATGCAGGAAACTCGTCGCAAATTGTGGATGGTGCCGCTGGGCTTTTGATTGGTTCAAAGAGCATTGGGCAGCAGTTGGGACTACAGCCTCGCGCCCGTATTAGGGCGTTTGCGGTGGTGGGTTCTGAACCTACAATCATGCTCACTGGACCTGTGCCGGCTACCCAAAAAGTCCTGAAAAAAGCGGGGATGACGATAGGCGACATTGATTTGTTTGAGGTCAACGAAGCCTTTGCGGCGGTGCCTTTGTATTTTATGGAGCAGTTGGGGGTTGACCATGCCAAAGTAAACGTAAACGGCGGCGCTATTGCGCTTGGACACCCGCTGGGAGCTACGGGGGCGATTATTTCGGCGACCCTTATCGACGAATTAGAGCGTTCGGGAAAACAAATCGGGCTTTCTACTTTGTGTATCGGCGGAGGCATGGGAATCGCTACTATTTTTGAAAGGATATGAGCGTCGGAGACGCAGTACCATTTTTGCCCCAAATGATAGTTTGGGTCAAGCTGTTGCTTGTATCGACATGATGTCGGTACAAGTAGGGTATAAAGTCTCCGACTTTATAAGGATTTAGGTGTTTGAACAAAATAATATACTCATGCCAAAATAGCCTTTCCGCGTTTGAGAACAATAAAAACTGTTTCACGTACAGGTATTGCGTCGGAGACGCAGTACCGTTTTTTGCCCCAAATGATAGTTTGGGTCAAGCTATGATTTCACATACAGGTTTTGCGTCGGAGACGCAATGCCGTTTTTGCCCCAAATGATAGTTTGGGTCAAGCCATGAACAATAAAAACTGTTTCACGTACAGGCATTGCGTCGGAGACGCAGTACCATTTTTGCCCCAAATGATAGTTTGGGGCAAGTTATGCAAGTTATGCTTGGAAAGTCTCGTTTTTCTGTTAAATAAACATCACTATGTCAATTACTTATCAAATACATAATCATATCGCTATCTTGGGTTGGAACATGAGTAGCGCACCCATGAATGTACTCAACGATGAATCTATTCCGGCGTTTGAAGCAGCACTCGAAAAAGCTTATCAAGATGCGGATGTCAAAGGAATCATTGTTACTTCCGAAAAAAATGAATTTGTAGCTGGCGCTGACCTCAAAATGATATTGAGAAATCAAGACGCCGACCCTGCCGAAATGCTTAAAATTTCGACGGGCCTCAATCAGATTTTTCGTAGAATAGAAACCAACGGTAAACCCGTCGTGGCTGCTATCAATGGGACGGCTTTGGGCGGTGGATTGGAGATTTGTTTGGCGTGTCATTATCGTGTGGCGTTAGACAACCCTAAAGCGAAATTAGGCTTACCTGAGGTGAAGTTAGGTTTGTTGCCCGGCGGGGGAGGTACGCAGCGTTTGCCACGGATGATTGGGATGCAAGCAGCGCTGCCTTTGATGCTCGAAGGCAAGGATATGTCGCCCAAAGAAGCCCTTAAAGTAGGTATCGTAGATGAGGTCGCTAATACTCCCGACGACATGATGGCGAAGGCTGTGGCGTGGATTGAAGCCAATCCGCACCCTGTGAAACCTTGGGACGAAATCAACAAGAAAACGGGTAAAATTCAGGCCAAAGACAATTATAAAGTACCCAATGGCAATGTGTTGAGTCCGGTAGGAATGCAGACTTTTGCGGTAGGTACGGCCATGATGATGGACAAATCCAAGGGCAATTACCCCGCTACGCAGCATATTATGTCGTGTGTGTATGAAGGGCTACTGGTCAATATCGACAAAGGCATAGCCATAGAAGCGCGGCATTTTGTGCAAGTAGCCACCTCCAAAGTGGCGGGTAATTTGATTAGGACAATGTTTTTGGGGTTAAACGAAGCCAATAAAGGCGCGAGCCGCCCGAAAGATATTCCTAAAAAAGAGGTGAAAAAGCTTGGTGTTTTGGGCGCAGGTATGATGGGGGCAGGTATCGCTTATGTAAGTGCCGCCGTCGGAATAGAGGTAATATTGAAAGATGTGAGCCTTACACAAGCCGAAAAAGGCAAAGACTACGCACGTACTTTGTTGAAAAAAATGCAAGAACGCGGCAAAATCGACGCACTTAAAGCGGAAGCGCTGTTGGAGTTGATTAAACCCACGGCTGAGGTAGAGGATTTGAAAGGCTGTGATTTGATAATTGAAGCTGTGTTTGAAAATCGTGAACTAAAAGCCCAAGTTACCCAAGAAGCCGAGCCGATGCTGGCCGAGGGAGGTGTGTTTGGTACCAATACTTCCACTTTACCGATTACGGGACTTGCCAAGGCCTCCGCCAATTCTGCGAATTTTATTGGGATTCATTTCTTTTCGCCCGTCGATAAAATGATGCTCGTAGAACTGATTGTGGGCAATGAGACTTCAGATGAGGCCCTAGCTTTAGCGATTGATTTTACGCGAAAAATCAAAAAAACGCCTATTGTCGTCAACGATTCACGTGGGTTTTATACTTCTCGTTGTTTCAGTACTTATACTTCCGAAGGCATGGAATTACTTAAAGAAGGAGTAAACCCCATACTGATCGAAAACGCTGGGAAATTGGCCGGAATGCCCGTGGGGCCGTTGGCGGTAGCAGATGAAGTAGCTTTGGATTTGATTTACAAAATCGCGGCGCAAGCCCTGAAAGATGGCGCTCTTTCGGCAGAAGATACAAGCTACCAAATCAGTAAACAATTTACCGAACTTGGACGCTCTGGCAAAAAAGCCCAAGCAGGGTTTTACGATTATCCAACCAATGCCCCCAAAACATTATGGGAAGGCTTGGCCCAATTGTTTCCTTTGGCGGAGCGTCAGCCTACTTTGGAAGAAGTAAAAACACGCTTGTTGTATCGTCAGGCAATTGAGGCGGTGCGGTGTATGGAAGAGGGAGTGATTCGTACCAAATTGGATGCCGACTTGGGGTCGATATTGGCATGGGGTTTTCCACCTTACACGGGTGGTGCTTTGTCATTCGTAGATTTTGTGGGTACAACAACCTTCGTAGATACCCTCAACCGTTTGGCAGATACTTACGGTGAGCGTTTTCGACCTACCCAAAAACTCAGGGAAAAAGCTGAGAAATAGAAGATTTTGAACTCCATTTTAGCATCCTGTTGGAGCTTTGCTAAAATGGAGCTTAATATTACGCTAAGACTTAGAAAGCTTAATTTATTACTTATCTTAAAATTTTTGCTTAGAAATTTGCGCAACCAATTAGTTGCTTATATATTTGCAACTGATTGGTTGCTTTTAAGGCATTCTTTTACCCTTTTAATTTTTGTAAGATGAAAGCAAATAGGTATTGGCTCGAAGCCTTCCGTAAGATTTGGCAAGAGCGTTTTTTACAATTGGATGAATTACTACGACAACTAAAATTGAAACAAAATGGCTAGTAAAAACAAAACACAGATTGTAGCGGAAAAAGGAAAGCAAGAGCTTTTTATCTATCGTGAATTTGACGCGCCTCGGGAGTTGGTGTTTAGAGCCTTTAGTCAACCTGAGATTTTGGTTCAATTTTTTGCGCCCAAAGGCGTCACTATGCACTTCAATACCCATGATTACTGCGAAGGAGGTCAGTATAGATATACGCATACCAATGCGCAGGGCGAAGTATTGTGTGTATTTAGTGGAGTCATTCACGAACTTACAGCACCGGAGCGTATTGTGCAAACTTCTGAATTTGAGGGGCTTCCAGAGCGAGGTCATGTGGTGCTAGAGATAATGCTATTTGAAGCATTGCCAGAAGACAGAACCAAACTCACTATTCACGACGTATGCCGCTCGGTAGCCGACCGCGATGCCATGATAGAAAGCGGAATGGAAGGAGGAGTAGTTTCGATTTTTGAAAATTTGGACGATTTGCTTCAGACTTCCGCAATCACTGTTTAAGCAGCTTTAAGTCATGGAAAAAAAAACAGCTAAAAATATAGACGAATACATAGCTTGGCAGCCTCTTGAAGTGCAAGCGATTTTACAACAAATACGCGCTACCGTTAGAGCGGCTGCGCCCGCCTCCCAAGAAGCCATTAAGTATGCGATGCCTACTTTTGTACTCAATGGCAACTTGGTGTATTTTGCGGCTTTCAAAAAACACATTGGGTTTTATCCCATTCCGCTAAACGATGAGCGGTTTGAGTCTGATTTTAAGGGTTTTAAAACCGGAAAAGGCTCTATCCAATTTCCTCTTGACAAACCCATGCCCTTGGATTTGATTACAAAAATCGTAAGGTATAGGGTGGAAGAGAAAATAAAAAAAAGCTTATAAATCATCTCTGGATTCTTGCCTACACTCTGGTCAACTTGACAGGTGGTGTATAGTTGGCGTTCCATTGGCAGATGTAGAGGTTTTCGTCTTCATCTACACAAACGTCGTGACCGTGCTGGAAAATAGGTACTTCGGCTTGAAGTGTAGGTTGTAAAATACCATTTTTGTACACAGGTGCTTGACCTCCTGGGCACGAAATTACTTTGTTGTCTTTGTCTAAAATCGTAATAAAACCCGAATTAGCATTGCGTTTGCCTTCTTTGTCTTTAGACCAACAAACGCCTGCATATACATTTTGACCCGCTATCACAGGGCGACAAACATACATGCCGGGCAAATCTACCCGCTTGATGTATTTGCCGTCGAGGGTAAAGATTTTGAAACAGTTTTCATCGCGTGAGGTACAGATAAGGGTAGGGTTGGCTTTATTGCGAGTGTCAATAGCTACCCCGTGAGCATTTTGCAAATTATGCTCTGGGTTGGCATTGTGGTGTCCTCCAAAATGGCGTATATATTGTCCCTTGGCATTGTATTGAATAATATAATCTGACCCATATCCGTCGGCTACATAGATATCTCCGTTGGGTGCGACGGCTGTTTCGGTAGGCATAAATGGCTCATCTTGTTTATAAATACCAATCGTTTGTGGGTGGCCTAGGGTAAATATAATACGTCCATTCAAGTCAGTTTTTACCACTTGCCCTGCTTGCCGATTCCATTTGCCTGTGCGGTCTTGGTACCATCCACAATCTACGATGTACAAAAAATCTTCTTCGCCTTCCTTGGCCAACGTCAAACCATGCCCACCTGCGTAGGCTGTTCCCCAACTATCTAATAATTTACCCGATTTATCGAAGATAAGGATGTTGTTCCGTACATTATCACCCAGCATAAGCAGACGTCCCTTACTGTCTTGTACCATCTCATGACAATTGAAAAGGGGAGTGCTGTTCACACTGATTTTAGCCCAATTTTTATCTACTTTGTACGTAAAGCCCTGATGACCAATTACTAAATCGGCGGCTGAGGTAGAAGGGTTGATATAAGTCAAAATGTTGGATGTTCCGAGACCTAAACTAGTGGCTAAGGTCGTTTTACGGAGAAAATCTCTTCGGGTCGTCATGTTGGGTTAGGATAGTATCAACTTCAAAGTTTTGTCAAAAAAAACACTTACAAATGCGGTGCGTTGAGGAGGCCAAGGGGGTGATTTCAATCAAAAACTTGTTTGCGGTAGCGGCTAGGGGGTACACCGAAACGACTCTTAAAAAGCCTCGAAAAATAGTACATATCAAATATACCTACCCGGTCGGCGATTTCCTGTAAAGAAAGCGAGGAGGTTGTCATCAGTACTTTTGCCCGTTCGAGGCGTTTGTTGATGATATAATCAAGCGGTCTTATTCCAAGTACTTTCAAAAACTGCCTAGAGAAATAATCACAATTTAAGCCCTGTAATTCAGCTAGTTGCTCTACCGTAAGTTTTTTGTCTAAATGCGTATGAATATATCGCAGCACTAAACCAAATTCGTTAGGAGGGCGTTTTTCTTTGGGTTTTACGGGGTATTGAGAAGAGATAAAACGGGATACTAATTGAAGTAAAATTCCGTGCGTCTCTACCAGTCGATTGTCTTCTGCTTGCGAATAATTTTGATTAAAGCTTAGGAGCTCCGCACGGTTATCATAAGCTTTAGGATCGGCTTTGAGGATAGCTCGGCCCGGATGTAGGTCTAGCAAACGTTGAAACAAAGCTTTGTCAAAATGTGAAGCCTTCGCTTCATATACAAAAGGGAGCATATCAAAAACGGAGAGGCCGTTTTCTGATTCATCCAAAAACGAAATATAGTATTGCTCCATTTGGGTATCACAATGATAACGACTCACCGAAAACTTAGGGATAAGATACATATATCCTGGTTTTAGCAAATACTTTTGCTGATTATGATAAACCCACGCTTCTCCTTCCGTAATCAAGTACAGACGAGAGAAGGGGCTTAGCACTCCATCATATTGCCAATTGGTACCCAAAGAGGCGTACCCAATATGCAAAAGATGTAATTTGAGTGTATAAAGGGTATTAATCATTTTGGTAGGATATTGTTAATGAATAGCGAAATGGGATATAGGTACTTAGGTATGAAGATAGCTCTGTTTTATGGCTTATGTATATGAATTAGTTGGTTGTTTTTCAGGTGATTACTTTATTATTTAGCTATTTAGGCTTATAAATTAACGATATTTTACGGGCTTACTGTCATGAACTTTAGGTTATTTAAGCGAAACAGATAACTATTTAAATAAAAGTGGTATTGCTACAGCGTAGAAATACCACTTTTAAAAGAGCATTCAAAAGACTAATATCCAGAGTTTTGGGTCAAACTCTTGTTTCTATCTACTTCCGATTGCGGAAAAGGCAATACATTGTTTTTCTCCCCAAAAACCAATGCTTGACCGGCAGGATTTTTGACCGATGCTAATTTTGACGACATAATATTCCAACGTTTTAGGTCAAAATAACGATGTCCTTCTAAGGCCAATTCCACCCGTCTTTCGTGACGGATAAATTCCCGTAGCGATTCTTTGGTGTTGTATTTGGTTTGATCAACCGCTGGAAGTTTTACGCTTGTTCGGGAGCGTATGCTGTTGAGGGCTTCATAAATACTAGCATCTGGTCCTGATACTTCATTTTTGGCTTCGGCATAAGTCAATAGTACCTCAGCGTAGCGCATATGTACGACGTTCATGTCCGTCAATGGAATCTTGGTTCTATCGTACGGTAATTTCGACAAATCCATGTATTTTTTCTGAGCAAACCCTGTCAGAAGTGGGTCGGTATGAATAAAATTGGTCGTTTCGGGGTCGCCTGGGGCTTTAATCGTCATGCGCAGACGTGGGTCGCGGTTGGCATAAGGATTGGCGGGGTCATAGCCCGAACCTGCTTCAGAAATCATCTTCCCGTTGGTCATTTCGTATTCGTCTACCAGATTTTGATAAGGAGCAATACAGCCATACCAGCCAATTTCTACCAGCATCCCTTCGTTGCCTTGTGGGTTGTTAGGAGCTAAATATTTGGTAGAAAATATAATTTCGGGGTTGTTTTGCTGAGTGCTTGCCAAGAAAAGGTTGGCAAAACCTCCCTGATAAATTGAAAACAGCTTTGAATTGATGATTTCGTTGGTGATTGAAGCTGCCTCAGCCCAGTTTTGTTGATAAAGACGCACTCTTGCTTTCAAAAATTGCGCTGCGGCCTTCACTACTCTTCCTGAATAAGCAGTGGAGGGTAGTTTAGAAATGGCATAGTCCAAATCTTCCAACACAAACGCCAACACTTCTTCTTTGGTGCTTTGTTTGATTTTAGCTTCTTCGGCAGTTTTGGGAGCTACTTTGTAAAGTACCACTCCACCAAACATTTGCACCAAATCAAAATAGTACATGGCTCGTAAAAAACGTACCTCCGCCGAATAGATGTCTTTGTTGGCCTGCGAAACAGCACTGACCGAGCCCACATTTTCTAAAAAATAATTACAAGCCGCTATTCCTGCATAAGGTTGACTATAAAGCCCGCCGTTTATATTACTAGGATTGATGACTCCTAGTGTTACCGCTTGATATCCAAAGTAATTGTGACGGTCGTAAGCGTTGTCTGAGTATGCGTCGAAAAAAGGTTTACGATGCCCATAGATACCATTTTGGAGGGTACGATATACACCCGCCAAGGCCATGGTTACATCGGTTTCGGTTTTCCAGAATGTAGCTCCTGAAATCGCATTTAGGGGGTTTTTGTCTAAAAAGTCCTTATCACAAGAACTGAGTGTACCTAGACTCATCGCGGCTACTAAGCACGGAATGATTTGTTTTATGTTAAATTTCATTGTCGTCAAAAAAGTTAAAAATGAAAATCTTACTATTTGGATTAAAACTTGATGTTTAAACCTCCCGTGAAAATTTTCAACTGAGGAAATTGAGCGAATCTACCAGAACCAGCTCTTTCGGGGTCATTGCCTTCGTATTTGGTCCACGTAATCAAGTTGTCGCCTGAGAAATAGACAATCAACCCTTTGGCTCCTAGCTTACCGATAAGGTCTTGGTTGAAAGTATAAGATAAATAAAGGTTCTTTAAACGCAAATAAGAGGCATCTTGTAAGAAATAAGTAGAGGTATAGCCTGCTACGCCTGGGTAGCCTACTTGATATACCGCTGGCACGGTAGTGCTTGGATTGGTAGGTGACCATGCATTTAGGAATCTCAACGGAGGCGCTGAACCTTGCTGGAATGGCTCGTAGCCCCAGCCACTTACTTGGGTTTTGATGCCTTGTACGCCTTGGAAGAAGGCTGTTAAGTTAAACCCTTTCCAGCCAGCATTTAGGTTAAATGAATAGTTGTAAGAAGGAAAACGACTGATGCGCACTCTATCTTCGGGCCCTACGGTGCCGTTTCCGTCTAGGTCTCTGATTTTCAAATCACCAGGTTTGAGAGTGCCGGAGCTAGGCTGCTTAGGGGAAGCGTTGATTTCATCTTGGCTTTGAAAAATTCCCGCCCACTCATACATGAAAAAGTTGTTGTAAGGCTGACCTACTTCGATGGTTCCTAAAGTTTCGGCCAACACTTTGGTGACTTTGTTTCGGTAGCGGTGGAAAAGCACACTCACTCCATAATTAAAATCATTGATTGATTTGTTGTGTCTCAATTCAAGCTCTATCCCTTTGTTTTGCATGGCTCCTGCATTGACAATAGGAGCTGTAAGGCCTACGCTGGTAGGTAAATCTTGACGTTGAGTGAGGATGTCTCGGGTATCGCGCTTATACCAGTCGATAGTGGCTCCAAAAAGTCCCTTAAACAAGTCGATATCTACCCCAAAATCTAACATAGAGGTTTTTTCCCATTTCAAATCTTTGGTAACCAAGCGAGTCAGCTGAGCACCAGTAGTAAGCGACGAACCCCAAGGATAGGCCGTAAGGTTAAGTACATCTTGGTAAGGGTAGTTACCGATTTCTTGGTTGCCAAGCGTACCATAAGATGCTCTCAATTTTAGGTTATCTACCCACGAAACATTGTTTTTGATAAAGTTTTCTTCAGAAAGTTTCCAAGCAGCAGAGCCACCTCCAAAAATCCCCCAACGGTTGTCGATACCTACGCGAGAAGTACCATCATAGCGGAGGTTTCCTTCGAGGAAGTATTTGTTTTTGAAATCATAATTGACCCTTCCAAACAAAGACTGTAATGCCCATTCAGATGCATTTCCGTTGGTGGTTTGGTTGGTTGGCCCGCTACCATCAAGTACCATAATAGAGGTAGTTGGGAAGTCGTATCTAGCGCCACCAATGTTTTCAGTCAAATTATCCTGCTGTTCATATCCTGCCAATACGTTGAGGTTATGATCAGTGCCAAATTGTGTATTATAGTTGAGTGTGCTGAAAAACGTTTTGGTAAGTGAGCGCGTTTCGTTTTGTTGTAAGCCGTTGAAGTTAGGGTTACCGTTGGCTACTTGTACGTAGTTTCCTGATGCATCAGGTTGATAAGCAAAAGAAGGTGAAGGATACTGACGGTTTTTGTATTGTTCATTAAAATACGTAATCGCCGCTTTGTTCATCCACTTCAAATTTTTCAAGATAGTTACCTCCGCAAACGCCTGCGCGTTGGCATTGTAAGTTTTGGTAAACTGACCACCCGTGGCATATACTTCTTCTACGCTTCGGTTACCAGTACCGTTCGTTGTAAAATCGCGGTTGGTAGCCCTTCCACTGCCGTCAGGCAAAAAGGGCATCATTGTAGGCGCAGAAGCATAGGCTAGCAGTAGGAGGTTGTCGTTGGTGAGCCAAGGTGCTTTGGCATCCTGAAACGACAAGTTGATATTGGTACCTACTCTTACGCGTTTGTGCACTTGTGACGAAAAGTCAATCAAGCCATTGTATCTTTTGTATTTGTAACCTTTGGTGATACTTTGTTGATCCAAATAATTAAAAGAAGCATTGTAAACCGTCTGCTCATTTCCTCCCGAAAATCCAATGTGATGATTTTGGATAGGTCCTTTGCCTAGTACATAGTCTAGCCAATTGAAGTTAGGGTATTTGTCGCTGTTTGGATTGTTTTTGTACAAATCAATTTGCGCTTGGGTATAAAGTGCCGGCTGACCGCTTCTGAGGCGGGCTGAATTGTACATATCCATGTAAGTGGCCGAATTGGTAATAAGCTCAGGGTATTTGGTAGCTTCGCTTATACCCATGCTACCATTGTATTCGATTTGGGTTCTACCTGCTTTCCCTTTTTTAGTAGTAATCAAAATCACCCCATTGGCCGCTCTTGCTCCGTAGATGGAAGCAGAAGCTGCATCTTTAAGCACAGTGACACTTTCAATGTCTTGGGGAGAAAGGTTTTTGATTGAGGCAATGACCCCATCTACCAATATCAAAGGAGCAGAAGAAGCACCAAACGAGCCAAATCCTCTCAATTGAAAAGATGCATCATCGCGACCCGGTTCGCCCGTACTTTGAATAATATCCAAACCCGCCACGCGACCTTGCAATAAGTTTTGCATGTTGGGTACGGGGCGTTGGGTAAGTTCAGCTCCCGACACAGTCGCTACCGAACCCGATAGGTTGACTTTCTTTTGTGTTCCATACCCTACTACTACTACTTCTGACAAGGCAGCGGCGTCGGCTTTGAGAGTCACATCCACCACACTACGACTTTCGACCGCCGCTTCTTGGGTAACATAGCCGATATAGCTAAAAACCAAAATGGAGGTATTGGAGGCTTGAACACTGTATTTGCCATTTACGTCGGATATACTTCCTGTGGTCGTACCTTTTACTTGAATACTAGTGCCAGGTAGGGGCGACCCATTTGAATCATACACCGTACCCGTAATAGCTCGGTTTTGGGAGATTGCCATTTGAAAACTCAGGAGTACTAGCAAGGCTGATAAAATCAGCCGCAGAGGTTTTGATTGGGAGCCATTTTTTCTAGTGTGATGCCCTAATCTTTTTGAGATTGGCAAACTAGAATTACTCCTTTTAAAGAGCGTAGAATGAATTGTCATAAACATAAAGGGTTAAAATGTAAAATTTAGTACTCGTACTGATTTATAATGGAAGACGCCCAAGATTTATAGCCTAATTCAGTGAATTAATTAAACAAAAGTAAGACGAAGCAGTCTGCAAAAGAATAGAGAAATACGCCCTATTTTTGCATAAATCCGACTTTTTTTGAAGTATAAAAAAACGATTTTTTTATGCTTATTATAATAAAATACAAAGCAAATCCTGTAACAACAGTAAAGACCGTTGTCAAAAAAGGGCAGTTGCCAAATGCTTTAAGCTTATGGTATTTTTTACCAAAAATCTTCTTCAAGAAAGGTTTTTTAGCTAGCTTATCGCATTTTAACAGAAAAAAAGTAGAGTTTAGGTAACGAATACAAGCTGTCTTTTTCCTAAATTATGTATGGGTATTTAAGGTGAGGAGGAGAAATACTCAATGACAAATGATTGATATCCTATCTGTCATTTTTAGGATAAGTTTTTTTATCTTTTTGTATGATAATTAGCGAACCATAATGTCCTAAAAATGACAGATGCTTGAACGTGTTATTTTGTGCTAAGAAGATAGGTCTTGTTTTTTTGAGTTTTTAACTGCAACAAATATCCTTCTTCTGTTTTTGTTGATTCGATAGTTGTGCCTTGTACTTTTACGGGTTGGGAGGTCAGCAGATTCAAATCTTCGCCGTTGAGGGATTTGATTTGGGCGTTGATTAATTTTTGTTTAGCCCAATTGATAGAGACCTCAAATCCTCCCCGTGCCTTCAGTCCCTTTACTTGCCCTTCGGGCCAAGCACTTGGCAAGGCAGGCAACAAATGAATCTTATCTTGGTGACTTTGCACAAGCATTTCGGCCATGCCAGCGGTTCCGGCAAAATTGCCATCAATTTGGAAAGGTGGGTGGGCATCAAACAAATTGGGGTAAGTGCCACCGCCTCTGCTCATGATGGTTCCGGTCTCATTGGTATATTTCAACAACTGACGAATGAGCGTATAAGCGTGGTCTCCGTCCAATAACCTCGTCCAAAAATTAATTTTCCAACCTTTGCTCCAGCCTGTTCCGTCGTCGCCGCGCAATTCTAGCGTCTTTTTGGCAGCATTAAAATAAGTTGGGGTATTTTTAGTGATTTGGCGCCCAGGGTGTAAGCCAAATAAGTGCGAAACGTGGCGGTGACGAGGGTCGGCTTCTGGGAAGTCTTTGTACCATTCTAGCAATTGGCCTTTGCTTCCTACTTGCAAGGGGAAGAGCTTGCTTCTTTTGGCAATGAGTAATTCTCTAAATTCGCGGTCTTGGTTCAACACCGTGGAGGCATCAATAAGATTGGTAAACAAATCCCAAATGATAGACATATCCATCGTAGTAGCTACCGATACCCCTTGTTGTTTGCCATTGGCATCGATAAACTTATTTTCGGGGGTAGTAGAAGGGGCAGTTACCAAATAGCCATCTTTATCGGTCACTAGCCAATCAAGCGAAAAAAGCGCTGCTTCTTTCATCACAGGATATGCTTTTTCTCTCAAAAAGTTTTTGTCGCCCGTAAATCGATAATGCTCCCACAAGTGTTGGCATAGCCAATTGCCCCCCATGTACCAGTTGGCCCATACCGGGTCGCCAGCGCCTCGGTCTCCTACGGCATTGCTCAAAGCCCATATATCAGAATTGTGGTGCGCTACCCATCCTTTGGTTTTGTAGTATTCTTGCGCGGTTTCTTTTCCAGTTTTGGCCAAATGCTGAATCCAGTCTAGCAGAGGCTGATGCATTTCCGAAAGGTTGGTGACCTCGGCCGGCCAATAATTCATTTCGGTATTGATATTGATGGTATAATTTGAACTCCACGGAGCTCTCAATTCTTTGTTCCAAATTCCCTGTAAGTTGGCGGGAGGCCCACCAGGGCGAGAAGACGAAATCAGCAGATAGCGACCATATTGGAAATAGAGAACCTCTAGGGCAGGATTATACTTCCCACTCGTATAAGCGATAAGCTGCTCATCAGTGGGAAGTGATGGGGGTTGGGTAGTAGTAGTATCTTTAATAACAAGCTGACAACGATTGAAATAATGGTGATAATCGGCCTGATGAGCTTTTAATAACGCCGCAAACGACTGTTTGGCGGCTGCTTCTAAGGTATTTTCGGCGATTTGTTTTTCGTTTTTCCCCTCTTTATCAGGGCATTTGTCAAAGCCATTGAAGCTAGTAGCGGCTACTACGTACAAAATCACCTCCGAAGCCGACTCAATGTGTATGCCTGCGGTATCGGTTTTGACTGAGCCATCTTTGGCAATTGCTTTGATACGGTACTGAAATCTCATGCCATTACAGCCCGTAGAATCTTCATAAATAATCGGCTGACGGCCTTTGATATTATAATACGAAGGATCAACCTTCGCAGGAGCTTTGCCATTGATGACCAATTCGTTTGCACTAAATGCTTGTTTTTCAATCCGTAATTTGGATTGAGTATTGATGTCGATGCTCAATTGCTTGGGTTTGTTGGCACTGAGCCGTATCACAAATACATTGGCAGGTGCCGATATAAAAGCTTCTCGTACATACTCCACACCGTCTACTTTAAAACGAGTAGTAGCCACGGCATTGGAAATATCTAAATCGCGATAATAAGAGGTAGAAGCCGTCGTAGAAAACCGATGCTTGATAAGCAAATCGGCCAAGGGTAAATAAGATTCGGTATAAAAACCCTGCATTTTCTTGGTCAGCTCATTGGCTTTCGAATAATCTTGCTTGTCCAAAAGCTCTTCTCTGATTTGGCTTAAATAAGTATGTGCATTGGGGTTTACATTTTTTTTGAGCGGGCCTCCCGACCATAAAGTGGCTTCATTGAGCTGGATGAGTTCTTCATTCACACCCCCAAACATCATCGCCCCGATTTGCCCATTGCCCAGAGGCAATGCCTCTACCCATCTATCGGCGGGCTTTGAATACCAAAGCTTTTGAGGCGACTGACTGAAGACTTGAGTGGAATACAACAAAAACACCAAAGAAAAATGTACAAAACGATTCATGTTATCTTATAGAGTTGAGTTTTTGTGAATAAATGAAACAACGCCATTTTAATATTTGCAAAGTAAGTATGTTTCTTATCGACTATAATTTTGGAAATTACCAAGATTGTAAGCTATTTTAACTACAAAATACCCAAAGCCAGAAAATTTATAGTAATTTTTAATATGAAACCTCAAGTTTTACAAGTAGCTACCAATCCCAACCGTTCATTCAGTATTCGCAAAGATTCAATTCCCAATGTCAACAATCGTTGGCATTGTCATAAAGAAGTGGAGCTAGTACATATTCATAGGGGAAGCGGCACTCAGTTTGTGGGTGATAGCATCCGAAGGTTTAAAGCGGGAGATATTGTATTGGTAGGGGCCAATTTGCCGCATTATTGGCATTTTGACCAAGAAGAGAAAGCAGATTCATCCCTTCAGCCCAATCTTCTGCCTTACTCTTCGGTTATCCATTTTACCGAAGATTTTTGGGGAACTCAATTTTTGTTATTGCCCGAAAATAAGATGTTAAAGAATGTACTCGAAAAAGCCAAGAGGGGGTTGGTACTTCAGGGAACGATAGGGCAGGAGGTAGGTAAGCAAATGGAGAATGTTTTTAATACCGAAGGTACTTTCCAATTAATCGCCCTGATTCAGTGTTTGTTGCTGGCTCAGCACTGCACAGAAGTTGATTATTTGTCTTCGTTGGGTTTTGAGTATGATTCGTCGGAGTTTGAAAATGAGCGCCTTCATTCTATTTATAAATACACCCTCCAAAATTTCCACGATAAAATCAAACTCCAAGAAATCGCTTCCTTGGCGGGATTGGCTCCTAATTCGTTTTGTCGGTATTTTAAGCACCGAACGGGCAAGTCTTACTCACAATTTTTGTTAGAAATCAGAATCGGTAATGCTTGCAAGCTACTCATCAACACCAAAATGAATATCAAGCAGATATGCTTTGAAAGTGGGTTTAACAATTTTACTTGTTTTTACAAAAAATTTAAAGCGTTAACGGGTATGAGTCCCTTTTCTTACCAAAAAGCCCATATTGCTAGTTAATGGGTGCTAAAGCGCAGTTGATTGCCAAAACGAGCTAATTCCCGTCAAAATCACCTCGTTTTGGCAGCAAAAAATAATACATGCATCCTCTCAACAGAAAAGCCATATGGAGCAAAGGGGAAGGAGGAAGGGGGGGATAAGACATAATAATTGACTTTATTGGACATACTTAAGTTGGTACTTTTTAGGAGTAATACCAAAGTGCTTCTGAAACATTTTATTGAATTTGATGGCCGAATTATTCCCGTATCCTACTGCTTTTGCGACCTCGTTACATTTGAATCCTTTTCTCAACAATTTGCTAGCATATTCCATACGTTTGGCCAAATAAAGTTGGTAAAACCCTTGACCATAAATGCGCTTAAACAAAGTCCTAAATTGGCTTGGTGCCATATCTATTTGTGACGCGATTTCGTCCTCAGAGGGAATCGACTCATTACACTTTTGTTGAATATAATATTCATAAGTCCATTCTATTTTTTGGCGTACACTCATCGAGAGAAGCATCTCTTTATTTAGCATTTCTCTATCTTGTGTTACTACCAACTCCTTTTGCTGTTCGGATACTAAGGTGGTTTTATGGTTCGGGGACTGGTATATTAAATCAAAAGAAATTTGTTTTGACAACAAAAACGAAAGCAACATAGGCGTGTCTTTCTGCTCAATCTGTATGCATACGGTCTGTTGCTGCATTTTGGAAGTATCATTCAAAGAGGGAATAGGGCTAACCTTCATAATCAGTTAATTTAGAGTGTTAAAAATGTGTAGGGTATCGAGTAAACAAGACTAAATGTTTAAATTTTAGTAGATATATACGGTGTATATGTATACAAAAGACGTGTTTAGGAATCGAAAGTCACATATGAAAAAAAAATAAAAAAATGGCTTTGTGCTTTGTGTTTGTTTTTTGATGAAGAAAGAATGTTTTTTTTAAATATCGGAATGTTTTTGACTAAAAGGTATAAGAATAAACCGGCTTAAGTTAGTGGCAGTAAGAAAGATATAAAAATAAGTCACTAGACATTAAATGTACATACACCTAATATTGTGGTGAGATATTTAGAATAAAAGCTCTGAAAAATTTTATAATGCTTTAGATGACTTATTGATCTATAATTGGTAGTTCCCCGAAATATTATTTCAATATTCGCAAAAAAACCAGTGAAGTCTTAGCAGCCTAAATGATGTACAATTGGGGAGATGTACGTTTTGTTTTGGTATGTTATTGGGACAAGCGCCATGCAGTGTTAAGTACTAATACACACTTTCGCCCTGATATTTTTCAAAACGCGCTTTTGAATTCAGTAAAATACATACATATTTCATTGTTGCGTCCCAAAACGGTGCGCAAAAGTCGATTTTGTGTTGTCGAAGAAAATATAACTAGATGAGCAGGTACGTTGATTTACACGACCAAGGTGGTTGGTCAGTTGCCAACTCTTGCAATCAATACACGACTTTCCCCTGATGAATCAAAGATTTAATAGGTGAAACGCGCGCTACTGCTTCAGCCGAACAACTCGCCTCTACCAGCACTACATCTGCCTTATCGCTGGCTTTGGGCCATTGACGGTTACCACGCTCATCTAAGGGTAATACATTGCGGGTGGCAAGTTTAAGACAACGCGACAATTCTAACTCCGACGAATAGCCATAAAGCTGAGCCATGAGATTGGCTTTGTATAAAACACTGCCTGTACCAAAGGTATTCCAATGGTCAATGATGCTATCGTTGCCCGTCATGACCTCCACTCCATACTGATACAAGGTCGGAATGGGCATTATGGTATTACCAAACGGAATTGTGGATACAACCCCGATTTTGGCATGGGCGAGTTTGTCCGCGATTTCTTCAAGCTTGGGTTTTTCGAGCCGAGCCAGTACAAAACAATGACTCAAATAAGTCTTACCTTTGAGTACAGGGTGCTCATTGACTCTATCAATCAAAAATTCTACGGCTTTGAGTCCGGCTTCGCCGCCTTCGTGTAAGTGAATATCGATTCCTTTTTGGTGTTCGAGGGCCAATTGTACCACAAAATCAAGGCTTTTCTGTATACTACCATCAATAGAGGTAGGGTCGAGGCCGCCGATGAAATCGATGTTTGTTTTGGCTGCTTCTTTCATCCACTGCGCCGATTCGGTATAAAAAAGCCCATGCTGCGGAAACGCCACTAGCTCTGCCCCAAAAGAATCTTTTTTGTTTTGAAGGGCTTGTTGAAGATGATAAAGAGAATCAAGCTTAGAAGTAGAGTCAATATTGACATGACTACGTGCAAAGTTACTCCCGCGCGACTGCAACAATTCAATGAGTTTTTCGGCGCGGTAGGTAGATGTTTTGAGTAGTTCAGGGATTACTTTTTGCTCAAAAGCAATCATATCTTTCACCGTTCGATTTTTTTTGGAACGAGCTTTCCAAGAGCCTCCATAGTAGGTTTTGTCGAGGTGAATGTGCATATCCCTAAAAGCGGGCAACATCAAAAGCCCTTTCGCATCTATTGCCTTGGTAGTGGGTTGGTTAGGTAAAACCGCGCTTATTTTACCATCGGTTATTTCAATCGTAAACAGTTCTGTTTTGGTAGCTACGACTTCCCCTTCCTCGTATTCAAAACCCGTTTCCAATCTGACATTTTTTAGCGTCAATTTTGAGGCTTGAGCCTCGTCTAAATCTCGCCATAGATTATCGTTGTCGACGGCGAGCATTCCACTGCTAAGCATCATTGAGGCATTTTTAATAAAATCTTTACGAGAGAGGGATTGCGTAGCCATGAGTTGTTGATGGGTTGGAGACTACAAAAGTAATTTTTTTGTGAACATTAAAAATATTTGCATTCTCCCCAATACCTACAAGCCCAAGCAATCCAAGTACTCCAATTGGGGCCAGTGCTATGCCCTCCCGCATGTTGGCGATAGGCGATGTCGCCTTCTACTAAGGGCGTACCAAGGCTAGGGAATTGGGTAGTCCCTAAGCCTTTTTTGCCAAACAACCGATAAACAGGGCTGGCATAAACTCCCCCCAAAAACATTCCTTTGGCATCTACCCATTGGCCTTCGACTTGGGGAGAACCTGAACTAATAAATACTGGGCGAGGTGCACAAAGTGCCACCAACTCGTGGGCATCTACGGGCAGGTCGGAGGGGGTGAGGGGGCCTGCGTATTTGATAAAATTTCCACAAAACCAGTGATATTCACCCGAAGAGGCTAAGTTTTCGACTTGTTCACCAAACACCCGTCGTAAAATTTTGACTCCTCCTGCCCCTGACGAACCAATAAATGCTAACGAAAATCTTGGTTCAAAAGCCATCGCTACGACGGTGGCTTTGCCATATCTTGAAAGACCCTCAATCGCCACCCGTTTGGCGTCGATGTCTTTGTCTGTTTCAAAATAATCCAAGGCTCTGCTTGCTCCCCAGCTCCAAGCACGCAAAGCCCCCCAGTCTTCTGGTTTTCGTGGTTTTCCTTGGTTTACCAAACCGATGATGCCTTCTGTCAAACCTGCGCCATTGTCGGCTTGGATACTTGATGGTACAATGACAGCGTAGCCCCATCCTCTCGCAATCAATTGTTCTTTCCAAGTAGGTTCACCAGCTGAACCCAAGCCAATAGGCATGACAGGCGGCGTATTGCCGAAGGGTGATTGGATAAAACCAAACTCCAACACCATCGGGACAGGTTTGGTGGTAGGACGAGGGGTTGCTACTAAAAGTTCAATTTCTACTTTGATAGAAGGAAAGGAAGAATTGTCGACTACACCACGTAAAATTTTTTCTTTGATAGGTAGGTTTGCAATCACTGTATCCTTGCTAGATACTATCTTCCACTGTACGGTAGGTATATGTGGGGGTAGTCGCCCATATATTTCTTTTTCAAAGTCCTCCACAATTTCGGGTCTTCTTTTCTGCCACCAATCTTGAGGGGTTTTAATTTTTTTGCCGTTTTTTAGCACCAACGGATCGGGGAGTGTGTAAGAATTGACTTTGTTTTCGTCTCTATTGGCAGCGTTGGCGTCTTGTGGATTGCCCGATACGCCTGGCCTAAGCGCTTTGATGCCTAATTGGGCCATCATATTTTGATGATCGGCGCGGGTTTGGCGTTGTAGGCGAGCAAAAAGGCTATCTTGCTCTGGAGTTCGTCGTCCAAACTGTGCTAAGCTGTCATTTAAAGTCATTAAGACTACAGCAATAGCTAACCCATATTTTTTCATTTTGTAATGTTTGTATATTATTACAAAAATGACATTTTTAACGGTATTTTTTTATTAATTCTTGCAAAAAGTAAATATGGGTTTTGCTAAAGTAAATCCCTTAAAAATAAAAGCCACAGCTTTCCGCAAAGCTATGGCTTAAAATTGCTCCAATAAGTGCTTATCTTAAATGGAAAAGAGTGATTTTTGAGATAAGCATACAAGTCTACCTTATCTCAAAAAAAGCCACCAATTTCCTATCGAAATGACGGTTTCTTCTCTCAACTCTGCAATCATTCTAAGATTTTTTATAAACTTGTCACGGTGCTCAATGAGCGAATTACGGCTTTCTGTGTTTTGAAGTACATTTTCCGTAATTGAGACCACAAGATTGCCACTAACGCTCGGAATTTTGTAACGAAGTCCGGGAAAGTGTTCATCAGTAGCCTTGTACATAACAGCTTCTAGCCCCGTAATAGGGCAAAGTGGGGGATGGTTAGGCATTTTCATTATTTATCTAAGTAGGGTATGCTCAAAGTTACAACGAAATCTAAAATTATATTCAATAAAAGTGAGTTTTTTTATACCAAAACAATGATAAAAGGCATATATTTTATACTGTTTCGCTGGAGATTATTCTTGAATAAGTACAATTTTGTGTTTGGTGTTAAAATTATTGTTTTGGTGTTTTTTGTTATCAGATTTCACTCAACGTAGATTGTTAGGTTGCCTACTGCTTATAAATATGGGTATTGACCTTGGCAAGCTTCATATCTTTAAATCAGCTCAAAATCAAGTATTTGCTTTTCTTCTCCGTTTACTATCAACGAAAGTTGATGCTGACCTTTGTAAAATCTTCGGGTTGTGATAGGAGCAAAAGATTGTTTTCGGACAAGCTCGGCAGTTTCGGCAGGTAAAAAATCCCTTTCACTTATCTTAAAAACTTTTTTTGAAAGTTTCCCATTTTGTAGTCGATAATACACCGCATATTCTATCCGAACCTTCAGTTTTTGGTCGTGTAGATTGACCAATTGAAAGCCAAAGAGGAGATTTTCGCCCACGCGAACTTGGGGGGTGAGAATCTTGAAATGGTCATAACCTACTTTGGTGCCTTCTAATCCATACAGCTCTAACACTTCAGATTGTCCTTTTTTGAGCAAAGTACGGCAAGCATGTTTGACAATAGCATCGGTTTCTTTGGTGTGGCCTTTCCAACGACGCGCTATTTCTAGTACGATTTTGGGATGGTCTTTCGATATATCATTGAGGTTGTTGGCCACGCTTCTGCGAACCCACTCAGAAGGGTCATTTTTGAGGTTTTCTAGAAGTTCTAGTATAGGTTGGGGGTTTTGTTTGAGGGCTGGAACTGCCATCGCCCAAGGCAGGCGCGGGCGGCAACCTTCACTTGCCAAACGTCTCACTTTGTGGTTGGAGTGATGCGACCATTTTAGCATTTGCTGCATCATTTGATCGCCATATTTTAGCAAAAAAGGCCTGACCGCAAACTCACAACTGATAAATTGTGTCACGGTCTCAAGGGCTTTCATGCTTTTTTCAAATTCATCTAATCCGTATACTTCGATATAATCTGGTAAAAAAATGTAGGCAAGGCTGTTGGCAAATGCGCTTTTTTGTTGGATTAAAACAATACACTTTTCAATGGCGTCCATTGCCAATCCAAAATCTGTGGGCAAAAATGGATGTAAGACCAAGGTAGTATGGCGCATGCGTTCTTTGAGTTCTTTTTGGTCAAACCTTTCATCAAAAATAAGAGATAGGAATTGCTCCTGATCAAAATCTGGAAGTACTTCGGCCATAAGTTTGGCAAAGTTTTGATAAAAAGCGGGTGAATAAGCATCTTTTAGGGCACTCATAGGGACAATGATTTTGATTGGTTCACAAATAAAATCCCCTCTACTGACAACCTTATGACAGTAGAGGGGGCAGCGTAAAAGATATTTCTGAAAATGCTATTGGCAGACTGTTTTGTAATAAGCAAATTCGGCATACAAAAACTCTCCCAGATACAATTTAGAATAATCATAGTGGCTTATGACTTTTCGAATAAGGTCACAATCCGCTTTGTTTCCAAACAGTGCCATGATGCTTGCTGCCGCCAAAGGAGTGGTCATCAATTCGCGTTCATATCCTTTGCGTTTGCCGATTTTTGCGTCGTTTTTCAGCTTTGACACGGCAATCGCTTCCTCAATCGTAAATTGTGGATACCAATCCGTGTAGCAAGCGCGCCAATCGGTATTGCCAAATACCTTTTCATCGTGATTGTTGAACTCGGTATATCGCTGCGCAAACTTCATTACAAAATCTCGGTTTCGTTTTTGTCCAGTTTGGAAATGTGCTTTGAGCGTTGCGTCGGTTTCGGAAGAGGCGAGTTCTACCAAGGCTGCTTGTTTCATGACATATATCCAAAGGTAGGACTTGCTTTCGCCCCACATTTTTACATCATATTCGATACCTTCTGCGCAAACTTCTCCTCTTGTTTTGAGGGAGCCTTCGGGTTTTTCGTGGGCGGCGGTATGATAGAGCGACGCCCATTTGTTGTCGTTGGTAAGCTGGTGCATTATTTTCAACAGAAGCAAATAACAAGGCGCTTCTAAAAACCGATTGTCGCGTAAGTCGTCACGGAACTTGCCTGTAAACATGCCGTCACTCGGAAACCGCCAATCTGCTAGCTGCAATGCTTGGATGACTTCGACGATTTTGTCTTTCATGATTTTACTTTCCGTGGGAGTAGGAATGTCGGTTTTGAGGTAATAATACAGCCCATACACCCACGGAATCGTTTGGTCATTGGAGCCATTAGGATAGTGAGTTTTGCCATCAGTACTGACTCCCCGTGCGATAAATCCCGGTACATCCGAAACTAACGAGAGCTTAAGTAGCCCTTGGGCGAGTATCCGCGCTTTGTCTCGATCGGTTTCGTTTTTGGTTGTTTTGGCGCGGTCACAGGCTGCTATCAGGTAGAGTCCTGTAAAAAATGCGCCGTCTTCAATGGGAGTCCACCAGCCAAAGGCGTTTGGACGTGACAACCGACAATCGTTGGGGGTGGGGCGTTCGCCCACAAAATCATTGACGACTCCGTATTTATCAATAAACTTTGTCCAAAGGGCATGATTGGCCTGTTGGATAGCCGTTTCTGGCGTAGATTGGGCGTGGGCCAACTGTACCAGTAGAAAGGCCGCCAAGCAGATGAGAGCTTTGCTTTTATAGAGAAAATTCATCAGAAAATGTCATTTTTAAGGGTTGCAAAAAAGCCACGACTACCATCCCACACTTTGTTTTAAGGAAGAATTGATAACCACATCTTCGGTAGGAAGCGGATAATAGTACTGTTTGGGTTCCTCAAACCTTCGGCCCGAAGGAAGGGCGTTTTTGTAGGGAGCTAAATAACCTTGGCTATCTAAGAATACATCTTTGCCTACCACTACGCTTGGGTATTGGTATTGATTAAATTTCATTCCTAAAATAGCTTCTGGAACGGTCAACAATTTCCCTGCTTTCCATCGTACCAAATCATCCCAACGGAAATTTTCCCAAGCCAATTCAACCCGGCGTTCGCGTCTGATTTCTCGTACCAAAGCCGAAGGTACATAGCCGCAGTACTGCAAATACCGAGCATCTAGTTTAGGGTCTTGTGGTAATTTGGCAAGGGTTAAATCGGGCATTCCGGCCCGTTTGCGCAATCTGTTGATAGTTTGGTCCAAGACTCCTTGGGTACAAGTGCCAAGTTCGGCATGGGCTTCTGCCTGAATCAACAAGGCTTCTGCGTATCTAAAAATAGGGCAGGGCATCGTGCCTGTTTGTAAGGCATTGGCTTCTACTTGGTCATTTTTCCAGAATTTGACCGGCCAATAACCCGTAGGGGAGGGGTATTCTTCCCCGCTACCTCTGATGCCGGGCATGAGTTTGTTGTAGCCTTTGCCTCTTGCCATAAAGCTCCCGCTTATTTTAGAGTCAAGGGCGTATTGGCCTGGATAGCAGACGGTTTGGCGTAAACGCGGGTCGCGGTTTTTCATTTCGCTTTGGAGACTATCGTCGCCCATATAAAGCGGACTAGCCGAAATAGGCAATCCATCGGAGCAGAGATATTCTTCTACCAATGATTTTGAAAAACCTGCCACATTTTCACCTTGGTTCCACAAAAAATACCTTAAAAAACCATGCATCAAAAGGCCACTACTATATTCTTTCCAAAGAATAATCTCAGGGTTGGTTTTGTAATCATTCTGAATGAAAAGATTATGATAGTCGTTGTTGGTATCGCCCGTCGTCCAGATATTAAACTTTCCTGAATTCATGAGGGCTTGAGAGGCACTTACTGCTTCTTCCAAAAACTTTTGCCCCGACAGTCCAACCTCTGTGTGGTATTTGCGAAAGGTGCCTTCGTATAAGCAAACGCGTGCCTTGAGCAACAAAGCCATTTCTTTGGTGATGCGTCCGCTTGCTTCTTTTCCTTTTTCGGGTAGCCAACTTATGGCTTTGTTGATGCTTGTCAAAACCGAGTCCATCAAAACGGCTCGTGGGGTTCGGGCGTCATACAGCTCAGACGAGGTAGTTTCGAGTGGTTTGCTGTACCAAGGGACTTCCCCAAAAAGTTTGATTTTGTCGAAGTACTCCATCGTTTTGAAAAACAATATCTCGCCAGCGTAGCTATTTTTGATGTTTTGGGCTATGTTGGCTCGGTTATAATTGACCAAAAAATAGTTAAGTGCTCTGACGTTTCCCCAATTCCAACCGCCACTTCCAGCGGCATTGGGAATGACATACACGCCATTGATCATCGGTGCTCGGTTGACATTTTCGGGCAGCGCATTGTCGGAATGCAAATCTCCGTACGGAATAGGGGAGCCTTCGTAGCCATAGGGTGTTCTGATGATCAAAGCATTGTCGAAGCCTTCGATGTAAGTAGGGTAAAAGCGATTGGCGTACAATTTCAGATCCGACTCACTGGCCCAGAAATTTTGGTCAACAATGCTATCCAGCGGATAGCGTTCCATAAAGGAGTCGTCACAACCAGAGAAAAGGAAAAATGCTAGCAAAACTGCTATATATCGGTAGTTTAGAATAAAGCGCATATTGTAAACTTGTTTTAAAAGTTAATTTGGAGACCAAGAGTAGTGGAACGCATCAAAGGGTAGGCGTCTTCCATATTTTCGGGGTCAAGAAAACGCGGCACTTTCGAAATCGACAGTAGGTTGAAACCCGACGCATAGACCCGTACTTTGTCTATTTTGATTTTTCTAAGCAAAGAAGTAGAGAGCGAATAGCCTAGCGTGATGTTTCTTAATCTCACAAAAGCCGCATTGAGCAAATACCTCGATTGGACTTGTTTGTTTTTGAGGGCGGGTTTAAAAGCAGGGTAAAAGGCGTCAGTTCGTTCGGGAGTCCAAGAGTTGTAATACACGTCGGGTGTGCCGTTGCCACCGTTGATGTTGGTACCGTTGATTAATCCCCAATATAGATAACTGTCTGTCCAATAGTCTCTTTTGCCCGTTCCTTGCCAAAACATATTAAAATCAAAACCTTTCCAAGCTACGTTGGCACCGATACCAAATTGATAACGAGGCATACCATTGCCAATGATTTTACGGTCGCCAGGGTTTGCTACGGTCGAATTGCCATTGTCTATTTTCCCGTCGCCGTTGAGGTCGGCGTATCTCACATCTCCGGGGCGCCATACTCCTCCGTTGATTTGGGTTTGTTTGGGGGCGTTGGTGATTTCATCGTAAGATTGAAATAGACCTTGGGTTTCAAAACCCCAAATTTCGCCCATTTGTTTGCCTTCATACAACGACGAAATAATTTGCTGCGGATTGCCCGAAAACTTAGTTACTTTCGACTGATTATCAGATACTACCAACGTAACATCATAACTGAGTCCATTTTTGAGACGGTCTATCCATTTGGTAGAAAGCTCCCAGCCTTTTGTCTCCAAAGCTCCCGCGTTTTTGTTGGGCACACTCGTTCCCAACACCGAAGGAAGTTGTTCGGCAGAAGTCAAAATGTCGCTAGTTGTTCTTTTGTACCAATCGTAAGTAATATTGAATCGATTCCAGAGGGTGAGGTCTGCGCCGAAATTGATAGTAGTGGCCGTTTCCCAAGTCAAGTCAGCACTTACCAGCCCCGGCGGGTTGATGCCAATGGGCCTTGCGCCGTTCATAAGATAAGCTACTTGCGGTATCAGTCCATAAGAAGCAATGTAGGCGTAGTTGTTTACATCTTGGTTGCCCAGACTTCCGTACGAAGCGCGTAGTTTGAGACTCGAAAGCACGGATTGGGTAGCTTTCATGAAGTTTTCTTCCGAAATGCGCCAACCTGCCGAAAAAGACGGAAAAAATTTAAAACGACGCCCCATCGGAAACTTCGAAGTACCGTCGTAGCGTCCGTTCATTTCAAACAAATACTTGCTGTTGTAGATATAATTGAACCTAACAAACGCCCCCCGAATCGCCCAATGCGATTCGTTGTCGGAATAGGTTTTGGCACCCGTAGTTAGTTTCAAAGCGGGAACCGCGTCGGTGACTAAATCATTTCCTTGGGTGGTAAGGTCTTTGTAGGTCGATAGTTCTTGGTTAAAACCCGCCACTGCGCCTACTTCGTGTTTGCTACCAAACGTACGTGAAAAATCAAAGTAAGAATTAAAGACCGTATAGTCGCTTTTAGAAAACGTCTTGCTCACGGTACTGAAGCCTTCTGCAAACGGAACCCACGTTTTTTCTACGCGCCATACCAAGGGCAAAAACATTTTGGTGTTTTCGTCGATGGTTCTGTAAGCAAAATTGGTTTTAAAATTAAGCCCTTCCATGAGCTTTACAGTGGCTTCTATTCGGGCAAATAAGTTGGAATTTTGGGTGGTGATATTCCCATTATTCAAGAAAGCATTGAGGGGTGTATGGGTTGGCATTACTCCTACGGGAGAGTCGGCAGGGGTAAAGCGCGGGGTCATGAGGCTTCGCCAGCCTATCCGTGCCAGAAAGGCAAAATAGCCGTCGGAATAGGCAGAGTAGCCACCTTGTCCGTGTGGGGTTTTGGTGTCGGAGCGGGTATATAATATCTTGGAATCAATATTGAGCCATTTGTTGACATCGGTCGAGAAGCCCAGGGTAGCGTTGTAAATCTTGCGCCAGTCTTCACCTAGTGCTACCATTCCTTCTTGGTTGCGGTAGCCTACGGAAGCATAGTAATTGCTTTTCTCAGACCCGCCCGAAACGGAGAGATTGTGGGATTTCAAAGGGGCTGAGTTTTTCAAAAACTCATCAAAGGGGTCGATGTTTGCTACCCAAATATTGGTACCTCCTGCTACATAGTAACTAGGGGCGGTAGTGGGGTTGTTGAAGTATTTTTTGACTTGTTCGAGTTTGAAAAGGTCATCATTTGACGCAACTCCCCCTTCTAACACTTGGGCATTGATGACCGCTTCTTGGTATTCTACCGAATTCAACTGTTTAGGTTGCCTAACGGCTTGTTGGATTTGATAATTGGTAGAATAAGAAATTTTGGGAGCCGAATTTCTGCGCCCTTTTTTGGTCGTAATCAAAATAACCCCGTAGGCTGCTCTTGCACCATAAATGGCAGAAGAAGCGGCATCTTTCAATACCGATAAGCTTTCGATGTCGGAAGGGTTTAGATTGTTGATTTCCATCGGAATACCGTCAACCAAGATGAGCGGTGCGCCACTTCGGAAACTTCCCCCTGAGAACGAAGTCCCGCCGCGTACGTTGAAAGAAGGGTTTTTGACGGGATTTCCGTCGGGAAAGGTAATGTTGAGGTTGGGAACCAACCCCTGCAACGCCTGCCCGATGGTGGCTACCGATTTGTTTTCTAACTGCTTGGCAGTCACTTGGTCAACGGCTCCTGTCAGATTTACCTTCTTTTGTTCGCCATACCCTACTACCACCACTTCATCCAAGTTTTTTTCATCTACTTTTAGGACAATGTCCAACGACAATCGACTACCTATCGCTACTTCTTGTGGTACATAGCCTACAAAAGAAAATACCAATACCGCTTTGTTGTCAGGCACTTCAAGGGCGTAAGCACCTTGCACATCGGTGATTGTTCCTTGCTGCGTACCTTTAATCAAAATACTAACACCCGGCAGCCCTTCTCCTTTTTCGTCGGTTACTTTACCCACTATACGTTGTGAGAGGGGAAGAGGGAGTGGTAAAACCTCTTTTTGGGGAGAAACATCCGTAGTATGCCAATCTGCTTTGGGTGAAGCAGTAGGCGAGAGTAGTCCTGTTTCTTTGGGTTTATCGGTAGAAGTTCGCTCCTTTTTCTTAACGGCTATGGTATTTCCAATGACCTTATAAGTAAGTGGCAAGTTGCTGAAACACTGGTCAAGCGCTTCCGTCAAAGAACTGCTTTTGAGGTTGATGCTTACACGGGTATTGGGAATATCTTCACTATTGTAAAAAAACACGTAGCCGGTCTGTTTTTCGATTGACTTAAACAGGGTTTGTACAGAAACATTCTTTTCGCGCAAAGTGACCTTTTGGCTATAGCCGGCGGCACTTGCTTGGACGAAACCTATGGTCAAAAGGAGGGCTATCAATTTCATTTGTTTTATCAGTTTCCGGGTGAGGGAAGGGGGCCATGTGAAACATTCATTGGCCTTTTGCCCAAGTAAGGGCATGGGTTTTACTATCGCACAAATTTTCATTAACTTTGTACAGGTTTGGGTTGAACAATAAGTACTAGATACACAAGGGTCACTTCCGCAATAGCGGAGGAGACGACGCCCAGACTTCGCCGTAAAAGTGGCTCCAACACTTCTACGGCTTTTTTATTTTTAGGCTTCGCTTTTCTTTGAGGGGGTTTGTAGTTTTTTTTACATAAGATAAAGCTTAAAAAATAGATGATTGATTTGGGTAAAAGGGGGATTATCATCAAGGGGTAGTGACCACGATACGTCCTTTTTTGGTATCGTTGCTGACTTGCTCAACTCGAAAATTGACCCCCGTAAACTGTAATATTTCTAAGGCTTCAGAAGCATTGACATTACGCGCGATTTTCCCAGAAAAAGTTCGGTCAGAAGGCGTTCCTTCGTAGGCAACGTCCACGTTGTACCAGCGCGCGAGCTGTCGCATTACGGTTTTTATGTTGGCTTTCTCAAACTGGAAAAAACCATTTTTCCACGCAATCACCTTTTCGGTATTTACATCTTTTTCTACCTGAATGGCCCCTTTGCTAGAAAGCGACGCTTGGTCACCGGGTTTCAACTGAATGGCTTTTGCGTGGGTATGCGCTGCTGAGATGACGACACTCCCTTCGAGAAGCGTAGTCGTCACTGCTGCTTCGTCGCCATAGGCATTGACGTTGAAGTGAGTGCCCAGTACTTTTATGGTCTGAACCCCTTGTACATCGACCAAAAAAGGCTTTTGTTTATCGGGAGCGACCTCAAAATACACTTCGCCAGCAATAGCGACTTTGCGTTCGTTTTGGGCAAAGGCCGTAGGAAACTTGAGCGACGACTCGGCGTTGAGCCAAGCGCGACTGCCGTCGGGCAATACCACGCTGTATCGGCCACCGGTAGGGGCGGTAATGGTATTAAACTGGTTTTCAGCAAACAGACCCTTACCCGAATAAGCCACCAATCCCGGCTCCACTTTGTGGATGGTCATTTCGCCTTGTTTGGCTAGCATACCGTTGGAGGCATTGTCGAGCATGATTTGTGAACCATCGCTGAGGGTAAGTGTAGCATGGTCGCCACCGGGAGTGAGGTCTTGGGGGGTAATTTGGGCTTGGGGAATGGGCTGCTTGGGGGTATTGAGATAAAAATAACCACCTCCCAAGCAAGCGACCAAAACCGAAGCAGCGGCGATATTGCGCCATGAAAAATGCTGCCGCCAACGTGCCCATCCTGTCAAAGTAAGCGTAGGCGTTTGGGGTTGAATGTGCGTTTTGAGATAACTCTCCATGCGGTATTCCAACGCTTGCTTTTCTTGCTCGGAGTAGCTGTCAAGTATGTCAGGTTGTTCTTCAAAACGGTCGTACAATGCCTCCACCAAACGTTTTTCTTCGGGTGTAGCGGTGCCATTCAGGTATTTCCTAAACATACTTTGCAGGTCTGGCTGGCTATTGTAAGGTTTCATAGTTTTGCTTTATAATACTATGTACCATAACCGCATAAAACTCCCAAAAGAAATATAAAAAATCAGTATTAAAGTATACTTTAATCTTTGTTGGTAAATGATTATTTGACTTGTAATCAATGAGTTAGAGAGAGATAAGGAGCCCTAAAAATTTTTGTTTTATTATTTTTAAAATGAAGAATTTCTAAAATTTTGTTGTTTCT
>VFQN01001765.1_pt1 | contig 35146 bp, 33 predicted proteins | sample 3512371 | NCBI WGS metagenome assembly VFQN01 (sample SAMN10412370, study PRJNA504923) | tailings metagenome | isolation source: Replicate 2 from Balatoc abandoned mine | place: Philippines: Itogon, Benguet | collected 2017-08-28 | reverse complement strand
AGTAGGCGAACAGCAGCTTGGCGCCGTGCTTGATGAGGCCGCCGTACTCCTGCGCGGTTCCCGGCAGAAAGCCCGGCACATCGACGAACGTGACGATCGGGATGTCGAAGCAGTCGCAAAAGCGCACGAAGCGGGCGGCCTTGCGCGAGGCGTCGCTATCGAGCACGCCGGCAAGAACCATCGGCTGATTGGCGACGATGCCGACCGTGCGGCCCTCCATGCGCGCGAAGCCGGTCACGATGTTCTTGGCGAACTGGTCCTGGATCTCGAAGAAATCGGCCTCGTCGATCACCTTCAGGATCAGCTCCTTGATATCGTAGGGCTGATTGGGGTTGGCGGGGATCAGCGTATCGAGGCTCATCTCGATGCGGTCGGCGCTGTCCTTGGTCGGCAGTACCGGCACGCCCGACTTGTTGTTGCCGGGCAGGAAATCCATCAGGCGCCGCATCTGGAGCAGCGTCTCGACGTCGTTCTCGTAGGCGCGATCGGCGATTGAGGACTTGGTCGTGTGCACCTTCGCACCGCCGAGTTCTTCCGCCGTCACGGTCTCGTTGGTGACGGTCTTCACGACGTCGGGGCCGGTCACGAACATGTAGCTCGTGTCCTTGACCATGAAGATGAAGTCGGTCATCGCCGGCGAGTAGACGTCGCCGCCGGCGCACGGCCCCATGATCACGGAAATCTGCGGGATGACGCCGGACGCGAGCACGTTGCGCAGGAACACCTCGCCATAGCCGCCGAGCGCGGCGACGCCTTCCTGGATGCGGGCGCCACCGGCGTCAAACAGGCCGATGATCGGGGCGCGGTTCTGCAGCGCCATGTCCTGGATCTTGGTGATCTTCTTCGCGTGGGCCTCGCTCAGCGAGCCGCCGAAGACGGTGAAGTCCTTGGCGAAGACATAGACGACGCGCCCGTTGATGGTGCCCCAGCCGGTGACGACGCCGTCGCCGGGGATCTTGGTTTTCTCCATGCCGAAGTCGGTCGAGCGGTGCTCGACGTACATGTCGAACTCCTCGAACGACGCCTCGTCCATGAGCAGCTCGATGCGTTCCCGGGCCGTGAGCTTGCCGCGCTTGTGCTGCGCTGCAATCCGCGCTTCACCGCCGCCGAGCCGCGCTACTGCGCGCCGCCGCTCGAGCTCGTCGAGAACGTTGGTCATGGAGTATTGGCCCCTGGTGCACTGCAACCTAAGTCACTGGCGTGTCTAGCACGACGCGGGACAGGGGCAAAACGGATCATCGTCAAGTCACGAGAGGCTAGCGATTGGCATACTTGCTGACAGCTTCCACCATATGCCCACGTCTTGGATCGAAGTAACGTACCTCGACAGTGGGTGGCTCGACGTTGCCCGCCTCGATCTCAAGTGCCCATTCAAACCTCTTGTGCTCGTTTGCTTCAAGCGCGAAATTAGTAAGATATTCGGCCTCACTTTTGCTCTTTACTCGCCACATGTCCTTTTGAAACTCGAAGTCTTTTAATCGATCGGACAATTTCGCTGTTTTATATTTGAGCCTCAAGACGCTTACAACGATTGGATACTTGTGGCGATTCCAGATTTCAACCGCGCCTTTTATTCTTGATACATTGGGTCCGCTCTCGACAGCGTATGAAGCCACGAACGCAACCGGCCTCCAGCCAAAGTTGTTCCGATAGTTCATGCGGACCGCAACTATCGCGACAGCCAAGCTGGCGCATCCGAGAACGGCAGAGGAAAGTGCTCCGATTTGCCGGTAATTCTCACCTAGCCATGCCCAAACACCCATCGCCCGCTCCGCGAAGTCCCCTTGAGACACGCCATATTACGCGGAGAGCGGCCTGGTGGCCCGTCGAGGGTGCTGCGATGTTGTGGATTCCTTCCTAAGCATGCGCGGCAAGACGCTGCAGTTTTTTCAGGCGCTCGGCGATGTCGGCGGGGGCGAGCTCGATGTTGGCGACCCGCGGAGTGTAGCTTGGCGCGACCGAGCGGCCGATCTCGCCGAGCCAGACGAGTGTGCGCTCGATGAAGGTCGCGAGCGGAATATGCGAGATGTCCATGCCCTGCCAGAAGCCGCCGTTCTTAACCGCCTCGGCGTCGGCGCGGTTGGTCCATACCGGCAGGATGAGCGTATTGGCGACCTCGGTCGAGGCGGCGAAGGTCGGCCCTTGCTCGTCCTCGAGGATGTAGACGCCGCCGTGCCCGACGGCCTGGCGCACGAAGCTTGCGAGGATCTCCTGGCGCAGGCGTTCGGCGAGCTCGGCCGGTTCGATCTCGGGCTCGAAGGGAGCGGTGACCCAGTTGGTGCCGACCAGGCGATCGAGTTCGCGGAGCTTGGGCAGCACCTCGTGCATGATGTCGGCGAGCGGGATCGATTTGACGCGCGGCTCGGTCGTTACGATTTCGGCGGCCTGCTCGGCATCCGCCTGCTCGGCCCACAGCAACGTCGCTTCGCCGCCGCGCCGGGTGGGCGAGGGCCTGCGCGCGAGGCCGTCGCTACCCGCCACGGCCCACACCGTCCGCGACGCCACCACCTTGCGCACGAAATCAGCGAGCACAGCCGCATGACGCGGATCGGCTTGCCGTAGCGGCATTGACGTTCCCCCGGCTCTTTCGTCCGGAGCGCGCCCGACGGCGTCCGGTTCGGCGGTTCAGTAGACCGCGAACGCGTAAAAATCGGTTTACGAGGTGGCGCGCTCAACCGCGCGATAGGCCTTTGGCTTCCAATTCCTTGAGATATTGGGCCCACCGCTTGTCTTTCTCGCGGCCGAGCTGGTCGAGGTAGGACCAGGTGTAGAGACCGGTGTCGTGTCCATCGTCGAACACGATCTTTACCGCGTAGTTACCGACCGGCACGAGGTCCTTGATCTTGACGTTGCGTTTCTTGCCGACGGTGACGCGCTGCTCGGGCGAATGGCCTTGGACCTCGGCAGACGGGCTCATGACGCGCAGCATTTCGGCTGTGAGCTGGTAGCTGGCGCCGCCCTCGAAGGTGGCGGTGAGAGTGTCGGCGCCGGGATTGACCTTGAGAGCGGGCGGCGTCACGCGCTTGCCACGCGCGCCGCTCAGCTCGTCCCACGCCTTCGCCGCGAGGTCGCGGAAGATCTGGGCGTGGATACTGTCCGGCTTGGAGGCGACGATCGGCTGGCCCTCATCGGACTTGGCGCGGATGTCCATATGCAGCGGGATCTCGCCGAGGAACGGGATGCCGAGCCGGCTTGCCTCTTCTGCCGCGCCACCATGCCCGAATACGTCCGAGCGCTCGCCGCAGCTCGGGCACAGGAAGTAGCTCATGTTCTCGATGATGCCGAGCACCGGGATATCGGTCTTGCGGAACATGTTGAGGCCCTTGCGGGCGTCGATCAGAGCCAGGTCTTGCGGCGTCGAGACGATGATGGCGCCGGAAAGCGGCACCTGCTGCGCCATCGTGAGCTGCACGTCGCCAGTGCCGGGCGGCATGTCGATGACCAGCACGTCGAGATCGTGCCAGTCGACCTCGCGGAGCATCTGCGTCAGCGCTGAGACCACCATCGGTCCGCGCCAGATGATCGGCGTGCCCTCGTCGACCATGAAGCCCATCGACATGACCTGGAGGCCGAAGCCTTCCATGGGTTTGAGGCGATTGGAGCCTTCCACCACCTGTGGGCGGCCGGAAAGGCCGAGCAGGCGCGGCTGCGAAGGGCCATAGATGTCGGCGTCCAGGATGCCGGTCTTGAGCCCGATCGCCTGGAAGCCGAGCGCCAGGTTGACGGCGGTGGTCGACTTGCCGACGCCGCCCTTGCCAGAGGCGACCGCGATCATGTGCTTGATGCCGGGAACGCCTGCCATCTGACGGCCGGCGGCCGGCTGGCCGCCGGGGCGGGCGGCGGCGGGAGAGGGCTGCGGAGCCGCACGCGCCGCGCGTGCCTGCTGGACGCGTGGGCTTTCCGCACGAGCGGGCGCAGCGGCGCCACCGCGCTGGGCCTCGGCCGTCAGGACCGCCGTGACGCCTTTGACGCCGGCGATGTCCTTGACGACTTTTTCAGCTGCTTGCCGCAGGGGCTCCAGGTCCGCCGCCTTGTCCGGCGGGACGGTAATCGAGAAATATACGCGATCATCGCGCAGCAGGATCTCGGACACGAGGCCGAGATCGACGATGTTGCCTTCGAGCTCGGGGCCCTTGATCCGCCTCAGCTGCTCGAGAACTTGCGACTGAGTAACCGGCATCTGCTGTCCTCTCGGGGAAAAGCGTAGCGCCGCGGCTCGCGGCGACGGCGCGCCACGGCATTCGCCGGCGCCCGGGTTCGGATGGCTATATGCCAGAAGCGCGCAGATGTGTCACGGGAGGGGCCACTTTCTCCTTCTCCCCGTAAGCACGGGGAGAAGGAGAAGCGTTCAAAGCTTGCAGCCCGTGCCGGGATCGGCGAGAGCCTCCGCCGCGATGCCGACGACCTTGTTGAGGCCACCCTCGGCGCGGCGCAGGTAGATGTTGTGTACCACCTCCTGCGACGGCGAGATCGAGATCGGACCCCGCGGGCTGTCGATCTTGGCGGCGCGCATGGCCTTGTAGACGCCCGCCTCGTCTTCGATCTTGCCCTTCACCGCCTCGAGCCCGACGGCGAGGAGCTGTGCGGAATCGTAACCCTGAACGGCATAGACGTCAGCCTCGCGCTTCGCCTTGTCGAGGAACGCCTTGCGGAAGGCGTTGTTTTTGGGATTGTCGAGGCCGTCGCCGTAGTGCAGCGCCGTCTCGATGCCCTCGGCAGCAGCGCCCTGCGCGTCCAGCGTGCCTTCGGTCAGGAAAGCGCCGCAGAGCGGCATCTTGATTCCCGCCGCCTTGTACTCCTTGACGAACTGCACCGCGCCGCCGCCCGCAAAGAACGCGCCCACCGCTTCGACGCCGAGCTCGGGGAGCTGGGCCAGCAGCGGCTGGAAGTTGGTGTCTGGGAACTTGAGCGTGAGGACTTTGGTCAGCTCACCGCCGGCCTTGGCGAGGCCGTCGCCGAAGCCTTCCGCGGCCTCGGTGCCTGCCGCGTAGTCCCACGACACCCACGCGGCCTTCTTCACCCCGCGCTTGCCGAGCACCAAGCCCATGCCGTACGGGCACTGCCAGTTGCTGAAGGACGCGCGGAAGACGTTCGGGGCACACAGTGCCCGCGTGATCGCGTTGGCACCGGCGTTGGGAATGATCGTGAGCGTGCCGCTCTCGCGCACCACCTTGTGGATGCCCATCTGGACGCCCGAGTGGACGGTGCCGATGAGGACGTCGACCTGATCGCGCTTGACGAGGCGATCGGTGTTCTGCGGTGCGTTCTCGGGCTTCGATTCATCGTCGAGCTTGACGAGCTGGATCTCGCGGCCGCCGAGCTTGCCGCCCTTCTCCGCGATGAGCATTTCGATGGCGAAGGTGATGTTCTCGCCGAGCTTGGCGAAGGTGCCGGAATAGGGAAGCATCAGGCCGACCTTGAGCGGCCTCGCCTGGGCGATCGCCCACCCGGTCGGGACCGCCGACAGGGCGGTGGCGGCGGCGCCTTGCAGCAGATGGCGGCGCGTGGGGCGGTTCGTCGAGAAACGCATCAGTTCAGTTTCCTCCCGTTCTGGTCCCCGCAAGAGCGTGCGGGACGCGGACTGCGCATCTATAGCGCGGCAGGATTGCGGCGGTCCATGTGGTGTCGGTCAGCGGCTGGGAGCTATGGCCGGTCGCTCGTCCGTAGCTGGCGCTTCGAAGTCCTGGTCAGGAACCACTGCTTCGCCGGTCGGCGTGATCGGCTGGGACCGCTTGCGGAAGTGGGCCGGCAGGTCCACGGACTCGCTGCGCCCGACCTTATCGCCGTGACGCTCGAGCCATTTGCCGGCCTCGGCCGCACCGGCGAGGAACAGGCGCGAGATGACGGTGCGGTCGGGCTGCACTTTGCTCTCGACGGGAAGGACGGCGGTGTGATGACCGGCCTCGACGAGATGGAAGCGGTGGCGGCCGATCCGCTCGCCCTCGGTCCGCACGCGTCGCCACCAGCGCGACGGCACCGAGCGCGCCGCCTCGATCAGCTCGATGTCGCGCAGCAAGGGCTGGCTGAACGTGATGCGGCTGACCTCTGAGGCGATCTCGCGCGCCGTCCGCGGAATGCCGGGCTGCTCGACGGGATTGAGGAGCACGAGAAGCGTGTCGCCGATCGGGCTTTCGGCAGCGAGCGTGACCAGGTCGGGATTGGCCGAGAAGCCGCCGTCCCAATAGGCGCGGCCGTCGATCTCGACGGCATGGTGGATGGTCGGCAGGCAGGCCGACGCCAGCACAGCCTCGACGGTCAGCTCGCTGCGGCGGAAGAGCCGTTTGGACCCTGTTTCGATGTCGGTGGCAGCGATCAGCAGCTCGACCGATGAAAAGTTGCGCACCTGCTCGAAGTCGATCTGGGCTTCGAGGATGCGGCGCAGCGGATCGAAACCGAGTGGATTAAAGTCGTACGGCGACCACAGCTGAGCCACCGATCCGAGCGGCTGGCGTCCCAGCGTGCGCAGGAACGGATAGAAGCGCATGAGGTCGGGAACGCCGGACTCCTGCACCGCCTCCCACACCGCGCGCAGCGTTCTCCGCGCGCCCGCCGGCCCATCCTCCGCGAGGCCGCTGACGAGCGCCGCCGCGTTCACCGCACCGGCGCTGGTCGCGCTGATCCAGCCGAACTGCAGGTTGCTGTCGCCTTCGAGCAGACGATCAAGCACGCCCCAGGTGAAAGCGCCGTGCACGCCGCCACCCTGGAGCGCGAGATTGATCGCGCGCTGCGTTTTACTGCCGAGAGTGAGCACGTGGCCTCCGCCGCTCATCTATTGCGGTGCATCATGGCAGAGTGGAGACGGGCGCGACAATCGGCAAACCGTCCACCGTCGTGCATAGCATTGTCACACCGAATGCCGGTTGCAGGCGTTCAGGCGTGAGCACCTCAGCCGGCGGACCAATGGCCGCGACCGCGCCACCAGCCAGCAGGATCACATAATGGGCGAAGCGTGCGGCAAGGCTCAGGTCGTGGAGCGCGACGACGATCGTGTGGCCGTCGGCGGCGAGCCGTGTGAACAGCTCGAACAAGGCCAATGCGTGGGCTGGATCGAGGCCGGCGGTCGGCTCGTCGGCGATGAGGAGGGGCGCCTGCTGGGCGAGGGCGCGGGCAACCAGTGCGCGCGCACGCTCGCCGCCAGAGAGTTCGAGGATTGGTCGTTCAGCAAGATCGACGATGTCCATGGCCGTGAGGGCCGCGTCGACGGCTGGGTCGTCGATGCCCCCCTGATGCGGCAGCCGGCCGAGAGCGACGACGGCGCGCACGGCGAGTGGCCAATGGACAGCGCGTTCCTGCGGCAGGTACGCGATGGCGCGGGCGAGTGCGTGGCGGTCGACGGCGGCGAGCGGACGGGAGTCGAGCGTGATCGTACCGGCGGTCGGCGCGATGAGGCCGGCGAAAGCGCGCAGCAGTGTCGACTTGCCGGCACCGTTGGGTCCGATGACGGCGGTGATGCGGCCGGCCGGCACAGCGAGATCGACGCGATCGAGGATGGTGCGGTTGCCGAGTGTGAGGCGGACATTCGTCGCGGTGAGCGTCATGGCGCCAGCTCCCGTCGCGTCGAGATGACGAGCCAGACGAAGAACGGCGTGCCGATCAGCGCGGTCAGGACGCCGAGCCGGATGCCGCCGCCTGGTGAGACCACGCGCAAGGCGAGATCCGCCGCGAGCACCAGCGCGGCGCCGCCGAGCGCACTCGCGGGCAGAAGCCGCGACGGCGAATGTCCGATCAGCGGCCGCAGGATATGCGGCACGACGAGGCCGACGAAGCCGATCGTGCCTGACACCGCGGTCGCGGCGCCGACGGCGAGCGCGGTGCCGAGCACGACCTGAAGGCGCAATCTCGGGAGCGACGTACCGAGATTGGCGGCGACCTCCTCGCCGAGCGTCAGCGCGTCGAGGTCGCGGCCGACGCGCAGCAGCACCGCGAGACCGATGAGGATCGGCGGTGCCGCGAGCCACACATGCGTCATGCTGCGGTCGCTGAGCGAGCCCATCAGCCAGTAGACGATCTCGACTGCGGCGAACGGGTTCTGCGACAGCGTCAGCACCAGCGCGATCAGCGCCGTCGTCAGGCTCGCAACGGCAACGCCCGAAAGGATGAGCGTGATCGGCCCGCCACGCTCACCCGCAAGCCACAGCACGAGGCCGAGTGCGAGCGCGGCGCCCGCGAGGCCACCGAGCGGCAGGCCGATGGCGAGCGCGCCCGCCAATCCGGAATGAATTGCGAGTACCGCACCGAGACCAGCGCCGCCGGAGATGCCGATGACGCCCGGCTCGGCGAGCGGATTGCGCAGATAACCCTGCAGCGCCGCACCGGAAAGCCCGAGCGCGGCGCCGATCAGCAAGCCGAGAAGTGTGCGCGGCAGACGGATTTCGGAGAAAATCAGCCAGCGCGCGTCGGGGGTGCCGCCGAAGCCGACGCCGGTCGGTCCGACCAGCAGCGAGGCGAGCGCGAGCAGCGCGGTGATCGCCGCGAGCGCCGGCACGATCCAGGGGAACGAGGCGCGGGAGCTCATGCCGGCGGCTTTCTTTGTCCGATCCGGCGCCGCGCATCGACGAGTGCCTCGATCGCATCGGCGATATGTGGCGTGCCGCACAGCCAGTACCGCCACGGCACCACCAGCGTCGCGCGGTTGCGCATCGCGGCTGTCAGTGCCGGGTGCGAGAGGTTGTCGGCGACGACGGTGCGGTACTCGCCGCTCGGTCCCGAGAGCACGAGCAGGTCTGGGGGCTTAGCGACGATCGCCTCGAGTGCGACGCGGCCACCGGAATCGGGGCTGAGCGATGACGCCATGTTGCGGAAGCCGGCAATGCGTAGCGCTTCATCCTCGAGCGTGCCGGTCGCGGACGCTATACCGTTGACCTGGTAGATGACGGCGGTGGGTGCCGAGCCGTTCTGCGGTGCGGCTGTGAGCGCGGCCAGCCGGCGATCGAGAGTTGCGATCATGGCGTCGCCTGCCGCTCGCGCGTCGACGGCCTCGGCGATCCGCCGCACGCTGTCGCGCACGCCGGCGAGATCGTGGGCAAACGGGATCTTCACGACGCGTCGGCCGAGCCGCTCGAGCAGCGACACGGTGGCCGGCGTAGAGAACTCCGTCGTCACGATCAGGTCGGGGTCGAGTGCAAGCACCTCCTCGGCTTCGCCGCGCAGGCGCTTGAAGCGCGTCGCGCGGTCGGCGACCGACGACACCGTCGCGTCGGCGGCGACATGGCTCAGCGCGGCGATGCGGTCGCCTGCGACGAGGTCGATCAGGATCTGGTCGGTGCACAGGTTGAGCGACACGATGCGCTGCGGCGGCGTTTGCGCGCGGACGGGACCCGCAAAGAAGGCGAGCACAAGCAATACCACCAGGGGCGCACAGCGGTGGATCATGCGAATGCCTACCGGTCCCGCTCATTAAAATGGTCGTAGATGCGCTGGGCCGTCTCGGTCGAAATGCCGGGCACCGCCTGGAGGTCGGACACGCTGGCGCGACTGACGCCCTTGGCGGAGCCGAAGTGCAAAAGCAGCGCTCGCTTGCGCGTCGGTCCGATGCCGCCGATCTCGTCGAGCGGATTGGCACCGATCGCCTTGGTGCGGCGCGCGCGGTGGGCGCCGATGGCGAAACGGTGGGCCTCGTCGCGCAGACGCTGGACGAAGTAGAGCACGGGATCGCGTGGCTCGAGCATCATCGATTGCGCGCGGCCGGGGATGTGGAAATGCTCGCGGCCGGCGTCGCGATCGGGACCCTTGGCGACGCCGATCAAGGCGACGTCGGTGATGGCGAGCGCCGCCAGCACCTCCTGTGCGACGTGGAGCTGGCCGAGGCCGCCGTCGATCAGCACGAGGTCGGGACGATCCGGGAAGGCGGTATCCTCGATCTCGTCGGCGTCCTCCGGCAGGGCTGCGTCGGCGGGGGTCTCCGGCACGGTGTCGACATCGACGAGACTCTCATCCTCCGACGGTGCGGGCGTGCCGGCGATACGCTTGAAGCGACGCGTCAGCACCTCGCGCATCATTGCGTAGTCGTCGCCTGGCGTCAGGTCCTCCGACTTGATGTTGAACTTGCGGTACTGGCCTTTCACGAAGCCGTCCGGGCCGGCGACGATCATGCCGCCGACCGCGTTGGTGCCGGATACGTGGCTGTTGTCGAACACCTCGATGCGGCGCGGCACACGATCGAGGCCGACGCGATCGGCAAGCGCTTCGAGCAGGCGCCGCTGCGATGCGCCTTCCGCCAGCCGGCGGCCGAGCGCTTCGCGCGCATTGTTGAGCGCGTGCTCGACAACGCCGGTCTTGGCGCCGCGCTGGGGCACGCGGATCTCGACCTTGCGTTCAGCTTTGAGCGATAGCGCTTCGGCGAGCAACTCGCGGTTCGGCACGTCGTGCGACAGCAGGATGAGGCGCGGCACCGGCTTGTCGTCGTAGAACTGCGCGATGAAGGCATCGAGCACATCACCGACGTCGATCGAGCGGTCGGCGCGCGGGAAATAGGCGCGGTTGCCCCAGTTCTGGCCGGAGCGGAAGAAGAACACCTGGATGCAGGTCTGGCCGCCGTCCTGATGGGCGCCGAACACATCGGCCTCGATGACGCCTTCCGGATTGATGTTCTGATCGGCAGTGACGTGGCTCAGCGCGTGCAAGCGATTGCGCAGCGCCGCCGCGCGCTCGAACTGGAGCGAATCCGATGCGGTCATCATTTGCGCGCGGATCTGCTGGCGCACGTCCTCGCTGTCGCCGCGCAGCAGCCGGCACGCCTGGTCGACGAGCCGGCCGTAGTCGTCGAGGCTGATCTCGCCAGTGCAGGGACCCGAGCAGCGCTTGATCTGGTAGAGCAGGCATGGGCGCGTGCGGCTCTCGTAGACCGAGTCCGAGCACGAGCGCAGCAGGAACGCCCGCTGTAGCGTGTTGATGGCGTGGTTGACGGCGCCCGCCGAGGCGAACGGGCCGAAGTAGTCACCCTTCTTCTTGCGCGCGCCGCGATGCTTGAGGATCTGCGGCGCGCCGTGATCGCGCGAGATGAGGATGTAGGGGAACGACTTGTCGTCGCGCAGCAGCACGTTGAAGCGCGGGCGGAACCGCTTGATCAGGTTCGCCTCGAGCAGCAACGCCTCGCTCTCTGTGCGGGTGGTGACGAACTCCATCGCCGCGGTCGCCGAGATCATGCGCGCGATGCGGTTGGTGTGGCCGCCGAGGCGGGTGTAGTTCGAGACCCGCGCCTTGAGGCTGCGCGCCTTGCCGACGTAGATCACGTCCCCGGCAGCATCGATCATCCGGTAGACGCCCGGCGAGGCGGGCAGCGTCTTGAGGTAGCCATTGATGACGTCCGGACCGCGACGCACCAATGCTTCCTCAGCGGGCGGATCTGCCTCGCGGGGCTCGGTCGGCACGGTCGGGTCGGTAGAGGGGGGGCACATCGGGGGACAATTGGGCCGGACGCGGAACGCGGTCAAGTGCGCAGCATCCGCAATAGTGGACGCCGTTCGGGGATGGTTTCGCAATTCGTCGTTGGGGGACCATATAAGGTATAACGGCGACCGACAGCGCGCCGCCCCTTACCCCTACTGTGCCGGAGCCGATCATGAATGTGCAACCTGATGCCGCCGGCTTCTCAGGCCTGGAGAATAGCTACGCGCGGCTGCCCGAGCGGTTCTTCGCGCGCCTGCCGCCGACGCGGGTCGCGGCGCCGCAGCTCGTCAAGCTCAACGTGGCGCTGGCCCGCGAGCTTGGCCTAGATCCGGAGTATCTCGCATCTCCCGAGGGCGTCGAGATCCTGGCCGGCAACCGCGTGCCGGACGGCGCCGATCCGATCGCGATGGCTTACGCGGGCCACCAGTTCGGCGGCTTCAGCCCGCAGCTGGGTGATGGCCGGGCGCTGCTGCTCGGCGAGGTGATCGATACGCACGGTCGGCGCCGCGACATCCAGCTCAAGGGCTCGGGGCCGACGCCATTCTCGCGCCGGGGTGACGGCCGCGCCGCACTCGGGCCGGTGCTGCGCGAGTACATCATCGGCGAGGCGATGCACGCGCTCGGCATTCCGACGACGCGGGCGCTCGCCGCGGTAACGACCGGTGAGCGGGTCTTCCGCGAGACGATCCTCCAGGGTGCCGTGCTCACGCGCGTCGCGGCGAGCCACATCCGCGTCGGCACGTTCCAGTATTTCGCCGCGCGCAAGGATGTCGAAGCGCTGCGGGAGCTGACCGACTATGTTATCGCGCGCCACTATCCGGACCTCGCCGGCAGCGACAACCCGGCCGCCGCGCTGCTCGGGCGCGTGCTGGACCGTCAGGCAGAGCTGATCGCGCGCTGGATGCTGGTCGGTTTCATTCACGGTGTCATGAATACCGACAACATGGCGGTGTCGGGCGAGACGATCGACTACGGCCCGTGCGCGTTCATGGACGCCTACGATCCCGCGACCGTCTACAGCTCGATCGACGAGGGCGGCCGCTACGCCTACGGCAACCAGCCGCTGATCGGGCGGTGGAATCTGACGCGCCTGGCCGAGGCGCTGCTGGCAGTGATCGCCGACGATACTGATGTGGCGATCGCGATCGCGCAAAAGGCGATCGATTCCTATCCCGACAGATTCGAGGCGGCTTACGTTGCAGGCTTTCGCGCCAAGCTCGGACTTCTGCAGGCGCGCGACGACGATCCGGTGTTCGTGAAGGAGTTCCAGGACCTGATGACGGCCAACAAAGCCGATTTCACGCTGACGTTGCGGCACTTGTCGGAGGCGGCGCGTGATCCCGCGGCCGATGCGGAGGTGCGCGCGCTGTTCGAGGATCCCACGGCGTTCGATGGTTGGGCGGTCAAATGGCGTGCGCGGTTGACCCAAGAGGGTGGCGATCCGGTGGCGCGATCGGCCGCGATGAAGACGGTCAATCCGGCCTACATTCCGCGCAACCATCTGGTCGAGGAGGCTCTTGCAGCGGCGGGCAAGGGCGATCTCGTGCCTTTCGAGCGGTTGAATGCGGTGCTGGCGCGGCCATTCGACGATCAGCCCGATACGCCGGTCGAATATTCGCTGCCGCCGCGGCCCGAGCAGGTGGTCCGCGCGACGTTCTGCGGGACGTAGGCGGCTTCGTCAGCGGCGGCCGCCGGCGAGGCGGGTCGACTCTGGCCGCGCGCGCAGACGCGCCATCGCCCAGATGCCGAAAGCGGGGCCGATCGCGAGGATGGTGAAAGCGTAGGTCCAGCCCATCGCCGATACCGCGTAGGGCATGAGGTGGATCGTCAGCAGCGTCAGCAGGAAGCCGATGCAGGTCTGCACGGTCAGCATCGTGCCGACGAGGCTGCGGTCGGAAAGCTCGGTCACCGACGCCGAGAACTGCGCGGAGTCCGAGACGATCGTGATCCCCCAGACGATGCCGATCAGGACGATGATCCACACCGGTCCGCCGAACGCTAGTCCGATCACGAGCGCGCAAGCGCCGCTCACCGCCAGCGATCCGATGGTGACAGCGGTGCGACCGATGCGGTCGGCCGCCCAGCCGCCGATGAGGCAACCGACGGCACCGCTGGCGACGATCAGGAATGTCACGAGCCCCGCGCTGACGGGCGGCGCGTTGCCGTAGCGCAGAGTGAAGCTCGCGGCGAGGAAGCTGCCGATCCACGCCCACATGGCGTAGAGCTCCCACATGTGGCCGAAGTAGCCGAAATTGGCGAGACGCAGCGCAGGGCTCTTGAAGGCATCGAAGGCGTTGGCGATGCGGAACGGCGGCGCCGGGCCTCGATTGGGCCCAATCTCGGCACCGCGTATGAGGAGAGCGCCCGAAAGCGCGCAGGCGCCGGCGACGAGCGCGGGAAGGCGCCAGTCGAGCCCGGCCGTTGCGAACAGATGCGGCGCTGCCGAGCCGAGCGTCACGGCGCCGACCAGCAGGCCGATAAGCAACCCGAGGTCGCCCTTCGCCCACGTCGAGGCGATCTTCATGCCGACCGGGTAGACGCCTGCAAGGCAAAAGCCGGTCGCGAACCTGAGAAGCGGTATGGCGATATCGGTCGGCTCGCAGAGCGCGATGGCGAGATTCGCGATCCCGGCGATCGCCGCGGATAAGGCGAAGAGCACGCGCAAATCATAGCGATCGGCGGCGCTCAGCAGTGCGCTCGTCATTGTGCCGGCGACGAAGCCCGCCTGCACGCTGCTGGTCAGCAGACCTTCGTGGAACGGGGTCAGCGTCCAGCCCTGCCGGATCGCGGTGAGCGAGGCCGTCGTGGCGAACCATGTCGTCATGGCGGCGACCTGCGCCAGCATGAGGAAGACGAGCGACCGTGTGCGCACGCTGGATGGGTTGCCGTCAGGCGTGAGCGTAGCCATGTACGACCCTATTTCTTCTTTCGCGGCAGCGAGTCACTGGCAACTAGGCCGAAAGTTGCGCCGACGAGAACGAGGCCTGCGGCACCGCTGAGCAGTGCGACGACGGGGCCGTAGAGATCGGCGATGAAGCCGAGTGCGAGCGGCCCGATCACGTAACCGAGGTCGCTGGTCATGCGGAAGGTGCTCATGGCGGCGGCGTTCATGCCGGGCGGGGCCGAGTCCGCAGCATAAGCAGCCGGTGCCGATCCGCCCGCTGCGATCGCAATGCCCCACACGATGCAGGCGACAACGAACCATTGATAGTTCGGCGCGAAGCAGAATAGCACCATGGAAAGGCCGCTAATCAGCGTCACCGGCACGATGACGGCCTTGCGGCCATAGCGGTCGGCGAGCCAGCCTGCGGGATAGGAAGAGAACAGGCCGGCAATGCTGCCGAGCATCATGCCGAATCCGATCGCGGAGACGGAGATGCCGAGTTTCGCGGTCGCGAGAAGTGGGATGATCGCGAACAGGCCGCCCGTGCGCACGACAGCATTCATGAGCGAGATGAGACTCACGAGCACGTAGCCGACGTTGCTCATGAGTGTGCGCATCTGCGCGAAGAACGAGACGGTGACCGCGCTTGCGCCGGCCGACGCTCGCGCCATCTCGCGCGTTTCCTCGACCGCGAACCAAGCGACGACCGTGGCGAGGAATGCGCCGAGGCCCGAGAACAGGAAGGGCGCCGAGAGGCCGAAATGCTCCGCCAGCAGGCCGCCGGGAAAGGGACCGAGGCCGACCGAGAAGAGAAACGTGCCCTGGTAGATGGCGATCATGCGGCCGCGCACTTCGGGCGTGCTGATGTCGGCGAGGACGATGTTGCCGGTTGTCAGAACGAGCCCCGCGCCGAAACCGGCGACGAAGCGGGCGATGATGAACTCAGGATAGCTCGTCGCCCACGCGCACCAGAGATTGCCGGCCGCCGACACGAGGCCGCCGATGGCGAGGCTAGGGCGGCGACCGAGCAGATCGGAGAGTTGTCCCGCCGGCAGAGCGGAGAGAAACCGTGCTAATCCGTAGGCCGCGATGGCCATGCCGATCGCCGACGCAGGCACGCCGAACGATTGCGCGTAGAGCGGCACCGACGGCACCATGGCCCCGAACCCGAACTGGTTCACGGCCACGAGTACGCACATCCAGAGAAGTATTCGCCGCTCGAGCGTCATGCCGGACATCGGTTCCGATCAGTCGCTCTCGCGTACGATCGTCTCGCCCTTGATGTTGTCGACGGTGACGTAGGTCTCGTAGTAGGTGATGACCGGTTCGGCGCCGAAGGTCTCCTTCGCCTTGGCACGCCACGCGGGCGTGTACCAGGCTTCTGCCGCTTCGCGCGAGGTCCAATAGTAAACGCCGCCGCCTCCGGCATCGCCGTTGAGGAAATCCTTGCGCAGAAGCCCCTTGTCCGCGAGTGCGCGAAAGGTCGGCGCCGACTTGGTCTGCGCGGCGATCGCGGCGTCGCGCGGCCGGCGCGGCATCGGGATCTGCACCACGGCGATAATCATTCCATGCACTCCTGGGTGCGGTTTCGCGAGATTGCCGAAACCGCAAACGGACGACATCATAGCGACAAAGGTCTCCGCGCCAAGCGCGAGAAGGCTGGCGGAGTCAGGGGAACGATCGAGGCCTAATGACCAACTGCATCCACGACCATGGCCGCTGGGGCCGCGGCGATCAGCTAGGCGCCGGCCACTTTCTGACGCCCGAACGGACGCTTGCTGCACTGCGGCAGGTCGAGCGCGGCGAGATCATCGATCTGAGCCACACGATCGAGATCGGCGCCCCGCGCATGGCACCCAACCAGACGCCCTACCTGATGCAGATGGGCCCGACCTCGCGCGGGTCGATCCGCCGTCGCCGCGCGATGGGCGCGACCAACGACGCCGGCTCCAATCTCGAGCGCATCGAGCTGACGACGCACGTCGGCACGCACATCGATGCGCTCGGACATTTCACGATCGATGATCGGATGCATGGCGGCTACAGCGCCGAGACGACGGTCGACGATTTTGGGCTGGCACGGCTCGGTATCGAGCATTGCCCGCCGATGGTGACGCGCGGCGTCTGCCTCGATGTTTCTGCAATCGATGGCGGCGATCATCTGAAGGCCGGACGCGCCGTCACCGTCGACGACCTGAGGCGCGCGCTCGAGCGGGCTAAGCTCTCGCTCCAGCCGGGTGACGTCGTGTGCATCCGCACCGGCTGGGGGCGCTACTACATGACCGACAACGATCGCTACGTGTCGGGCGAGCCCGGCATCGATGCCGACGCGGCGCGCTGGCTCACCGCGCAGGATGTCGTTGCGATTGCCTCCGACAACATGGCGGTGGAGGTTCTGCCGGGCACGAAGCACCCGGAGATCATCATGCCGGTGCATCAGCACTGTCTTGCCGAGGCCGGCGTGCATCTGATCGAAAACATTGCTCTCGATGGGCTCGCGGCGGCCGGTATTGTGCGTTTCTGCTTCATGCTCGCGCCGGTGAAGCTCAAGGGGGCGACCGGCTGTCCCGTGCGGCCTATCGCTCTCGTATGACCCGCGCATTCCTCCCGATCCTGGCATCGCTCTATTTGCTGAACTTCTTCAACCTGTTTCTGCGCACGAGTTTCGGCGTCTTGACGCCAGATCTCGAGCGCGAGCTCGATTTCTCGCCGGCAGTGCTTTCGGTGGTCGCGAGCTCCCTCTTCATCGCCTACGCTGTGATGCAGATCCCGACGGGGATGCTTCTCGATCGCTATGGCCCACGCCGCGTGCTGAGCGTGATGCTGCTGTTCACGGCCGTGGGGACGGCGCTGTTCGCGGCCGGCACCTCCGCTGAAACGCTAACGGTGGCGCGCATCCTAATGGGCATCGGATGCTCCGGAGGGTTCACCGGCGCATTCTACATTCTGGCGATGTGGCTTCCCCCCGATCGCGTCGTCACGCAGACCGGGGCGCTTAATAGCTTCGCGGCGATCGGCAACCTGTGCGCGACGGCGCCGCTCGCGGCTCTTGTTGCGCTGATCGGCTGGCGGGAGAGCCATTGGCTGTTCACGATCGCGATCCTGCTGCTGACGGTTGCGCTGGCGGTATTCGTCCGCGATACGCCACCGGATCATCCGCCGCGTCAGGCAAAGAAGGAGACATTTCGCGAGGTGCTCGCCGGAGCCCGCGACGCGGTCCGCCAGCCGGGAATGGGCCGGCTGCTGCTGATCGGCCTGCCTATGTCGGCTTCGGGCGCGATCAGCGGGGCGTGGGGCGCGCCTTACCTCAAGCATGTGCATGGGCTCGACGACATCCAGCGCGGTAGCGTGCTGCTCTTCATGGCGCTCGGTGGCATCGTCGGACACTTCTTCTACGGTCGTGTGGCGCGGCACTTCAATTCGCTGAAATGGCCGGTCTTGACCGGAAGCACGATCCTCATCGCGACGACGGGACTGATGGCTCTGATGCAGATGCCGCCTGTCTGGCTGGTGACGGTGATGTTCGTGATCACCAGCACCTTCAGCGCCTACCCGACCGTAGCCCACGCCTATGCACGCGGATTGGTGCCGGCACAACTCATGGGGCGGGGCGTCGCTGCCACCAATATGGGGATCATGACCGCGATCGCGGCTGCCCAGTTCACCTTCGGCTGGATCCTGGGATCGTTCGCGCCGGTGGCGGGCGTGCCCCCGGAGGTCGCCTACCGGACGGCATTCGGCGTGCAAGCGGCGGTTGCGCTCGCTGGCTTGGCAGCTCTCGCGTCGCTGGGCGACATCAAGCCGAGAGGCTGAAATTCAGGCATGGCAGCCGTTCGCACGAAATTGTCACAATGGCGATATTGACCTTCCGGAAGGACAATCGTATGGCCCCTGCGGCGGGATGATCAGTAGTCGCACGGGAATATTTTTGATGCATATGCTGATGGTGACGGGCGGCGGATTGGTGCTGCTCGGCTTGTTCCTCATCCTCGCCCGGACGTGGGGACCAGATCCTGCGATCATGGGAGTGTCTGCCAAGGCCTTCATACCGGCATGGCTGGCCATCTCACTGGTCAATCTCTGGATCGGCGTTCGCTATGCGGGCTACACTGTCTTGCAAGAGCTCCCGATCCTCGTCGTCACCTTCGGCATTCCGGCCGCAGTGGCCGTAGCCGTGATCAGGCGCTACCACGCTCACTGACAAGGCGGATATGGCAGCAGAAGTTCACGGCCCCGACTTGGCAAGGATCGTGGCACTGCTCGGCGCGGCCGTCGTTGCCGTGCCGATCTTCAAGCGCCTCGGTCTCGGGTCGGTGCTCGGCTATCTCACCGCGGGACTGGTCATCGGCCCCTACGGCCTCGGTCTCTTCACCGATCCGCAGTCGATCATCCACGTCGCCGAGCTCGGCGTCGTCATGTTCCTGTTCATCATCGGGCTCGAAATGGAGCCGTCGCGGCTGTGGGGGATGCGCCGCGAGATCTTCGGGCTCGGGGCGCTGCAGGTCGGTGTGTGCAGTCTGCTGCTCACCTGCGTCGGCTTATCGCTGGGCTTTCCGCTCGGCGTTTCGTTCGTTGCCGCCGCAGGTTTCGTGCTCACTTCGACCGCGATCGTCATGCAGGTGCTCGAGGAGCGTGGCGAGCTTTCGACGCCGCATGGGCAGCGCATGGTGTCGGTGCTGCTTCTCGAAGATCTCGCGATCGTGCCGCTGCTGGCGCTGGTCGCCTTTCTCGCGCCGGGCGGCGCCACCGCGACTCTGGCCGACCGGCTGACCGCCGTCGCGATCGGCCTCGGCGCCATCGCGGCACTGGTTGCCGCGGGACGCTGGCTGCTCAACCCGTTCTTCGGCCTGCTCGCGAATGCTAAGGCGCGCGAGGTGATGACGGCGGCGGCGCTGCTCGTCGTCCTCGGCTCGGCGCTGGCGATGCAGCTCGGTGGCCTGTCGATGGCGATGGGTGCGTTCCTCGCCGGCGTGCTGCTGTCTGAATCCTCGTTCCGCCATCAGCTCGAGGCGGATATCGAGCCGTTCCGCGGCCTCCTGCTCGGGCTTTTCTTCCTCGGCGTCGGCATGGCGCTCGATCTCAGGGTGATTGCCGCCAACTGGCAGCTCGTGACGATCAGTGTCGTCTCCTACACCGTGCTGAAGTTCATAGGCATTTACGGGGTCGCACGGCTGCTCAAGGCGAGCAATCGCGAGGCCGTCGAACGCGCCGTGATCATGGCGCAGGGCGGAGAGTTCGCCTTCGTTCTCTACGCCGCGGCGACAAGCGTCGGACTGCTCACCGCCGAGAACAACGCGATCCTGACCGCGGTCGTGATCATCTCCATGATCATGACGCCGCTCGTGATCATCCTGCACGACCGTATGGTGCCGGCGGTCAAGCAGTCGCTCGATGGCGTCGACGTCGCCGATGGGCTCCAGGGCAACGCGCTCATCATCGGATTTGGCCGTTTCGGGCAGATCGCCTGCCAGCCTTTGCTCGCGCGTGGGCACACGATCTCCATCATCGAGACCGATATCGAGAGCATCCGCTCGGCGGAGGAGTTCGGCTTCAAGATCTACTACGGTGACGGCACCCGGCTCGACGTCCTGCATGCGGCCGGGGCTGCCAGCGCCTGCGCAATCGTTGTCGCGATCAATGATCCCGCGGCGACCAAGCGGATCGTGGAGATCGTCAAGGCGGAGTTTCCGTTGGTGCCGGTCCTCGCGCGCGCCTTCGACCGAACGGCGGCGATCGACCTCATCCACGCTCGCGTCGACTACCAGATTCGCGAAACGTTTGAATCGGCGCTCCTCCTGAGCGAGCGCGCCCTGGTCATGCTCGGCGAGGACGAGAACACCGTGGCCGACATCATCGCCGAGTTTCGCCGGCGAGATGCGGAGCGGCTGCAGCTCGAGATCAGCGGCGGTATCTACGCGGGGCGCTCGCTCATCTATGGAAACATACCTCGCGCCTCGCGAGGTGCGGACGAGAAAGCTTCCGGCGCTGTCGAGGAGCAGGCGTAGCTAGGTACCCGTCCTGTGTGGCGGGTTGTAACCGCGGATCAATCGTCCAGCTCTTTCTTGATCAGCTTGAAGTCCCGGTCGAACTCGAAGTCCCATTCCTTGCCGTCGGCACAGCGCGCGTCGTCAACCTCGAACTTGCCGTCGTCGAATTCCATATCGCCGCCGTTACATCCTTCGGCGGAAAGGGCCGCCACCAGCTTTGCGCGTTCCGCTTCGGTGACCGGCCGGTCGGCCATCGCGACCGCAGCGGTCATGGCAGTCACGGCGGCGGCGGCAAGGGTGGCGAAGAGTCGGCGCATATGGTCTCCCGTGGTTGGTATCGAACTGGCGATGAAGAAAAGAAAAAGGCACGCGCATGCTAAATGCGCGTGCCCCAATGTTCGTTCCGCAATCCCGTATCCGCGTCTATTGCAAGCGGGCCGAGCCAAACGCGGCGCTGCGCGGCAGCAGACCGGCGACGGTCTCCGCGACCTTCGCGGACTCGGCGGGCTTGTTGACGACCGGCGCCTCGGGCCACGTGTTTTCGGCCTCCGACGAGTCGAACTTCGTGTAGAACATGAACGGGATGCCGAGATCGCTGAGCCGGCGGCACACCGCCGCGGTGCTCTCGCCCGAGCCACCCATCTTGACGTTGACGACGGCTGCGGACAGGGCCGGATACTCGGCGAGGAAAAGGGCATCGCGCAGGCGCCCGGCGGCAAACACCTTTGCGCCGGCCTGCGTGAATTCGTTCTCAAGCTCCTGGGCGACTAATGGTTCGTGCTCGACGACCAGGATCGATTGACCCTTCAAGCGCATCATCATCATCGCAGTACCCCTGTTCTGATGTGGCCGCGTCCCGCTAACCGACTAAGATTGACGGAAGGCTGCATCGTCAACCTGCCTGTCGTGCGGCGCACACTTTGATCATGACTGGTGGTCTAATCGGCTTGCATGTCCTCAATGCGACCATAACGCGAAGAAATCGCGGTGCTTTCGGCAATTCGCGTGATGGCCGGACATGAACTGACCATGGTTTGACTGAGCAGTGATTTCTGTGGAAAAGCGAATCATCTGAAAATTTGATGCATTGCAATGTCGTTTCACGCGCGCTTAGAGCCGATTCTCGCACGTCCGCCGAGATGCGAGTCAGAATCTGCAACAATAGTTGAGCGCGCGTGGGGCCTTCGCTCGCGCTGGTCAGAATCCGTCCAGGCGCACACGCGTCGCGAGGATCTGGCACAGCGCGCGCACATCGGCCGCGCTGTCGAACGCCGCTGCCAGTTCGACAACGCGGTCGCGATCGGCATCACTCAAGAGACCACGCACGTTGCCGGTGAACTTGCGGCCGACCTCCGCCTGGCCGACGTCACTGTCGGCACTGCCACGGCGATAGAGGATCTCGTGGTCGAGGACGCGCCCGTCGGTAGTCGTCACCTTCATGCGACAGGCGTGTCGGAAGTGGCGGCCCATGGCCTCGATCTCCGCGTCCTCGCGGATCGTGATCCGCGGAATGAACGCGAGTAGTCGCGGATCGCGCATCCGCGCCGGCGTGTAGTCGGCAACTGTGACGTCACCGCCGGTCGCCATGGCGGCAAGTCCGTAGAACATGTTCATCTGCGCAGCGGTGACGCCGGCATCGCGATACGTCCACGCCGTGTGGATGAAGGTCATGTGACCGCAGCCGACCTCGACGGCGCGGATGTCGTCGGCCGTCAGGCTGTGCGTTGTCATGATGTGGCGCAGCGCGTCGAGCGACGTGTGGATACTGGTCACGTTGGGATAGAGCTTGTAGCCAACGCGCAGCGTCTCCCACGTGGTGCCGAGACCGGCGGTGATGCGCGAGACATCGGGCGTGCGCGCAAGGGAGCTGAGGAAGCCGCCGTAGCCTGCTTCGACGATGTCCGAGATGCCGGTGAATCCGCGGGCGGCAAGCTCGGCGGCATAGACGCCGCTCTGGGCCGCGCGTCCGGCATGCAGCCGCTTGACCATCGCGCCTTCCTGCGCCGCCATCAGGCCCGCGGACATCGAGCCGGCGATTCCGAGCGCATTCTGCATCGCGTGCGCATCGAGACCAAGCAGGCGTCCGGCCGTCGCTGCAGCGACGAAAGTGCCGCTGGTCCCCTGCGGGTGGAAGCCGTTGAGGAAGAGCTGCGTGGTCGCCGCGTTGCCGACGCGGGTGCCGACCTCGCAGCCGGCAACGATGGCGGTGATCAGGTCGCGGCCTGTGACCTCGGGATGCGCGTCGGCGAAGCCGATGACGATCGACGTTGTGAGCGAGTTTGGATGGATGACGGACTCGGTGTGGATGTCGTCCATCTCGAAGGCGTGGCCGGCCGTCGCGTTGGCGAGCGCTGCCTGCGACCATGATCCCTTGTCGCGGGTCGCGAAGATGGTGGCGACCGGGCGGGCGCCTTCGGCGCGCACCATATCCTGGACGTGCCGCGTCCACGGCAGCGTCGCGCCGAAGAGGCAAACGCCGATGCCGTCGAGGAGGCTTAGCTTCGCGCGCGCAGCGACGGCTGGCGGGATCTGCTCGAAGGTCAGCGCGGCGGCGAAGGCCGCGAGATCAGCGGTGGCGTTTTCCTGCAGCGGCGGAACGGAGGCGCTCACGGTCGCTCCCTGTGATGTGGAAGGTGTTGCGGGGATGGGTCGGTAAGGCGCGGGCTGAAGCTTAGTGCAGGATGGGGCGCGACAGCGTCAACGGGCGGCGCCAGGCTGTCAAAAATTTACAGTGGCGGATGCACGCGTGAGGCTGTGGATAAGACCCACTCAGCACGCTGACGGCGTCGCGTGGACGCTTAGTATATCAGTCCGATGACATGGCGTGGCGGGGGGCGCGGCGGGGAATGGGAATGGCGGGGGAAGGGCGTTCGAACCTCAAATTAGTTGGTGGCAACAAGCATTTGCGGCCAATGCCCAAAAGCCGGCGGGTGCCGCCGTGGCCGCCGCTCCGGGTCGTCGGTGTCGATTATGTTCCGCCGACGGTATCGGCGCCTCAGCCGCTGATCGCCGCAGCCAAAACGGATGGCGGTCGGCGGCCGACCTGGGGTTTGTTGTGGGCCGCCGGGTTCGTCGTCGCCCTGGCCCAGGGCATCGAGCAGGCGATCGCGGCCTACTACGGGTGAGGCGAGTGCCGCCTCGCTGACGGCGGCATGTTCGCCTCTTCGTGCAGCGTTGCGGCTCTGGCCGGGTGATAGATCGTAGCTGTCGATCGCGGCCCTAATTGGTAGGCTGCGTCCATTCTTTCGACTTCCTTCCTTCAGCCAGTCGATCGCATCGAGGGCCGCTTCATGCACAACCGGTGGGTCGTCCTCGCCCTGCTTTTCACGGTTCGTCTGGCGATGGGCTTTCAATTCCAGGCCGTCGGTGCGGTTTCGCCCGCGTACATGAAAGAGTTCGCGGTCACGCTCGCCGACATCGGCCTGATGATCAGCCTCTACCACGCGCCCGGCATCATCTTCGCGGTGCCTGGCGGCGAGATCGGCCGGCGCTTCGGCGAAAAGTTGGTGGTGCTGCTGTCGCTGATGCTGATGGTGATCGGCGGGGTGATTATGGCCCACGCCCAGACCTGGGGCTGGCAACTCGGCGGACGGTTGATCGCCGGCGTCGGCGGCGTGCTGCTGAATGTCCTGATGTCGAAGATGGTCACCGACTGGTTCGCGGGCAAGGAGATCGCGACGGCGATGGGGATCTTCGTCAACTCGTGGCCAGTCGGGATCGCGGTCGCGCTGGTGGTGCTGCCGGTCATCGCGGCGTGGGGCGGCGTCGCGGCGGTCGGACTGACGACCGCGGTGATCGCGGCAATCGGGTTTATGCTGCTGGCGCTGGTCTACACGCCGCCACCGGGGCAGGCGAGCACCGCGACGCGCGGCGTATGGCCAGCCAGCGCGGCGCTGCAGGCGGTGATTGCGGCCGGCTGCATCTGGGGTTTCTATAACGCCGCTCTTGCGATGATTTTCGGCTACGGCACGGCGCTGCTGACGGAGCGCGGCTGGACTCTGACGGCGTCGGGCTCCGCCACCAGCCTCGTGCTGTGGCTGGTCGCGGTCTCGGTGCCGCTCGGCGGCATCATTGCCGACCGCACGGGGCGTCCGCGGGAGATCATGCTCGGCGGGTTCGTGCTGTTCGCCGTTCTTCTGGTCATCGCGGCGCGCAGCGAGCAGGTGGTTTTCTGGTTCGCGGCCCTGGGCCTCGTCGGCGGGCTCTCTGCCGGCCCGATCATGGCGCTGCCCGTCCGCGTCCTCGCGCCGTCCGCCCGGGCGGCGGGCATGGGGCTCTACTTCCTGATGTTCTACGTGATGGTGGTCGTGGCGCCGATCATCGCGGGTCGCATGGCCGAGATCGCCGGCACGTCGCGGATCACGTTCGACTTCGGCGCCGTCATGCTGATGGCCTGCGTCGCGCTGTACTTCGTCTACGAACGCTTGCGATCACGCCACGAGGCGGTGCCGGTCCCGGCGTGATGTCAGTACCGCGTGGTGAGCTGCGTCAGCCATTCCGGCTGGATGTCGAGGATCGCGGCCTCGGCCCGCTTGTCGAGCCCCGTCCCGACCGCGAGGCCAATCACGACCAGCAGCACGCCCAACGCCGCTTTCAGCGGCCCGCCGGCGCTCATCAGGCGGGCGCGCAGATTGAGCATCATCTGACGCGAGACCGTGCCGAGCAGCAGCAGGGGCAACGCGGCGCCGATTCCGAACGCCAGCATGGTCAGCGCTACCTGACCGAGATTCTTGCCTTGCGCCGCGAGCACCGCCGCCGCGCCGAGCGTCGGCCCGACGCACGGGCTCCACACCGCCCCGAGCAGTACGCCGACGCCGAACTGGCCGGTGAGCCCGCTCCCCGCTCCACCTCCGAAGCGGGCTGAGGCCCATGAAGATACCGGACTCGCCGCCGTGGCGACCGCCTCCTGAAGGCGCGGCAGGATCAGCACGAGGCCGATCAGGATCAGCAGAACGCCAGCGCCGATGCGAAACACGTCGGTATCGAGCCCGATGGCGAAGCCGATCGTGGCGACGAAGATCCCGATGGCGACGAAGCTCAGCGCGAGTCCGATGGCGAGCGCGACCGGACCGAAGCGGTGCTCGCTCGCGGCCGTCGTCAGCACGATCGGCAGCAGCGGCAGCACGCACGGCGAGAGAATCGACAGAATACCCGCCAGCAGTGCCAGCCCGAGTGTCGCGACGGACATGGGTGACCTCTCCTCGGTGGGCGCCGGTGAGGCGCTTCAGAGCGCCTTGGCGAGCAGCGCTTCGATCGACGCCGCGTTGGTGTCACCCACTGAGCGGCCGACCTCCTTGCTGCCCTTGAAGACGATCAGCGTGCTCTGGCGCTGGGCGCTGAGCTTGCGCCACTCCGTCTTCTGGGTATCGAAATCGATTCTGAAGAAGACGAACTCCTTGAACTTCTCGTTCTTCGCGAGGCTCTCGAGGATCGGCTTCTGGGCGCGGCAGACGGGGCACCACACTGCGCCGACCTCGACAAGGATCGGTTTCTCCGCCTTCTGCGCCTTCTCGAGTTCTTCGCCGGTGAACTTATCGGCGGCCGCAGCCGGCAACGACAATGCCAGCGGCAGGGCGGCGGCGGCGATCAGGGCGGCACGGCGGGTTAACATGACAAGTCTCCGGATCGGAGCGGTTAATCGTCGAAGCATGCAGCTCAGCCGCCGAGGTCGACGTGCTGAGCGAGCAAAGCTACCGACAATTGGACCTTGTCCAGCCCCGTTTCCAGGGCCTTTCGCCGGGCTTCAGTTCACGGCCCGGTCAAACGTTCGCGAGCGATTGTGGGTGGCCGACGCGTGCGACCGTGACGCTGATCGGGTGCCGGAGATGTAGGGGGCTGCCTCCGGACCTGGCCACAACGGCACTAGTTCGCGGAGATTTCTGGTGCCGCTTGCGTGACTCGAACACGCGACCCCATCATTACGAATGATGTGCTCTACCGGCTGAGCTAAAGCGGCCTTCGGCGCAAAGCCAAAGTGTGGTGCAGTGCATAGCCGCGCCGCCACCGCTTGGCAATCCTCTTTACCCTTCCGCGTGGACGCTCCGTCCTGCCGCGATGCCCCACATCGGGGAATAGCTGCGGATGGATTCCCACGGTGCAGTCCACAACCGCAGATCGAGCCGAGTAGAGTTATGCACGTTTACCTCGCGTTCAGACATTGATGTCAACCTCTAGTTGTGTAGAAAATCGCGGCGGGGCAAGAATGCACGCAATTGTCGCTCGGCTGGTTGCTGCTCCCACGGACCAGCCATGTTGGCGTTCCCGCAATTCTAACGGCCGCCGACACGGAGCGAAACGAGCACGCGTATCTTGGAAAGGAGGTCCGCACGTCAGGTTTCATGATTGTCTGCGGCAAGGACACATGCGTATGGCGAGCGGTTGACCCCCCGCTTGGATCAGATCCTATCGGGCAGTCCCACGGCTCCCTCCGTGCCCGAAGGGATCGATGCGGATCCGGCCATACGTACCGCGCTGCGGGCTCTGGCCGCCGCACCAGTTCTGCCAACCGGTGCGGCGGCCAAAATTTTTCGAGGGACGGTTGGCCGTTGCCGATTGGCCGCGGCGCGTTCAATGGCGTGAAAGCGGGTGCCAGCCCGCGATGCTCCCCCGTTGTGCCACTGTCGTCGGCGTGGTCTAGTCCCGGCGGGGGTGTTGTACGCGTTGCTGGGAGGGGGGACATGGCGCCGGGCGCTCATATCTTCGTGGCGTTGGTCTATGCGACCCTGGCCGCAAGTTTCGTCGCCTCGACGGCGACGCTGGTCCAGGAATTCAAAGATCTCGACTGGATTTCGCTCGCCCTTACGCATAGCCACCTCTTCATCTTCTTCCCGACGTTCGGGATCGTGGTGCTGGCGGCGTTCTACTGGCCGGCGGTGATCTTCACGAATCTCTACTGGACCAAAGGTGGGGTGCGGTACGGCCCGCTGCGCTTCCTGGTGGGCTTCGCTGTCGTGATCGGCGCGTCCTGGTGGGTCGCGCAGCAGATTGGTAGCGCCGACCTGAGAGGTCTCTGGGAGATCCAGCCGGCGACGCTCGAACGTGACGGCGGCGGGCCGATGTCGTGCACGAGTGTGGACGGGGTACGCACGGAGTGTCGCCGTTCGCCGTTCCTGACGGCGCTCAACGATCTCCGCAGCTATGGGACCAAGCGCACCGGTTTTGCCGAGTTCACGCGGAACTGCGCGCCCGACCCGCTGCTGGAGCCGCCGCCGGAATACAAGGAGAAGCGCTATTGCTTCGCCGCCGGTCAGATGCTCGACACGCGCCAGTGCTGCGACGTTCAGAGACGCTTCGCACAAGAGGTAAGGGACGTGCAGGCGGATCCTCAGTTGCGCTCGCGGACCTCCGAGCTCGACCAGTATTTCCTGCCGCTCAAGGTCTTCTTCATCGTCATCATGGTCGTGATCGCAGGGTTGCTGGCGTTCAGGCACAAGCAGGTCGCCGAGCTCTATCCGCGCTACCTGCCGGCGATCGAACGCGGCATCATCATCGGCGGCTTCGCGATGCTGATCTGGCCGCTGATGGACTACGCCTATCTGCAGACCAGCCTCACCTTGTTCGGTCGCCAGCATGGCGGGTTCCACTTGCGCTGGAGCCTGGTGATCGTGCCGTGGGCGATCCTGCTGCCGTTCTTCTTCCTCAGCCGAGCCGGCAGCAACCTGGAGCGCATCGCGCAGATCGCCAGCGTGCTGGCGAGCTTCGTCGCGGTGATGCGCTATCAGCAGATCAACGACATCGCGGTGCGTGTGTTCGGCGCCGGGGCGGAACGCTGGGTCATCGGCCTGATGGCCGGCCTGGCGCTGCTGGCGTTCATCGGGCTTTTCTGGCAGACAGAGCCGGAACCGGAAGAGGATGATCCGCCTCCCGAACCGCTGACGTAAAGCGTGCAGTTCCGTCGTCCAACCGACACGCGTAGTATGTAGGCTGAATCGCGACTGACGGCGCCCTTCGTCCGAAGCTCGGCCGCTGTCGATGCGCCCCTATCAACCAGAAGCAAGTCGCCATGCTGACGATCTATGACGCTGCTGACGGCACTTGCCTTGGCCTTGCCGCGCGCGCGGGACTGGGGGAGGTGACGCCGTCGACTCTTTGGATCGACCTTCTCAACCCGACGCCCGAGGAGGACGCCCGCATGGAAGCGGCGCTCGGGATCGAGATCCCAACGCGCGCCGAGATGCGCGAGATCGAAGCCTCGAGCCGTCTCTACGTCGAGAACGGCGCTCTCTACATGACGGCCTTCATCATCCACTCGATCGAGCAGACGGTTCCGCATACGTCCACGCTCACGTTCATCCTCGCCGGCGACCGGCTGGTGACCGTACGCTACGCCGAGCCCAGGGCCTTTCCGATGTTTCTGGCCCGAGTGGGCAAGGGCGACGCACCCTGCCGCCACGCCGTCGACATCATGCTCGGCCTCATCGAGCAGCTCATCCACCGGCAAGCCGATCTCATCGAGCGCATCCAGGATGACGTCGACAAACTGGCGCCTGCCGTGTTCGAGATCAAGGGTGGCCAGCAGACGCGCAGCAAGCGGCTCGACGTGATCCTGCGCACCATCGGCAAGGAAGGCGACATCATCGCCCGTGCCCAGGAGAGCGCGTTCTCGCTGAGCCGGTTGCTCGGCTTCCTTGCGACGGCGCTGCCGGAGAAGGGCAAGGATGCCCGCGGCGGAAAGCGGATCAAGTCGGTGCAACGCGACGTCGACTCGCTGCTCGACAACATGCGGTTCCTCAGCGCCCGCGTGGACTTCCTGCTCGATGCGACGCTCGGCATGATCTCGATCGAGCAGAACCAGATCATCAAGCTGTTCTCGGTGGCGGCGGTGGTGTTCCTGCCGCCGACTCTGATCGCGTCGATCTACGGCATGAACTTCAAGCATATGCCGGAGCTCGACTGGACCATCGGCTATCCGCTGGCGATCCTGCTGATGGTGCTCGCCGCCGTGCTCCCCTACCTATTCTTCCGGCGCAAGGGCTGGCTGTAGATGGGCCGCGCTGTTGCCTTCGCAGCGCCGCTGGCGGTTGTGCTGGCGGCGAGCGGAGTACGCGCGGAGAACAAGCTGCCCGCGACACCTTCTTGCCCGGTGGAGCGCGGTGAAATGCGTGCCGTGGCGCGGGTGCTCGATGGCGAGACGCTGCGGCTCGACGACGGGCGCGAGCTTCGCCTTGCCGGCGCGCTGGCACCGCGCGCGAGCGATGTCGGTGCGCAAGCCGGTGCGTGGCCGCCCGAGAACGAGACCCGCGCGGCGCTGGCCGGCCTCGCCGAGGGACGGTCGGTGACGCTGTGGCACGACGCGCGCCGTCTCGATCGCTACGGCCGCGTGCTCGCGCAGGTGACCGTCGGGACCGACGCCGATGCAACCTGGCTGCAGGGCGCACTGGTCGCGCGTGGTCTCGCGCGTGCTTACGGCCGGCCGGGAGTGGATGCGTGCACGGCGGCGCTTGCCGCGCTGGAGGGACCTGCGCGCGACGCGGGGCGTGGATTGTGGTCCAATCCAGCCTACCGCGGCCGTCTCGCCGATGATGGTGCGGCGCTGCTCCGCGCGGCCGGCTCGTTCCAGGTGCTGACAGGTACGGTGCAACGTGTCTCGCGGGGACAGGGCGAGGTGTACGTGTCGCTGGCGCCGCGTGGGCGGCGGGACAGCGACTACCCGTTCGCGGCAGTCGTCCCGGCGCGAGGCAGCGCGCTGATCGGCGGCGTCGAGCCGCGCACGCTGGTGGGCCGCCGCGTCGTGGTGCGCGGATGGGTCGAGCAGCGCCGGGGTCCGGTGATCGTCGTCGACAGCAAGGGCCAGCTCGAAGTCGTCGGCGAGTGACGACTTACATGTCGAGCGGCAGCACCGGTACGAGATCGCCTGCTGCGACGGCGGGGGCTTTCGGCGGGCGCACCAGCAGGCAGTCCGCGATCGCGAGCGGGGACAGGAGCGAGCTGTCCTGCGAGCGAACGGGTGTGACGAGCGAGATGCCGTTCTCGCCAGGTGCCAGCGTCGCCCGCATGTAGTGCTGGCGCGGCCCGTTGGCATCGATGTCGACGGTGGCGCGCGCGGTGCGCGTCGCCTCGGACGCCTTCCGCGCACCGGCCAGATACTCGATCAAGGGCACGACGAACACGCGCGCGCAGACGAGCGACGACACCGGATTGCCGGGCAGCCCGACGACGCGCAGGGGACCGAGGCGCCCGCTCATCAGCGGCTTGCCCGGCCGCATTGCGATCTTCCAGAACGCCAGCTCCATGCCCTGCTGCGACAGCACCGGCGCAACGAGATCGTGATCGCCGACCGAGGCGCCCCCGATCGTCACCAGTACGTCGGCGGCTCGCGCCCGGGCGACGTGCTCCATCAGGCTCTCGGGTGTGTCGCGCGCGATCCCGAGCTGGATGACCTCGGCGCCGGCATTGCGCGCCAGCGCGCCGACACCGAGATGGTTCGAGGCGACAATCTGGCCGATGCCGGGCGTTTCGCCGGGTGAAACGAGTTCGTCACCGGTCGACAGCACGGCAACCGTCGGCCGGCGCCAGACGGCGACCTCGCCATGCCCCATGGAGGCTGCAAGCGACAGCTCGCGCGGGCCTAGTCTACGGCCCGCATCGAGGAGCTGCATGCCCTCGCTGAAGTCGCCGCCGCGCCGACGGATGTGGCCGAACTCGACATTGTAGCCCTGGACGACGACGTGATCGCCGTCACGCGCCGTATCCTCCTGGATCACGACGCCGTCACTGCCCTGGGGGACCGGCGCGCCGGTAAAGATTCGCACCGCTTCGCCGGCGCCGACGCGGCCATCGAACGGGTGGCCGGCAGCGGACTCGCCGATCAGCTTCAGGCGGGCGGGGATTGTCGCGACATCGGCCGCGCGCACCGCGTAGCCGTCCATGGCGGACGCATCGAACGGCGGCTGGGTCAGGCGCGCGGCAAGCGGCTCGGCCAGCACGCGGCCGTGCGCCGCGGTGATCGGCACGCGTTCGGTGCCGAGCGGATTCGCGTCCGCGAGGAGCAGCGCCAGCGCCTCCTCGACCGATAGAGTGCGCGCGGCCATCGCGTCAGCCCCTCTCGCCAGCGGGCTCATTGGCGCGCCAGACCCCGGAGCGGCCGCCGGTCTTTTCGATGAGCTGCAGAGGGCCGATCACCATGCCGCGATCCGCCGCCTTGAGCATGTCGTAGATGGTGAGGCAGGCGACGGAGACCGCGGTCAGCGCCTCCATCTCGACGCCAGTCTGGCCGGTCACTTTCACTTCCGCCGTCACGGCGATGCCGCACGGTGCGTCGCGCATCTCGAAATCGACGGTCGCCTTGGTTATGGCGAGCGGATGGCAGAGCGGGATCAGCTCGTGGGTGCGCTTCGCGGCCATGATGCCGGCGAGGCGCGCCGCAGCGAGCACGTCCCCCTTTTTTGCTTCGCCCGTCGTCACCAGCGCCAGAGTGTCCGGAGCCATCGCGACGAATCCTTCCGCCCGCGCGGTGCGATGGGTGACGGCCTTGTCCGTCACGTCTACCATCACGGCGTCGCCGGCCGCGTTGATGTGCGATAGGCGGCTCATGCCGCATTCCCGGTCAGCAGCGCGCGCGTCGCCGCGGTGACGTCGTCCTTGCGCATCAGACTCTCGCCGACGAGGAACGCGCGAACGCCGCTCCTTGCCAGGCGCTCGAGATCGGCGTGGGTCGAGATCCCGCTCTCGCCGATCACGATGCGGTCCGCCGGCACGCGTGGCGCCAGCCGCTCCGTCGTCGCGAGCGTCGTCTCGAACGTCTTGAGGTTGCGGTTGTTGATGCCGATCAGACGGCACGGCAGAGCGAGCGCGCGGTCGAGCTCGGCGTCGTCGTGAACCTCGACGATCGCATCCATGCCCCACGCCTGCGCCGCTGCTGCGAGGTCACGCGCGGTCGCGTCGTCGACCTGCGCCATGATGATGAGGATGCAGTCGGCGCCCCAGGCGCGCGCCTCGGCTACCTGGTAGGTATCGAGCATGAAGTCCTTGCGCAGGGCCGGCAGCCGCGTCGCCTTGCGCGCGGCGGTGAGGTACTCGGGCGCGCCCTGGAACGACGGCGTATCGGTGAGGACGGAGAGGCACGCGGCGCCACCCGCCTCGTAGGCCTTGGCCAGCACCGGTGGATCGAAGTCCGGGCGGATCAGGCCCTTCGACGGCGACGCCTTCTTGATCTCGGCGATCAGCGCGAACTGCTGCTCACGCGTGCGACGTTCGAGCGCGCCTGCGAACGAGCGCACCGGGGTCGATCGCCGCGCCGCCTCCTCGATCGCGGCTTGTGGCCGCGCCCGCTTCGCCTCGGCGATCTCGGCGAGCTTGTACTTCGTGATCTTGCTCAGAATATCGCTCATGGCTGCTGATATACTCCCGGTACACTGGCCATGCCAGCGGGAACGGGCCAAAGCGCGAACACAACAGTGAGATTGCTTAAAAGTTGCGGTCTTTTCGGCACCGGGAATGTGACTTATAAACCGCTCGAAACACGGCCCCTTGGGGGACCAACGCGGGCTGCGACCGACGCGATGGGAATACGGCAGGCTGAAGTGCGATGATGGATGCGAACCCGAGCTGGGAGGGATTCACCCTCGCGCATCTGTCGGACGTGCATCTCGGGCCCTTGCCCGCGGTCGGCCGCCATTGGAATCTGAAGAGGCTGCTCGGCTGGGTCAACTGGCATCGCAAGCGCCGCCACGTCTACAGCCGCGATGTGCTGAAGCGGCTGACCGACGATCTCCTCGCGCAGTCGCCGGACCACATCGCGGTCACTGGCGACCTCGCCAACCTGGGGCTCCCTGCCGAGCACGAAGCGGCACTCGCCTGGCTCGCCACGCTTGGCGACAGCGAGGGCGTGACGGTGATCCCCGGCAACCACGACATCTATTCGAGCATCGGCAGCGATGCCGGCACCGCGCGCTGGCGGCCGCACATGAGCGCCAACACGTCTGCTACTGATTACGCGATCGCGGAAGCGCTTGCCGACGACGCAGCCTTCCCGTTCGTCCGCCGCTTCGGCCCCCTGGCGATCATCGCGGTCAACTCCGCCGTGCCGACGCTGCCGCTCTATGCCAATGGGCGTGTTGGACAGGACCAGCTTCGCCGTCTCGCCGCGCTCCTCGATCGTCTCGGCGGCGAGGGCGTCATGCGCGTCGTCCTCATCCATCACCCGCCAGTGCCGGGGCTATCGAAGAAGCGCCACGATCTCGATGATGCCGATGCGCTGGCCGAGGTGCTCGCGCGTCACGGCGCCGAGCTGGTGCTGCATGGGCACGAGCATGTGTCGAGCACGCACTGGCATCCAGCTCCAGGCGGTGCGATCCCGGTCATCGGCGTGCCGTCGGGGTCGCTGGCGGTGCCCTACAAGCGTGAGCCGCTGGCGCGATATCATCTCTACCGGCTGGAGCCCGGCGCGAACCGCCCGCGCATGGAGCTCATCGCGCGTGGACTGACCGAGCCCGATGGCCCGATCGTCGAGATCGAACGGCGTTGGATTGAGCCTGCCGGTAAGTAGCGGCCGAAGGCCGTGCCCTTGGAACGCCAACCGGCGGGGCGGCAGCCGCCGCGCGTGTAGGCGTCGCACCGAAGGTGCGCCTGTGGCGCTGGCCGTACGCGTCGGCGGTCTAAGAAAGAGCCTGCTCAAAATCCGCGATCAGATCCGCCGGATCCTCGAGTCCCACAGACATCCGAAGCAGGTCCGGCGGGCATGGTGTGCCGGGGCCTTCGACGCTGGCGCGATGCTCGATCAGGCTCTCGACGCCGCCGAGCGAGGTGGCGCGCTTCCACAGTTCGACGCGGGCCGCCGCCCCAATCGCCGCCGCCTCGCCGCCGGCGACACGGATCGACAGCATCCCGCCGAAGCCGCCCTGCATTTGCTTCGCCGCGATGTTGTGGCCCGGTCCCCGCAATCCGGGATAAAGGACCTCCGCAACTCGCTTGTGGCCGCTGAAATGGCGCGCGACCGTCAGCGCCGACGCACACTGGTGCGCGACGCGCAAATGTAGCGTTCGCATCCCGCGCACGAGCAATGACGCTTCGAACGGCGACAGCACCGCGCCGAGACTCGAGCGCAGCCCCTTCGCTCGTTCCAACAGTGCGTCCGACCGCGCAAACGACAGCGACCCGGCGATGATGTCGGAGTGACCGTTGAGGTACTTGGTTGCCGAGTGCATGACGATGTCGGCGCCAAGCTCGATCGGTCGCGTCAGCACCGGTGTGGCGATGGTCGAATCGACGCCGAGCAGCGCACCGGCCTTGTGCGCGATATCGGCCGTGGCGGCGATGTCGGAGATCGCCCAGGTCGGATTGGCCGGCGTTTCGAGCCAGACCATGCGTGTCGCGCCGGGCCGGATCGCGGCGGCGATCGCGTCGCTATTTGTGGCATCGACGAACGTCGCCTCGATGCCGAGGGTGCGGGCAGGGCCGGCGAGCCAGTTCTTGAGCGCCCAGTACATGATGTTCGGCGCGACGACATGCGCGGGCTTGTCCGGCGTGCGGTCCAGCGCCAGGAACGCCGTCGTCGCCGCCGCCATGCCGGAGCCCATCACCAGCGAAGTCGCTGCACCTTCGAGCGTCGTCAGCACTTCCTCGGCAACGCGCACGTTGGGATTGTCGGGGCGCGCATAAATGTAGCCGCGGCGGTAGCCGTTGTCGGGATCGCGCTCGAACGTCGAGGCGAGCTGGATCGGCGGCACGATGGCGCCGGTTACGGGGTCGACGTGGCCTGCGGCTTGCGCGGCAACCGTGCGCGGCTGCCAGGTGGTCTTCTTCAACGGTCGAGTTCCTTAGTGTTTATCGCCGCTTCGCCAGGATTCTCAGTGTTTTGTAGCTGCCCGCCTCGGTGAAACCGCGCTCGGCCTTCAGTCCCTCGATGACGGCGATCGTGTTCTTGTAGCCGTCGGAGCCGGTATAGAAG
>VFQN01001764.1_pt1 | contig 35176 bp, 34 predicted proteins | sample 3512371 | NCBI WGS metagenome assembly VFQN01 (sample SAMN10412370, study PRJNA504923) | tailings metagenome | isolation source: Replicate 2 from Balatoc abandoned mine | place: Philippines: Itogon, Benguet | collected 2017-08-28 | reverse complement strand
CTACGAGTCATAGGTTGATCTTCATTAACGCGAGGGCGAATGCCCAGAGTGTTTCGATTGACGAATTTTTCCTATTATAGAGATCTATTATAAGACGATGAAGTTATTATTGCTGTGCATGCTGTTGATTTGCACTCTCATTCAGGTGGGGGGCTTTTTACCACAAAGATCATGTATATTGGTATCAAAAGAACTGCTCACTTTTCACTCTTCTCGTCAAAATGTTCCTGCTGTCTCAAGCGAAAAACCTCTCATCCCCAATAGCTCGGAGTTGAACGATGACGGCCGAGAAGCAACAATGCGATTTTATTCCTCGATATTTGAAATGGAGGATGTTGATTTGGTTGAAGCGTCGCTAGATGTTCTTCTTAACTCTGTGAAATATCGTCGCCACGTTACTGGAAAGATGTATGTGGACTTATTAAAGCTCTCAATAGTGATAAGAAACGTCGACTATTCGATGAAAATCTTTTCTAAGTTAATATCATCGACTATAACTTTGGATGCTGGAGTTTATTACAAGTTATTCTCTTTAATTAACGAAAAGTCTACTTCCTCTAGTCACATGAAAGCACTGATTAAAGGATACATGAAACAGGGTACCCCCATCGACGCGAAAATGATTCATGAATTAATCTCCCATGCTAGTTTATTTGAAAATATCCAGTATCTTTTGAGCCTATTGCCGAGATTAGGACACGAGCTGTCAGTATTCCACTTCAACGTCGCTCTTGCGACTTGCAATTCTCGTATCCGTCATCTTCCCCATGTCTTAACTCTCTACGAGACAATGCAACTATTTGATATTAAACCAAATGTTGTGACATACATTCAACTATTGCTCGCTGCTTCGCATGCTGAGGCTGGTGACGTGTTATTTAATGTTTTCCGAGAATTTCAAAGAAATTATCCTGAAGAAATCAACTCGAACATCTATGGAATCATCTTAGTTGGATGTGTCAAATGTGAATTATGGGTTGAATTTGATCGCTTAATTAGTGGAATGATTGAGAAGAAAATTCCTTTCCACCAAGAAACTGTCATTCTTTGCTTGAAAAATTTAAAGTCTGTTCCCAACTCACTTGCGACCAGTACAGACCAAATGATATCTACTTCCAATCAGAAAACCTTTCGACTTAAACAGTTCCTCTTGCGATTTCTTCCTCTACTGCATGAGATCAATGCGACAGTCTTCCAAGCAGCGATGGATGAAGTGAGATTTTCCGATCCTCAAATTGTCTTGGATATCTATGAGATTATTAAACAGCAAAATTATGTACCACGATCTGCAGTTTTAAATAGGCAGATTTTTTCTTATGCTTTGCGCGCTGCTCTTCGTATTCAGAATTTTTCTCTCTCTTTTCAAATACTTGATGATGCTTTCACGGAGAAAGCTGACACGATGTATTACTATAATATTACTATCTCTAGTTTAAAACGAGCAAAGAAATATGATATAGGTTGCAAAGTCTTGGTTCAATATTTAAAACGTCGTCTCGAGTGTTGGAATGAGACTGTAAACTTCCCTCCCTCTCATTTGGTGCAAGAGGTGACAAGGCAGAATCAAGTGATTAGCTCTTCCTTTATGAAACAAGAATTGCTATCTTGCCATCATGAGTTATCCTCGATGATTTCACTAGCAATCTTAGAAATCACGAAGAATTATGCGCTGCTCTTTGATCGCACATTCAACTCGTCCACGCCTTCAACTTCATTTTCACCAAGGAATCGGCCTGATTCGCATTATGTAAACAACCTACTAATAATTCTTCAAAAATTGGTGATACCTTATCAAGTTCCTTTGGATCCGATTGGTTACCCTTTAGCTTGTAAATTATTGTTGGATGGGAGAGACTATGCTTCTATCCCACCACTCCTTCGCCAAGCATACATATCAGTATCTTCCTCTAAAGACGTAATTCTTTCAAGGAAGGTGAATATGACACGATTATTTGATACCTCTTATCATGGATTGTTGAATCAAATTGATGGAATTGAGCAATATCGTCGACTTCGATCTCCGTTAATTCAGATTCTTCAAGACATTCATCAAAGCAAAGATACTTCCCTCGCATCTTATCTGTTAATTAAAACATTTTACAGGTTGTTTTCACTGTTACCTTCTCATCATAGAAATAACAGTACTTCATTAACAGTCACTGATGTGGCAAAGAGCGAGGTCTATACTGCAATTTTTGACCTTTACCTGCAATCTTATCAACAAATCTATGCTTTTCATAAACAATCTTATCCTTCAAAAGTTTATTCACTATTTTCCTCGATGTCCATTCATTTCCTCCACCCTGACGAGTTTTATTATGAATTTGCAAACTTTCTCCTTCGTCTCCCCTCAACAGCAGCACTGCCTTCTTCAGTACGTCCTTTTCCAGATAAAACACTTCTTATTTTGCTACTTCAACGATTAGCTGCCCATCCAACTTATTTCCCAACCACACTCTATCTCATCCAGCACTTCCCTCAACAACTAGACTTGCAGAAAGACGTCACTGTTATGACACAGCTGATGATTGCATCAGCTCATAGTAATAATTATGCTCAATTAGTTAAATTGCTGTCTTATTATCACTCTTCTCTTTCAAGGCAGAAGATGACTTATCAGATGCTGTCAGTTGTGATCGAAGTTTGCTTGAAGAATAATCGAATTTACGAAGCACAGCTCCTCTTAATCTTCATGAGACAGCAGAAAATACCACGCACTATCGCATTGTATTATCAAATCTTTAGTTTATGTTGTAAATTAGGGCATTGGAATGATGCAGTAGATGTCTACCTGATGATGGTTTGTGATAGGGAGATGAATTCCACATCACTCAAATCGCAAGTGACCGGCGAGCAGGGAGAATTTTTCATAGAGCATGAAACTGAGCTTGCTGATAAAGGTTCTGAGATTTATTTCAACGAAGAAGAACTTGTTTCGATCTCTGACTTGGGGATTGGCGGTGCCTCATCAAGTAAAACCAGGATTCTTGCTTCCTTAAAAGAGATCTCAAAGTTAATTTCTTCAAACAGATTATTTAAGACCGTAACGCCTGCGCAGATTCAATTAGGAATGGAGTATAATCTTGAGAAAGATTCAAGTACATCATTTTTAAGCAAATACTTCCAAGAATCTTCAGTAAATTATGAAAGATTAAAGATCGAGTTAGGATTACTTTCCTCGTCTTCAGCGCCGAGCTCTAAATATCGACTTGCCAGGCAATTATTGTACTTGTTTGCATTAAAGCCTGAAAAATATAATCTCTTCATAAGAAAAACTTTCCGTGAAAGTTTGAAGCAGGATCTTATATTTCCTTTTTCTTACCTCTCGAGAGTCGGGATTCCCTACTATACATATAATCTCCCTCCCAACGCACCACCGTCTGCGGCCGCTGGAGGAATTGTTACTATCTTGATATTGCAGGTTTTGAAGCACTTCTTAAATACATCTTATACTTCTCCATCGGCAATGAAGGAGGATTTGTTGAAGTTCTATCTCGAGACTATGGATCACGTCGAAGATCATGAATTTATTGAGCAATGGGGATCAGAGAATGCTCCACCGCCACGTCAGGCGAACTTTATTAACTCCCTCGTTTCAAAGCCAGATACTGCCTTCAACTATTTCCTGCAAGAATATCGTTATCTCAATTTCAACATGAAAGTCTCCATAAATGATACTGAACGAATGATCTATGCAATGCGAGATCAAATCCTTCAAGAGTCGCAGGGAGGTGAAGGCGATGCAAAGAAAGATGGTAGAATGTTTCGTATAGATATTTATCCAGAAACCAAGGATAAAGTCTTAAATTATTTGAAAGAGGATTGGCTGTTAGCAGAGGAGGGAGATGTCACTATAGAGGAAAAGATCTTGGCCGCAACTAAAATATGTATGCTTATGATTCCTTTTTCCTCTGTGAAGAGAGTTTTAACGAACGATTGGTCGAATAAAGGAAGACCTACTTTAGAATTCTAGCAAAAGATTAAGAACTATCTTCGCCAAATCAAATCAATTGAGAGTTCATCTTGCAATAATTTTTAAAATTCCGCAGATACAGGCGGGGCAATAAAGAGTACTTTGAATAGACAACTTCGCACTAACAGTGAGTAATATTAAAGCTTTTACTTCAGAATGGTCATTGCAAACTACCTACTATCCATCTAGGCAGTTAGCAAGGAATGATTTTCATATTTAGAAGCTATTTTATAACTCATCTTCGTCAAAGTCTTCGTTGGAATTATTGGTGTTCGCATTTTTCTTACACTTGTAAAATTCTTTGCACATCATATAATCCGTACTCTCTGAGGGGGAGAAGCCAGTCTTCTTAATCCCATTCTGTAAATTCAGAATATCTAAAATATCCTCTATCCGGATACAATCAGTCAAAGGGTGAGAGGCAGAGAAAATTACTCACTCAGGTGATCATCAACCATTTCCTCACATATTTCCTCCATCCATAGATAAGGATGAAAACTATACCCAATCTGCTTACAATATTCTTCTGAGAGATAATTCTTAAAAGTTGCTGCTTTCTTAAATTGTCTTTGCAGATCCTCCACATCTTTAGCAATCAGACGACAGGCAGTGCACTTAGTTCTATCACATCGCGTTAAACGAGATTAAGAGAATGACTAATTCAATTACCTCTCTGATTTGGTAATATTAGATTTCTTAAATTCAGAAGGATGACAAGCTTTAGCGTATTTGCCGCAGATCTGAGGGAAGGAGTTAAGGGAGGATGCAGGAAGCGTAAAGATGACTCACTCGTCGCTTCCTCCCATAATTCTCAGCTTTGTTAATGATATCATTAATTGTGACATGCCCCGCGAACTGTTGCAAGAAATCAATCGAATGGTCTTCCATGAGCTTCATACAACCGAATTTCATCCATGGCTGGAAATGGTTGAAGGAGGAATGATCGCAGATAAAGTGAGCAAGTTGATTCGCTTCAAGGGAAGACAGAGCTGGCTTGCCACTTTTTTGCATGCTTTGTATTTCATCTGAAGCAAGCTTCACATACAAATTAACGGTCTCTTTGCAGCTGAGACAGTATTGCCATTTAGTTATAGAGACAGTCTCTTTAGAACTATCATCTTCAGGGTTCTTTTTTGCAATTTCTGCTGTTATCTTCAAGAATAGACCTAGTAAGAGGCATCCCAACAAGAGGTCTTTCAATCTCATGTTGATTATTGAGTTACAGTATCGTTAATACTCGTAAATTTACGCACCGAAAACCACCGACTATCACCGACTATCACCGACTATCACCGACTATCACCGACTATCACCGACTATCAACTATCATCCATCCTCGAACAATGACTACTGTCGAATATACTCAAGATGGCCCTGAGGCGCAAAGAATTGCTTCCGTCATTCCATACTATCCTTTTCATGGTAATTCATTTCTACTCTTTCACTGTCCACTGAACAATCTTGCATAGGGATTGATCGATTTTATGATATCTCTGGCATGACACATGATCCTGAAGCATTGCGTCTTTGTATTAAAGTCTTTGTTGACAGATACTCTAGTTTGAATTTGGACTTCATCGCTGGAGTAGATGCGAGGGGTTTCATCCTTGGCCCTCCTATCGCACTTGCTCTCAACAAACCATTCGTTATGATTAGAAAGAGTGGTAAGCTGCCTAATGCTGTGACAGGACAGGAGTATTTCAAGGAATACAAGGAGAGTGCCACTGCAGTGAAGGGTGACGAGCTCTGTGTTTCGAAGACTGTAACGAGTCTTGGAAAGAGAGCACTCGTGATCGATGATTTGATCGCCACAGGAGTAAGACTAGCTGACTCTTTCGTTTTAAAAGCAAGGCCTGATTCTAGCTTGTATAGGGCTCCCTTATTGCATCTTGTGATCTGCTGACAAGTCTCGGAGTTGAGGTAAGGGAACTCCCTCTCTCTCTTCTCTCCGTCCTTATTAACCACTTCTCTCGATTTAGGTGGTGGAATGTGCTTGTATTGTCGAACTCAAAGCCTTAGAAGGCGCTAATAGATTGAGAGCAAAATATCCGTCGACCAATGTAAGTGCTCTGTCTTCTTCTCGCTGTTCGCTTCTAACAGGTTTGTGGCTGTGACTTTTCTTAGGTTTGGAGTTTGATCAGTGAGAGTATTTTGACCCTTAAAGGAGAGTTAAATTAAATTACTACTACCATCTTCCCTCTTCACTGTTACTGTGCTGTGAGAGGGCAGAGCAGAGATAGACTGCTTAAAAGCTATATACAGCTGGCACATTTTTGTCATTTTGTTAGACAGGGTTCGCATAATCAATGCAGTACATTCTCGACATCGAACGATACGCCGCAACATCATTCTCTCGTAGCATGTTCCCTGCATCGACGTTCAAGGGACTAAGAAGCACATGAGAGCAGTAACTGAGACATCGCCGGACATTACCTGTCTGGAGCTGGATCAGCTAGTAAAGCAATGATCGCTCGACAGGCCGACTGCAGCGACCATGCAGGAGACCATTCCTTCTTTAAGATATCTAAACAGATCTCACCACTCTACGCCAAATGAGACAGAGAGAGGGCCGGCGAAGAAAACCTTACATCAAATAGCACATTAGGATGAAAAATTTTTGTCTTGAACTTGATAACCGGTGGAACTAAAGGGTAATTGCTCGGAACATCTATCAATAAGTCGAAGCTAAAGCCTTCATAGTATGAATCTTTTGGGGCTTGAATAGTTGCGTTCCAACGCATTATATTATCAGAATTAGGTTCAAGTTTTAGAATCTCATCCTTACTGCCTGTACTCTTCTTGATTTGAGAGTGTTCCTTCTGTAATCTCTTCGACGCTGTGATCATCCTCTGAGGTTTGTGCACTTGTGCTCCAAGAGATTCACAGCGCATAAATTGCACAAAATTCAAATCTCTTTGAAGATGGACAAGTTCATCGTATCTCTTCCAAAGCTTTCTCTTTCGTCGCCTTTCACCACCGTAAATTCATCTGCTCTCTCATCAAAGAAAAGAAAGGCGCCTGGGAGTACATCGGTATCAAGCCAAAATAGTAAGAGAAGAGCGATAATTGATTCCTGCGAGAAAGAAAATGTTGTCGTCAATAGCGAGGACCAAGCTTCAGGACCATCAAGTCTGAAGAAAGTGCAAATGTACCTAGACTTCGGTCAAAAGAGTCTCTTGGAAACTGTTCAATGTCCGCATTGTGATCTGTTGTTTCGCAGTCATGATTTGGATGACCTGAAGCAACATCAACAGTACTGCAAAGAGCGACTCTTACCGCCTCAGTTTTCATCCAATTTTCTCCTGAAAGGTCAAATTTTGAATGAATTTCCACATGAAAAGGAGAAGATCTTCTTCTTGTCTGGGAGGGGGAAGAAGCTCTCCCCTCACAGAACTCTGACATACGTCACACCTCCGTCCAGTGAAGGCAAGCCAGTCAAGACCTTTTCAAGGAAGGATTCAAGCTTCAAACCATGGGTAAAAGAAGAATCACAGGCTGCTATTCCGATGACTCCAGGCCTAGTTGCGAGTGAAGTCACCTCACCATGCTTGATCAAACTAGAGGAGATGATGACAGCAGAGTTTGGCTTATCGATTGTAAGATTCCTTAATTCTTATCTTCTAATCCTCGTCTCATGTCTCTCTGACATCATTAGACCTTAACTGACACTGACCTGTATCTCTTTCTGAAAGACAGAAGTATCGTCGGAGCTCTTATTATTGACTCAGTAAGACTTCACCTCCCATGAACTTTTATCAATGACTCATCTTTCTTCCTTTTCTTAAGATTCTGCCTTCGACAAAGATTCAACGTATTCGCGGTTTAGACGATCTCTGTTCTCCTGCCCTCGCCCGCCACAACACCTCCGATGAAGAAGACAGGCAATATTTCATCGGAGTAAGATATCTGTGGGTTCACCAAGACTTCCGTCGCAAACAAATAGCGAAAAGACTATTAGATGAAGTGCGTCGATCACATTTGTTTGGTACAATCGCTGAAGTGTCGCAGCTGGCTTTCACTCAATTAACAGAAGAAGGGCTCAAATTCGCTCAAAGTTACTGTCAATCAACCGAGATTCCATGTTACGATCTCTTGAATCATTGATTTCATTTCATCGTCAAAACAATCGCCTCTACGAAAGATTGGCATCATCGTGATGTATTCGATATTTTTGGAGGGTTTCACGTATTCCCTGTATTTTAAACTATTTGTTTTTTCTTTTTCGTATCTATGTAAATATATCATATTAGTTATCATTGTCATTCTACATTTATATTATTCAAAGGAAATACAATAAATACAACTGCCACACCTACAATGAAGGAAACTATCCGCAAAGCATAACATAGCATCGAAGAAAAACAAACAAAGAAGAACGATCTCAAGTAACTCCAGGAAAGCATAATTCTCTACAATAGAAACTATCAGAGGGACATGGCTTGTGATCGCACCCAGACGTTCTGCTTCTAATCAATTTTCCTCTAATTCATATTCTTCTTATAATCCTCAGTTCTCACATCCTCTCTATTTTATTGATGTGAAGGAGGTGTGAAATGTTACTAATACAATCGTGATGTTATCCACTGAATGATTCGATAAAGCTTCCTGTGTCAATTCTTTGACAGCTCTTTGAAGATCTTTATGCTCCATTAATCGATCTCGAACAAATCGAACAGCAACTTGAGGAGCAATCACATCCCAGACGCCGTCAGTTGCTATGATGGCAAACTCTGTCTTAGGAGTGATAATCTCAGATCTAATATGTGGCTCGGCTGTTATCAGGCTCTCTTGTTCTAATTGTTCTGCTTTTTGAATCTTCTCTATCCTGGATAGTGACTGTTGTGGTGAAGATGGTGCCTTCTTCGAGTTCGGGGAACCGTCATAAAGGTTGTTGCCAATAGATTTGAACTGAATGTCACCAAAAGCTCTTGATACAGCGAGAACACCATTGACACTATTTCAAGACGAATGCATAAGAGCGTGACAATCATTGAGTGATTGCGTTTTCTTACCGATTATTGATTACTGTTCCTCCATTGTTGCGAACTCTTTCTTTCTCTGTCGCGATATCTAATCTGTGCATCTTATTCATAACGATCGCTCTTCCATTTCTAGATAGCACACAAAGAGAGTCACCAACACCCGCCACTGTTAACATATTCTTTCTTCCGTCAAACCATACAACTACCCCCGTCGACCCAGAAGGGTCTTCATCCGCTTTAAGTAGCTGTATAATCTAAAAGAATAACAAAAATTATCTTTGACTAAGGGAAAACTATGTAACTGACCTCATAATCAAGCAAGTAGAAAGTCTCTTTCATCACCGCTTCGATATGCTTGGACTCCAAGCATTTCTCATTCTCTAATAGCCGCTTTAAGAACTGATGCGAAAGAAATTGTGAAGTTTTATCGCCGTTGTGTCCATCAAAGACAGCTACCATCGAGATTTGTGTCAATTGATCCCGGATGTTAGAAATATTCTCATACACGGGATGAGTGACGAAAAGATTATGTTGCGTGAAGTATTGCAGCAAATTTACTTGAGTAATTAAACGATCCTCTTGGCTTGGACGTAGTCCTCTCTCAGAATAATAGGCGCATCCAACTTCGTTCTTATGATTCGCATGAGGAGCATTTAAGAATTCAAGAGAATGACGTTTCCTCTGATTTGTTTTATCTGATTCTTCGTACAGGACCTCAGCATCGTCTTCATCTTCGTCTTTAAAATCATCAAGATCATAAGATTTATGGAGGTTTGAGGCTTTAGACGGCTGCTGCGAAAGCGTGTCCATTAGCTTTTGAAATTCTTCGTTGGATAATTGCTCGGGCTCTTCATCCAGATCGTTATTAGAAAGCATGCGACTGTGATTAAATAAATCCCGAGAGGAGAACTTTCCTGAGCTTTCTTTCGGGGGAGGGAAGAAGCGCTTCTGAACCGCATGATTAGGGGTGGTAGCAGTAGACGAACAAACGACCGGACTTCCGAGTTCCTTTTCTAATTTGAGATTATTGTTGCTAACTGGCGAAGCAAGCTGAGAAAGCGGTTGAGACGATGCGTTAGAACTTCTTGAAGATGAATTAGCTGTAGCTTTGACGTCGTGTTGAGATTTTTTATTAGCATTCTTCTTCAAAAACTGCCTCGATCGCCTAGTTTCTTCCTCTGCGGTCATTTCGTTATGCTTCGCAAGCTTTGGGCTGATTGAACCAGAATCTTCAGAATTCTTTGGCAAATGAACTTTGTCTTTCTTTTCCGACCCGTCATCATCATCATCGTCGTCATCATCATCAATATCTTCGTCTTCATCATTAAGATCTTCAACAATTTGAAAAACATCGTTTCCCCAATTAGTTTGGAGCAAATTTTCTTGTATATCGATCTTTTCTTCATTAGATTCTGTCTGTATTTTTGTAGGAGGCTCTTTCGTCTGCTCAGATTCATTCTTACTCTTCTCATCTTTCATTATCTCCTCTTTGTTTCTCCTCAAATCATACTTCAGCTTCTTGGGCTTTGGGTTTGCTGGTTTATCATCATCACTATCAACATCTGCGTCCTCAACCCCTTCTTTCCCCTCTTCGTCGTCGTCATCTTCATCTTCGAAATCTTCATCAATATCTTGTATAGCGTTCTCTATATTAAGAGTTGAAACATTAAGATTGGGATCGGAGATTTGTCTGATCCCTCCTATTGACATGTATACGTCATTTATCGACGCTGTTTGAATGGGCTCATTGAACGCTGCCTCTTCTTCAGCATCATACGTTGGAGGAGGTTGAAAAGATAACCCCACAGTTGGTTTGGGCTCATCGCTTCTGGAAGCTAGTCCTCTGGGAGTTTGTTTATCTTCTACCTTATTTGCTGGTTGAGGTGTGTTGTTACTCGTCTTTGGAACTGGTGGAGGAACTTTCGGCACTGCGGAGGGAGGGAACCTGAACCAAGGATGAGCTCCGATCTGTACCATGCTCATTCGCTTCTCAGGATCTTTTTCTAGTAAACCTTCCAGGAGATTTTTCAGACCGGGATCTATGGCAAAAGGAAATACTAAAGGATCATTGCAGATCTTGTAATACAAATTCACAATGTTTTTGGCAATAAAAGGTGGATGACCGAATTTCAGCATATAGATAGTTGCACCGATTGCCCAAACATCAGCTAACTGTCCAGAGAATGATTTATTTTCACATAATTCAGGTGCCATAAATGCCGGTGTTCCACCTGCATCTGCTAATTTCTCACCACTTCCTGATAACATTTGAGAAATACCGAAATCCGCTACTTTAACAATTCCATCCTCTCCGAGCAAAAGATTCTAGATCAAAAAAGAATTAAAACAAAGTTTATAGTCTCAAAGCCGATGATATTTACCTGAGGTTTGATATCTCCGTGCACGATATTTTGAAAGTGTAAATATCGTACGCCAGAAACAATCTGTCTGAAAATATGCCATAAATCAAAATCTGGGAGAGGAGAAAATTGCGTCGTTATATCATCACTGCCTGTTACGTTTAATGAAGCTCCTTGCAGTTTTCTTTCTTCCTCAGTCCTTTTCTTTAGAACATTAACCAAATCACCTCGCTTCATATATTCCAAAACTAAATACATCTTGTTCACCTATCAGAACAGAAAGATGATGAAGCTTCTTGTGAATCAAGAAATGAGAAGATAAAACCAACCTTCGGATCATCTAAGACTTCATAAAGCCTTAAAATATTTGGATGAAGAAGTTTTTTCATGATCGCAATTTCTCGCTTAATATCTTCGAAATAGGTTTCACTAGTTTTGCCGTTTTTCTTTTTCTTCAAAAATTCTTTTGAGATAATTTTAATCGCATATAATTTATCCGTCACTCTCTCTTTGCATAATCGCACTTCACCATAACTTCCTGATCCTAGAGTATCTAACAGAATGTAGTTATTCACTATATAGCGTTTGTTTAACCAGTCTCCTGTTGTGGGCTTATCGTGAGAGTAAGAAGTAGGCAATTGAATTTTATTTCTTTTCACATTTTTTGTTTCTTTCACAACTGGGACTGGAGCGGTTGATGGTGGCGGTCTTGCAATCGCAGTTGATGGAGGGAGGGCAACAGGTTGTCCCATTGGCGCCATCATCACGATGCGAGGAGGAGGCTGACCATTCATCGGAATTATTATAGCCCCAGGACCAGGCATTGGGCCAGCAACAAAAACATTTTTATTGGAGTTCGTATTTGAAGAAGTCGTATTAAGTCCATTCGCCATACCTGGTGGATGAGGGCCAGACAAAGCAGGCGCCATAAGCGGAGGGCCCAGCATGAAATGTGGCGACTGAGGGTTAGGCTGATGGTAACCAATCTGCTGTGGATGAGAGTAAGGTGCCATTTGGATTGCGTGCATATGACCGTTATCTTCAAAGTTACCATTCTGTCCGACTTTCGGGAAAGGTCGAACAGGAATACCAGCAGGAGGGAGATTGTGATATGAGGAACTGTTCCCTCGAGGTCCATTATAAAAACTCGAATTAGCACTGAGAACCTCAGGTGAAGCAAGTTCTTTAAGTTTTCTCTTGTCTGCAGGGGATAGTACGATAGAGGAACTGTGGCTGGAATTGATCAGTTGAGGAGAAGAAAACTTAACTTCCAAAGGTTTCGCAGGAGTAAATGGGGGGTCAGGTTTAGGATCAGACCATTCAACTTGCAGGGTTTTATTCAGATCCAACGTTGAGAGGGTCGTATCATAATCACGTTGGACGTCTTTGTAACCCTGAATGCCCAATGCCATTTTCTTCAATTTATTACTTGAAACAACTTTATCAGTCGAAGTGGATGGAAGATCTAAAATAATAGGAGGAGCTTTGACTCTCTCATCTTTCAAATGGGTATCTTGTAAATGCTTCGCTGAAACTACTGATTTGGCGGATTTCACTATTTGAGCTGTGTCAATCGCATCTGTTGTCTTACTTGGAGCTTGGTTTTTATTACTCGACGATTGAGTAGAAGCTGCACCACCCATAATAGCCAGTGATGACTTCCATGAACACAGAAAACAAACCAATCACCACAGCGAGGTAGGTAGGTTTGAAGAGTTTTCTCTGTTATAATTTTTTTTGAAACGTCTTTTTCCAAAAGTTTTCCTTCGTTTTTCTGGAAAAATAAAGTTTTAGAAACTCGATTTTTCCAAATTTCGATTTTGATTAGATACATAGATGAACTTTGATTGCTAATAAAGGTTTGGACCAAAGAAAGAGAGAGCTTTATTTGGTATGGTTTAAGATCAACATCAGTGGGGGAATAGAAGTTTAATTTTATCACTCTTTTCTGGAAGAAGAAATTTCCTACATTTCATCTTGCTGATTCATACTTGAACTCTTAGTTTTTTCAGCTTTGCGCGAATGTCGCAATTACTCCAATTTTATAAGTAAGAATATTTTCACTCTTTCAAAGCAGTGATGACATAGACTTTCAGATCATTTCAACAAGCGCGCTTGCCAGTTGTGAAATCAGCACCTACTTTTGAAGATTTAACAATTGATGACAAACTAACCGAACATCAAAGAGTGGTGCGCTACTCCAAAAGCACAATCGGATTGCAGCGGTGAGTTCGTCTTTTCAAAAATTAAATTCCTTTTTATTTTTTGTTTTGTCTTATGTAGCCTCGTTCATGTAAAAATGATGGCGGATGTCTCTGAGAGTATTGGGTAAGATCCCACAGCACTAACTGTGTAGTCACTAAAATTTCTATTCAGGTTTGATTTGACTGTCGAGACAATTGTTCCCTTAATAGATGCTCTTTCAAAAGATGTTGAGCCTGTTGTTAAGCAACATTTGGTTGAACAAATCAAGCTATTAGCAAAAGTGAGTCTCTTTCTCGTACGCAATACCTCCTAGCTGACTTTGCTTCATGTCAGTTTTGCTGTAGTGCTGGCGGGGAGACTGGTTACAAAGTTATGTTAGAGAAACTGCTCCCTGCAACTGCCAGATTGCTCGAAGATGATAAACAAGAAGTTCGCCAGTCTGCCAGTATGACCTTGGTGGATATTGCGCAATTGGTAAAACCAGACGACCTTGGCCAATATATTTTAACTATGATACTGGTAATTGAATATCTTATTTAAAAAGATTTATTCTAATAAGTTCTATCTAGCGCCTTGCCCACGAAGATGATAAGGAAGAAATGAGAATGACCGCAGCGCAACTCCTTAATTTATTAGCTGAAACCCTTGGATATGATTTATGCCGTCAATTTGTTATTCCAGAAGTTGTCTCTCTAGCGGAAGATCCTGTTTTTCGTGTTCGCAAATCTACTGCATTGAATTTTCATTCGATTTGTAAAGTTGGGGGAGAGCACGAGCTTTTGGAAAGATTGATGCCCGCCTTCGTTCGATTGAGTAAAGATGATATGTACCGTGTTCGCCGAGCATGTGCTGAGAGTCTTTCAGAGATTTCAAAAAATGTGTCGGAAGATATTCGTTTGGGAGTGCTCGTCGAGATCTTTCTCCGTCTGACACATGATCCATCAAAATTAGTCAAGCAGAGCATTTTGCAGCAATCAGGAATGTTTATTTCCACTTTACCTTCTCGTGCAGTGAATGAAAATATATTAAGCCAATACTGTAGTATGATCTCGAGTCCAACAGGTGACGTAACTGTGGACACAGAGTTGAGGCAAATTTGCGCATTCACTTTCCCTGCTGTACTTCAAGTCATCGGGAAAAATCGTTGGAAGGAAGTTCGAGAGGTATGCATAGACCCGATGAGTGTATTAGACGATTAAATTCATGCTTTTTGATAGGTTTATCACAATTTAGCTCAAAGTAGAAACACCAGTATTAAGCAAACATTAGCTTACTCACTCCATGAAGTGGCTAATATTTTAGAGGATGAACATGTTGTGGAAGAAGAACTTATTTCGGTATTTGAGGAAATGATTCAGGTAACTCACATCTTTTGTTTTCTTCTCTTTCTGGACTAAAATATTTCTTTCTTTGTAGGATACCGAAACTGTACAAATGGGTATCATAAAACATTTAGCACTATTTTTGAAGAAACTTCCCGATCTTTGTAGAATATCTTATCTACCAATCCTTCATGAAATCTTACATTCAACTAATCGTTTCAATTGGAGATTAAGACAATATTTAGCTTTCCAATTACCAGATTTAGTTGCTCTCCCACCTAAAACAGATGTTTATCGAACTCTTTTCCCTACAATTATGACTTTATTGCAAGATCCTGTGGCTAGTGTCAGGAGAGAGTCTTTCAAAGGTGTTTCATCATTATTAAATGCAGTTTATGATGTAATTAGTAATGATGAGAATCTTTATCCTGTCGAAGCGGTAGAAATGAACCGACAGAATCTGGATGAAATCACAAGAGCGATTAACAGCTTTGTTACGTCAGATAAATGTCAACACAGACAGTTGTGGTTAGAATTAGCCAGACAATTATTGAAAGATCTACCACGCCATTTCTTTGAAAAAGAATTTTTACCTGGAATTCTGGAGTTGGTAACTGATAGAGTATTGAATGTTCGCTTGGCGCTGGCAATGTTACTCGCAGGTTGGGAACCAGATTATGCTGCCCCATGGGAGGTCGAAGATGAAGATCAGAGAAAGAATTCTCCTTGGTTGTGGTTCTTGGCACGTCGTGATATCAAAGTTGTAGTTTCTAGATTAAGCGAAGATGATCCTGATGTTTATAGCTATGTTTCACAACTGAAAGTGGTTTATCCTGATCTCAATTTTCGCTCTATTTCTTGCCGTGGACGAAAAATCCCTCCTGGAGGAGCTGAACCTGTTCCTATTGATCCTACTCCAGTTCAATTAGCGGTGGAGAAAACGTTACCGAATGAGCATCACTATCAAAAGTCCTTAGAGAAAGCAAAAAGCCGTTCAAATTCTCTAAGGGTGATGAATAATAATCCAGAATTCATTGATCAAACTGTAAGGCCAAAGTCGGGAAGCTTCGACCATTCGGTTGAAGACACGAATAAACTACTTTCCTCACCAGTATCCCCATCTGCGTTAGCTGCAGCATTGGCTGAGACAAACTTCTCTCTTGAGACAGAGGAAACTGAGGCGAAGGATATTGCGCAATCTCAATCAGATGAATTAGACGAGGAAGATAATAACCAATTTCGGCTATCAGCTGAAGAAATTGATTATGTTGCAGCAGTGAATGATCCGACACTAATCGAAGAATTAGATATAATCGATGGAATAATTCGCTCTCCTGCTGTGAGTGTTGATCACGAAGATACCAATCGTGCTGCTTCCATCCTAAAGTTAACTGGAAATACGAATCGAAATTCTGAGTGAAAGATGGTATAGTTTTTAGTTCCAGTTCCAGACTTTATTAGTTGCTAGTTGTTCTTTATTTTCTTTTTCATTTGTTTGAATCTGTGGGGAGTCATTAACATCCAACACTCATTATTCAATCCGCTTTACGAAGGCCTCATGAACATTTTTAGACGATTCAATCGATGTCTCTTAGGCAAAATTCGAAGGTAAATTCTCTTCGTTCTTTACTTTTTTTTTCGACAAACAAGTGAAATCGCCAATATTCTAACGATCTAAGTCCCTAAGTATTTACAATTATTTCTCTCTATTCTTCTCATTTCTTGTTTTTCGCTCCTCTTAACATCTTCTTCGCCTTCATTTGCGCTTCAAACTGCTCTGGTCCCGTCCATCTCAGCAAGTTGTCATCTCTCCACTCTCCTGGACGAACTTTGCCATGTGAGAATTTATACCATCCTGCTCCATGCTTTTTGTTGCGAACAAACTGGCCATCGTATTTTTCGTTATTGGGAAGGAATAGAATCCCCTCCCCGTCTCTCTCCCCGAACTTCCACTGACCCTCGTATTTTCTCCCATCTGGCCATGAGTAGAACCCTTTACCATCAAACCGGCCTTGTTTCCACTGACCTTCATATCTTCCTCCTACAGTAAATATCATCGTCCCAATTCCGTCTCTAAAACCATTCTTAAAATCTCCAACATATTTTCCTCCTAAAGTGCTTAGCTCTCCTTTTCCATGAAACTTGTCATTTGCAAATTCTCCAACATAAATGTCTCCATTACCAAACCTTTGTGTTCCCCGACCGTGTCGCTGGGATAAGGCCCACTGTCCTTCATAATGCTTCCTACCATCTTGCTCGAACATGATACCAAACCCGTGCCGCACTCCTTTCTTGAATTCTCCTTCATAATAGTCTCCACTTGACCAATCTAACCGACCCTTTCCATCTCTTATTCCCTCTTTCAAGTCGCCTGTGTATACTCCGCCCAACATAATACAAAGAAATATTTTTTTTTTGAAACCGTTGAAAAAGCGCTTTTAGATCTCTTTCTTGTCAAACGCGTTTTTGCCGTTACCACTTTAGAAGTTGTTATCGATTTGATTCCTCAAATGGCAAGTACTGAGCTGACAGATGAGCAATATCGAGCAATCTATGCTTGGATAGACGCCATACCTCTGAGCAGACCCAAAAGAAACATCGCTCGAGATTTTAGTGATGGTGTTTTACTTGCTGAAGTTGTGGCAGCTTATTTCCCACATCTTGTTGAAATCCATAATTATCCTCCAGCAAACTCCCTAAAACAAAAAATATATAATTTAGAAACGTTAAATACTAGGGTCCTAAAGAAACTTGGTTTTACAGTGTCTCGACCAGCTATCGAGGATATAGTGAACTGTAAACCAGGAGCGGTTGAACAAGTTTTGAATACTTTACAGTATAAAATGGCAAAGTATCGCGAAAGAAAATCTCAAAACGATAGTAATTCTCCTGTTGCAGCGAGTCGACAGGACTATCAGGATTACGGATCAAATCAAGTTGAACAAGACAATAGAGATAAGAAGCAGAAAACCCCTAGTGTCAAGGCCGCTATCGATCAAGATATTTTATTAGAGAAGGAACAGCAAATACGAGAGCTGCAAGAGACGGTGGAGATACTAGAGTTGAAAATAGCAAAGTTGGAACAACTGATTCGTTTGAAAGATAACAAAATACAAAAGCTTATGGGCAAGTAGAAGTCTGTCTCCGTTTGAAATTGCTTTCTTCCCATGTGTATATTCTAACAAAGCTCTTATCGATTGAATCTTAATGATTTTACCCCACAAAATTTCACGCTTCGATTCCGGCTCGATTATGCTGACGATGTACGACCCCTAGTACTTGATAAGGGAGATTCACAGATTGAGTAATCTTGACGACATGTTGATAGCGACTGGAGTAATTTGGTATTGTTATGTTTCTGTGCCTTGGGCGATGGAAATTTTGTTACTTGTTACATCTTATGCAAGGCCCCTGTATCCTCGTTCCCACCAACAATAGTAGGAGAGAATTAAGAAGGGAATTAGCAGAGAAAAAAAAGAAATTGGGTGAGATTTGAAGAAAAGTCGAGTATTCCATTAATCGATGTTTTTAGGGATTTTCAACTGACAAAACAAGAGAAACTATCCGATAAAATTAAACCAGACCTCCTTTTTACAACCTTGCAAAGAGCTGAGTCAAATTGCTTCAAAAGTAACCATTAACTTTCAACGTTGAAGAAAATTTCAAATGATTCTGCCTGATAGCGAGTAAATCGCGAGAATTGAAGATAGTCCTGACTCATAAATCGCACTGGAGAAGATAATGAATGAAAATCGAGATACAGCTGTTAAAGTGGCTGTTAGAATAAGGCCCCTTAGTGATTATGAGGAAATTCAAGATTCTTCACTGTGTATTAACACTATTCCAGAAGAGAACCAAGTAATCACTCAATGTCGTTTCTCCTCTGTCTTTTAACTATTCGAATCGTAGATTAGAGCTGGGCCTGATACCTACTTCACATTTGATTATGTTTTTGGTTCTGAAACCTCACAAACTGAAGTTTACGACGCCTGCGTCGAGGAATTACTACACGGTAAGAAGTCCATCGTTAGCGAGCATCAAGCCTTATCTGATCTTCTTAGCTGCTTTTGAGGGGTTTAATGCAACCATCCTAGCCTATGGACAAACGGGAAGTGGGAAAACTTACACTATGGGCTCGTCATCGGAGCAAATTCTCACGGAAGATTCGCTAGGAATAATTCCTCGCGTCATTCGTAACCTCTTCGAAATGATTAATTTGCGCGAAGACACTGAGCCTAATTGTACATACAAAGTTTATGTCCAATTTTTGGAGATTTATGGCGAAGATATTCGAGATTTGCTTGATCTGACGAGAACTTCGAAGGTTGCGATAAGAGAAACGCGAAATGGTGAAGTTTTCATAACTGGTGCGCGAGAGGAACTTGTAAGTTCATTTGAACAAATGATGAAAGCTTTAGAAGATGGGACGAAGAATCGAGTAACAGCATCAACGAAAATGAATCAGTATTCCTCTCGATCACATGGTAAGGGATTCTCCACACTTCTTTTTCGCTTCAGTAACTGAATTTGTTACAGCCATCTTTACAGTAAACTTGGAGAGGATCTTGTATAGCGATATTGAGAACTCTGAGAAAGCTGCTGCCGACGTCCTTGAAGTGAGAAAATGCAAATTTCATTTCGTGGATTTGGCTGGAAGTGAAAGAGCGAAACGTACCGGGGCACAAGGTGTCCAATTAAAAGAAGGAATTGACATTAACAAAGGTCTTTTGGCCTTGGGTAATGTGATTAGTGCGTTGGGTGATGAAAGCAAGAAAGGAAAAGTGTTCGTTCCTTATCGTGATTCAAAATTGACTCGAATGCTCCAGGTAAGACTGACACGCTTAAGAAAACGAAAAATTTTACTGCTTTGTTTACTAAGGATTCTCTTGGTGGTAATTCCAAGACACTAATGATCTGTTGTGCCTCCCCTGCTGCTGTAAACTATTCCGAATCATTGAATGCCTTGCGGTATGCAAATCGAGCCAGGAACATTAAAAACAAACCTGTTGTTAACCGAGATCCTAACTTAGTTTTATTGGACGAACTAAGATCTGCGTTAAAGGTAGAATATGCTTGAAGTGATTGGAAAAGTCTCAATTCATTCTATTTTGAGTAGGTTCTCGCAACCGAATTGCTGCAAATACGAACGACAAAGCAATATGCGGAAATCGACAATCGAATCACGATTCCAATGCTCGAAAGTTTTGCTAATGGTGTGGTAAAACAAGGACAGTTTACACCGCCTGAATCGAATCCTTCTAAACCTACCAATGAAGAGAAATCAGATATGCCCTCTCGTCCTCCTTTAACCAAGTCTTCCAGCCTTTCAACTGTAAACCAAACAAATCAGCACGCTAAAGAAATCGCTCGTCTTAAAGAAGCCCTCAAGAAATCTGAGGCGAGCAATTCAGAATTGAAATTTAAGTGTATGGAAGCTGATATGGAACTGAAGAGGCTGATCGATCAGTTGAAAGCAGCAAAACTCCAATGCACGGAAATTTCAGAGCAAACGTATTTCGTTCAAAGTGAAAGAGATTACTATCAAATGAAACTGCAAGAATCAGCGCCGGAGACAGGACAAGCTGATTTGGGAAGTATAGAAGAGAAGCAACAATTTGTGAAGATCGTAACTGAGCATAAGCGAGAAATCGAACACTTAAAAGAAGAACTGGCAAAGGCGAACACTCTCTCAATTCACCAAATGCCGCTTTTACCTGATTTGGTAATCAATCCTGCAGAAATCGATACAGATTTCACCACCACTGTCTCAACATTAATCGCTCAAACGCGACAACAGCTTCAAGAGGAAAGTCGTCGACTAAGTCATATTCAAAGTTTTGAGAAAGGGAAAACTGATGAGGATGGGTTTAGACTTGTTTCATCCTTCGACTCAGAAGAAGAAGTGGAAATAATTCAGAAAGAAAAGGATGATGAAATTGAAGAAGAAAGGAAATTCGCGCGTCGTCAAAGGATTCTGTCAAGCGAATTCCAAGAATTAGGCCAATCTATTCAGATAAAAGAGCAATTAATGGAGCAACTAATTAAATCGCAACAACAATACACCATTATGAAATCTTACTACGAGCAGAAGTTAGCACAGCTCACATCTGCTGTGGAAGAGAAACAATCTGAAAGAGATAAATTGTATCATGAATTGCATGATTTAGAATTACAAAAGAATGAAACATCCATTATTAAGCAGAGGGAAACCAAGTTACGAGCGGAGTTACAACTCAAAGATGAAGAGTTAAGAAACATGAAAAAGAAACAAGAGGAACTGAAAAATTTAACTCAAGTTCAAAATCAATACTCCCGACAATTAAGTAAACTTGAATCTGATATTACGCTGATGAAGCGACAAAGGATAGATTTATCAAAAACTTTACAACTCGAAAAAAAGAATCATATTCTTGCTTTAAACGAGAAAGTGAAAGAAATAGAAAAATTAAAGAAAGAACTATTGAAAGCATCATCTGAAGTGAAAAAATTGGAGAAAAGTAAAGAGATGGCAGAAAACAAGATGAAAGATGTTGTTTTAATGCAACGAGAAAAGGAAAACTCTCTATATGCGCTGTTAACTGCTGCTAATGGTGGTTCTAACAATAATAATAAAGATGAGAGAAGGAAAGTTCCTACTCGTCCTTTATCCATGCCGGACATTGCGACAGCTGCCAGTGCCAGAGCAGCCATTCGAGAAATTAATCGAAATTCCTATCGTTTCAGCTCTAAAAGATTCCTATCCGAGGAAGAGTTGAAGACTAAGAAGTGGATTGATCAACGAATTACTGAAATTTCTGCCCGTGAAGCTGCCGCAGAAGCTTTGAAAAAGCAGTATGAGCATCAACTTGAATTATTACACAAGAAGGAGCTCTTGGAGAGGGAGAGAAGCTTAGCTATCTTACATGCGAAAACTTCTGATGATGGTGGCGAGGAGAAGCAAGGATCTTCACTGAACGCTGATAAGGATCATCGTTCTGATCTTCAGAACAGTCATAGCCAAGATTTTTCTGACACGAACGAAATTGATTCACCACACCGTCAATTATTGCTCTCTTCACACGAAGAGGAGAAGCTGCTGGAAATTATAGAAGAAAGAATTTCTACAATTAATGGTCAATTGAATGCGAGAAATCAGAAGATAAGTGACATCGAGAAGCAAATGAATGCGGGTGGTGAAGTTGCTGGAAGCGAGAAAGCTTTAGAAGTGTTAAAAAGAACAGCTGCTGGATCCCTACCAGCCTCTCACGAGTTGATTCGATTATTATTTGATATGCTCATTCATTCCAATAAATCTTTGCAGATCAAGATGAAACAAACTGAAGAGTTTTCTGAAAAAGAAAAGAATCTCACAATGAAAATAGATGATCTCCAAAGACAATTAATTTCTGAAAAAAGAAATTTTGATATGGAGTTAACGTCAATGAACAGAGAATATGAGGAGAAACTTCAATCAATCTTCCAGCAAATTACGACATTAGAATATAATTCAAATTCTCTCCCCTCTGCTAATGTGAGCAGTAATCCCCCCTCGGTGCAACCTCCATCAACTCCGGATCGAAAATTATTTCGACCGCAAAGCAACAACAGTATTCTGACCTCTTCCGCCACTGGTATGGGAGGGAAGTTCTTTGGCCTTTTTGGAGGAAATAGATTGATTGATAAATCTTCACCGATTAAATCTTTCGATTCTGTTGATGTTCAATTAACCATAGCCTTAGAGGAAAATAAATTCTTGAAAGTTCAAAATGAACGAGAATCCCTTCGTTATGCTCAATTACGTGATAAGTGTTCTGAATTAGAATCAATTAAACTGCGATTAATGCGTGATTTAGAAGAAAAGAACCAACAAATACGCTTCCTTGAGGAAGATCGTGGACTTTTCAAAGATATGGTTGAAGACTTGAAGATGGGATTGAATAAGCTGGGAAAAGATGGAAAAGCTGTCGTTCACTCTGTAAAGCATTCAGCAAATCAACAGAAGAGAAATGGTTTATTCGGAGAATATTTACAAATCTCAGAGGATGATACAAGTGATGAAGAGGATTCTGCTTCGGTTATAGGACAATTCCAAAATTTAGCGCAAGAGATTCGCCGTGGCGGCTTAACCACTCCAACATCTTCCACAGCCTCTTCACCTGGTTTTGCTACCTATCCTGTTGGATTTGGTAGTGCAGCCTCAACACCAACTCATAGCAGCTCCAATACTGCCACGGCAGTGACGACCACTCAATCATCGCGCAATATTTATGATCGTTTAACAAATCCATCGAATTACACGGGACATATGAAGAATGTGTTTGAAAATGATTTAGAATTAAAGAGAAAGAAGATTCAACAAATGAAAAATCCTGTGAAAGGGTCAAATAGCAGTGTTGCGAGTAATGGGACTCTTGGTATTGCTGCTAGTTCCAATAAGAAAGGAACCCAGGAAAGTTCTATTCCTACGCCGAGTGGTCACAACACCTCTTCTGTCAAGTTCTTTCCGAAAGATGATGCAGGTGGCGGTAACTTATTATCTCCAAATCAATTGCGATCTCATTCACACGATGAGTACGAAGGACCTGTGATGGTACGAAACAAGCGTAGTTCCAGTTCCCATACTCTTCTGCACTCAAATAATAGCAATAGCGCGAGTAGTCACAGCATAGAGGTCGAGATTAATGATAAAGACCACACACATACGACAACCACCACGTCACAGCGTAGAAGATCGATAAGCAGCAAGAATTTGTCTCAACATCAGACTCAATCATCGACCGCAACAGTGAAGCTAAACCTCGATCATTTATCCCTGGAAGACGATTCACATAGTCAAAACTCTAGTGATAATCCTAATCCAGAGTCAACGAATGCACCAAACACTTCCTTCACACGACTCACGTCACGAATTCCTGCTCCATCGAACACCTCTCGCTCTTCTTCTGCTGCACGTAGAAAATCTCTTAATCCGGAGGATAACTCAAACACTACTTCTTCTACTCATAACAGCAGAACTGCTTCACCTGCGTGGAATAAATCGAATAACAGCCAATTCCAGCATCATGTGCAATATTACTATAACTCCAACCATTAACCGAGAGACTTGCTACCTCTATTATTGTACATAAACTAATACGACACTACGTCTAAGAAGTAGCAACATTGAAAGGAATCTCATTACTCTCTATTAATCATTAACTACTTCAATCTTTTGCCTTTGCCTTTCTCTTTTGTTTATCATTCGATCAGATGCAGCCTCTGAACCGATGTGATCATCGTTCATATTGATAAATGAGTGACGCCGACCTCATCGTGACACGCCTTCTCTCTGTGCTCTCTTACATGTTCGCCTTGCTCAACGTCAGTGTTAAAAGGTAATAAGGGAGATGTGTATTTATTTGCGAAGAGAGAAGAGGAAGTTACTTAGTTAGTTAGTTTAAATAATACTCGATTGAAACAAAGCATTGTTTTAATTCGTTTAAATGTCTCCGATACCATCACCCACTCCTTTTATAACTCTTTCATCGTCGAGTTCTTCGAATAACACGAAGGTAGAGATCGATCGCTGTATTGTCAGTGCTCTTATTGCTCTTCCTTCTTCGTCTCTGAGTTTATCTTCAGAACAGCAAGGAAGGCTTCTTGTGGGACATTGACCTTGCCGATCGCTTTCATGCGTTTCTTTCCTTTCGCCTGCTTCTGCAAGAGTTTCTTCTTTCGACTGATGTCACCACCATAGCACTTTGCCAGCACATCCTTCATGACCGCTGAAATGTGTTCAGCAGCGATCGGTCGATTACCAATACAAGCCTGAATTGGCACTCTAAACTGCTGACGTGGAATTAGCTCTTTTAATTTGCTGCAGATTACCTTGCCTACGTCATAGGCTTTGTCTCGGTGGACGATCGTCGCTAGAGGAGCTGCTTCCTCATTATTGATCTTAATATCTAGCTTGACCAGGCGATTGGGACGATATCCGATCTCTTGAAAGGACATAGAAGCATAGCCCTTCGACCGACTCTTCAGCTGATCGAAGAAGTCTGTGATCACTTCAGCAAGGGGCATCTATCAATAGACAGTGATGATTCATAATTATAAGAGAATTCTTATCTAAGTCTTACCTCATAGATGAGATTGGTTCGTGTTGTCGTGAGATATTTCATCTCAACGAATACTCCACGTCTCGTTTGAGCGAGATCCATCAATGGACCGGTGTATTCTGCTGGTGAAATCATCTCTAGCTTGACATAAGGTTCTGAGATCTCCTCGAAGGTGGAGGGATCTGGTAGCTTCGAGGGAGTATCGATGAGGACTTCCTCCTGCTGATTTGTGAGAATCTTGTACACGACACTCGGAGCAGTGATGATGAGATCGAGGTTATATTCCCTCTCCAACCTCTCTTGCACGATGTCCATGTGTAGGAGTCCGAGAAATCCACACCGAAAGCCAAAACCCATCGCTGACGAGGTCTCAGGTACGAAGGAGAGAGCTGCGTCATTGAGCTTCAGCTTGTTGATTGCGTCTCGGAGATTCTCATAGTCGTCAGCATCAGATGGATAGAGACCAGCATAGACCATGGGTCTCGCAGGGGCATATCCTGGTAATGGTTGCACAAATTCTGCAGTCTTTGTCAGAGTGATGGTGTCACCGACTCTCGCGTCATCGACTGACTTGATGTTCGCAGCGAGGTATCCCACCTCACCAGCGCGAAGGACATCAACTTTGTGCTGTGCAGGAGTGAGAACACCGACTTCTAACACCTCATACTCCATCTTCGAATTCATGAAGCGAATTTTATCTAATTTGCGTATTTCTCCGTTCACGACGCGAAACATGACGACGACCCCACGATACGTGTCATAGTAGCTGTCGAAGATCAATGCCTGCAAAGGAGCCTTTGGATCTCCTCTAGGGGGAGGAAGTTTGTCGACGATGGTTTGAAGGATGTTGTCGACGTTGAGACCGGTCTTCGCTGAGCAGGGGATCGCGTCAGAGCAGTCGAGGCCGATAGTGTTCTCGATCTCTGTCTTCACTTTATCTGGGTCAGCAGCTGGTAAATCGATCTTATTGATGCATGGGATAATCTCAAGGTTGTTGTCTAGAGCGAGGTAGACGTTGGCCATCGTCTGTGCTTCAACGCCTTGTGACGCATCCACCACTAAGAGAGCTCCCTCACAGGCAGCAAGAGACCGAGAGACTAGAGCAAACAGAGTAATTTAAGTCTTTTAGGGATTAAAAAGCTTGGAAAGTGGTACTATACCTTCATATCCGAAGTCGACATGACCTGGCGTGTCTATGAGGTTGAAGAGATAGGTCTCGCCGTCCTTCGCCCTGTAATTCATACGCGCTGTCTGTAGCTTTATAGTAATACCTCTCTCACGCTCTATGTCCATATTGTCAAGAAGTTGCTCTTGCATATCTCTCTGAGCGACAGTCTTTGTCAGTTCCAACAGGCGATCAGCCAGCGTGCTCTTACCATGATCTACATACAGATATTGTTAGGTTATATCACTGTTAATATAAAATGAATGAACGAACCTATGTGAGCTATAATAGAGAAATTTCGAATCTTCTTGGGGTCGTACAGGAAGTCTTCCTTATAAGTGGGGTTTGAGACGATGGCTGGTGTGGAAGATGGCACAGACGATGCTTCTGCCTTTAAACGAATTTTCCTTCCAATATTCCTCAAGATAGAGCCGGTGCGATACGATTCTACTCTTAGATAAGCATCAATATAAGTTATTCTTTGGATCACACAGATCAAACAGAGGAGCACCAAATCTGTTGCTCGTGCCATACTCCTGTCTTCCGACCTTCTCCAAGGTCTTTGCGACTCTTCCTAAATCACGTTTCAAAGAAGAAACAATAAGGTCTCTGGACTGGTATTAGATGCTTGTAAAGGCTTCTCTTCTGTGTATTCTGTGTAGTTTGATTATCTTAACTTATTAGCGAGGGAAAGACACTGAGGCGAGAAGGACGTCATCGCTCGATACAACAGGTCCATTCAATTTCACAACTATACGTTACACCTTCATAACTGTCGCTCACATGTCAATCCTTTTGTTCCATGATAATCTTTTATACTCTCTATATAGCACAAAAAAGATCAAAAAGAAAGAATGAAAGAAAGAAACAAAGAAAAGCATTGTAAATAATTCTCAGCTACTTAACACAGCAAAGAGTTAGAATGAAAAACACGAAAAGATAGAAAAGAAACTAAAATAAATACGCTTTTATACATCATACTCCTCCGAATTTTATAAATATATTTATAACAGACACTACATCAATGACAATCAATCTAAATAACAAAAGAGCCTGATGTCTGATCCTTCGTATAAGTCTCGGGTCTAGAGTTCTTACTGATATCGATGGTGCGATGGGGTGGCTTTCATGTCTGATTGATGAGGTTTGCTAACAATGCTCCGGTGACGTAAGAAATGGAAGCTGCTATGATGCCCATTGAGAGAGCTTCGAAGCCTGAATAATACACAGAGGCTGAGCTGAAGGTGCTCTTCACCATACCAAGACCTGAGATAATGAGCAATGAGAGGGAACTCGATAAGATATATAAATCGTGATCGGATAGCATTTGCATAAATCCAAAGAGATAGAAGATAATAGGCAAAGCACCGAATAGACAAAAAGAAACGAACATCACGAGAGCATCAGTGAATAATTCGAGGTCGTCGTTTTCTGGGATCTGTAGTCCCAGCTCCTCTGACACCATCAAACCCACGAAGAAGTTCTCATACTGTGCCATCTTTCCTACGACTAACTCTGCATCTTTCTTTACCATCCCTCTTGCTTCAAATCGTTTAATCATCTAAACGCACGAGAAGGTTTAAAACCAAGAAATTCAATCAAAAACTCGAAGTAGGATCTTACCTCTTGAATCTCACCATCTTTGTAATGTTTGAATTCCCACATTTCTCTGCGTTTTTCAGCCTGTAGAAATTCTTTATGCGCTCTAGAAGACAGAAACTCAGAGATTCCCATCGTCAGCGAATTCGACAAGAGAGTAGCGAAACCCACAATGAGAATAGTATTGCCAGATAACCCTCCACCTTATATTTTGGTAAGAAAAAATAGCAAACAGTCTTCTTGGAGGTCTATCTTACCTGAACAAGCAGAGATGATTGACAGAGAGGAGATCAAACCGTCAAAGGCACCGAACACGAAGGATCTAAACGACTACATTAGAAGGAGGGACCAAACTAGGAAAATAAAAACTAACTTTCCGCTTTCATTACAGCAGCAGTTCCAAGAAGAAGGACTAGCAACTCGATCAGATAGTTCTCCTAACTCCAAACTCTCCTCTGTTGTTCTGCCACTTTGATTTGAAGGAATCAAACGAGTTGTTTCGTTTGGTGTCATAGATTAGCTCAATGTTACAAGAATTTCAACTCTTCACGTCTCTTTGATCCCGACTCGCTCAATACAAAGTGTTCTGACTGATTTTAGTTGTTTTTGCACTTGTTCAACACGAAATCCCAGACTTCGACCTTTGCACAATAATACGTTGTATAGAATAAATCTATTTTCTGAAAAGTCGAGAAATTTGAAAACCTTATATGAATTGAATTGTTAGTGAGCGATCAACACAAAACATCTTTCTCGTGACTTCTCCTCTCTTCCTGGACTTACAACTGATAAATTTCCAATCTACTCTACAATATTTCACTGAATTATCTTAAACATGGTAAGAGAATATTTTTTGTTTATTTCTTTCGATTTTTAGCTGAAGGAATTTATGAACTTCACCTTTAGGGAAACACTTTAGATTCACCAATTACAGAAAAGGAAGGAGAGTACTATCGAAGTAGTACTGGAATTGAAATAGGTGCTACAGGAATGCAAGGATGGCGTCTGGAAATGGAGGACGCACATATCGCACAAGATATCCCGACCAAACCTGATCATACGATCGTCGGTGTCTTCGATGGCCACGCAGGAGCAGGAGCAGCAAAGTATGCTGCGGAGCATATGATGAAGTTTCTGTTAGCCACAGAGGAATGGAAGAAGTATGTTGAGGGTAATTGTACAGATGTTACTATGCTGGGAGAGGCGTTGATATACACCTTCATCAACCTCGATGAAAAGATGCGAGGACATCAAGACAGTACCTCAGGTCTGGATACCAGTGGGTGTACATCTGTTGTTGCTTTAATCACTCCAAAGTTTATTCTTTGTGCGAATGCTGGTGATTCGCGATGTGTTCTGGGAACCGGAGGATCGACCAGACCAATGTCCGAGGATCACAAACCACATAGCATCGAAGAGAAGCGCCGAATAGAATCTGCTGGTGGATTCGTCCAATGGAATCGTGTTGACGGCGATCTTGCTGTTTCTAGAGCTCTTGGTGACTTCACCTATAAGCATCGCCCTGACCTACATCCAAAGGAGCAAAAGGCAAGTACCTTCCCTCTCTTCGGTCACCGAAACGCTAAGCACTTGTTTTGATCTTTAGATCAGCTGCTACCCTGATATTCAAGTGCACGAACGAACCAATGACGATGATGTATTGATCCTCGCTTGTGATGGTCTTTGGGATGTCATGACTAGCGAAGAAGCTGTTAACACTGTTAGAGAGATTTATTTGTCTGGTGAGAAGGAAGTATTGAAAATTGCAGAAGAAATGGTAGATCTAGCTCTTGATAAAGGTAATTGCTTTCCTTTGCGTCAGAGTGACCGCAGATTAATTCTTCGATAGGATCGAAGGATAATATCTCCACTATCATTGTCAAGTTACCAGGTGCAAAGATTGGACCTGAATCCAATGGAGGTGTTGACGGACGACGAAAGCAGAGAGGGGTTCAATTCGATGCTCGAACAGGCTCACCTATAACTGGAGAGAGAAGTAAGAATTCGGAGAAATAAATAAACAAAACTCCCCGAACCTCCCTCTCGTCATGCAACATCTGTACCTATCCATTTTTCTCCTACTGCTCGTCTTATTACGTTAGATAGGATCGAATCATATATTGTATCGTATTCCATCACAGTGCTTGACATTCTCTATTCAATTTCATCGACTCCTGCCTACTCTTTCTTCGTCTATCAGAAACCTAGATCAATGTATCAATCAGTCGCACTGATGATTTGTGAGTCTAGATATCAATGTGAATTGATGTTTTTCTCTTTAACTAAGGATTGGAGTGAGTTGAATCGTGACGATAAGAGGAGAAATCTATGTGGGTAATAACGATAACAAAATAATTGTACTCTTGATAGCGTATTTTCCCTGCATAGTTCTCATAAAGTACGTGACAAAGAGAATATTAATGAAGGTGCAGGGGAAAAGCAGAACCATTTTTACTTCCCTTCTATATGATGTTATTAGATTCACTTGACGAAGAAACTGCAACAACACTAAACACTAACAGATCGATCAGTCATTATATCAGAGTATTTCAAAGTCCTCCCACTATCTCTATATATACACCTCCGATTAAGCCTGCAGTTAACGGAAGACCTTATTTACCGCCTTTGTCAAACCATCAACAATCTTACGAATTGTGTCGTCAGTCCAAGTGATGTTGCTATTGATCATCAGAGTTGGCTTCAATGCCTTGGAGTGCAATAACGCATACTTCGATGCAACAACAGCAATTCCATTATGTAAAGCATGATCAGAGATTGCATTAAGTATCTTTTGATCTTCGAGCGCATTCCCTGTACTCTCCTGTAAAGTCAAATGAAAGATTCCGTGACTTTCCTGCGAGACCAATTTCAAATAAGGAACATTCGATAAAGCGGTAAAAACTTTCTTCGCAACAGCTTGAAACTTGGTGATATAACCTGGGTCATTTTCTATTTTCTTCAAGGCAGCTGAAGCACCAGCACATAAGAAAGGAGCTAAAGAAGCAGAGAAACAATAGCCCGCACCAGATAATCGTTGATGATCAACAACCTCTCTGGTACCAACACAAATGCCACCAACTGAAGCTAAAACAGTGTCCAACGTGAAAGTAATAACCTCAACTTCACTTGTTTTTACACCAACATGCTCTGTAACTCCTCTTCCCGTCGCACCAAGGATACCAAAGGAGTAGGTTTCATCTAAGATCATTCGATAGAAGTATTTCTCCTTCAAGGCTAATATCTCCTTCAATGGGCAAATGTCTCCAATATTACGATATAATCCCTCCACGACAATAAATCTTCTCTGCTGGGAAGTATCACGTTTCAGTTTACGATCTTCTTTGTCGATAGCTTCGAGAATGGATTCAAGGTGCTTGACATCATTATGACGAAAGTAGCGCACAGTACTGCGCGATAAGTTTACACCAGTCATAACTGGCTCACTACATGCTTCATCTACTAACAGTAAATCTCCTTTCTTCGCGAAGGCAGGAATAGCAGAAGCAACTGCAGAGGATCCATCGGAGTAGTTGATAGCTTCCTACGAACGAGGTGTTAACAGGGACAGATTAAACCAAAAATACCCTTACCTGAGCATCCATAAACTTTGCAATAGAGCTTTCCAAATTTAAATGCTGATCAAGGGTACCGTAGAAGCCACGAGGACCACAACTACCGCAACCATACTGATCAAGGGCATCTCTGGCGGCTTGTTTGACAGATTCATCCCTCGACAATCCGAAGAAATCGAACGAAGAGATGTTTAAAGCTGGTTTCTTCACACCCCTGATAGTAATCAAGTCATTTCGCATATCTTCAATGACCTAGATTTGATTGTTAACAACAAGTGCAGAACAGTTAGATTACTTACTCTTTCTTGGGCAAGCGCCACTTTTTCCTTCTCATTTAACTGCGGCACCAATGGTTCTGGTTGCCAAGTTTCAATAAGCCAGTCAATCTCACGTTGTGAAAGCTTTTCCTTCTCATTGGTTTTCTTAGGATCCACAGTTCTGCGAATAAAAACTAACCAAATGATGAAGATTATCAATGTTGTTTCAATCAAAATGTGTTGAGGAGCTTCTCGAAACAATGTTCCCCACCAAATCTCGTAGTTCCTAGGGAAATTGATGATAAGATTCCAAACATCCTCTGCTTTCAAATGTTTCAGTGATCTGAAGCCTTCCACTAACACCTCAAACAAAGGGTTTGGTGGAACCTCCGCCGGTCCCGAAGTAGCTACTGCAAGAAAGAGCATGAGAATCCCTTGAAAGGCAACAAAGATGCAAGAAGAGTGGAGGTTAGCTCTGATCTCGGAGGAATCGTTGATTTGTTTGTTTTGTCTTCGGAGATACTTTTTGATTTTTCGGAATTTCGGATAATTAAGAGTCGACCCAAAGAACGACTCAAATATGTTACACATTTACAAGTACGAAAAACAAATTATTCCTACACAAACATATGGTTGGAGTTATGAACCTGCTGTTTTAGTGCAAAGAAGGATGATTGAGAAGATGCAACCTCTTTTCTACAAACAGGACAAGTCTTTTCTTTATCTAACCACTCACTTAAACAAACCTCGCAAAAGACATGATTGCAATCGAGAGTCACTGGAGTACGAGGTGGATCAAAACAAATTGGACAATCATAAGATGAATTCTGGGGGTCATATTCAGCAGTCGTCGAGTAATGTCCAAATTCCTGCAGAAAATGAGAAATCGTTAGTCGCTGAATCGCAGGATCAGTATTCACTTACCAATCTTTGACCAAGAAAGGTTTCCACAGCCTCCACGGCACCCTTGGATTTCCACGAAACATCGATGAGTTTAATCAGAAAGTAGACGATAGAGAAGATCTGAGAACCAGAACCGCCATCATTGAAGTAAAAAACCCACACAGGCATGGGCAAGATTGTGCGGTAAAGATACAGACAAATCTCAAGAAGTGTGTAAAATCGCATTCGTGATATCTTCAATTGCGGATCGACAGCTTCAGAGGCATCAGTGGTATCGTCATCGGCAATGTCATCGGATTCTTCTCGTTGTGATTGAGATCCTCTTCTCGTCAAATGAATGCTGCCACTGTTATGAGTTGTACTTGCAGATGGCGAGGGTCTAACATTCTGATGGTGAGAATGATGATGGGATTGATTCTCCACATCAGCGGAATCAAGCATTGTTTGACTTCCCTCGGGTTTACCAAACCTTGCCCTCCACCAATCTAATAAAAGAGCAGTTATCGTCATATTTTACAAAGAAAAATTATAATCTCACCTAAATTTAATATTTTCTTGATGAAAGCAAGAACGGTCTCCCTCTGATGTAAGAATAGATAAGCTACAGTCTTTACAGCGATGAAGGCCATCTGGACGATCCAATCCGTTAAATAACAGTCCCAAATCACCTGTAACAGAGTAGGGTGATAGGACTCTGGAATATACGAATACAGCATCAATCGCTCGCCGAGATTTTGTTTGTAGTCGAGATAAGGCAATAGTTCTACAGTGAGGGCTAGCAAGGAGAGACTGAAGAGAAATACATTCAGCAAAGCTCGAAACTCTGATCTCTCCTTCAAAGCTATCTGATTATTCAATAAAGTTTTCAGACGTTCATAAATCATTCCCACAGTGATAGCAACAACGAAACATCTGAAGTGATCATAGAAATACTTAAGAAGAACCAACAACATCAAAGGAATCACAAATTTGGTGTGTGAACTCATCGAATTGATTTGTTGTGAAATAGATCGCTCTATTCCAGGCAATTGATCTAATCTTGGTAAAGCAACGTTAATACCTGTCGCATTATTTGCCGTTATGAGTAATGGAGAGATAGAAAGTTCTTCATTATTATCACCATCAATTTGATCATTTCCCACTTGTGGATCTCCAAGATTTGGAGCAATTGATGGAAGAGAGATTGAGCCTCCCTCGTTCATCATCTTCTTCAATTGTCTTAATTGTTAATGTTTCCTTCTTCTTCTTCTTTGAACAGCAATAGTCGAAAATCACGGAGTGTTTAACGCCTCAGGAATATTCGGAAAATCGCTCGATAGAGCAGACATGGCTATAAAAACAAAGAAATGTTGTTGAATTATTATCTTTCCTTGTTCTTCATCTGGATAAGCTGTGTTGGACCAGCGTTCGCCTTTTTCCATTCAAAAACTATTGTTAAGAGTGGTATTGTTGTGAAAAGGCGGAACACTCGGAGTTTATTGCTGTTTTCTTCGAAAAGGGGAGTAAAGAATGATTATACAAGTCCACAAGAGACTAAGCCTCCCAGTCTCGACCAATTAGAGCAAGAGCTCAAAACACCTTTTCCTCAAGCGCAAGAGAGTAATGAGAGACTCCTAAAGTTGAAAGTAGAGGCGAGTTCTCCCTTCCGTCTTCTTCGTCAATATGTTTTCTTTGCAATGATTGGAGGCGGATCTCTTGGCACAGTCGTTGGAATTCCTCAAATTATTAAAGTTCTATCTGATAACAACTTTGGTGAGACAAAAACTGCTCTATTTAACCTCGCAGTAAATGTTGGAGGCGTTGTCGCTGGCGTTCTCCTTTTCATCCGAGAGAGAAAACAAGAGGAAGAGAAATTGGAAAAATATCGAAAAATAGAGCAAAGGGCGAATAATCAATTGACTCAAGCGGAGATAGAGCGAAGGGAGCGTATAATCAACCTTTTACCAGTGGAGATACTCTTAGGAGTAAACAAAACTCTGGTAAATTCAAATGCATTACAGAAGAATCCAACGAGCAACGCCAATGATACATCTCTACTATTTCAAACTCAAATTTCATCTATGATACAGCCCAAAGTCAACACTACAGAGATAACTCGTACTGTCTCAATTAATGATCTTCATGAGAAAGGTCGACAGAGTGTGGTTATCGTAACTGGTGACTACAGCTATATCAAGGACTGTCTGGTAGACCTGAGACTTCGAGACCAAGATGAATTTAAGAGAGAAAATATTTTCATTATCCCTTTTTGCAATAATCTATCAGATCAAAGTCGCCTGGAGAGAGATTATGAAGAGGCGGAAAAGGCTCAGACATCCGCGAAGAAGGGCTTTCAAACACAAGCCATACCCACGACCCCTCAAACTGAGACCAATGCAGCATCATTAAAGAAAGTACTAGAAACGTTAGCAGCTGGTTATGTAGGAAGACCCAAACAGGTATGAGACAATAGTTATAATCTGAAGCATTTTAACAATTCGGAATTTTTCATTATTGTAGCTGGATGTTTGGAAGAAGGCCATGGATTTAGAGTTCGATCTGGCGCAAAGGCAAGGAAGTTTGAAAGGGAAGAATCAAGGAATAAGTATCATCTTAAACAATCGCGGAAAGATCATCAGACGAGGAGTCGGATTGCCGATTTGGGAAGGTCTAGTTAAAGAACTAAAGAGCAAAAACCAGAAGTAACAATCGTTAATTGATTATTTCCATAACAATAATAATAATAATAATAATAATAATAATAATAATAATAATAATAATAA
>VFQN01001763.1_pt1 | contig 35199 bp, 34 predicted proteins | sample 3512371 | NCBI WGS metagenome assembly VFQN01 (sample SAMN10412370, study PRJNA504923) | tailings metagenome | isolation source: Replicate 2 from Balatoc abandoned mine | place: Philippines: Itogon, Benguet | collected 2017-08-28 | reverse complement strand
CTTGTCGCCTTCCTGCATCCCGCGCGGGAAGATGTCGCGGCCGAGCCGCTTGCGAGTCCTGAGCTGCGCCGCCGCGTTGCGCTTCGCTTCGAGACGCTTAGGGTGAATGGCGAGCCGCGCCGCCAGCTCCTCGCCGCTCGGCGTGCCGTCGGCAGATTCCTCACGCGGCAAAAGCAGTCGCGACTTGAGGAAGGCAAGCCACGCCGCCATGACGAGGTAGTCGGCGGCGACCTCCAGGCGGAGCCGTTGCGCCGCCTGGATATAGTCGAGGTACTGCGTCACCAGCGCACTGACCGAGATGCGCGCGAGGTCGACCTTCTGGATCCGCGCCAAGGCCAGCAGCAGATCGAGCGGTCCCTCGAAGCCGTCGAGGTCGACGATGAACGCTTCACCCGGCGCAACCTCGTCGGTGCGCTCGGGATCGCCCCACATTTCGGGAGCTGCGCTCGTTTCGCCAGCGGCGCTCATCATGTCGCCCAGTTGACGCCGCCCACAGCGGGCCGGCTTTTCCAGTCCTTTTCCACAGGGACCATAAACTGATTCACACGGCCACGGACAGAACGCGCGCAATGGCCGCCTCGGCGAGCTGTGGCTCGAAGGGCTCACGGCGTTGCAGGATGGCCGTGGCGGCCTCAAGGCGGGCCAGGGCGGGTCCGACGAGCGCCGGACAAGCCGCGGCGACGGCCTCCATCTCGGCCATGTTGCCGTTGCAATGGAGGACGACATCGCTGCCGGCGGCCAGCACCGCGGTCGCGCGATCGCCAAAGCTGCCACCGAGTGCCTTCATGCTGACGTCGTCGCTCATGAGCAGGCCGCCAAAGCCGATATCGCCGCGGATCACGTCGGCGGTGACGATGGGCGATGTGCTCGCGGGACGCGCGTCGTCGATCGCGGTGAAGAGGACGTGCGCGGTCATCGCCGCGGGCAGATGCGCCAGCGCGCGGAACGGCGCGAAGTCGGTCGTCTCCAGCTCGGCCCGGGCCGTGCCGACGACGGGCAGCGCGTGGTGGCTGTCGGCGGTCGCGCGACCATGCCCGGGGATGTGCTTGATGACGGGAAGCACCCCACCCGCCATCAGCCCTGCCGCCACGGCGCCGCCGAGCGCCACGACCTGCTCGATCGTCGTTCCGTAGGCGCGGTTGCCGATAACATCGTGAGCGCCGGCGACGGGGAGATCGAGCACCGGTGCGCAGTTGGTGTTGATGCCGAGCGCGCGCAGATCCGCGGCGGTCTGGCGGGCCGCGAGCGCGGCGAATGCGCAGGCTTCTTGCGGATCGGCGGCATAGAGCGCACCGAACGCGGCGGCGGTCGGCAGCGTGCGTCCGAGCGGCGGGCGCAGGCGCTGCACGCGGCCGCCCTCCTGGTCGATCAGAACGAGAGCGTGGTCGCTGCCGATGGCGGCGAGACTATCGCCGACGAGACGGCGGATCTGATCGTGGGCGACGCAGTTGCGCGCAAACAGGATGATGCCGGCCGGCCGCGTCTCGCGCAGGAAGGCGCGCTCGCCACCGAGTAGATCCGGGCCGGCAAGACCGGTGATGAAGGCGCTCGGCATGGGCTGCTCACCTCAAAAGAGAAGGCCCGCGGCACGCGCGGTGCAGCAGGCCCCGTTGTCTCCAAACCGCGATGCGTCGCGCTTTAGTAAGCTCCCGACGTGCGTTGCACGTCAGTAGGCCATGATCCAGCAGCCGGTGTAGCCGGCCGTCTTGAGCTGGTTGCAGACGCCGTTCGCGGCTTCGCGCGAGCCCGGAGGGCCGACGACGATGCGGAACCAGACGCCCTTGTCGCCAAGGTTCGCCTCGCGGACGTCCGGCGTCCGGCCCTGAAGCACGCCAGCGTACTTCTGCTGCATGTCGGCGAACGTCTTCAGCGCGTCCATGTGGCTCTTGCGGGACGACAGCACCGCGACGAAGCCCGACGTGCCGGATGGCGCGGCGGTGGTGGCGGGAGCGACCGACGCCGGAGCATCGTCAGTGCGCGCGGCCTGGCGCACTACTGGACGCTTCGGCTCCGCGCGCGGCGCCGGTGCCGCGGGCGGCGGCTCGGCAGCAACGACGGGCGGCGCAGAGGCCACTCGGCGAACCGCAGCCGGCGGTGGCGAGGGCCGCGCCTCTTCGGCGGGAATCTGGCTCGGCGCGGCGATCGGCTGCGGCGACTCGCGAAGCTGCGGCGGTGGCGTCCGCGGAGCGAGACCGTCGATCACCATGCCGGGAACGCCCGCCATCGGCGGCGGTGCGCCAGAAGATGACGAGGTCGGCGCGATCGATCCATCGCGATTGACCACCATCGTCGGCACGCGTCGCGTGCCATCGGCGGCGTCACGCTCAGCAGCTGGCGGCGGCTGGATCGAGACCGGCACCGGGCGCGAGCCATCGGTCAGCCGGTTGAGGAACTTCTTGTCCGTGTGCGCGACCTGCTTGCCGCCCGGATCGGTCGGCTGCGCCTTCGAGGGCGCGCTGTCGGCCCTCAGGATCGGCAGCTTGCCGCTGCCGCCGTTGGTCAGCGACTTGTAGCCGTAGGCGAGACCGCCGCCGAGACCGATAGCCGCGATCAGCGCGCCGACGACGACGACTGCACGCGGTCCACGACGCCGCTCGGGCTCCTCGGCGTATTCCTCGGGATAATACTCGGCATCCTGGCCCGGCTGCATGCCGTGCTCGGCGCCGTACCCTTGCGCGCCGTCCGGACGGTAGGGGTCATCATAGCCGTGCGCCGCGCCGTAGCCTTGCGCGTAGCGGGGATCCTGGAGCGGATCGGCATGCTGGCCTGCGTAGAGGCGCGGGTCGTGCCCCGCGGCGGTGTCTGCCGGATAGCCGGGCTGGGAAGCATAACCACCTGGGGCTTGGGCCGCATAGGCACCAGCGGCGGGCAGCGGCCGCCCATAGGCATCGTACCCCTGGCCGTAGCCGGCGTGCTGCTGCGGCTGATAGCCATGCGTGGCGGGATCGGCGTAACCGGCGTTGCCGTAGCCGTCCTGACGCGCCGCATCGAATCGGCTGGCCGACGGCTGCGCATAGGCTTCGAGCCGCGAGGTCAGGCCCTGAGGATGGGCTTGAGTGTCCGGGCGCAGCGAACTGAAGATGTCGCGCGATCCGCCGCCGTGAGTGCCCTGATCGACATGGCCTTGCGCGTGATGCGCTGGCGTGTGCTGGTGGGGATCGTAGGACTGCGCGTAGCCGCCGGGCAAACCATGCTGAGCCGCGCCGTGATCGTGAACCCCGTGATGATGGGTCGTCAACGCGTGCTGGTCGACCTCGGCGTGCGGCTGCCGCAGGTGCGGGAACGCACCCTTCGGAATAATGCTGTTTTGCCGTGCCATCGAGACACCCCCTTCAGGTTGCCCGCTGTCCCGGAGCCGCAAGAACGCCGGATCATTCACCCCGTGGTCCGGTTCTTACGGCCAGCGTTCGCGATCATACGAATCACAGGCTAGCGCAATTCGGTTGGCGCTTGCACCCCGAGGATCGCGAGTCCCGTCGCGATTACCTGTGCACAAGCCCCTACCAGCGCGAGGCGAGCTGCCGTCAAGCTCCGGTCATTCGCCTGGATAAAACGCAAATGTGGCAAATCATTGCCTCGCGTCCATTGCGCGTGAAATGCCGACGCCAAATCAGAGAGATAGAATGCGATCCGGTGCGGTTCATGGGCGCGTGCGGCGCCATCGATCAGACGCGGGAAAAGCGCAAGCCGCCGTAACAGGTCGAGCTCGCCGTCATCAGCAAGCAAAGATGTATCCGCACCGGTGACGGCTGGATCGTCCGGACCGAGGCCGCGGAACGCATCGGCCGCGTTGCGATACACCGAGTAGGCGCGGGCATGCGCGTATTGCACATAGAAGACGGGGTTGTCCTTCGACTTCTCGAGCACCTTCGCGAGATCGAAATCGAGCGACGCGTCGTTCTTGCGATAGAGCATCATGAAACGCACGGGATCGCGGCCGACCTCGTCGACCACTTCGCGCAGCGTCACGAATGTGCCGGCCCGCTTCGACATTTTGACCGGCTCGCCGCCGCGCAGCAGCCGCACGAGCTGACACACCTTGATATCGAAGTCCGCCGTGCCGCCCGACAGTGCCGCGACCGCGGCCTGCATCCGTTTGATGTAGCCGGAGTGGTCGGCACCGAAGACGTTGATCAGGTGCCGGTATCCGCGCGACAGCTTGTTGTGATGGTAGGCCATGTCGCCGGCGAAATAGGTGTAGCTGCCATCGGACTTCATCAGCGCGCGGTCGACGTCGTCGCCGAACTGGGTCGACTTGAACAGCGTCTGCTCGCGGTCCTCCCACTCGTCGTCGTCGTGCCCTTTCGGCTTTTCCAGCCGGCCCTCGAACACGAGCCCCTTGCCGCGCAGCTCGGCGATCGTCTGGGCAACCTCGTCCTTCCCGCCCTCGGTGAGCGACCGCTCCGAGAAGAACACCTCCTGGCGGATATCGAGCGCGGCGAGATCCTGCTTGATCATCTTGAGCATCTCGGCGACCGCGAAGGCGCGCACGATCGGCAGCCAAGCGCTTTCGTCGTTGCCCTTCTTCGCGAGCGCGTCGCCGTACTGCTTAGCGAGCGCCGCGCCGACCGGCTTCAGGTAGTCGCCGGGATAGAGGCCGGCGGGGATCTCGCCGATGTCCTCACCCAGCGCCTCGCGGTAGCGCAGGAACGCCGACCGCGCGAGCACGTCGACCTGCGCACCGGCGTCGTTGACATAGTATTCGCGCGTGACGTCATGGCCGACGAATGCGAGGAGGTTGGCGAGCGAGTCGCCGAACACCGCGCCGCGGACGTGGCCGACGTGCATCGGCCCCGTCGGGTTCGCCGACACGTACTCGACCAGCAGCCGCTCGCCCTTGCCCATGTTGGAGGAACCGTAGCGGCCTGCGGCAGTACGGATCTCGGCGATCACCGACTGCCAAAGCCGCGGCTCGAGCTTGATGTTGACGAAGCCCGGCCCCGCAACCTCGACCTTCGCGAAACCTTCGACGCCCGACAGAGCGGCAACCAGTCCGTCGGCGATGTCGCGCGGCTTCATGCGCGCGGGCTTCGCGAGCACCATCGCCGCGTTGGTCGCTAGATCCCCGTGGCGCGGGTCCTTCGTCGGCTCGATTTCGACCGCGCCGATCGTCAGGTCGGACGGCAGCTTGCCATCCTTCTGGAGCTTGGCCAACGCGGCCTGGATATGCGCCTCGACTTGGGCGAGCACGGTCATGTCAGATCCTCGGATCGGGAATGGGCTCCCGCACGTGGCGGCCGGCGCCGGAAGGGGCAGCCGCGATCGGCCCCCTTTCCAGCAGGCGGGGCCGGGAAAAGCAAGCCGGGGCTAATGCAAATCGATCGGCTCGTCAAACAGCCGCGCGTACTCGGCGAGCGCGAAACGATCGGTCATGCCGGCGATGAAGTCGGCGACGAAGCGGGCCCGGCCCGCGGAATCGAGATCGGCGATCGCGGCCCCGCGCCCGCCGGGAAGGTTCGATGTGGTCGCCATGTAGCTCGCGAAGAGATCGGCCACCACCTGCTCCGCCCTTCGCATGACTCGCATGATCGGCTCGCTGCGGTAGACGCGCTCGAACAGGAACGCGCGCAGGCCGTCGAGCGCCAGCTTCTGCGGCGGCGAGAATGCGACCACGGGCGTATCGGCGTTGCGAATGTCATCCGCGTTGCGCGGCCCCAGCGCAGCGATCCGCGAACGTGTCTCGGTGACGACATCATCGATCATCGCCGTGATCATCCGCCGGTTGACCTCGTAGAATGCGCGGCGGCTGCGTTCGGTAGCGCCGGCGCCATCGGGGCTATCGAGGCGCGCGGCAGCCAGCACGTCGCTGACGAACGCCCCCGCCATCGGGGCCGTTGCGAGGTCGGCAAGCGTGAGCAGCCCAGCGCGCAGACCATCGTCGATGTCGTGATTGGTGTAGGCGATATCATCGGCGATGGCCGCGACTTGTGCCTCTGCGGGCGCAATACGATCGAGCGAAAGAGCATCGTCGAGCGCGAGAGCGCGCACGAGACCGCGCAGCTCGGTGCTAGCCTCTTCGGCGCCCGGCCGCGCGCGCACGCCGAACAGCGGACCGTTGTGCTTGGCGAGGCCTTCCAGCGTCTCGTACGTCAGGTTGAGGCCGTCGAAGCGCGCGTATTTGCGTTCGAGCTGCGTGACGATGCGAAGGCTGTGGGCGTTGTGGTCGAAGCCGCCCCATTCGTGCATCGCGCGATCGAGCGCCCGCTCGCCGGCATGACCGAACGGTGGATGTCCGAGGTCGTGGGCGAGCGAAAGCGCCTCCGCGAGATCCTCGTCGAGACCGAGCAGGCGCGCCATCGCGCGGGCGATCTGGGCCACCTCGAGGGAATGGGTGAGGCGGGTCCGGAAATGGTCGCCCTCGTGATAGAGGAAGACCTGCGTCTTGTATGTCAGGCGGCGGAACGCCGTGGCGTGAACGATACGGTCCCGGTCACGCTGGAAGGGGGTGCGCATCGGGCAGGGCGGCTCGGCGAGCGCCCGGCCCTGGCTCCGCTCGGCGTCGAGGGCCCAACCCACGACGGGGCGCGCTGGTGGCCGCGCGACCGGAACAGGCTGCGATTTCATCGGTTTCTGCGAGCCGTTCGGCACCATCGTATCCTGGGAATCGCGCATGGCTGACCGCCGCCAACGCTATAGTAGCCCTTCACCCCGGCGTTTGACATCGCCTCCGCCGATCCTATCTAATTGTTATGAATCCGCGTAGGAATCGCCGCATCCGGAATATACTGGAAAGCTGGCGCCGCGCTCGCGAGGAGCCTCGCAATGACAATGGTTGAAGATCGCCCCCGGGTCTCGGTCACGGAACGGGCAGCCAGGCGTATCGCCGAGATCATGGCCGGCGAGCCGAATGCACGCGCCCTCAGGATCAGCGTCGAAGGTGGCGGCTGCTCCGGCTTCCAGTACAAGTTCGATCTCGTCGACGGACGCGAGGCGGACGATCTCGTGATCGAGCGCGACGGCGCCGTCGTCGTGATCGACGAGATGTCGGTCGGGTATATGGAAGGGTCGGAGATCGACTTCGTCGACGAGCTGATCGGCGCGTCTTTCAAGATCCAGAATCCGAACGCGGTCGCGGCCTGCGGCTGCGGCACCAGCTTCTCGATCTGATCCGTACCATTCCGATAACGTGCGTCGATGGGCTACGCGCTCAGCGCAGCGTAGTCGGCGCGCCGTAGAACCATCCGAAGATCAGCGCGAGCAGCGCGATCGGCATCAAAACGCAGGTCAGCGCCAGGCTGCGGCGACCCATCTTGAGCGCGAGCCACGCTCCCGCGACACCACCCATGGGCATCAGCCACAAAAGCACGAATGGGTATTCGAAGAGTTCCTCGAACGAGGTACCGCGCCGCACCGGCATCCACGTTGCCCAGGCAATCGGCTCGACAATGTACAGCGAGATCGCCGTCCACGCGAAAAGCACCGTCATCGCGATGACAGTGTTGACCAGCATCAGGAACGTCATGAACGCCGACGGCCGGATGGGTGCGCGCAGGCCATCGTCATAGTATGAGATTGTCACGGGCGGCCTCGAAATCGATGGTCCGAATACGGAAATTACGGACTATCCCACTCGTAGATGCGAGACTGTAGCCGAGGCGGGTAAACGGCGAGTTACCATCTTTGTTTCAAAGCGCAGCCCGCGGACGAGATTGTTCCGGCGGCTACGCCACCTCAGAAAGTTTTCTGCAATGCGGGTCGCGACCTGGAACATCAACGGCGTCAAGGCACGCATCGAAAGCCTCCTGACTTGGCTCGCCGAGACGCAGCCGGACGTGGCTTGCCTGCAGGAGATCAAGAGCGTCACCGAGGGCTTTCCCGCTGAGCGTATTGCCGAGGCCGGCTACCAGTGCGTGGTGCACGGCCAGAAGGGGTTCAACGGCGTGGCGCTGCTGTCCCGGCTGCCGGTCGAGGACGTGGTCACGGGCCTGCCCGGCGAACCCGATCCCGGCCAGTCCCGCTACATCGAAGCGCTTGTAACGGGCGACACCGGCGTCTGCCGCGTCGGATGCCTGTACCTGCCGAACGGTAATCCGATCGCGACCGAAAAGTTCGCCTACAAGCTCGCCTGGATGGAAGCGTTCGAGGCCTACGTGCGCGGGCGGCTCGCTCTCGAGGAACCGCTCGTCTTCGCGGGCGACTACAACGTCATCCCGACACCACAGGACGCACGACGCCCGGAGGCCTGGGTCAACGACGCGCTGTTCCAGCCGGCGACGCGCGCAGCCTACCAGCGCCTCACTCGGCTTGGACTGACGGACGGCATACGCGCCTGCAACCCGGAGCCTGGCATCTACACGTTCTGGGATTATCAGGCCGGCGCGTGGCAGAAGGACGATGGCATCCGCATCGACCACCTCCTGCTGTCACCACAGGCGGCAGACAGGCTGACGGCATCCGGCGTAGATCGGTTCACCCGCGGCTGGGAAAAGCCGTCGGATCACGTGCCCGCTTGGGTGGAGTTGCAATAGCCGCTCGGTTCGCGACGCAGTTCAGCGTCCGGGCGCGCCGACATCGCGCACGGCGCCGGCCTCCAGCTTCGGTGCCGACGGCTGCTGCGGCGACGCCGTCAATACCCCGTCCGACGGCATGCGCATGTTGATACCGCGCATTTCGTCGAGCAGCGGCACCGGCTTGCCATCCTCGCAGGTGCGCGTCGGTACGAAACCGAGAGCCATGCGGTCGCGCTCGCCACGCTGCTGCTGTGTCCGGCCACCCCAGCCGAAGAACTGGCCCCAGCGCTGCACCAACGGCCGCGCCTCGCGGCGACCCGGCTCGTTCATGTTGCAGTAGATGTTCTGGTAGATCTCGTCGATCCATAGGTAGTCGGTCGGCGAGGCGCCCTTGACGGCAAGCTCGGCGAGCGCCAGCGCACGCGCCTCGTCTTTGGGCACGTGCGTCCCGCGCCAATACTGTTCGCCGAGGAACGCCTGCGCGCCTGCATGTCCGTCCTGGACGAGCGTCGACAGGAAATGCAGCGCCAGACCAGGATCCCTGCGGCCGCCTTCTCCCGACAGAAGCATCTTCGCGAATACGAACTGCGCATCGCGATTGCCGAAGAACTTGGCCGCGTGCTCGATGTAGGGCAGCGCCATGGCCGGATCGGGCGCCTTCTTGAGCTCGGGGACACCGCGGCTCAGGTACTCGCCGAATTGCAGGAGCGACCGCGACACGTACGGCGCGCGCGGATCGTCATCGGGGTCGACATTGAAGTTGCTGTTGACGATCTGATGGAGGAGCTGAAACGCCTCACCATGACTGGTGTGGGCGCCTGCGTTGTCCGAAAGAATCATCGCGAGAAGATACTGGGCGAAGAACTCGCCGCGCACCGCAGCAAACCGCAAGGCGGGAATCGCCAGCTCGGTATAGCCGCCGCGATACGCATTGACGCCCTGGTCGAGCGCGGCCTCCGGCGACACGAACGCGACGCCGCGCTCGGCGGCAAGTGCCGGCAGCGATCCGGACTGCAGCGCACACGCCGACAGAACCAGCGCGACAACGCCCGCTCGCAGCTTCCTCCCACCGGATATCAGCGCCTGAGACAACGTCCGCCTTTCCGCCCCGCTCGGTTGCGCGATAGCCTCGGCGCCCGAGCTGGTCTGCCAATTGGGCAACGCGCCGCGCCGACTCCGCAACGTCTTTGCCGATCCAGATGTGCGTGGCACTTGTGCCGCCGGCCAAACGTCCGAAACCGCCGATGCCATGCCGCGCTTCGACCCCAACGAAGCGCTGGCACAGCTCGCAACTTTCGGCGTCCGATGCTTGGCCGGAGATGACCCTGTCCGGAATTTGTGGCTCAATGGTGGCGCAAGGGGGCCGCATCGTTGCGCGCCGGCAACACATCGTTAACGAACTGTCAAAAATTGTTCCAGACCCACGCGGTCGGCAGGAGGTCCGAGTGAAAACGCTCGCGCTATATGTCGGCGCTGCGGCGACCGAGATAGCCGGATGCTTCGCTCGTCTGGCTGTGGGGCATCGAAAGAACGATGCCCGATCGATGGGATGTTCTAGGCGCATGCGTCGCGGTCGCGGGGGCTTTTATTACACTTTATGCGCCGCGATCTGCCTGAGCCCGAATGCTGCGATGGAACAACATCCATCCTGCACTTTCTATAGACAGAATTGATGAAAGAACCGGCGCTTGCACGCCGTTGCTTCCTTTTCGCTCTTCCGCCATACTTCTTTCCGCGTAGAGAGAACATGGTCGGCAAGTGTTCCGTCAGCCGAACCAGAACAGTCGCAGGGAGTAGCCATGGCTGAAGTCAGCCGGCAGTCGGTAAGCCGGGCGCACGGTGCTGGGGGCGCTATCGTTCTCAAAAGCGTCCACAAATGGTACGGTGAATTTCATGTCCTGAAGGACATCAACCTCACCGTGAAGGAAGGTGAGAGGATCGTGATCTGCGGTCCCTCGGGCTCCGGCAAATCGACGCTCATCCGCTGCATCAACCGGCTCGAGGAGCACCAGCAAGGCAACATTATCGTTGATGGCACCGAGCTCACCAACGACCTGCGCAACATAGACAAGGTCCGCGCCGAAGTCGGCATGGTGTTCCAGTCCTTCAACCTGTTCCCTCACCTCACCATTCTCGACAATCTCTGCCTCGCGCCCGTGTGGGTGAAGAAGATCCCCCGCGCCCAGGCCGAAAAGACGGCGCGCATGTACCTCGAGCGCGTCAAGATTCCCGAACAGGCGATGAAGTATCCGGGGCAGCTCTCGGGTGGCCAGCAACAGCGCGTCGCCATTGCCCGCGCGCTCTGCATGAATCCGAACATCATGCTGTTCGACGAGCCGACGTCGGCGCTCGATCCTGAGATGATCAAGGAAGTGCTCGACGTCATGACCGAACTCGCAAAGTCGGGCATGACGATGATGTGCGTCACCCACGAGATGGCCTTCGCCCGCTCGGTCGCCGATCGCGTGATCTTCATGGACCGCGGCGAGATCATCGAGATGGCACCGCCGGACGAGTTTTTCGCGAACCCGAAGTCGGATCGCACCAAGCAGTTCCTGAGCCAGATCCTCAACCATTGATGCGTTCCGCCCGCATCGCCTATCGGCCCGGACGTAAGGCGGAGTCCATCCGACGTTCGGGTTTTCCGTAGTTCCAGCAGCTAAGCAATAGACAGGAAAAAGGGACAGTAACTATGAAACGAGCGACCAAGCTTTTTGCAGCGGCCGCCGCAGTCGTTGTCGGTACTGCCGGCGCCGCGGGCGCGCAGACCCTCGATAAAGTGAAGAAGCAGGGCACGCTGTCGTGTGGCGTAAACGTCGGTCTCGCCGGGTTCTCGGCGCCTGACGACAAGGGCGCGTGGACGGGCCTTGATGTCGATTACTGCAAGGCCATCGCCGCTGCGGTGCTCGGCGACGCGAACAAGGTGCGCTACGTCCCGACCACCGCCAAGGAGCGCTTCACCGCGCTGCAGTCGGGTGAGATCGACGTCCTCAACCGCAACACGACCTGGACGCTCGCGCGCGACAGCTCGCTGGGACTGAGTTTCGCCGGCGTCAACTACTACGACGGTCAGGGCCTGATGGTGAAGAAGTCGCTCGGCGTGAAGAGCGCGACGGAGCTCGGCGGCGCCACGGTTTGCGTGCAGACCGGCACCACCACCGAGCTCAACCTCGCCGACTACTTCCGCACCAACAAGCTCGAGTACAAGCCGGTCGTCTTCGAGAAGGCGGACGAAATCCTCCAGGCCTATCAGGCTGGCCGGTGCGACGCCTACACGACGGACGCCTCAGGGCTCTATGCGCAGCGCCTGCAGATGCAGCAGCCGGATGAGCACATCGTGCTGCCCGAGATCATTTCGAAAGAGCCGCTCGGCCCATCGGTCCGTCAGGGCGACAGCCAGTGGTTCACGATCGTGAAATGGGTGCACTACGCCCTGCTCAATGCCGAGGAAGCCGGCGTGACGCAGGCCAATGTCGACAAGATGCTCGAGTCGACCAATCCCGACGTCCGCCGCCTGCTCGGCAAGGAAGGCGAGTTCGGCAAGGGCATCGGCCTCAATGGCGACTGGGCCTTCCAGGTGATCAAGCAGGTCGGCAACTACGGCGAGATCTTCGAGCGCAACGTCGGCTCGGGCTCGCGCATAAAGATCGCCCGCGGCCTGAACGCCCTCTGGACCAAGGGTGGCCTGCAGTACGCCCCGCCGATCCGCTGACGCACGCCAATGTGCGGGTGCGTGCGGCGGCGCTCTGACGGGCCGCACGCACCCGCTCTTTCGGAACGGCGAGGAGCGGTGCGACGATGACAGCAACGACAGATGACCGACACACGCCGGGCCCGCTCATCCCGCCGGCCAAGCCAAGCCTCCTCTACCGGCCGGAGTTCCGACAGGCCGTCTACCAGATCCTGCTTGTCGTTGGCCTCGTCGTCGGTTTCTGGACCATCGCCCATAACGTTTCGGAAAACCTCGCCCGCCAGAACATCGCCTCCGGCTTCGGCTTCTGGAACCGGACATCCGGCTTCGACATCTCGCAGACGCTGATCGCCTACAACAACCAGTCCACCTACGGACAGGCTTTCTGGGCCGGCCTCTGCAATACGCTTCTCGTCGCCGCGCTCGGCATCGTGATTGCCACGATCCTGGGCTTCTTCATCGGCATCGGTCGCCTCTCATCGAACTGGCTGATCGCACGCCTGTGCGGCGTCTACGTCGAGACGCTGCGTAACCTGCCGCTGCTGCTGCAGCTCTTCTTCTGGTACTTCGCGGTCCTCAAGAGCCTGCCGGGACCGCGGCAGAGCATCTCGCTCCCTCTCGGCTCGACGCTCAATGTGCGCGGCCTCTACGTGCCGGCGCCGATCCCCGAATCCGGCTTCAGGGCCGTGCTCATCGCGCTCGCGCTCGGCATCATCGGCTCTATCGCCGTCTCGATCTGGTCGCGGCGGCGCCAGATGCAGACCGGCCAGCGCTTCCCCGTGCTGTGGACGTCGCTCGGCCTCATCGTCGTTCTCCCGCTGCTCGTCCATCTCGTGCTCGGGATGCCGCTGAGCTGGGAGTATCCGACACTCCGCGGTTTCAACTTCCAGGGCGGCATCGCCATCCAGCCGGAGCTCATGGCGCTCGTCATCGGCCTCTCAACCTATACCGCGAGCTTCATCGCAGAGATCGTGCGTGCCGGTATCGCGGGCGTTCCGCGAGGCCAGCGCGAGGCTGCCAACGCGCTCGGTCTGTCGAGTGGCCTCTCGATGCGCCTCGTCATCATCCCGCAGGCGCTGCGCATCATTATCCCTCCGCTGACCAGCCAGTATCTCAACCTCGCGAAGAACTCCTCGCTCGCGGTGGCCATCGGCTATCCCGATTTCGTCAGCGTCTTCACGGGCACCGTGCTGAACCAGACCGGACAGGCCGTCGAGGTGATCCTGCTGACCATGCTCGTGTTCCTAACGATCAGCCTCATCACGTCGGCTTTCATGAACTGGTTCAACAAGCACATCGCACTGGTCGAGCGGTAAGGGGGCGATCATGACAACCACCACCGCCGGCACCGTCGAAACGATGCGCCCACCCCGCAGCGAGGTTGGCGTCGTCGGCTGGCTGCGCAAGAACCTGTTCTCGTCGCCGACCAACACGATCCTAACGCTCATCGGCCTGTGGGTGATCTACACCGCCGTCAGCGGCATCGTGAGCTGGGCCTTCCTCCGCGCCACGTGGGAGGGCACCGACGGCAAGGCATGCACCTGGAGCGGCGCCGGAGCCTGCTGGGCATTCGTGAAGGCGAAGTTCAGCCAGTTCATGTACGGCCGCTATCCAGAACCACAACGCTGGCGCGTCGACCTCACCTACGTGCTGGCGCTGATCGGCCTCGTGCCGCTGATGATTCCGCGTGTGCCCGGCAAGCTGGTCAACACGCTCTACATGCTCATCTTCTTCCCCGTCGCCGCCTTCCTCCTGCTCTCGGGCGGCTACTTCGGCCTGCCGTATGTGGCGACGGAATTCTGGGGCGGGCTGCTCGTCACCCTTGTCGTCGCAAGCGTCGGCATCGCCGGCGCGTTCCCGATCGGAATCCTGCTCGCGATCGGCCGCCGATCACGCATGCCAATTATTCGCTGGGTCTGCGTCGGCTTCATCGAGATCGTGCGCGGCGTGCCGCTCATCACGGTGCTGTTCATGGCCTCGGTCATGCTGCCGCTGTTCCTTCCCGAAGGCATGACGATCGACAAGCTGCTGCGCGCCCTGATCATGGTGGCGCTGTTCTCGGCCGCCTATCTGGCCGAGGTCATCCGCGGCGGCCTCCAGGCGATCCCGCGCGGCCAGTTCGAGGCGGCCGATGCGCTCGGCCTCGGCTATGGCCAGAAGATGGGCCTGATCATCCTGCCGCAGGCGCTGAAGCTCGTCATCCCGGGCATCGTCAATACGTTCATCGGCCTCTTCAAGGACACAAGCCTCGTCCTCATCATCGGCATCTTCGACCTGCTCGGCATCGTCCAGCAGAACCAGACGGACGCCAATTGGTTCTCACCGACCACACCGCTGACCGGCTACGTGTTTGCCGGATTGGTCTTCTGGATCTTCTGCTTCGGCATGTCGCGCTACTCACTGTTCGTCGAGCGCAACCTCGCCGCCGGGGACCGCAGGTAGCAGGCTGGACCGCGCGGTGCGATTCAGCGTAGCCTTGCCGCGCGTCGACTGACGCACTCACGCCCTCCCGTCACTGGCTGCCGGGTCGTCCCGGCCGCGCAGTCTTTTGGCGCGTCATGCGCCGTCCACGCCTTCTCCCGCTCCCGCGCTAACCACCCGCATGATCTGGCTGCTCATCTTCGTTTTCGGACTGATCGGCGGCGTCATCGGTGGCGTGGTTGGCTTCGGCGCCTCGATCCTCATGATGCCGATCCTCGTGTTCGGATTCGGCCCCAAGGAGGCGGTGCCGATCATGGCCATCGCCAGCGTGCTCGCAAACTGGACGCGCGTCGTGATCTGGTGGCGCGAGGTCGATTGGCGCGCCAATGCCGCCTACTGCGCGACCGCCATCCCCGCCGCCGCACTCGGCGCACGCACGTTGATCGCCCTCGACGCACGCATGGTCGAGACTGCGCTCGGCATCTTCCTCATTGCCGTCGTGCCGGTGCGCCGATGGCTGACTGCGCGAGGGTTCTCGGTCAACCTGTGGGGGCTCGCGATCGTCGGCGCCGTCATCGGCTTCCTGACCGGCCTCGTCGCCTCGACCGGGCCGCTCAACACGCCGTTCTTTCTCGCCTACGGTCTCACCAAGGGCGCCTATATCTCGACCGAAGCGGTCGGGTCCGGCGCGGTCAGCTTGGTCAAATCACTGGTCTTCCGCACCTACGGTGTGCTGCCCTGGGAAACGATCGTGCGTGGGTTGATCTGCGGCGGCTCGCTGATGATCGGCTCGTATTTCGCCAAGTCGATCGTCATGCGCATGGACGCGCGCCACTACTCGAGCATCCTCGAGGCGATGATGGTCGTGGCCGGCTGCACGATGATCTACGCAGCGCTGCGCGCTGCGTAAAAAGCTACCCCAACCTCGCCTCACGCTCCGCCTCGCTCGACGCGAGATCCGCGAGCACTGTCTCACCAGCGATGGCGATCTGGCCGACGGCCACCAGCGCCGTCTTGCCGGGCGGCAGATAAACGTCTACTCGGCTGCCGAAACGGATGAGACCGATGCGCTCGCCGACCGCCACCGTGTCGCCCTCGTCTTTGATCGTCACGATGCGCCGCGCAATAAGTCCGGCGATCTGGACGACGCCGATCTCGGTGCCGTCCGCCATCGTGATCACCATGGCGCGACGCTCGTTGTCGGCGCTCGCCTTGTCGAGCGCAGCGTTGAGGAAGGCACCTGGCACGTAGACCGAGCGGGCGATGCGACCCGCCACCGGCGAACGGTTGATGTGCACGTCGAGCACCGAGAGGAACACCGAGATGCGCTGGCGCTCCTCGACGCCGAAGCCGAGCTCCGGCGCCGGCCGCACCCGCTCGATCGACGAGACGCGGCCATCGGCCGGCGACACCACCAGTCCCTCGCGGAGCGGCGTCACGCGATCGGGATCGCGGAAGAAATACGCGATATAAAGCGCGACGATGACCAGCAGCCAGCCGAGCGGCGGCCACAGCATCAGGAAAACCAGCGCCAGACCGGCCGCGATCGCGAGGAATTTCCACCCGTCGCGGTGAACCGGCGCTAGCGATGACATGATCGTGGAAGGGAGACTGTGACCGGCCACCGAACACCTGCTAGAGCTGGCGCACACCCGGCATGGGCGCAGCGCGAAATTGATCGATACGAGGGTGAGTGGTAGCGGCGCCACCGGCCATCCGCAACCCGCGATCCACGCTGAACCGGGAGAACGCCGGGAACCGGCCATGATTCGGCCCCGCGAAACCGTCGGGGATCGGGTAAACTTAGCTCGTGTGAGTCTGCCCGAGCAGACTGGTCGAAGGGGAACGTCGAGACCCGGCGGATGGTGAAGTGCTTCCGACATCGCTGGTCAGCGCCGCGATGGGTTGCGATCGCGGCGATCGCGCTCGTGCTCGCGCTCGTTCAGGAGGCGCCGCTCAGCGCGCAGTCGGGCAGCGCCTCGGGTACTGGCGCGTTCCCGCAGCCCGCCGGCATCGGCACGACCGGCCTGCCGATCCCGCGCTTCGTCAGCCTCAAGTCCGATCGCGTGCAGATCCGCCAGGGGCCCGGCACCGATCACAAGGTGCTATGGGTGTTCAGCCGCGTCGGCCTCCCCGTCGAGGTGATCCAGGAATACGAGAACTGGCGTCAGGTGCGAGACCAGGACGGCAGCGTCGGCTGGGTCGCGAACTCGCTGCTGTCAGCGCGGCGCACGGCCGTGGTGCTCGCGTGGGCGGCTGGCGAGGCGAAAGCGGATACGCCGAAGACGGTGCCTTTGCGCGATGAGCCATCGGGTTCGGCAACTACCCTCGCGCTGCTCGAGCCCGGCGTCGTCTGCGACATCCGCAACTGCGACGGTCGCTGGTGCCAGATTTCGGTCGGCGACTATCGCGGGTATATCGAGCAGGCCAAGCTATGGGGCGTCTACCCCAACGAGAAGGTGAAGTGAGCCGACCCGTCTCGTCACACGCGTCATCGCCCGATCGTGCTCGCGTTATCGGCTCGACGGCGGACTGCGATCGACGCGGGGCATCGGCGCTTGCTGATCTCCGGTGACAAGCGGGTTGTACTGAGCCCGAATGACCTTGAGCGCCGCATCACACAAGCGGTCGACGGGTAATCGCTCCTGGCTCCGCAGCGCCAGCAGCGTGCGCGCCAATCGCGCCCGTACCGCTTCGTGCTCGTCCTCGGGAAATCCGCCCGCCAGAGTATCCCATGCCTGCGCAAACGCCGCCTGCAGGTCCTTGACCGAATCGGGCCCGAACGAAGCCCCAGCAATCATGTCCCGCGCCTTCATCACGCCCTCCGCACCACCGCTTCCGTCACCCCATAGGCAATCCGCGCGCCGGCTTTTAGTTTCCATTTTGCCGCAGTGGCAATCGCCCTCGTTCTCTGTCGCCGGCTACATGGGAAGCGACAGTGCCGATCCTGTGGCAATGCGCCGGCGCGCGACACTTCGCCCGCTAAAGCTCGGACGTTGAATGCCACCCACGCCCGGGCTGCTGAATGAAATTTGGCGACGGCGCTGGAACCGACCTCACGGCCGAGCGTTCACCCGGAGATCGTCGATGTCCCCACGGGCGATCGATTACCCGGCGAGCGTCCACGCCCCCCGTCCACGCTCGCCGGGTACAGCTCGTCTATCGTTCCGCGCTACTCGGGTGCCCGGAACACGCCATCCTTGAAGAAGAATCGGAACGGCGTCGTCCCTGAAAGCGGTGACGCACTTGTGGACGGAAGCGAGTAATGCCTCGCGGCAAAGCAAAACGCGGCCGTCATTCGCCGGCCGCGCTGAAAATTGCCGAAGCTGAAGCCTTAATTCGGGGTGTCGTCGACGAGACGCACGACCACGTCGACGTGGCTGATGCGCATGCCCTTCGGCGGTGTCGGCAGGCCATCGACGCGGATAGACCCCTCGGGAATATCCATCAACTGGCCGTCATGCTCGACGTAGAAGTGGCTGTGGTTCGACGTGTTGGTGTCGAAGTAGGTGCGCGTGCCGTCGATCGCGAGTTCGCGCACGAGCCCGGCGCGCTTGAACTGGTGCAGCGTGTTGTAGACCGTCGCCAGGGATACGCGCTCGCCGACCGACACCGCTTCGGCGTGTAGCAGCTCCGCCGTCACGTGGCGTCCATGATTGGTGAACAACAGCGAGCCGAGCGCAAGCCGTTGGCGCGTCGGGCGCAGCCTCGCCTGCCGCAGCAGGTCGATCACTTCGCGCTCCGTCCGTGGCGCGCCGCAGGCCCCGTGCGCGTGGCCATGCCCGTCGTGACTCTGCTCGCTCATTCTGCGCCTCGCGCTCACCCATTGCGGCCGGCCGCCAACGACCGCGCCAACATTCTTGCAGTGCAATACCCGACTATTGGGGTCAACATCCAGTGTTTTTCACAACCCGCTCATCACCTTTATAGCCCGCGGGCCGTATTGACCGCAATCAACCAGCGGAAAATTCTCTGCGATTCCGTCACTTTAGAGGCATTAGACGAGGTAACACGTTCGCCCGCCGGCAGACTCTAGCGGTTGGTCAGCTTGAGCTCGATGCGACGATTGCGCCGCAGGACCTCGTCGCTGCTCCCATCCTCGAGCGGCGCGAACTCGCCGTAGCCCGCCGCAACCAGCCGGTTGGGCGGCACGCCGCGGCTGATCAGGTATTTGACCACGCTGATCGCGCGCGCGCTGGACAGCTCCCAGTTGGAGGGAAACGCGCTGCTCGCGATCGGCCGCGCGTCCGTATGTCCGTCCACCTGCAGCGCCCAGCTGATTTCCCTCGGAATCTGCCGCTCGAGCTCGACGATCGCCGATGCCAGCTGATCTATCGCGGCGAGGCCTTCCGGTGTCATTGTCGCCTGACCGGAGGGAAACAGCACCTCGGACTGGAACACGAAACGGTCGCCGACGACGCGGATATCCTTGCGGTCCCGCAGCAACTCGCGCAGACGGCCGAAGAAATCGGAGCGATAGCGCTGCAGCTCCTGCACCTGCCGCGCCAGCACCACGTTGAGGCGTGCGCCGAGATCGGTGATGCGGGCCTGGGAGTCCTTGTCCTTGGCTTCCGCCGCCTGAAGGGTCTCGTTGAGGGCCGCGATCTGGCGGCGCAGCGCGAGAAGCTGCTGGTTGAGCAGATCGACCCGAGCCAGCGCCTCGTTGGAGATCTCCTTCTGCCCCTGCAGCTCCTTGGTCAGGGCGGCCGCCCGGGATTCTGCGCTGCTGGCCCGCTCCTCACCGAGACCGGCAAGCCCCGTCAAGCGCGCGGTCTCGGCCTTGGTCGAGGCGAGCGTCGCCTGGATCGAGGCAAGCTGGTCCTCGAGCGATCGGGCCTTCCCTTTCTCGAGCGAGAGGAGGCTCGTCAGCTCGGCGATCTGCAGGTTGAGCTTGCCGAGCGCGGTGTCCTTGCGGCCGGATTCCTGGCTGACGAAGTATTGCGCCAGCATGAACAGCGAGAACAGGAAGATGAACGTCATGAGCAGCGTCGACAAGACATCGACGTAGCCCGGCCAGTATTCACCGTATTCGTTCGATCGTCGCGACCTGGTGCCGGCCATGCTACGACCCGCTCCGCCTCGGCATCCGCCCGGCCAACTCGCGCAGCGCCGACGTCATGTCCGACTGTCGCGCCGCCTGCTCGTCGACCCACTCGCGCACGATCTTCTGCTCCGCGCGCATCTGTCCGACCACTTCCTGCAGCCCGCGCCCGACATCGCGCAGACTTTCGCCCCCAGGTCCGGCCGCGCTCATCGCCTGGATGCGATCCGAGAGATCGGAGATCGTTCGCTGAACCTCGAACATGATGCCGAAGAGCTGCTGGCCGATCTCGCCACCCGCCTCACCCGCCGGCGTCAGCTCCGTGATGCCGGACAGCCATTCCTCGAGCTCGTTGTAGAAGCGGTTGTGCGCGTGACTGGTCTGGAGGTCGAGAAAGCCGAGGATGAGCGATCCGGCAAGGCCCATGAGCGAAGCCGAGAAGGCCGTCCCCATACCTCGCAACGGCCCGGAGAGCCCCGTTTTCAGCTCCTCGAACATCATCACGCTGTCGGTACCCTTGGTATCCAGCGAGTTGATGGTGCCGCCGACCGAATGAATGGTATCGAGCAGGCCCCAGAACGTGCCGAGCAGACCCAGGAACACGAGCAGGCCGACGAGATAGCGGCCAGTATCGCGCGCTTCGTCGAGGCGGCCGCCGATCGAGTCCATGATCGAGCGCATCGACGACGTCGAGAGCGACAATTGACCCGTACGATCGCGCAGCATGGTTGCCATGGGCGCCAGCAGCACCGGCTTGTGCTCGATCGCGAGGCCGGGATCGGCGATGCGGAACGCATTCACCCAGCGGATCTCGGGGTAGAGGCGAATGACCTGCCCGAAGGCGCGCAGGATGCCAATCACGAGCACTGCGAGAATGACGCCGTTGAGGAAAGGGTTCTCCCAGAACGCCGTCTGCAGCCGCGGAAACAGAATGGCGCCGCAGAGCCCGACAACCATCAGGAAAACCAGCATCCCGCGCAGGAACGGCCCGGGCGTATTGAGCGTGCGATGGAGCCGTCTCGACGACAACTCGGTCGGCCGCGCTTTGGCCATAGAGAAACTCCGCCTCACACCACTGCGTACATCACCAGCCCCTGCCGCCTTCCAACGGCAGCGGAACGGCGTACGCCGGTCACAACTCGTTCAAGCACTATTGGCGAAGACTATCCGATGATCGTGGCAAAACAACCAGGGACTGTGGCCGAAAGCACATTTGTCCGATCGTGGCATAGCCGATCGCGAGAGATCGGAAGCCTTCGAAGACGCCCTCAAGCGGGGCGCTTCAGTGCGGCAAGCAGCAACTTCTGGATCGTCGGATTGCCGGCGACGATACTGCCGGTATCGAGCATGTTCTCGCCGCCGTGCACATCGCTCGCGATGCCGCCGGCCTCCCGCAGAATGACGATGCCGGCCGCCATGTCCCACGGCTGCAGGTCGTGCTCCCAGTAGCCGTCGAAACGGCCGGCAGCGGTCCAGGCGAGATCGATCGACGCCGCGCCCGTCCGCCGGATCCCGGCGACATCGCGCATCAGCGGCCCGGATTCGGCGAAGAAGCGCTCATGGCCCGGACGACCGCGATACGGAATGCCTGTGGCGATGACGCTATCCTGCAGGCTCTTGCGCGCCGCCACCCTGAGCCGCTTGTCATTGATGAAGGCGCCCTTGCCCTTTTCGGCCGTGTAGAGCTCATCACTGATCGGGTTGTAGATCAGCCCCGCGACCAACTCGCCCTCGCGCTCGAGCGCGATCGAGATCGCGAACAGCGGGATCGAGTGCAGGAAATTGGTCGTGCCGTCGAGCGGATCGACGATCCAGCGGTGGGTCTTGTCGTCCCCAACGACCTCGCCGCCTTCCTCCATCAGGAATCCGTAGCCCTGGCGCGCCTTCGACAGCTCGCGATAAACGATCTCCTCGGCGCGCTGGTCGGCGGCGGAGACGAAATTCGCCGGTCCCTTGACCGACACCTGGAGCTGCGCCACCTCGCCGAAATCGCGCGCTAGGCTACGCCCGGCTTTGCGCGCGGCGCCGATCATGACGTTCATCAATGCTGAAGCGGGCATGGGGCCTCGTTGCAAGCGCAAAGCCGGCGGGGCGCATGAAGCTGCGCCTCCAGAACATCGACCGGCTGGGAGAGGGCACCCCTAGCGCCTGGACAGCGCGGTGGCAAGGGTCGTGACCCGCATGCGACCGCGGGACGGCATTAACTGCGCTTTTTTGCCGTCGGATTGGCGAGGCGCAGCAGCACGTCGCCATGGCACGGCCCGTCGAGGCTGCACCAGCAGGCGAGGTTCTTGCCCTTCAACTCACCCACCTCGGCGAGGATCACCGCGCGCAGCTCGTCCTGCGTCGAGACCGAGATCCCGGCGGCTGCGACGGGGTGCCCAGCCATCATCTTCTCATAGTGCTCGATGCTCTGCTCTCGGGTCATCTGCGGCGTGACGTGGAACGGGTTGCCCCATTTCGTCGTGCGATCTATCTTCACAGTGTTCGCCGGCATCCTCCAGCCCTTGGATCGGCGAAGCTGGATACGCTCAGGCTTGGACGCGCTCATCGGTCTGCTCCATGGGACCGGTTATCCATCATACACTGAAAGAGCGCGCTAGTTCAGCAGCGCCCGCTCGCTCCAGGAGAAGGCGGCCTGCTCGGCGGCGAGGCGATCCTTGCGCGAGAGCTTCGCCGCGACCTCGTCGAGCGTCTTATCCTCGATGCCGGCCTGCTTGGCGATCAGGTGCCACTTCACCGCCTCGACCAGGTTCATCTCGACGCCGGCACCATGCGCCAGGCAGCGCGCCCAGCGGTTCTGCGCCACGGGATTCCCCTTCTCAGCTGCCGTCCGGAAGTACCACGCGCCGCGCACGTCGTCCGGCGTGAGGCCATGTCCCTTGAACAGCAGGATGCCGTACTCGAGCTGCGCGTCGGTGTGCCCGGCGAGCGCTGCGCGACCGATCCAGCGGGCGGCCTCGAAGATGTTGGCGGTGGTGCCGGTGCCGGTCGCGTGTAGCGTACCGAGGTCGTACTGCGCAGCGGGAAGGCCCTGCTCGGCCGAATACTCCATGAGCTGGAAACCGCGGATCGGATTCTCGGGCTTGCCGTCACCGCTGAGGAACAGCAGCGCGAGATTGTAGGTCGCGAGCGGATTGCCGCGCCGCGCCGCCATCTCGAGATACTTAGCGCCGAGTGCAGTGTCCTTCGCGACGCCGTTCCCCTGTACCAGCATCGTGCCTACGGCGAGCGCACCTTCGACGTCGCCGAGCTCGGCCGCCTTCGCGTACCACTGCGCCGCCGTCACATAATCCTGCGGTACACCGAGGCCTTCCGCGTAGATGCGCCCTATCAGCGTGTGCGCCTGCGGCTCACCCTTTGCGGCGGCTTCCTCCGCGAGCTTCAGTGCCGTGAGGTATTTGCCGAGGTCGAAGGCGGTGTAGGCGGGATCGTTGTCGAGCTTGCCGAGCTGAGGTGCGGCGTCGGCGATCGGCTTCTGCTTCGCGGATGGTGCCGGCGCGGGAGATGTCTTGACGCCGCGCGGTCCGCTGTTTCCCGGGAGCGCAGGTCCGGGCGCACCGCGGGGCGCGGCAAGCGGCGCGCTCTTCGTGTCGGCGGTGCTCTTCGGCGCTGCTTTCTTCGCCGGCGCCTTGCGCTCGATAGGCTCGGGCGTGACCTTGCTGCTCCAGCTCGACGTCTGCGCGACTGCCGCAGTTGCCACCGCGCAGCATAGCCCGAGCGACGCGAGCGCGGCTTGCAGGGCGCGCGTCACGAGACCACCTCGGCGGCAATCGCTGTACGTGCCGCGCGGACCAACTCACCCGATGCCGCGGGTGGCGCGCCCGAAGGCAGTGTCAGCGCCACGAAATCGGCGCCCGCCGCGGCGAGCGCTCCCGCCTCCTCCGCATCGGTGACGTCGAATGCCACGACCGGGACCTCGAACACCTCCGCCCACCATGCCACCAGCTCGCAGCGGCGCAGATGCGCCTTCTCGCGATCGCCGACATGCGCCGGAATACCGAACGCGACGTAGTCGGCGCCGGATTCCCCTGCCACCATCGCCTCGTGCCGCGAGCGGCCGGCATCCACCCCGACGATCGCTCCGCCGCCGACGATCTCACGTGCCTCGCCGTATCCCTTGGTCGCCATGGCGGGCGTCAGATGAACGCCGTCGGCCTTGAGGGTGCGTGCGAGCCGGGCGTCATCCTGCACCAGTGCCGCGGCACCGACGGCCTGGGCCTGCTTGAGCAGCGCCTGGACCTCGGCGGCCGGCACGTTAACCCCCTCGGGCAAGGTCACGACCACGGACGCAACCTGCTCAGCCGCCAGCGCCGCCGCCAGCCTCTCACCGGCCGCCGCAGCCGTCTCGACTACCACTATGAGCTGACATCCGGTCTCGGCGCGCCCCACCCGTTGCTCCATTTCGTGCCGTTTGCGCGCGCCATCATGGTCCAATTTTGGGAAAGCGCGGCGCTACCTCAGGTAAAGGGGGACCCTATCACGATTGAATCGGGCAAAATATGGGTGCCATTCTCGACGCGGGCGGCCTGAAATCGGCCATTCGGCAACTATTCACCGCAAGTTTAGGTTGCAGGGGCGACTTTCGTCGATTGGCCCGATTGCTGCATCGCAGCACGTGCGCTAGGCTGTCCGCCGGGAGAAGGGAACACCCTCTGGCAGGCAGGTTGCGCGAAGGGACGCAGCGGCTTCACCGCAGGCGAACCTTTTGCAGCAACGAAAGTCTATGAGACAGCGAGTTTACGTACGCCTGTCCGGCGGGAATCGAGTGGATCATGGCGCCGACCAAGAAAGTGTTCATCAAGACCTACGGCTGTCAGATGAACGTCTACGACAGCGAGCGCATGGGCGAGGCGCTGGCCGTTGGCGGCTATGGCACGACTTCCACGCCCGAAGATGCCGACCTGATCATCCTCAACACCTGTCACATCCGCGAGAAGGCGGCCGAGAAGGTCTATTCCGAGCTCGGCCGCATTCGTGAGATCAAGGAGGCGCGCGCCGAGACCGACCGGCAGACCGTGATTGCTGTCGCAGGCTGCGTCGCCCAGGCCGAAGGTGACGAGATCGTCCGCCGGGCGCCGGTCGTCGATCTTGTCGTCGGGCCGCAGAGCTATCATAGGCTTCCCGATCTGATTGCCCGCAGCCTCTCCGGCACCCGTCACATCGTCGAGACCGAGTTTCCGGAGGACGACAAGTTCCGCCATCTTCCGGCCCGTCCCGCCGCGCTAACACCCGCTCCCGCGCCGATGCGCGGCGCCAGCGCGTTCCTCACGATCCAGGAAGGATGCGACAAGTTCTGCACGTTCTGCGTCGTGCCGTACACGCGCGGCGCCGAATACTCGCGCAGCGTTGCCGCCATCACCGACGAGGCGCGCCGTCTCGTCTCCAGCGGCGTGCGCGAGATCACGCTGCTCGGCCAGAACGTCAACGCGTTCCACGGCGAAGGAAGCGATGGGCGGACGTGGTCGCTTGCCGACCTGCTCCACCATCTCGGCGAGATCGATGGTCTCGAGCGGCTGCGCTACACCACCAGCCATCCGCGCGACATGAGCGACGACCTGATCGCCGCCCACCGCGATATGCCGAAGCTGATGCCGTATCTGCACCTGCCATTCCAGGCCGGCTCGGATCACGTCCTCGCGGCCATGAACCGCAAGCATACGGCCGGCCACTACATCGACCTCGTCGGCCGCGTGCGCGCCGTGCGCGCAGACATCGCGCTCTCGACCGACATCATCGTCGGCTTCCCCGGCGAGACCGACGCGGACTTCGAGGCGACGCTCGACATCGTCCGCACGGTCGGCTTCGCACAGGCCTACTCGTTCAAGTACAGCCCGCGTCCTGGCACGCCCGCCGCCAATATGGCCGCGCAGGTGCCGGAGCCGATCAAAATCGAGCGCCTAGCCCGCCTCAAGGCGTTGCTGGACACGCAGCAATCGACGTTCAATGCGCAGTGCGTGGGGCGCGTCATGCCGGTCCTGTTCGAGCGCCGCGGGCGCCGCGCCGGCCAGCTTATCGGCCGCTCCCCCTACCTTCAGTCCGTGCATGCCGAGGCGGCAGCCACGCTCATGGGGCGCATCATACCGGTTGAAATCGCGGATGCGGGCCCCAATAGTCTTTCTGGTGTCATCAGGGCGGCGTGATATGCTGCTCGTGCTCAGAGTCTCTGCGGACATGGGTTGCAGGAGCTTCTGAGCCAGTTGAAACCGGCGAGGAGAGCCTGATTTGACAGCTGCGCGCGGGTCGGCGGCCCAACGGCCGGCCAAACCCGAGAAGACTGCGGGTAAGCATCGCGTCGTCGTCCCCTTCGACGACAACCGGCTGCTCGCACACCTGCTCGGCGAGTACGATTCGCACCTCGCCCTGATCGAGAGCAGACTTGGCATCGAGGCACACGCCCACGGCAATGTCGTTACGCTGACCGGTCCGCAGCCCGCGTGCGAGATCGGGCGTACCGTGCTCAATCAGATCTACGACCGTGTTCGTAAAGGCGAACCCGTAACGCCAGGCGATATCGACGGCCTCATCCGGCACGCCCGCTCCGGCGCCCCGAGCGCGGGCGACGGGACCGCCCAGATCCGCACCCGAAAGCGCATCGTCACTGCCCGCACCCCGACCCAGAGCGCCTACATCCGCGCGCTGGACCGCCTCGACCTCGTTTTCGGCGTCGGCCCGGCCGGCACCGGCAAGACCTATCTTGCTGTTGCGCAAGCCGCTTCCTACCTCGAGCGCGGCCTCGTCGAGCGTATCGTGCTGTCGCGCCCTGCGGTGGAAGCGGGCGAACGGCTGGGCTTCCTGCCCGGCGACATGCGCGAGAAGGTGGACCCATACCTGCGCCCCCTCTATGATGCCTTGTATGACGTTCTGCCGCCCGAGAAGGTCGAGCGCGACCTGGAGCTGGGAACGATCGAGATCGCGCCACTCGCGTTTATGCGTGGGCGCACGCTCTCCCACTCTTTCGTCATTCTCGACGAGGCGCAGAACACCACGAGCATGCAGATGAAGATGTTTCTGACCCGCCTCGGCGAGGGATCGCGGATGGTAGTTACCGGCGATCCGAGCCAGATCGATCTTCCGCCGGGCCAGACCTCGGGCCTCGACGAAGCGGTGCGGCTGCTCGAGGGCGTCGAAGGCATCGAGGCCGTGCACTTCACCGCGGCCGATGTCGTGCGCAGCGAGCTGGTGGCGCGGATCGTCGCCGCCTACGACGGCATCCCGCAGCCAACCGGCAAGGGGCGCCCGGGCCAACATAAATAGAGCGATGGACCCTTCCTTAAGACAACCGGATTCTCCTACTGCCGTCGCGTCCGATGACGCCGAACGGTCGAACGACGAGGAACCTCCGCCGCGATGGCGGCTGGAACTCGAGATCGTTGAGGACGACGGCGACTGGCGGACCTTCGGCGCGGTAGACGCGTTGGTCGAGGCTGCCCGACGCGTCCTCGCCGACGCGCCGGAGCTTGCGTCTGATACACCGGCCACCGCCGCGATCGCGCTCAGCAGCGACGCTGCCGTGCGCCGCCTCAACGCGGCCTATCGCGGCAAGGATGCGCCGACCAACGTGCTCTCCTTCCCGGCGCCCGAGCCACCCGCGGACCTGCCCGACGATGGCCTGCCGCGCGAGATCGGCGATGTCATCCTCGCCGTCGAGACGCTGCTCGCCGAAGCGACCGCCGCCGGCATTCCGCCCGCCCATCACTTCCAGCACCTGTTGATCCACGGTGTCCTGCACCTGATCGGCTACGACCACCAGACCGATGATGAAGCCGAGGCCATGGAGGCGCTGGAGACGGCGCTGCTCGCCCGCCTCGGCATCGCCGACCCGTATGCGGCCGGCAAGACAGGATGAACTGCCAATGACCCATTTCCCCGACAACCAGTTTTCAGCGCCGCTCTCGCGGCCAGGGCTGCCGCCATCATGACGCTCGCCGACGACAACGGCTCACGCGCCGACCCCACTAACGGCGCAGCCGAATCACAGCGCCCCGGCGAAGGCTGGCTCGCCGGATTGCGCGCACGTCTCGGCATCGGCAACGCGCCGACGCTGCGCGACACGCTCGAGGAAGCGCTCAAGAGCGACGACCAGACCGGCACCGCCTTCTCACCGGCCGAGCGCGAGATGCTGCTGCGGCTCCTGGAGTTCAACACGCTGCGCGTCGACGACGTCATGGTGCCGCGCGCCGACATCACCGCGATCGAAGAGAACGCGCCGCTGTCCGAGCTGCTGCATCTCTTCGACGCCTCCGGCGTATCGCGTATTCCGATCTTCCACGAGACGCTCGAAGATCCGCGCGGCATGGTCCACATCAAGGACGTCATGGCGTATCTCACGCGTGGCGGCACGAGCCGCCCGAGCTCGCCCGACGCAACGGATGTCGAGACTGCGGAAACGGCCGAGAGACCCGTCATCGACTTCGCGGGCATAGATCTGTCGCGCCCGATCTCATCCCTCGATCTGCGCCGCCGTGTGCTTTACGTCCCGCCCTCGATGCCAGCGGTCAACCTCCTGCTGCGCATGCAGACGACCCACATTCACATGGCGCTTGTGGTCGACGAGTATGGCGGCACTGACGGGCTCGTCTCGATCGAGGACCTGGTCGAGCAGGTGGTCGGCGAAATCGAGGACGAGCACGATGTCGACGAAGCCGCGAACATCGTCGACGATCCCAAGCTCGGCTTGCTCGCGCAGGCGCGCACGCCGATTGATGAGCTCGAGCAGCGCCTCGGCATCAAGCTGCTGAAGAACGGCGAGGAGGAGGACATCGACACGCTCGGCGGCCTCGTCTTCACCCTGGTCGGCCGCGTACCGGCTCGCGGCGAGGTGGTCCGTCACGAGAGCGGCATCGAGTTCGAGGTGCTCGACGCCGATCCCCGCCGCGTCAAGCGGGTGCGCATCCTGCGGCCCGATGAGGCCGAGGCGCCGCCGTCAAGCACATCCGCCGCCTGACAACAGGCTCAGCGGCGGCTTTTCCGCGTTGCGCACCGCAACCGGAGACGGCGGATTGCCAAGGGGCCCGGCAGGGGCCATATCTGCCCTGCAATGACCCTCACCCAGGCAGCAGCACCCGTGAGCGCCTTTACGGAACCGGATTTTCGCGTGCGCGCGGCGGCCCTCTACAAGGGGCCGAGCGATGCCATCTTCGATCCTCGGACGGGACGGGCCTGGCAGCGCAGCGACTGGGATCTCAACCCGGAGATGCTCGCTGACTTCGCGGTCATGGAGCCGGCGCGACCGGCAGCCGTTCTGGTGCCGGTCGTCGCCCGGTCCGAGCTTACCGTGCTGCTGACCGAGCGTACGGCGCACCTTGCGACTCACGCCGGCCAGATTGCCTTTCCCGGCGGCAAGGTCGAGCCCGATGACCCCGATCCCGTCCACACCGCGCTGCGCGAGGCCGAGGAGGAGATCGGCCTTGCGCGCACGCACGTCGAGCCGCTCGGCTTCCTCGACGGTTACCGTACAGGCACTGGTTTCCTCGTGACGCCGGTGGTGGCGATCGTCCAGCCGGAATTCACGCTTCATCTTGACCCCGGCGAGGTCGCCTCCGCCTTCGAGGTTCCGCTCGCCTTCCTCATGGACCCCGCCAACCACAAGCACCACTCGCGCGAATGGCGGGGGCGCCAGCGGCACTATTACGCGATGCCATTTGGCGATCACTACATCTGGGGCGCGACGGCCGGGATGCTCAGGAATTTGCAGGAAAGGCTCTACGCGCGATGATCCGCGTCGTCGTCGAGAACATCGTCCTGTTCTTCCTGCCGATGGCCATCTACGTCACCTACGTTCTGCTGACGCGGCAAGCCGACGCCAAGGGTGGGCTGCTCGACGATGCGCCGTTCCTGTGGTTGATGCTGGCGGGCACGGTGCTTGTTTTCGTGGTGCTGATCGCGTTCGGCTCCTCGTCGGGCGGCAAGCCGGGGCAGGTCTACACGCCGCCGTCGCTGACCAAGGACGGCAAGATCGATCCCGGCGGACTGAAGTAGCGCGGAGGGCTCATGTCGCCTGATGCAGGGGCCGTACTCCCGACCTCACTTGCCGGCGCCGAATGGCTGGAGCGGCCGCAGACGCGCGCGGTGCTCGCGGCAATCGCCGCTGGCGGTCACCAGGCGCGCATCGTCGGCGGCGCCGTCCGCAACGCGCTCATCGGCGAGCCGGTCACCGACATCGACATCGCGACCACCGCGACGCCGGACGATGTGATCGCAGCCGCGCGCGCCGCCGGCCTCGAGGCGATCCCGACCGGCATCGCGCACGGCACCGTCACCGTCGTCGCCGACCGCCATCCCTACGAGGTGACGACGCTACGCGAGGACGTCGAGACCTTCGGCCGCCACGCCCGCGTCGCCTTCACGGCGGATTGGGCCGCTGATGCGCGCCGCCGCGACTTCACCATGAATGCCCTCTACTGCGACGCCGACGGCGCGATCACCGATCCGCTCGGCGGCCTTGCCGATCTCGCGCGCCGTCACATCCGCTTCATCGGCGACGCCCGCGCGCGCATTCGCGAGGATGCGCTGCGCATCCTCCGCTTCTTCCGCTTCAATGCCCGCTACGGCCGCGATGCCGCCGATGCGGAAGGTCTCGCCGCCTGCATTGCCGAACGCAGCCTCCTCGCCGGTCTCTCCGCCGAGCGCGTCCGCATGGAGCTCGTGAAGTTGCTCGAAGCGCCGGGCGCGGCGCCGATCGTCGCGACCATGGCCGCGTATGGCTTCATCGTGCCGCTCCTCGGTGTGGCGCCGCGGATCGGGCTGCTCGAACGGCTGGTGACGCTGGATGCCGCCGCGGGACATCCGCCGGATGCGATACTGCGGCTTTCGGCGCTCGCCGTCGCGGTCGACGAGGACATCGCGCCCCTCGCCCAGCGCCTGCGTCTCGCGAATGCCGAGCGCGATGCCCTGATTGTCGTCGATCGGCGCCTGACAGCCCTTGCGGATCTGGACGCCCCCGGTCAGCGCCGCGCGCTCTATGTGATGGGCGCGGCCCGCTGGCGCCGTGTCTGCCATGTCGGCGCTGCGGTAAGCGATGACACCGTCCGCCGCCGCTGGGACGATCTCGCCGGCCTGCCCGACCGTTGGGAGGTGCCGCATTTCCCGCTCGGCGGCCGCGACGCGCTGGCCGTAGGCCTCAGTCCGGGGCCACGAATCGGTACCCTCCTTGCCGCGCTGGAAACCGATTGGATCGCGGAGGATTTCGCGGCTGGAGCGGAGGAGTTGCGTGCCCGCCTCCGGGCGCGCGCCGCAACGACTGGCAATATGGATTGAGCGTTCGCTGCTGCGAGGCGGCAATCCCCGCCAATTTCACAAACTTATGAATACCAACGCAGAATCGACCTAAGCGGCGCCGCTCGCTATGCAGGCAAATCCGGCATGGCAACCCTTTGCAGCCGACCGCCCTTGCGAACCTGTGGATAACCCCATTCCCGCCTTAGTCTGATTATGGACGAAGGTCGTGGATAAACTTTAAAACATAATTGTTGAACATCTCGTGCGGCTATCCCCCCTCTCCCCCTGAGCGCCAAGCGAGATCATAGAGCCCCGGCCGCCACGCCGGGGCTCTTTTCTTTGTAGCGCTCACGCGCCGGTTCGCTGCGCTCAGGCGCTCCGCGGGGGCGGCCCTTGGGCCGGCGCGCAGTCGCGCGCTCAAGATAGGTCATCGCTCACGCCGGTGAGAGCCAGCCATCTGTCCGGGAGCAACGCGACCCGGCGCGTGCGCCGCCCTCGCGGAGCCCATGAGCGAAGCGAATGCTGGCGTGAGCAGCAACCAACTTCTACAGACCGTTGATGCGCATCAGCGCCGCGAAGTGCTTCTGCGCCTGGAAGTCGACGACCTGCATGTACTGGCGTGCGGTCTCGGCGAGTTGAGCCTCAGGGATGATCTCGAGCGGCAGCCCCGTCGACATGGCCAGCACCTGCTGCTTGCACGCGCGCTCGAGATAGTAGAGTTCGTCGAAGGCGAACGCGACCGACGGCGCACCGATCGAAACGCCGTGATGCGCGAGGAACAAGACGTCGGCGTTGGGGTTCGATTTCTGGGCCTCGGCGATGCGCTTGCCCTCGCTCTCGTCCAGCGCGATACCGCCGAAGGAGTGGTAGGCGATGCGGCCGTGGTAGCGCGCCGCCGTCTGGTGCGCCATCTCGAGCCGCCCGCCCTTGACCATCGTCAGCGACGTCGCCCACGGCATGTGGACGTGCAGGATGCATTGGTGGCGCGGATTGGCGCGGTGCCCCTGTACATGGATGTGCCGCGCCGTCGCCTCGACCTCGCCGTCACCCTCGATCACCTGACCGTCGCCGTCGATCATCAGCAGATGCTCCGGCCGCATCTCCGACCAGTGAATGCCGTAGGGGTTGATCAGGTAGCGCTCCTGGGCGCCCGGAACGACCACCGAGAAGTGATTGCAGATGCCCTCGGAGTACCCGAACTTTTCCGCAAGGCGCAGAGCGGCGGCAAGCTCGCGGCGGAGTGTCATCGGCGAAACGTGGGCGTCGGCCATGTATGTCTCGGGGCTCCAGGAGGGATGCGGGGGGATGTGCGGGACGAATGATACGGAGGTCGGCGACCGGCGCAAGCGGCAACCGCTTGGCGGGTCCTCTCAATGACCAGCCTTGAGAGGAGAAGCACCGCCGCGAGCGCAATTGCGGCTCGCGGCGACCAAGTCACCATTCCAGCACCCGTTCAGAAACAGCCGCAGCCCGCCCGATCGGCTCATCATCACAATTCCGAATTCGAAAGCAAGGATCGGAGTGCAGCCGCCTCTCCTCACCCCTATCTTAGCCCTCACGAGCCGACGCCCTAACGAGGACCCGTAAGATGAGCCGCACGATCGAGAAGCCGACACGCGCACCGCGCACCGTGCTCGACGACGATCGCCGATACGCGGCGATCGCCGCACGCGACAAGGCCTTCGACGGTGCGTTCGTCTACTCGGTCGCGACGACGGGCGTCTATTGCCGGCCGTCATGTCCGTCGCGTCTCGCGCGGCGCGAGAACATGCGCTTCCACGCCTCGTGCGCCGACGCCGAGCGCGCTGGATTCCGCGCCTGCAAGCGCTGCACACCAAACGCACCGCCCCTCGCCGAGCAGCACGCCCGCAAGATCGCCGAGGCATGCCGGCTCATCGAGACCGCCGAGGAAGCCCCGAAGCTCGACGACCTCGCCGCCCGCGTCGGCCTCAGCCCTTACCACTTCCATCGCATCTTCAAGGCCATCGCCGGTGTGACGCCGAAAGCCTATGCGGTCGCGCATCGTCAGAAGCGCCTGCGTGACAATCTGAAAAGGAGCGCCAACGTGACCGAAGCCATCCATGACGCGGGGTTCAACTCCAGCGGCCGCTTCTACGCCAACGCCGACGAGGTTCTGGGCATGACACCGACCGACTTCCGCAAGGGCGGCGAGAATACCGCGATGCGTTTTGCCGTCGGCGCGTGCTCGCTCGGCGCGATCCTCGTTGCCGCGACCGACAAGGGCATCGCGGCGATCCTCCTCGGCGACGATCCGCAAGAGCTGGTCCGCGACCTCGAGGATCGCTTTCCCAACGCCGACCTGATCGGCGGGGATCGCGGCTTCGAGAAGCTGGTCGCTCAAGTTGTCGGATTGGTCGAAGCGCCCCGCAGCGGCCTCGACCTGCCGCTCGACGTGCGCGGCACCGCGTTCCAGCATCGCGTCTGGCAGGCACTGCGCGATATCCCAGCCGGCAGCACCGCGACCTACAGCGAGATAGCGCAGCGCATTGGACTGCCCAAGGCCGTGCGCGCCGTCGCCGCCGCCTGCGCAGCCAACAAGATCGCCGTCGCCATTCCATGCCACCGCGTCGTGCGCAGCGACGGCGGGCTCTCGGGCTACCGCTGGGGCGTCGAGCGCAAGCGTACGCTTATCGCGCGGGAGGCGAAGTGATGAACGCGCCGGTTGCACTGAAGCGAGCGCGAGACAGGGACGCCGCGTCGATGGATTGGACTGCGGTGGGCGGAAGTCTCGACGCGCGTGGCTTCGCGGTCATGCGGCAACTGCTCACGTCGGAGCAATGCACGGCGATAGCCGCGATGTATCCTGACGACGCGTATTTCCGCAGTCACATCCACATGGCGCGCCACGGGTTCGGGCGCGGCGAGTACAAGTACTTCGCCCATCCGCTGCCAGATCTCGTCACGGCGCTGCGCGACCAGCTCTATCCGCCGCTCGCGGCCATCGCCAATCGATGGAACAAGGCGATGAGCATCGATACGCGCTTTCCGGCGACGCACGCCGAATTCCTCGCGCGCTGCCACGACGCCGGGCAGTCGCGGCCGACGCCGCTGCTGCTCCAGTACGTCACCGGCGACTACAACTGCCTGCACCAGGACCTATACGGCGCGCACGTCTTCCCGCTCCAGGTCGCGATCCTGCTCGCCGAGCCCGGGCGTGACTTCACCGGCGGCGAGTTCGTGCTCACGGAGCAGCGTCCGCGCATGCAGTCGCGCGCCGCTGTCGTACCGCTGCGGCAAGGCGACGGCGTCGTGTTCGCAGTCCACCATCGCCCGGTGCAGGGCTCGCGCGGCACCTACCGCGTCAACCTCCGCCACGGCGTCAGCGAGATCCTGAGCGGACGCCGCCACACCCTCGGCATCATTTTTCACGACGCCGCGTGAACACGCCGCGCTCACCGCGCACTGCTTCGCAAATGTTCGACGAGGCGGCGCGCACCGACCGGTAACGCCTGAAGCCTTCGGACGCAGATCGCGAGCCGCCGCCGCGCCCATGGGTCACGCAGGCCGACGACATCGATCTTCATGCTGCGGCGGCACCGCCTCGCGGCGGCATCGGGAACGATGGCGATACCGACGCCGCTCTCGACCATCCGGCAGACCGCATCGAAACCGGTCACGCGCGCCCGCACCTTCATCGACACGCCTAGTCGCGCCGCATGGCCCGCGAGATGACGCTGCAGCGCGCTTTCGCGCGGCTGGCCGACGAAATCTCTATCCACGACGTCGGCGAGGCGTATCTGGCGCACGCCGCTCAGCGCATCGCCGCGCGGCACCACCAGCACCAGCCGGTCGTCGCGAAACGGGAAGGCTTCGAGCCCGTTCGATATCTGGCCGTCCGACGCGATCCCGATGTCAGCATTGCCGGCAGCAATTGCGGTCGCGATGTCGGCGCTTTCGCGCTCCTCGAGTTCGACACTGATCGTTGGATTCGCCGCCAGGAAAGAGGCTACGAGCCGCGGCAGATGCTCGCTCAGCGCGGCGGTATTCGAGAGCAGCCGCACACTCCCCGAGAGACCACGCGCGAACGAACCGAGATCGCCGCGCATCCGCTCCACCTGTTGGACGATCAGCCGCGCGTGCTCGAGCAGGCACGCCCCGGCCGGCGACAGCACGACACCGCGGCGATTGCGGACCAGCAGCGGCACGCCAAGCGCCTCCTCCATGCCGCGGATGCGCGCGCTTGCCGACGGCAGCGCCAGATTGGCCCGCTCGGCGCCGTGAGTGATGCTCCGCGCCTCGGCCACATGGAGAAACAAGCGCAGGTCCACCAGATCGAACCGCATGGGTCGCACTCCAGCCTTCGAATTTTGCGTAGTCTAAATCCATATTCTCCGTATTGCGAGGAGATGATGTCG
>VFQN01001762.1_pt1 | contig 35201 bp, 54 predicted proteins | sample 3512371 | NCBI WGS metagenome assembly VFQN01 (sample SAMN10412370, study PRJNA504923) | tailings metagenome | isolation source: Replicate 2 from Balatoc abandoned mine | place: Philippines: Itogon, Benguet | collected 2017-08-28 | reverse complement strand
GCCGCCAACACCCACAACTGTCAGGGGCACGCCCTTGCGACGCAGTCGACTTGTGGTTGGCAAGTAGCACAACTAGTTGGTGCCCCTGGTGCCCGTACTCCTACCTTTGTGTTGCATGCACATGGACATGTTGGCCGCTTCCTGGTGTAATGCTGAGCGCGATGGTATCTGTGTATGCGGGCGCAGCAAGTCACAGGGCCGGGCAGGGAAAGCAGCACTCCGGCATTGATCAACAAGCAAGTTGTGGAGGGCATCGGGAGGGCAGTAGCAGCAGCAGCTCCCCTGAGCAGCAACATAGCCAGGTCTTGCGTAAGAGGCTTGGAACATTTCCAGTAACGTATATGGCCAATGTCATATGCATTTTTGTCGTGTGAGCTCTGACGCCGTGCGGCTTGAGCGGAAACTGCCTGGTGCAGGGCAGTTTAGTGTGTCTCTTGGCGACTGGGGAGCTCCCTTGGCGCCTGGGTGCAAAAGGAAAGTGCTGTCCATACCATGTGTGGTCCTCATCACAGGTATGACTCGCTTAAAAGGCTCTATACACCGTATACGGGCAGCGCAAGACTTGAGAGGAGCGAAGCGGCCCACTCTAAGGCAAAGCGGCTGCGCTCTCACAGGACCTGCCGTCTAGCTGTTGGCACTGTAAAATAGTAGCAGCGTGGTATGCTAAGAAGAACTTCAGAGAGCGCCTATAGCGTTCAGCGTACGGCCGACTGTGTGTGACTCTAGCCGGGCAGTTCTCTGCGCTGCAAGGGGGCCTTCAGGCAGTAGCTTGCTGCATAGCTAGCCTGTATATAGCAATCAGCTACAGTATCTGAACCCATGCCCGTCGGCTCAGTCTTGCTGGACAAGAACTCTATTGACCACACTTGAACAGCCCAACCCTGCATTTCACAAACCCAGCATAGAGAAGAGAGAAAATCTACTATAGTTAAGACTGCAGCGGCTTCATAGGACGAGCGACAAAATACTGGTCGGGGTCTGAGGCCGGGCTTGGACTCGGCTTTCTGGTCGGCGACCAGCTATTGGGCACAACCGACGAAAATGGGGAACACTCAGGGCAAGGGAGATGGCGCGATGACGGGCCGTGCCAAGGCTATTACCGGAGGAGCGACCAAGGGCAAAGCCACCCTGCCAAAGCTGCCTGCTAACACGGCCAAAGCATCGCCAGAGGACTACGCCCTCATCGAGGTTTGTCCACTTGCAGCAGTGCTGCTTGGCCGTTCACATGGAGTTAGCAGCTGACCAGTTGCCTTGCCTTTGCAGGCTGCGCTGGGCCGCCTCATGCTGTTCAGTCGGCTTGATACATCTGTTCAGCGGAAGATCGTATCGGAAATGTATGAGCGAAGCGTACCTGCCGGTGACATCCTCATCAAGCAGGGCGATACTGGGCTTGCCGCAACAGAGCTGTATGTTGTTAAAAGTGGCAAATTCGAGGTGAGCGCGGCGACATTGCAACCCTGCATCATACGGGTCATTATGGCTAATGTGTATTAACTGCTGCCCAGGTGCTCGAGCGGCGGCAAGGGCAGAACGTGCGCGTCAACATGAAGGAGCGGGGTGACTGCTTTGGGGAGATCTCTCTGATGTATGACAGCCCGCGTACAGCCACGGTGGCGGCGACGACGGACGCAGTGGTGTGGGTGCTGGACCGCCAGGTGTTCAGGTGGGGTGCCTGGGTGGGCCGAACAGTGGGTGTGTCAAGGCTTACTGGTGAGGCATCTGGCCTAGGCGATAAGTGGGTACGCCGAATCAAGGTTTTCCGACGGGGTGCCTGGGTGCGGCGAAAAGTGGGCATGTCAAGCACCATCCTCGTTCAGTTGCCCCAGCGGGGAGCGTGTCTATCAAGTTGAACACATCTTCGGGGGACATGCGGGACTGAGCGCTGAACGCAACTTGGTTGCAGGTTCTTCGTTCGCGAAACGCAGGAGACGCAGGTCTCCCAGGTGGAGCTGTTCCTGAACAGCGTGCCCATCCTGGCCAACCTGTCCCGCGAGGAGCGGGTGCGGCTGGTGGACGCGTTCGAGGAGGTCACCTACCAGGCGGGGCAGAAGGTCATTGTGGAGGGCGATAGAGGGGACTTGTTCTACATCGTGAAGGAGGGCGAGGCGATCGTGTACCAGAACACGCCTGGGGGCCAGCGAAAGGTGAACCACCTCTTCAAGGCAGACTTCTTTGGCGAGCGGGCGCTGCTAAAGGATGAGCCACGGTGAGTGAGCCCGCTGACGGACAGCGGCACTGCTGGGCTCAGGGCTTCACATGCCGGGACTGGGCCCTGTGCCGCGCGCATGTCGTACCTCCGGGGCATGCCACAATGGCCGTACCCCGACCCGCGGGAGTCTGAAACATGCGGGAGCACGATACCGGTACAGGGTCTTGTCTTTCAAGTCTGGTTGGGCAGGACGCTACCCGGGCTGTTTAGTAAAGCACCATGGCCTGATGGGTACTTGCATGTGTGTTCCCGCAGCATGGCGACGGTGGAGGCGTACACCAAGCTCATCTGCCTTACGCTTCAGCGCAAAACGTTCCAGGAGATCCTGGGTCCGCTTGAACAGGTCATGGCCCGTGAGAAGTCGAACCAGGTGGTGGCCCAGAAGATGGCGAAGCTGCAGCCGCGCGGGTCACACGTGCACCGACCGCCAGCTGAGGTGCTCATAAAGCGGAGAAAGAAGGGCCGCAACGGGGACACGTGGGAGGTGGTGCGGGCGCGTGGCCACCTGGACGAGGTGCTGGAGCTGCGGAAGGGCGGGACGAAGCTGGGTGAGTCCTGGGCTAAGAGGACGCACACTCAGCCGCGCCAAGTACTACGCAGTTGTCTCATACTGGCACATAGCCTTGCCAGCATGTCAGACACGTGCGGGCGGGCGTCTAAACGGAGTGAGATCGCGTGCACCACGTGTCAGGAACCGCACAACGCGTTAATGGTCATTTGATGGCCCCGTGCAACGTCTGTCAACTTGAACCGCAGAGGGCTTGGACCCCGGGGCATCTGGCAAGGAGGCCAACACCTTGGTGCTTACGGAGGGGACGGTGCTGGGAGGCGGAGCGTTCAGCAGAGTGTCCATCGTCACAGGTAGGTGCTTGGGGGCCCTCGGAAAAGTGGGCTCTGTACAGCAGGGGTGCCGTCAACCTGGCTGCATGGCAGGCGCAAGAGCTCGGGGCGTTTAGCTTGGCAGGGTTTTCATCGTTCGGCGCTGCAAGCTGACGTTGCGTGCGGGTGATGCTCGCAGAGGAGTCCACGGGGCGGTCGTACGCGCTCAAGCGCATGCGCAAGTCCGCAGTCGTGCAGTGCCCCGAGCACGTCTTCTGCGAGCAGGCCATCACGAAGAATGTCGCGCATCCATTCTGCATCCGGCAATACGCCTCGTTCCAGGTGAGCGGACGGCCCGCGATGACGTAACAACCAGTAGCTGTTGGGTGACCCGGGCTGAATTGCTGTTGGTGCACTGTGATCGACCCTGGCTGGCTGCTTCCGTATGGCACCGTATCATTCGCTTACGGTAGTCCCAACAGGCGTGCGGGAAGCGCAAGGCAACGGCGTTGGCCTCATTACCACAATGCCATGCTACAAACACACGTCTTATCATAACACTGCCCTCCACCTACCACAGGACAAGTACCACCTGTACTTCCTGTTCGACCTGATGCCCGGCGGTGACCTCATGGACGTGCTGGTGGCGGAGGCCAAGGTGATCAAGCGGCGAGTGCCGCAGGGCACCTGGCGGATAGGGTGCCTGGCGCCCAAGGTCAAGATGCTGCAGGGCATGGGCGAGGACCTCGCCAAGTTCTACATCGGGTCCATAGTGCTCGCGCTCGAGTACCTGCACACCAACAACATCGTGTACCGCGACCTCAAGCCGGAGAACGTGTTCATCGACGGCAGCGGCTACGTAAAGCTCGGGGACTTCGGCTTCGCCAAGGTGGGCCACTCCGTACGGTGGTCGCGCAGCGTGCAGGCTGGTTGCACCGAGACTGGAGTGTGGTGTCATTTTGGCATGACGCGTGCACATCCGACACCCTCTGCAAGCTGCAACCGTACACTCTTAAGTGCAATGCACCTGCAATGCACCTGTACCTGTACCTTGTCAGGTGCTGGAGAACGGCAACCGCACCTACACCTTCTGCGGGACGCCCGGCTACGTGGCGCCGGAGAACGTGCTGGCGCACGGCTACAACTACAGCGTGGACTGGTGGGTGGCATGGCAAAGCATCACGTACCGCCATCGGCCTTTTTAATTACCTGCCCCTGGTGTGGAAGGCGTAACTCTCTGCCATGCCGATGTAGCGGTATTTCGTCTACTCCGGCAACCACGTGTCCGTGTGTTCCACGAAATGGGCGTTGTACGGCTAGGCGTGAGCGTGTGCCTGCCGTGTGGCCGCCAGGTGGGGGCTGGGCGTGCTGATGTACGTGCTGCTGACGGGGCGGCAGCCCTTCAGCACCCCCAAGACGGACGACCCCATGGTGGTCATGAGGCGCATCGTGGACGAGAACTACCAGATCAAGTACCCGCCCTACCTCTCACCGCACGCCAAGGTATGCCACACGTCACTCGCATCACGTCAAGCTGGGGCCGACTGTTGGTGTCTGTGCGCGGCGGCTGACAAGGCGCGCCGTGCCCCTTGCTCTTACCCCAGCCCTTTCGATTTCACATCTACGCGTCCGAGGTGGTCTCCGTTTAGCACGGGAAGCTTTACCTTGCGTTACCCTTGACTTCGGTACACACGTGTGCCCCCAGGACCTCATCTCGCGGTTGCTGGAGCGCAAGCCCGCCAAGCGGCTGGGCATGCTGAACGCCCGCGCGCTGGACATCAAGAACCACAAGTGGTTTGAGAATGTGGCGTGGGAGGAGCTGGAGGCGCGCAGGTACGGGCCAGCCTGAAACGGAGGCCGTGGTCACTCATGCGGGTCGCGATGGAGCAGTACGGGTAGCGTGCACCGGTACCTGCCACTGGTCGCACCCAATCGAGGCATTTCCGCATTCCTGCGGAGTTGCTGCGCTGGTGTTGCTGGTAATTAATGTCAAGTCCTGACAACATATACGGCATTGGTTGCAGGATGGGCGCGCCGCGCAAGCCCAAGGAGGCAGACAGCAGCAAGCGCCTCAAGGAGATGATTGAGAACGAGAAGAAGACGGCGGGCAAGACGCCCAAGGAGACGCCCGAGGAGCTGCAGGAGTGCGAGATGGTGTTTGCGGACTTTTAGTGTACGGTTTGACTGTCAGAGCGCGCTGTGACAACCTGGGGATGGCGCTGGGTATGGCGCTGGGTATGCCGGCCAGCGTGGGGCGAGGAAAGGTTTGCGCGGGGTACCCTGTGACAAACTTGACATGACACGTCATGCTGCTTGGTTTTGAGATCAAATGAATTGTACTGGAAGCTGCTTGTGATACATGTTATTCGGGAGTTTGAGCATATGTTGATAAACAGCGCGCGGGGGCCGCACGAGCACGTGTATAAGGGTTCAGCCTATACGCTGGGTGCGTGGCGTTAAACGGGAAGGGCAGAGCGCAGAGCCCTTCCACGGGATCACGCTGGACGTTTGAGTCAGTGCAAGGCTGACGTCTGTGTGCCTGTGCGTGAATGCACAGGATAAACAGGAACTGGCGTTTGGGCGCAGGAAAAACTAGCCGCTGTAGCCTGCACCAGTGTGCTGTGCGGGGCGTATGTCGCATGTCTACTGCTCATGCGTATGCTTGGTTGCGCCGGTAGGCACGTGGGGGGAGGTGGTCGTAAGGCAGGCGTGGCGCAGTGCCGTCGGTTGCTTGCGCACCGGCGAACATAGTCCCGGGCGGCGCAAGCCTTTGGGACGGGTACAGGAGCGCTGTGGACGAGGGTTCTGTGCAGTGAGGTGTCACTACGGTATGCGGTCTGGATGGGCTTGTTGATGGTGGTCAAGAACCCAACATTCCGCGTGTTTTTACGACTTGTGGGCGACAGGGGGCGCGGTGTATGGGCTGGTGGGACTCCTTTTGGTAACGAAGACGTTCGCTTGTTTGACGGGTGCTTATGCATGTCCGACCCAGCCCGACATCATACGCTACATAGTTGTGTTACCGGTACATTCCAGCTATCCAAGTGGTGTGGCCACACGTGTCAGACGGTGTCAGTACTAACAAGGTGGACATTTATGCTCTAAGGGCTGCCGGCCTCCTGCGCTCAATAGTCGCAGCTTATGCAGCACGGCACATCAGTTCAGGAACAGGAGGGCATAGCGTGCAGGTAAGCCGCTCGCCAGGCCTAGCACAGCCCATGGAAAACATGGATACCGTATCAACTGAATGTGGCACATGTCGTCGACACAGCCCACTGCTCCGCTACAACAGGACTGGTGACAGGTGCGCAAAGCCAGGATAGCATCCATGTGCACAGAAGCTCCATTATTTCAGAAGCTAGCTCGCCTGTCCCAGCAAGACTGGCCTCACCATCGGCGTGCCACAACCAGCGGGCATGCCGACTAGTGCACAATGCACCCCAAGACAGTGAAGGACAATGCTCAAAACCAAGAGCGCCCGGCACCTCATGGTGCGGTGCTGATCCCTCATCCACGCGTAAGGCACCACACGCTCGCTCGCGCCAGCGCCACTTTAACACTCCATAATCACGCGTTCAGGCTCAGCCATCGCACGCACTCGCAGTCCTCAATTGCCACACGTGCCCAAAACGCGCTTCTGCGTACACCCATACGAGGCCAACGAGCCGTGGGCCAAGCGGTCCGAGCACCGGCGCTCTCCCTCGCAACTAGAAGTAGTAGCGCGGGATGCCGTACTTCTCCCACACCCGGCCCTGCTGCGGGTGCCAGCCCAGTGCCCCGGGGCGCAGGGCCGGCGGCAGGTACACCAGCGGGGACACGCGGGCACGTGGCTCATTGGCCACCAGCGTGAGGGGCGGGTGGCTGACGGGCTCGCAGTACGCCCGGCTGCAGTGCCGCCAGAACATCTGCACGCCAAGGAACGAACAGTGCATGATGGTGTCAGTCTGTGCTTTGGGCAAGCACACCACAGTGCTTTTGGTGGTCCTTCGTGTATCCCCCCAATCAAAGGGTTTCGCTCACCAGCAGTGCGGGCGTGAGGGTGACCCACAGCACCACCGACAGCACCCACGCCCTGTTGGTGAGCAGCACGGCGCCCGTGAAGACCTCGAAGATGATCATCATGCCCATCACCTGGTCGAACACGATGGGCCACATGCGACCGCCTGCGTCCGGGGAGGGCAGCGTCCGTGGTGCGGTGCAGTTTGGTGCGGGATTAGGGCGTAGTAGTGCGCCCGACAACATGCTTGAGCACAAGTGCAAATGGACGGCGGCGTTGGTTGTGCACAACGGCAGCCGGTGCCAGTGCACCGTGAAGCGTGAGCTGCACGTGAGGCCAGGCGCTATTGCCTGTTGCAATACCGAGGCCAGCGCAGTGTCCATGCACTGGTGCACCTGAGGGCACCAGCCCTCGGATCAGGCGTACCCTCTTTGTGCCTACCTGAACATACGGTACCTCTGCCCAACGCCCACGCACCTGACTCGTAGCTCCGCTCGTACACGTATAGCAGCGCGTAGCGGTAGGTCAGGAAGGCGGTGAGGAAGAAGAACCAGGCCACCGGCAGGATGATGGGGGACACCACCGCGAAGGCGAACCCGAACATGTACACCTGCACGCGATGCGGTTGGTGATGCAGTCAAGGAGCCAGCGTCCCGGTAGTACCGATAGTACCGGTAGTACTATCCGACCATGTCAAGCAACTGGAGAAAGCCTCCTCGCGCCCAGGTCAAGGCCGCAACAGGTTCAACAAGCCAGTGTGGTACCTTGTGCTGCCGTGCCGTACCTTGTGCTGCCATGCCGTACCTTGTGCTGCCGTGCACACCGCGACAGGTATGGGAGAGGGCACCTACCTGCAGGATGGCGTTATAGAACCCTGCTCCACGTGCGCTGGGCACCATGTGTATGAAGGTGGCGTCGCGCAGCGAGCGCGGGCGGCACAGGCACAGCAGCGAGCGGAAGAGCGCGGTGAGCATGGAGCCCGCGTGCGGCCACGCCAGGCGCAGCCAGTTGGAGAAGACGGCGCGCGCGATGCAGAACTGGATGAAGAAGTTGGCCGTCTGGGGCAGGGCTGTGGTCGAGAGAGGAGGGCGCGATTCAGTCGAACAGCCTGCTGCGTTCCGAGTTACCCTACTGTCATTGTGTTAGTACCTGAAGCACTGCCAGCAAGCGAGTAGCGGTTAAACCCAAGAGCCTGCTGCTGTTGTGCCCTCCGCATCGCATGCGCCCTTTGTCAGCCCAGGGGAAGCCCAGTGCCACTCACTTGCTCCGATGTGGTCCAGCAGCGAGGAGGGGTTCTGGATGTAGCTGCCCAGCTGGCTGAACACGCCGCCGCCCAGCACCGCGCCCAGGAAGGTGTTGAGGAAGCTGTACCACCAGAACCAGCCTGCAGCGCACCACACCAACCGCAGGGCATATATTGGGTCCTTTTAACTACCCCAAAGGGGGCCCAAAGGGGCCCCGAAGGGGCAACGAGATCCTCAAACCCTGTGAGCGTTCCTGCAAGCACTCAGCTTGTAAGCTAGCCGCATTGCTTGGCGCGTGCATGCGTGGCAGGACGTGGCCTGTCTTGAGGGTGCGCGCCCAGGGATAACGAAACACCTCGCACGCGCTTCAGCTCTCATTCACTCTCGCATGTGAGGCATGTAATGGTCACGCAGCCTTGTACACGTCTCCCTGCGCGCATGCACGTACCCTGCATCTGTCGCTCCATGGAGCTAAGCGACGTCCGCCTGCAGGGGCACACGGCAACGACCACAACAGTTTACACCAGACAAAAAACACAAGCCGAGGCGCCTTGAACGACCACAACAGTGTCAGTGGGCCGTATTGGTGGGCCTTCACTCCTCATGAGCATGGTCCTGCACACTATTCGAAGGGAGGGCTGGTCCTGTAGCTAAGGCCGCACGGCACGGATGTATGCATGGATATGCCACGGTGGCGCGAGGCCTCGCTGCAAGTCGGCGCACCCACCCGCGGCGGATGGAGGCGCAGAAGTAGAGCAGGTGCGGCATGACGAAGGACGTCCACAGCAGGCCGATGACGGAGGGCAGCACGCCCGTCACCAGGCTCACCAGCAGCCGGGTGCCGCCGTTCTGCAGCGGGAAACAGAAAGTGTGATGGAAATTCAGACGTGACGGCGTGATAGATGCACAGATGCAAATTGCAGTCACACACGGGTGGAGGGGAAATCGCTGAATCCACCACCCCTTGTGGCTATCAAGCCCGCACCGTACCCCTGGGTAGCCCGTTGGGCGATATGTGCATTGCAGCCTGCCCAGGTACCACTATGCTTGCTTCCCAAGCAACATGCGTCAGGAGTGTGCAGGTTGCATTACCTCCTGGCTTCACTCACGTCATTCTCGCAGAACCACGAAACGTAGAGGACGTTCTGGTCCTGGGGCCTCGTCGGGGGGCTCAGCCCGGAGGGTGACGCAGCGGTCTCCTTTGCGCCGCACACCGCCACCGTCAGGTTGGCCAGGGCACCTGCACGTCAAAATAGGCAGTCATGCACGCATGAGTCATGTCCCCAAATGACGGTGCAAAAGCACGCTGCGAACTCAGGGGGCGCACCACGTACAGTTGCCTGCGGTGTGGGGAACGCAAAGTGCTGAAGGCATTGCGGACTGTCCCGTGTGGAGCTGTGTCTTGTGCCTTAGACGGCCTCGGAGTGGCTGTGCGCTTCACGGGCGTGTGTAAGATGCCGGCGGATAGAAGGGTGCAAGCTACTTCGCAACGCACAGCCCTGTGTCCTCAATCACTGCTCGCTATCAGGGTTCATAACACTGACTTCCAGGCCCAAACACGCAAGCAGCCCAGCTCGCACGAGTAGGCAGCCCGCCTTTTTCCCACACGTACCCTGCAGCGGGCCGATGGGGATGACGAAGAAGACGACCAGGGGGATGACGGCCGCCACCTGGCGCACCATCTGCTCCCACGTGCCGGTGCTCCACAGGGAGGGCCACGACACGTCGTCCGGGGCGGGCGCCGGCACCGAGTCGAAGGTGAGCAGCTGGCCGGGGCCCTGCGGCTGCAGCACGCGGTTGCACTGCGCCAGCGCCTGGGCGTCCTGGTGGGCCGGGAAGGTGGGAGAAGGTGCAAAGGAGGTGGAGGAAGGAAGGTGGAGGAAGGTGCCGGTACGGTGCGAGGCGTCTGCACTACGCCAGCGCCTGGGCATCGTGCGAGGAGCGAGACAAGGAGCCGTAGAGACGGTGCAGCAGCAGCAGCAGCTTCTTGCGGGGCGGCCTCCGCTCAGAGGGGCCGCACTCCCTGGTGTGTACACAGCCCCAGCTGCCTAACGGACTAAGCCTGCCACATAACTTGCCGGCGGACAGCTACCATGACCAGACCATCCCCACGTGCCGTACACAACGGCTTTGCCATCTCAGCACCCGCCATGCCACCCACAAGCTCCCCATGCTTGGCCAAGCGCCAATCCTGGCCCCCACACCCACGCCCCACGATCCCTACACACCCACCCGTGCGTTGTTGAACAGCGCAAAGTACGCGGAGCCCAGGGGCTTCCTCAGCGCCTCCTCACGCTCCTGCCGGATCCGCTCCTCCAGCGCCCGGATCTTGCCCCGCAGCTCCTCCACGCGCTGCTGCAGCACCTGCTCCTCCTTCACTGCCTCCTCCGCCTGCCGCGCCCGCCTACGCGCCAAGAAGCCCTTGCCCTCCCCAGCAGACGGCGGCTCTGCGCTGTCCCCGCCATCGCCGCCGTCAGCCCCTGCCGCAGCCCCTGCCCGCCCCTCCTCCGCTTGCGCATGCCCCTCCTCTGCCTGCAAGTGCCTCCGGTCCTGCAGCTGGTGCAGCTGCCGCACCGTGGCCGCCAGCTGCCCCATCTGCGCGTCCCACTTGAAAATGAGGTCGTCCACTTTGTGGTGGTAGATGACCGGAACCAGCTCCAGGAAGGACTTGGGATACAGCCGCCTCAGCACGCGGCTCACCGCCTCTGCGTTAGGGTCCAAGGCCGCATCACTCTCGGCTACCCCGCTGGTAGTGTATCGCCGGTACGGCGCGTCATCCGGCGCGAAACGGACCCCCTGCTCCTCCCATCGGGGACCCGGCTGGGGCGGGCTGCAGTCGGCACGGGTGGTGCCCTGTCCATTCTCAGCACCGCCCTTGCCCGTGTCACCGTGCAAGGAGACCTGACCCGCTGTCAGGACAGAGCCGGAAGAGGTGGATGCCAGGGGAGCCCCGCCGCCCGCCTGGTGGGTGTTGGCCTGCGCGCTGTCTGCTGCGGGTGCCGCTTTGAGGTCCGCCAGCTCGATGCAGTGCGGCTTTTCCGCGCCGCTGCCGCCGGGTGCCCCTGCAGCGCCCCCATTGTCCGGTGCGGTGGCCTCCTGCGAGCCTGCATGGCCGGCCGCCTTGGCGCCGCGTGTCGCGCTGGTGCGATCGTAGAAGAGGGAGAAGTACCGTGCAACCTAGCAAGGGAGGCACAGGGAAGCACACCGCAGGCGCTAAGGTCGGGACTTCAGGAATTCAACGGTCAGCGCGCAGAGCAAGCACGGAGTGCTGCAGCCCACTCAACCTACTTGCAGCACGACGCACAGCGGCCCTCACCATGCTGTGGTTGCATGCCACAGGAACCGCAGCAATGGAGTGGCTTACCTCCCGCACGGTGCGCTCCCCTCCCACGTAGTGCATCAGCTTGTAGCGGGCGGTGCGCACGTCGAAGGCAAAGGGCTGCCCGTTGGTCGCCTCCGACCTGCTGCTCCGCACGGGCAGCCCCGCGGCCGCGGGCTCGCAGCCAACCGCTCCGCCGCCGGACGGCGCCAACGAGCCACGAGGTGACAGGGTGGCGCCTGTAGGGTTGGGCACCATCTTTGGATTTGAACCCTACTTGCGATGATATAATGTACTTAGATTTCCCTTGCAGTATGCACCCATCATCTAAATCCAGAGGCCAAACTTGATGCTAAAGTGATACAAGGTGTACCTTGCATCTAGTTCCAGGTACCTGTGCCGTCTAGATTTCCAACCCCACGCACCTGCTGTTGCGCTGCCCACCTCCTCCGCCCGCTGCACCGTGTCCTTGGCGGAGGACCACAGGCGGGTCAGCGCGCCCTTAGCACCCAACCGCATGGCCTGCACGAACACGTAGGTGACGGCGGCCACGCGGTCCTCCCACGAGGGGCCCCGCTGCACGTGCACCCGCTTGACGAGCGCAACGTAGTGGTGGGCGTTGACCAGCCGCACGCGGGGACCGGCAGGTTCGTGGAGGGCGAGCGGGTGCTCGTGGGCAGGCGGGTTGGTAGGTGGTGCTCCGGGGATCGTGCTGCCAGCCGTTGCTGATATCTCGATGGTGATAGGCCCCGGCGCGGAGATGTCAGGCGGGCTGGGTGCAGGCGGGACGCCGTTCTGCGTTGAAGGGTTGTGCTGCAGTGCTGCAGCGGTTGCGTGCTGCTCCTGCAGTGCAATCTGTTGCTGCTGCTGCTTGTCGGGCTGCTGGGGAGAGCCATGCCACATCACTTGCTGCTGAAGCTGCTGCTGCTTCAGCTTCTTGCGCTGCTGCTTGCTGTTCTGCTGCGGCAGCGGCACCTGCAGCAGCTGCTGAAGCCGCACGTTGCTCTTGCCGGGCAGCAGCGGCTGCAGGGGGTCCCACGCCTCTTCCTCCCGGTACCAGGCAGGCAGCTGCCCCGCCGTCCCATGGGTCGCGGCGGCCGGGTGCCCTGCCGCGCTGTCCCCGCTGCTGTCGGACATGTGGCTATCCCGCAGCAGCGCGTCGGTATTCCCACGCCCCGCGTTGTGCCTCCGCCGCAATGTCGACAGCTGCTGCTGCTGCTGCTGCTGCTGCTGCCGCCCAAAGCTCTCGTGCTCCACTGACAGGCTCGCGCTCAAGGGCTCCTGCATGTCTGCCTGCCGCCGCCGCCGCAGCACAAGGCAACGCCTCCAGTACGGCAGCACGGGCGCCTGATCACCGCCGTACGCCAGGGCATCTTGCAGGCAGTCAACGCTGGGGGCGCCAGCAGACGTACCTTGTCCTACCCCGTCCGTTGCTGAGGCGGGCTCCAGTGCGTCGGTGGTGGTACCTTCACCCACCGGCCCGGGCTCAGCACCCTCCCGGGCAGCGTCCGCGCTGCGCTGCCGCAGGAGCGCGAGTGACTCATCGTCGTACTCCAGCATGGGGTCATGCGAGCCGTACAGCCGTACCTGGGGGGCCACCTCGTCGCTGTACGGCTGCGGCAGTTGGAAGGCGTGCAGCCCGGCGGCTGCGGCGGCGCGCTGCCGGGGGTTCACCCAGTCCAGGTAATCCAGCATCATGCGAAGAGTAGGATTGAAGAAGTTTGTGATGTTGAAGAGGATGCTCTTCTGCGCCATCTCGGGTGTGGTGCACGGGGTGGCGGATGTTGCCTGCTGGTCTTGGCGGGTCATGCTGGGAGCCGGGATGGGCTGGGGTGCGGTATCTGCTGGGTGCGTGAGCTGCTCGTGCGGCTGCCGAGCGCTCTCCATATCAGCTGCGTCTCCAAGTGCTACGGCCAGGTGCCCGGGCGTGTCTGTTTGGGTGTCAGATGAGAAATGTACATTAGGGCTACTGCCTGGCCCGGAGTCGGTTGGTGCTGCCCTTCCATCGGCGCAGGGCTGCATGCTCGCTTGCCCGTCTGCGCATGAATCCCCCAGCGGAGGAGGCTGGCAGGGGAAGGCGTCAAGCTGCGTCGCGTGGTGCTTATGGGGGCTGGTAGCAGCTGCGCTGCCAGGCACGGTTGAGGGAGGAGCGGAGTTGGCGCTGTGCGGCCCGGCAGGCGGTGGCAGTGCGTCCAGGCACAGGAAGTAGGCGTGTCGCAGCTGGGTGTAGCACTTGCAGTTGATGTACAGCACGAAGCACGCATACCTGTGAGCAGTGCAAGGCGGCCGCAACAATTAGGGCATCAAAGGAATGGTATGGGACATTGACGCAACGTGTGCGTGTGACGGAAGAGCACGGTACACGCTTTGTGATTGCTGCGAGCCTGAGCAGGTACTGCACACCGTGGTGCAATGTGCGTTCCTGCAATGCACGCCCTAGCAAGCGAGACCAGCGCAGCACTCACCCTGTGAACATGTAGACAAACATAAATGGCAGCACGAAGAGGTTGCTCCCTGGCAATATTACGCTCATGGAGGCAGAGGCCAGGCTGCCCACCGCCGCATCCGTAGATGGCACCCCGAAGGACACGTAGACTGGGATCACTGCACGTGCCATCGGCAGGGTAAGAGTTTATGAGTGTTAGTGCGAGCACCCTCTGCCGGAACGGGCGACTCCCTACCGCTGCGGCAATGGGCGCCCGGGCACGTAGCTAGTGCATAAGCTACACGGCAGCTAAGAAGCGGCCTTCCATGATGCCGAAGAGTGTACTCGTACTTACGGATGGCCAAGCCGAATATGGCCATGAACGTGAATATTTGCAGGCCAAGCAGGAGCACCCTCGTCAGGATCTGCAGAAGCACAGGGCGCAAGTGGGTTCAGCCGGTTGCCCAGGTGCACTACGTACTGCTGAAGGACCCGCGGACAGGTGGGGCACGTGCAAGGATGAAGTCATGCCCTGGCGGAAGTTGTGTGTGGCACCAGCTCCACTCTGCAAGCTAGGTGTGGAGGACGCGGGCGAGGAAGTCCAGCAGGTTGCACACCCTGTTGCACACCCGGCTGCACACCCACCAGCGCATCGAAGCCTCCGCACCGGACGATGTCCGCATCCGACACTGCCAGCAGTGGCAGCACCCAGTTCCTGGTGGCAACAGGACATAGTGCGGCGGTTAGGCAGCGGGCATGAATCTAATTCTGCCACGCGGCAATATCCTCCCACACCAGGACCGTTCTTCATGAACAGTAAGACCAACGATCTGGGTCGGCCTCAAGACGGATCCGGCATTGCACCTCTTACGCAAAAGGACGGCCCCATCACTTATGCAACAGCATGCCGTTGAGCTCCGTGCTCCCGTGGCAACTATTGCCACAGTCAGTGCAGTGGTTAAACCCACGCCTCGGGCTTGCCACCAGGGTCTTATCCTGTGTCGTTCACGTGCCCTCGCAGGGCGCCAGCGTAACCTGTTGCGCCATACCCTGTTTTGCTATTTCAGGTGCGAAGGTGCTGTGGGCCTCACCAGATTTGACTGATGCGGCCCAAGACAAGCCTTGGCGGCCGCATAAGCAAATCTTGAATTTCCTGTGGAGTAACGGCACGTGCCAGCACATATGTTAGCAGGCTCCGCGCCTTTCCATGGTCCTCGTAGTGTGCAATACATGTTCATGCTGTGACAGGTAGACAGGGGGACATGGCCTCATGGGCACGGCGCACAGCTGTGGTGGTACCGCCATTTTAGCACACAGTGCACGGCAAGCACCAACCTGCCGGCGCTGCCACACGCCACCGCCGCCCCGCGTCCATCCGCGCAGGGCCATGAAAGCAACGATGCATATGGCGCCCCACACCAGGTTGATGAACAGCCTGTGTTGCGGATGTGGGTCGTAGCATAGGTGAGGGGCACCACCATGTGCTTGGCAGGGTAGGGCAAGGGCATTGCAACCTCAGGGGCTTGACGGGTGCAGTTCGGGTGAGAACAGCAACGATAACTGTTGCGCGTGTTACTTACGCGTCCAGGACTTGCTCGTCTTTGACGATCACGCGCTGGTCCCCGTAAACCCACGGCGGGGGTGGTGGGGGTGGTGGGGACGGTGAGGGTGGCATGTCGGACGCCATGTCCTCAAGCTTAATCAAACTCTATGTAGAACTGAAGCTAAGGGTTGGGCCCAGCACTGCTGCCGGGACTAGACGCGTGGCAATTGGCACAGCCAATTGCACGAGCCAATTGGGTCAGCCCGTGCGTGCCACCCGTGCCGAGCGATGCGCGCGCGGGAGCCAAGATAGGAACGTTTGATTACTGATACAGATGCGCGGCGGGGTGTTCGCTAGCCTGCGTTGCGGTTTATGCCTGGAGTTGACATGAGGAGCGCGAGAGCTCAAGGGTAGGACTGGCACTAGAGAGTTATAAATGTGAATAGATACTGGTGCAATTTCTAACGATGACCTATCCTAAATATCAATCCCGGTCTCCCGATGCAGTTCCCATGCACGCACGACGGCATGGGAGGCCAGTCGCCCGTCCTGGTTCCGTCCACCCACGCCGCATGCTGTGTGGACGTCAGCCGAATGCCTTGCATCCTTGCTGTGCATCAGCGCCTAGCATACGAAGTGTGTCTGCAGAAGTTGGATTACGGCCCTATCCAGTGATGGGCTGACAAGGCTGCTGCTCCTTGCATGCTTCGTTCCCCTCGCTGCCCGGGTTACCGTACGCCAGGCTCCGCCACTCCCTAGCCTCTTCACAGCGTGCTCACAAAAAGGCACTTGCTCTCTTGCTGCCTAGACAGGTGTCACGCTCAAATGCCGGGAGAGGTCCGCCTGCAGCACAACAAAACCGTATCGGCTTACGGTCCAGCGGCCAAGTCCTGGCGTACCCGTGGCCTAACAGACCCCAATGGGGTACGTCCGGAGAGCCAGGGGGGCCATAAGGACGAGTACTGCGATATAATAACTAGTGTGCGGGGGGACGGGGCTAACAGCACGCACCGCAACGGGCTCCACCAGGGCTCCACCAACAGGAGCTGCGTAGTTACTCTCCGGTACACGTCACAGGTTGCAACCCAAAGCTCCGATCGCCCCTGGTTACTCGCTGCCGTTGCAACAGGAGCTACGTAGCTAGCTAGGCCCGTTGCCCCCTGCATAACGCACACACGGTAACATTTCTGGTTGACACTGTACTCCTGCCCACTTTGCAGTCGACCTAACCACTTGCCGCACTTCTATACAGCACGACATGTCATCAGCACGGCACGGCGATGCTTAGCAGACGTTAGCAGTGCGACACACCTGCACGCTGTGCTCCGGAAGCAACAGTAGCAGGGGCCAAGGTCCCGTATGGCAGCAATGTACGACATACGGTAACAACACAAAGGCACAGGGCGGGTACACTCTCCAACGTCCCAGTGTTATACGAGCTACAGTGACGACTTGGGAAACTACTGGCAACCATATGTACGGCATCATTATGCAGCAGTACCGGTACTTGATCACCTGGCATGCAAGCCTAGTTGTGCGAGGTCCCTTGGTAATAGTGCTCCAGCGGCCCGTTGGCAACACCAACCGCCTCCAGCGCTTCCGTGACAGCTTTGCTCAGCAGGCCGCAGTCAAACTCGAGCACCTCGTAGCCGGAGTTGGTCTTGGTGGCAGCCACGTGCCAGAACGGCATGTTCATGAGGCTGGCCTGCTCCCAAATGGCAGCCCCGCATCGGGGCTTGGAGCCGTCGGGAGCGTACGGACACACCTCCACCAGGCCAGTACCGGGGGTCATGAATGCATGATTGTACAGCGCCCCGCCATGCACGCCAACCATCAGCTTCACGTCCTGGAAGAACTTGACGGTGTCTTGTACGGTTGGGAACATGGATGCCCGGAAGTTGACGAGGGACTCGTTTTTGCCACGGACCTGCAGCAGCTGCTCCAGTTCCAACCTGCATGCAGCACATATTAACCCGGCTAAACACATGCAGCACATGCGCAAAGGCTGGTTGGATCCCGAGTGGGGGTGCGTCCGGAGCGCCAGGGGGCCCTAGGGACGGATACTCCATTCAGGGTATGCAAATGAGGAGGACGGAGCGCCACTACCCACATGTTCCGCAGCTGGTCAAGCACCCTGGAGGTTTCATCATACCGGTCTGCCCATAAGCCATGAGCAACTTGACAACAACTCCACAAGGCCCCGAGCACAAGGCCCAGAGCCCCCGACCCTGTGCCTCACCTGCAGTCCGCTTCGTTGTGCCACCCTCTGCTACCGCTGGTCCCCGAACGCGTCATGAAAGCAACGAGCTTCCTGTCGCGTATGGGCACCAGCTGGCTGGCATCTATCCCTGCAGCTTTGACGAGCACCTCCTGACGCAGGTGGTACATGTACGGGTGGGTAAGGGGGGCTTGGCACGGGTAGGCGAACAGCCGTGCGTGAAGCGGCGTGGACCTGGGGTTGAGGAAGCTGGCGGGCTTGGCTCCGGGAACAAGCAGCGACCACAGCTGGTCCACGGGCGACCCCGGCTGTGGGGGAGTGGTCATGTATTGCCAGTCCACTGCGCCGCGCAAGTGCAGCGTCTGGCCGAGCATGACGCTCACTCGGTCCATGAACTGCGGGGTGCACAGTCCCGGAGGCAGGCGTGCATGGTGTGAGTGAGCGTGCACGGTGGTGGGGCTGCGGGTGCCGCATGGAGCGGGGGGAACAGCAGTGCAGCTTACGTGGTCTGCCGGAAGGCAAGGCTAGGCATGCAACACAACATAGAACAGGAGGGTCGCAGCTCCGCTTAGGCTGTTGCACTGCACGGGATTATGCTGCAGGCATGCAAGGGCTCCTGCGCACCATTTGGCAGTAGCACCGTACGCAAGCATATGACGCCCACGCAGGCCACACACGCACGGTGACCACCAGACCCACATGCTGGAATGACTGGTCGTCCGGGGAGGCCACAAACATGGCAGCCTCGGACGTTGCACCGCCGGGCGGGGAGCTCCAGGGCGCGAACGCTGCCACGTGCTCGTGCGCCCTGCCGCTCATGCACGCGTCATCGACCCAGGTGCTGGGCGCCGGCTTGCCGTTGTACGTCACGTTGCCGTACACCAGGTTCTGGCCACGCACATTGAGGTAGTACGCGTAGTCGCCTCTGAGCTGCGCACGAGTCCACATGCGCTGGAAGGCAGGGTCCTGTAGGTACCTCAGGTACAGCGGCTTGTGTGTGGGGTCGACAAAGTGGGGCAAGCTGATGCGGAAGTCAGGGTAGTGCAGCTCCTCCGCGTACACCAGGTGTGGTATACGCTGTGAAAGGCACGGAGCGCTCTCGTTGTGCATGCCTGGCATGCAGGAGGTGTAGATGGTGGGCCGCCATGCGTCTGATGGTTGACGGCGGTCTGCTGGCTGGTACACTTGTATGGTGGTTGACGTCGTGGCTTGGGAGAGCAGCTGGGGAAACTCCGCGTTGCAGCCCAGCAAGAGGAGGGGCAGGAGAGTGCATAGGCGCCATGGCCTCCCCATGTCTAAACGCTACAGCACAAGCCTTATGCGAATAGCATACGTTACAACGAAGGGTTTTCGCATGCAGGTGAGCCTTCAAAGCGCTTCGCGCGGCCCCCTGCACAACTCTAGCGGACGCATTGCCAAGGCTTGACTTTTTGCAGACTGCTAAGCTACTGTAGGCAATTTACCGTGTAGAAAGTAGAAAGAAGCGGAGGACACACTGTCACGTGCGACACGTTTGTTGCAGTTTGCTGTCGAGTGATGTCTGAACGCAAGAAGGAAACGCGATCTACTGGGCCCTAAATTACATGGTCGCCTTACAAGTCCCAGGAGTACATTGCTTGAGGCGATCGTCTTGGCCCCGGGTCCCATGCCCCCGCAGGCCCACCCTCTCCGTGCCCCAACCGGGTTCCACCTCCCCACGTCCTCGGTGGGCGTGGCTTGCCTCCCCTGTGGCTTGCGGGCTTGTGGCAGAGCAGGCGGAGTGACACCGGCACGGACAACGCTGGAGCACACAAGTATAACCTGGTATAACAGCACAACTTTCACGTGATGCGTACGCTGCATTATTTTCCTGTTCTTTGCAGCTATGCAAGCGTGCAACTGGATGGGCAATGGGTGGTGGCCGAGGGAGTTCACCGGCTGGCGGGCTGCAGCCTCTGTTGTGTTCATGCATGGCCGCTGGTGCCGTGGTGGGCCGTGGGTCAAGTTCAGACTCAGCAAGGGATTGGTGCACTGCGCAATAAACATGGATAGGCACCTGCGAGCATGACCAATCCTTCAGTTCTCGGGCTTTCGTGCGGTATGGGATCATAGCATGCGTCAATGCACTCTCCTGGGCGGCGGGGGCCGGGGGGCAACCCCACCTACGCACGCCTGTACAGTATCAGGACACAGCAAAACCCATGTGTAACCGGAGGAGTTCAGCACCCAACGACAAGAATAACCACCACCGGAGCCAAAGTCATGTAATCAGTCCCCTATCAACCGTGCTGTGCCGTGTCTGACATGCTTGCCAGTGACTGGCCCATGCCCCGAGTGCCTGGGTTGCAGTACCAGGGTCTCATGATCGCATCCAGCCTCCACCGCGTGTTCATACAACAACGTACTACCACAGCGGACGCGCCCGGAGCAAGAGTAAGGCGGCACGTCCTCTTCCCCTAGCCCCTCCTGAAAGCCGTATCCAGGTGCTTATGGCTGTATCAACCCTAAGCAGCCAGTCAGCATCCCATCTCCGCGCGCCAGCATGCACACGAGCCACCTGCCCCCGAGCTGTAGACTGGCAACCACGCAAACGCCCCTGAACCGGAGGGCTCCCTAAGCTTGCAGTTCATACCCATCCTGCCCCGCCTCCTCGGCGTTAATGCTCCCGAAGCCATGCGACTATCGTGTCCGCCTGGGGTGTCAAGTCACACGTGCGTGCGTCCTGACCGCACGTCGTGATGTTGGCCCTGCGTGCCACCTCAGGGTACAGCACGGCGCCTTCCACAAACTGGAACTTGCCATCCACGTACGGGGACACAAACGCCAGGCGTTTATCTGACTGTTCCTCGGCACTGAACAGCGGGGGCGAGAAGGCCAGGCCATCGCCAGCCATGATGGACCAGGTCCCCCAGGAGGACTGGCACTCCCGGAAGGCCACCGGTGCATACACCAGCCGCGACCAATCCTCCCATTTTTCGCCTCCCACTACCAGGACTTCAATGTCCGGCCGCTTGGAACGGATGTAATCCTCCAAGGCCTTCACCAAACGCTCGCAGGGCTCGTAATTCTTGGGGCTGTGATGCCCATGTCGGGCGTACAGGATGTTGACGCGCTTGGTGCTCTTGGGCATGTGAGTCGTGAAGAAGGAGAAGGCTGTGGGGCCGTAGATGTCGTGGGCGAGCAGGGCGTCCCGTGCGCAGCGGATCTGGATGACCGCCTCGGCCTCCTGGAACTGCGGCAGGACTTTTCCCGTGGCCTTTGCCCAGGTTTCGAGGGCTCCACGGGTGACGTTGCGAATGGCGGGTCGTGCCTGCATGCAAATGATGCAGCGGGAAGGTAAGACTCGAGGCGCACTCTATAGTTGTCCATGACTCCAATGCGCCTTTGTGCTACGCAAGCAATCCAACACGGTGATCCTGTGCGCCGCTAGGGCCGCTGTACGGCACATTCACGCCTCGGGGATGAAATGCTCTTGCGCCTGTTGGAGTTTCCTAACGCACCTTTGGCCAGCCCGCGGGGCAGTTCATGGTGAACTCCCACAGGTCGTGTCGGGTGCACGTGGCACAGGCGTGGACCACCTCCGTGACGTTGGGGCACATGAGCCCCGGCTCCACACGGTTGGGCAGGTGGGCCAGCCAGTCCTCCGCGAAGCCCGAGTCATATATGTAGGTGTAGTTAAGGAGCTGTGCGATGGCCAGCCCCTGACCAGGCGAGCGAGGGAGCAAGTAAGACCGTCTGGAGACAGCGTCTTGGAGTTTGGCTACTGCTATGCATACCGACACGTCACGTACCACAAGTGAAACGGCCAGGGTTACAGGCAGCGCTCTATCCCCATGCGTTCAGATGACGAGCCATACATATCAACGCCTTGCGCAAATGGCAGTAAGCATACCTGAAAGTAGGGTGCCAGTAGGTTGCCCCATGGGCCAAAGCTGACGAACGCAGCCCGGACCGTCCGGCCTTGCACGTCCACACGGATGCGGCCGCCCATTGAGCACGGCTGCCAACCATCAGGCAGGACCGCAAGCGCAGGGTCGCATGGCGCCGCCGCCGCGGCAGAGACTCCAGTACCAGCTGAAGCGCTCCGCGCACTTTCTGTTGTGCTAGAAGCGCCGAGGTCCGCCGCTGCGGTGTTGGCTGAGGGCTGGGCAGCTGTGGCGTCTGCTGTATTCAGCGGCTTTGCAAGGACCCATTGCGGCGATGCTGCGGACGCGGGGTGCAGTGTAGCGTTGTGGCGCCGCGCAAAATCGGTAATGGCGGCCGTGTGGTCGGCTGATGCAAGGGCGTCGCTGGCCCCTCCTGACGAGGGCTGCAACGTGTCGATTAGCATCAGGCCGCCGGGAGCCACGATGGGCCACCAGCACTCCTGTAACCATTGTATCCACTGGTCGTTCATGCCGTAGCCTCGCAGTCCTTGGGACGTCATGTGCACCACGTCCGCTGTCACTGACAGGGACCCAAGCACCTGGCACGCAAGGTGCAGAGGCGCTTGCATGGGGATGACCCACTTCTGCAAGCCAGCGCCCGCTACCGTTCCCATGAAGGAGGCCATGGAGGTGGCAGATGCTGACACGGCAGCTGATCTTGCAGTGCCCGTTTCTGCGTCGTCTGCGAGTCTGGGGTTCCGCCACGGCAGCGTGGAGCCCGAGCCGCGGGTAAGGTGCCAAGGAGGCAGCCAGTCGTCGACAGACAGTAGCGCTCCCCCACCCTGGCTCTGGAGTCTTCTCCCCCATGTGAGGGCGGACGCGCGGTCGGCACCAGCCATGACGACGAGCTGTGGGGGAGGGCCACCTGCTTGAAAGACCCTGTCGAGCCGGGAGGTTGCAGCGTCTGCTGGGCGTGACGCATTCCGCCGTGGTATGACGCCAGAGTAGATACTTTCTAGGGGTGTCCCGTAAAGGGTATCTGCTCTAAAGCTGCAAGATAACCCGCCATGTCCCGGCGAGCATTTGCACGTTCCGCCTTGACAGCTACCTGCGCCAAACGAGGCCCCACAGTTGTCTGGACAGTTTGCGTAGTTCGCAGTAAATGAGTACGGTGACGCAACAGCTAAGGAGGCTGTCGCTAGGACGAGGATGGCGGAACCCAAAGTTGCGACGCTCTGTGCCACGGTCATAGTATCGTTTGTACAAGCACAGCTTTCATACTATATGCACATGGCGTCTGGTGTGGCCCCGCTGACACTGGTACGCACGTGTAATCTGAACGCTACCCCCGTGATCTGTCACTCCCCTGACAGTCCTGCCACCGCTGAACTGCAACCCCCGCGCACGCGCTACTTCAGCCGCGATTGAACCAGCTGGGACCTCAAGGGGAGTGGGGTAAGACCTGCACCCACGTGCCTGTGCCTGCGTGTGCCTGCCTCCGTACATTTGCCGTTAATCGCCCGTGCCCCGTGCCTCGCTCTCGCCCTGCCTGCGCCCTTGCCCAGTCCCCGAAACGCCGTGGCAAAAGCATGCTCCGCAGTGCTCTGCACCATCTTACCTAACTCCACCATGCGCCCACCCGAGGCATCTCATGGTCCTGTCCTCTGCTTTGCCAGCCGTGCGCTGCCTTCTTGTTCGGTGCTCCGGTTGTGCAATGTGGGCCCGCTCGTTGCGGGCCTGCTTTGGGGCCAGTCGGCTGGTAAGCAAGGTACGCTGATACTCCAAGGCCCCTCTGCGACGATAACACCACTGGACAACTGGAGCCCTGGTCGCTTACGTCTTGCACCATGCCCCCATAGCATTGCTCGCTCGCAAAACTCCTCATCAGGTAACGGGAGTGCTCGCATGCATAGACAGCACGCCCGTTGGGCTCAGCACACCAAGGCTCAGTAAGTCACTATCAAACACTCCAGCCCCACAGTTCAATCACCGACAGGGCAACTGGCCAGCGGCCTTTGCGCAGCCTTAGTCCATGGTCGTGAACACACGACAAGCAACTCCCGCTGTGCCCAGACAGGTATTCCCATTCGGACCCGGTGTGGACGTCCATTCCGTCATGCCTGGCAAAGCCATACCCGTAAGGTGCATAAGAAGGCATTGAATATATGCTCATATTACCATGCACGCATGTACGCAGTCCCTGCAACCTCCGAAGATACGCAACCTTACGACGACAAGACATTTGCATGAATGCATTAACACGAGGTCATGCCTGTAGGGGTCTCACCTAACCAGTACATGCCTGCAGCGGCTCTAGCTTAGCCGGCCCACACCAGTTCAGTATCACAGTGGTCGATCACGCACGCACGGCGCCAACGCGGGCACCGTACCCTACTAAGCACCGCGCCAACACCCTCGGCTGCCGAACGCCAGCCACATCCACGCACTACGTGCAGCTCACAGCGAGCAAATGTCCAGTGCAATGCGCATGCGTACTGCCATGACAAAAGAACAGGACCATAAATATGTTCACCACCACTTCCCGACCCCCTGGGCCAACTGTTGTTTAAGACCCTCAGCGGCAGACGCAGGCAAAAGCGGATGGCTGGGTACGGCGGTCCCTGGCGCACCGCCGGCAGTAGCCTTGCGGTCCATCTCTATGGCCCCTTCTATGATCGGCACTAAACCCTTGACAGAGATCAGCAGTGGCACAGCGTCATCGTAATTGATGCCAAGGACAGCATGGCCCTCAGGAAGGAACACAAAGCTCGTTGGGTCTTGCACAATCCCCTTGCCCCTGGTGGCTGGTAGGGCCGCCGTTATGTTGGGACCCACAACAACCGGTCCACTGACATAGATGATACGGTGGCTCTTTGCGTTGTAGATGATGAGGTGCGCACGGTGCAGCGTCATCCCAATGTTGGGCACCACCTTTGCGCCGATGCCGTAGTGCTGCATGTGGTTGTCCTTGAAGTTGGAGTGTGCGAAACCCACGAAGTACTCCGAGTCCTTCCAGCTTGCTAGCGAGGTGCCGCCCCGCAGGAAGTTTGCCTCCGGCTCCTCCCCACGTGGCGGCACGTTGTTGCAGGGCGGTGTCGGACACAGGCGCTCGTGGTAGGCGACCTTGCAGTTGCCCTCCAAGCTGCACTCCAGCTCCACGACCGGGTCTATCGTGTACAGGTACCTGAGGCTGTTGCCGTACTGGAAGGCAGCCCAACTCTTCTCCCTGCGGGGCAATGTGAAGGGGCAGTACTCTGTGGGTAAGGACGGCCGTGCACCAATGCCCCTGGCCGTGCGTAGCGTCATCCGGGCAGCTGATTACATGCTCCCGTAGCGCAAACCCGTTTGATAGGCACCTTGCCAACGCTTGCCACAGCACAGATGTGGCTATGGTAGTCAGGCCAGCCGTGCACACAGTAGCAAGGCCGGCCCACTGTGTGCTTGGTGTATTTACCACTTATACATCGTCTGGCCGGGGATGTCCATGATCGCCATGTCCGAAGAGATAGCGTCTGCCAAGCCAATGCGACAGACCTCATGGTGCACAGGGTCAGGGATATGTACATTTCCCTGGACGTACAACCGCCCGTGCAGCACTACCACACGTGGGTCCTCGAGGCCACTGAAGTCAACTCCATTAAAGAAGGCCGCTGTGCCCAGGATGCGGACTGGTGTAACAGGTTGGAAGGAGCTGTTGTACGTTTGTGTCACCAAGTACGTGCCCGACTTCCACAAATGTGCCCCAGTCTGGTCTTCCAGTCGAGTCACAGTGAGCCAGCGCCCGTTGCACCATGTCACAGCTGGGAACATGGGACGCCATCTTCGGTCGTGAACTGGAGCCATACGCCGATAGGCTGCGGCCAGGTCAGGCACGATGTTACGCAGGAGTGTAACCTGTGAGGGTGAGGTGGGCAACGGGGGATAGGCCTGCTTTGACAGGGGTTTCAAAGTTGAATGACATTTTAACCCGGCTAAACACAAAGCCGTGAAGTTGTAGAGCGGAACTTGGTCTCGGCGGAGTTGTTGACTGACACGTGCAATGACAACACACGTCAGTACGACTCTTGCAATGAGAAACCGCGTGAATTGGCCTGCTAGAGCATTGACGGCAAAGGCACATTCAACTTCGTATCCAGGGGCCCAGGGGAGAGGGGGGAGAGTCTTGGCAATAAGCGTTTAGAGCACGGAGGCCGGAGAAACCAGGCAGTGAGCCACCATGTGAGTTAGTGGTGCACGTGCGGTAGCGTGGCAATGCTCCATAGTCCAGTTTGCTGACGGAAACATGCGGCCAAGCCGAGCCACGTCCCTGGCTGAAGGTGCCACCAGGGTGGCCGGGTGCCGGAGTGCCAGGTGCCCCCAGGGTGGTGGGCATAGAAAATCGCCTCGGTGTTATGGAATGGCGCTTAATGTGCACTTAAGTGCTATGCCAACGTAAGCGCGTGCCTTGTGGCAGAGTGCCAAGGCAAGACAAGTAGCAAGGGTGCCACATGGTGGCGCAATTCATACAAGTTGAGTCGCATACCTGTAGGGGCCCGTGCATAGGCACTGGAGCATCGCTCCCGTTGGCTGGAAGGAAGAAGCCAAAGAGAGTCTCCTCGTCCTTCGGAGCAGTAGCCAGAAGCTCTGGCGACAGTCCATCGGGCTGCCCAGGGAACACGTTGCATCCAACGAAATTCCCCGCAACCTCTTGCTTTAGGTGACGACCTTGACTGAGAAATGGTCCGGCTACCAGTATCAGCAGGGCAAGGGCGAAACGCGATGTTCGCGGCATGGCGCTCACATGTGAAGGCACATAGTAGGTCGTCCGCTCACATATATGGCAACGAAATAGTAGTAGCAAGTGATCCGTGCGCACTGTGGGAACGGGTGCGGCATACAAACATCATGCCACTCAACTCATGGGACCGGCGGACACCCTGGTGCCATGCTGCGTGCCCAGCGGGTGCCTCGCCGAAAGTCCAAGCAAAGCACGGCCCTTACCGTCAGCACTTGACTTTGATGCTGTGAGCGGCCCTTGCCCAAACTATGCCTGCACGCTGCGGAGCTGCACTCGTACCGACCCCTCCAGACGAAGGTGGACCCCCCTGGGAAGCCCCCACCCTGCCTCCACCCCAGGGAGCCCCCGGTCCCCCCATGTTATGCCAGCTCGGCGCTGACAGGCGTGTGGAACTTGCGTGCATGCAGGCAGCGGTTTAGTGTACCTGAGTGTACCACTAACGTTATCCTCACAATGAAACTCGCAAGCTTCGTGTACTGTCAGCTGCATTTACTGTACCACCCTACATCACCCAGTACGTACCTCCCCAATTCGAACTCACTACAGCCAGAGCACATACAGCTGCGCACGAGCGTACCGGTATTCACGCTCGCACGCGGACACTGTTGGGAGCGTGTCTTCCATCGCACTGCTCCACGCAAGTATCGAAAGCGTTACACAGAAGCGTCACCGCGATAGCAGCACGACCCCTGCCGCTGCCCGGCAGGCAGGCTTGCTTGCGCCCCCGCCCCCAAACCCCTCCGCCGCCTCTCCCGTACGCCGAGCTGTCCCTGCACGCCACTGTGCACCACCACCACCACGCGTCATCAGTAGAACTCCCTGGCCGCCACCATGCTGGCCTGAGTCAACCGCGCCAGGTGCTGCCCCTTCAGCCGCCCGTAGCGCGCCGCCAGAGACTGACCCAGCAGCGCCGCCGCCTCACGCACACCCTCGTGGGCCTGCAACCGCGCCGCCGCCGCCTGCTGCGACCCTGCGCCGCGTGCAGCCTCCCTGCCTGCCCCACTGGCCTTGGCCTGCTGCATGGCGGCCTCCAGCAGCTGGCATGCCTGGAACACCTGCATAGGCCAGAGCACGAGACAGCAGGCGTTCAGCTTTTGCACCTACTTAAGCGCAAAATTGCCAGCACTCCCGGTTGGCCAGAGCCCTGGCAGTCGGGTAAAGCACGCACAGCGTTCCGCACATGGTACTGGAGCACCCAGCCAATGCGTGACACACACACATCCCCACCTGCAGCTCCGAGCCCCTGCACGCTGCGTCCAGCACGTGCCAGCACGCCTCCAGCGCCTGCTGCGCCTGGGCCGCCGCCGCGCCTCCTGCCCCGCCCGCCCCGGCGCCGCCTGCCCGCGCCGCCCCCAGCAGGTGTGCATGCAGGTGCAGCAGCTCCAGCAGCTGGTAGGAGGCCGCCTGGGCAACCTGCACGCGGCTCAGGCGGCGGCGGCCGTGGGGCCCCTGGGGCGAGGCTGGTGCCGAAGTTCGGTCCTGTTGTGGGCTTGGGTCGCTGCTGGGCTGCTGCTGCTGCATTTGCTGCTGCAGTTTGGTAGCTTCCTCCTCAGCCTCGTCGTCCTCTTGTAGCTCCTGTGGGTGCGCAAGTGACAAAGGCGTGGTAAAGGTTGTTGCACTTGCGCTCTGACACACTTTGGACCCTTCCCGCTTTCCACTTCAGTCGTGGGGAGGCATCGCCCCGCGCCCCTCTCGCTGTGTTGATGCCCCCGACAGCCCGACAGCTCAAGCCCCACGCACCCGGATGGCTGCATGCAGCTGCCGTGCCGCCGCCTCTAGGGATGGCTCCAGCGCCGACAGCAGCCGCGACCAGCGGGGGCCCGCGGCAGCGGCAGCGGTGGCGGCGGCAGCAGCAGCCGTGCTGGGAGGTGCACCCGCTGCCCCTGCCCCTGCAGGCGCCACTGCCGCTGCTGCCTGTCAAGGATTGCGGGCGAGGGGATGCTACCGTCATGTCGCGGCTGAAGTGCAATGGCGCACCCCAACGCTTTGCCTCATGTGTCGTACTCAACAGTTGAGCCATGAGCACGATAAGGCACGCTGAAGGCTGAACTGACGCTAACACAACAAGAGCGCAGGAACGACCGCATCGTGGCCTGCCCAGCACCACCTCCCCTGCATGCACATGCCGCACCCACCTCTTTCAGCCGCTGCCGCGCCACCTCCGCGGCCGTCCTCGCGCTCGCCCCTCCAGTCGCCGCCCCCACCGCCCTCCCTTCCCCCGCAGCTCCCGCACCCACAGCATCCTCTCCCATGTCCTCCACCTCCCCACCCCCATCCTCCCCATCCCCATCCCCCTCCACGCCAACATCTCCCTGCCCCGCCGCCGACGCCGCCACCGCCTCCGCCACCCGCTCGAAACGAGGCGCCAGCTCCGTACGGGTCCTGTCGTACAGCTCCTGCAGCAGCTGCTGCAGCTCCGGGGACAGCTCCTCCGCCTCCGTGCGGCAGCGCTCGCAGCTGCACGTAAAACCGTACCGGTGCTGCAGCACGGACTGCCGTACATGCCGCGGCGCCAGTACCTCGCGGCCCAGGTACGACACGGTCAGCTCCTCGCCAGCATCAACGTCCTGTAGGTCAAGGAACATGCAAGGCACAAACCTGGGTCATCACTGGGTCATGCTGCCGTTCGCAGCACGCTGCAGGGCGACACGCGACGAAGCGCTGGGCGTGTAGACCGCCAGGACACCAACATGCCGCCGAGTTTGGGGGGCGCAAATGCAATATGCCTTCGTGAACACCGGGATCCCCGGCCCCTGGTAGCATGAGGGCAGCCAGGAAGCCCCGGCTTGCCACGCACCTGCACGGCCCGGACGGTCATGGTCGACCCCACCACGTACTGCACGCAGTTTGGCACGCAGCTGTGGTTGAGGAACGAAAAGCCCGGCCACAGCCCCACGTGGCTGCGGGGCACCGCGCCGCGCAGGCAGGCGGCGGGCAGGTCCTCGTACTCGTCGCCGTACGCGTTGTACGACACCACGGCGTGCAGGTCGACCCGCGGGTCGGTGGGTCGCTGTCTGCTGGGCGGTTCGCTGTTGCTGTTGCTGGTGGCTCCAGGGGTGGCGGTGGCGCTGCTCGAGTTGGTAATGGAGGTGGGCGACGGGGCTTCGTTGCCCGCTGCTGCGCTACCGGGTGTTGCGCCGTGCATGGACGCCAGCTGCTTCTGTTGCTTGGTGCTAAGGCTGGGCCAGCGGGACTGAAGGTGTGACAAGAACGCGCCTGGGGACGGCATTTGGTCCTGCAGGGCGGGGGTAGTACAGCGGGTGGGATGTGGACGCCTAAGACGGTTGTAGGTCACATGGCCGTGTACTGTACGCTGCATTTGGTGTGGCCAGCAAGGTAGAGCGGAAGAGCAAGGCCATCTGATGCACAATGGGGTGTCACGCAGCACCTTGTATCGTGTTGTTTGCAAGTGCACGGCGTCTACGGTCTAAGGTACCAGAACGTGGGTACGTACTGGCGCGCAACAGCGGGAAATGCCACGCCGGAAACACACTTGTTACCAGTCAAGAGGTGGCGGCAGTGCCAGGCTCACATGGCTAGCCTTAGCCGCTGCCCTCAGGGCCGCCTGAACCCCCGGCCTGTGCCCCGTGCCCCACCTGCTGCCCATGCAGCACCGATAGGGGCCGGGCCAGCATGACCAGGTCCCCGGGCCGCAGCTGGCAGCCAGCAACCAGGCCGCGGCCCTTGCCTGCAAGGAATGAGTTAAAGATTACGCTTGCCAACATGGGCCTAGCGGTGTGTGGGCATGTGTGTTGAGGTCGGAAAGGATTCGAGGGACGGGATCTGGCCAGGAGTGAAGGTGCGTGTGCGTTGCGTGTGCGTGTGGGAGGAGGTACGTTGATCCAGCTGCGCGGAGTACTGTAAACCCACCAGGCACCTGTGCAATACGTCCCGCATTGAAGTCCTGTTGCGGCTCTGTGCCATTGAAGTACAGCGCTAAGCAGGCCTCTTCCGCTGGCGATGGAGCGTCGTGATGGGTGGTGGCAGAGTGGGAAGCTGATGCACTGCAGCGTCTCTGATCTCTTGAGACCAATGCAGGAGGTTTGTTAAGCGACTGCAGTAGCAGTTGTGAAGTGTCCCAGGTACGCGGGAGACGGGCCGCAACAACGGAACCCGCTTGGCGTAGCAAATGTAGTCCAGTTGCAGAGTTCATGGCTTCATGGTTACAACATGTATAAATGTATAATAAATATATGTACACACGTGTTAGGTTCAGCTTGCCCACTCCGCAAGTATGACCGTCGCAACCGTCGCAACCGTCGCAACCGTGGCAACCGTCGCTCCGAAACGCGAGACGGTTGCAGCAGGGCACCACTGCTGGGATTGCGCATGAGGTGAGGCCAACGGACATTCACGTAAGCCTGGTATCCTACGTATTCGCGCTCTAGGCGGTTCTACACTTGCGGGTTGCCCTCTCGCGATGCAGCCCTTCACAGACTATAAAATGCTCGCCCGGAGCACGGTGGTCCCTCATACAAGCAATCCATGGTTATCAAATCTATTGCAATATTCTACCTGCCCGAAGCAAGCAGCAAGGGTAACTCGACAGTGGACGACGCGGAAGCAACATGGCAAGCTCGGAGCCAAATGCTGGTGCAAGCCCCGTTCGGCTGCACCTCTACGACGTCACCCGGGGCCTCGCAGCTCAGCTTTCGCCTGTGCTGCTTGGACGCCAGGTTGGTGCTCGGACCCGTCGGTGCGAAACCTGACCACGTTGCACGGCGTTGCACACCTTCCGTTGAGCGCCAGCCCCATTCTGTTACCCCATACACCCTGATTGTGAGAGCTGCTGTAGCGCACGGCCCAGCTTCTTTGTGCGTCCAGACTGACAACAGATGGATCGACTGAAACAGCCTGCTGTCTTCTCAAACCTTCCCTTTCCCAGATTCCCACGCGCTCCCACCACCGGCAGGTTGACGGGCTGTGGCACTCCAACCTGGTGGTGGGTGACACCGAGTTCTCATATGGCCCTCCGCTGAGGCGCTTCCCTGCTGGCCAAGGCCTCATGGGCGCCCCCACGCGCGTGATCGACCTGGGGTGAGTGCTGCCGGATTGGCCAACTGGGAACACCTAGTGACACGCTCTTGCGCTTGGAGGCCCCATCCTGCGTAGCACCAGCGTAATGCTGGTCCCGGCTTGGGGCCAGCCCCTACCAAGCCCCTGCTGAGCCCTGATGCTACCATGTTTCTCATTTGCATTCGATCACTACCTTCGTGCCTGGCCACGATGCTCAGACTACGATCCACCCTACTTGGCAAGTATTTACCTCCGAGGCTCCTGACCCCCTTGCCCCCGCCCCTCGCTCCACCACCCTGCATCCCACAGCTCCACGCTGCTGCCCCTCGCCCTGGTGGGCGACATGGTCCGCCAGCTGGGGTCGGAGCGCTTTGCTCCCCAGTCGTACGACCTGCTGTACAACAACTGCAACCACTTCGCCAACGAACTGGCGCTGCTCGTCACCGGCGAGCCCATCCCGGTATGCTGCGCTGATGAGTGGCCGTCGTGGACCCCATGCGTTGTCACACTGCCAGTGCCCGTTTACGCCAGACGCGCTGCGCATAACCTGTACAAAGCCCAGCGCGAGTTGAAGTTTAGTCTTGACTGCTCGTGCAGTATTTTGACGCATGCACCGATGCTCTTTCCACGCCCCACACCCCGGCTCCATGCCGCTCTTACCCCCCCCTTGCCCACAGACCGAGCTGCTGCAGCAGACCCAGACGCTGCTGGACAGCCCCCTGGGGGAGTACCTCACGGGCATGTGGGGAGCCGCCAGCCCTGCCGCCACCGCTACTCCTTTCGCAGCTGGCGGCGGTGAGCAGCCTGGCGCAGGCAAGCACGGGACGTCGGTGGTGGGCTAGAGGGGTGCCTGACGTACCATGAGCCGTCCACAATCATCTAGCACACGGCGATGTGCAGCACCCCGTGACTGCAGTTCCTTTGCTACTGGGCCCTAGCTTACGATGTATTGAGCGACGGCCCTGCCCCTGCCCCTGCCCCTGCCTGCAGGCCCCACCACCAGCGGCGCCAAGCCCGATGCCGCCGCCGCTGGAGACAACCCCGTTCCCCCGGCTGGCGGGGCCAAGCCGGCCGCCGCTGCCACCGCACCCGGCGCCCCCGGCAGCCGCGCTGGCCCCTCTGCCGGCGGTCCGTACATGTACGGCAACGAGGACTTCGGCAGCCTGCTGCGTGATGTGCTGCGCGGCTTCATTAGCGGACCGCAGGGTGGGTGCGGGCTGGGGGGTCAGGCATGGGGATCAGGGTGCTGGCGGGTCGGGCGCGCAGCTGGGTCGAGGGGCTACTGAGCTAGGCATACCTAGTGGAGTGCAGTCGGCACACGTCTCCAAGTCGCATACCGGCAACTGTGCATATAGAGACTTGCATGCTGTGGTCCTTGCGGGCTTGTGAGGTATTGCAGCAGGGAAGATTGGTGCTTGGGTGCGCGCTGTGGTAGCATGGCTGCGGCCCAAGGGTTAGGCAAGGCGGCGTCATCTCATGGCTGCACAAAGCAGTTTATTACAACTGCCAGGGCAACAGAGCCTTCCTAATGACCGTCTGCGCAACACTAACGGTGTGCACGGCCGCGTCCACGACAGCATCTTGGTCGGCACGCGCCGCCCACTAGCCCATGCTCCACAGCTGCTTATCTACTCCCAGGCCGTAACCTGCTTCCCCACACTCCCCTCTTGCCACCTCCAGGCATGGACGCCTCCGCCGGCGCCCGCTCCATCGCGTCCCTCCTGCATGAGGCTGTCCAGCGCTTCGCCACGGCCCCAGAGGCATCGGACGACCGCAACGCCGCCGCAGCAGCCGCATCCCCCGGCGCCTGCGCCGGCTTCGGCAGCACGGCCGACGCGGGTCCCAGCACCTCGTCCGCCTGCCCCCGTGCTGACGCGGGTGCCGCCAACCCCTGTGGCGGCGGCTGGGGCCGCTGGGGCTCGGCCGGCGCGGCTCGCAGGGGCTGCTTCGGCGGCCGCCGCCCCTGGCGCGGCGTCATGGCAGGCCGCTGCGGCGGCAGCGACACGGCTGCTGCCGCTGCGGCTGGCGGCACTGCGCCGCCGCTGTACGGCAGCGGCTGCCCCTGGCGTGGCGGCGCCGCCGGCTGGCGCCCGAGCTGCTGCCCTGGCATGGCGGGTCGGCCCTGGCCCCACCTGCCGCCGTGGGCCATGGCGGCCATGGGTGCGCCGTGCGCGGCCCCTCCGCCGGGCAGCGGGTGCAGCTGCAGCTGCAGCTGTGCGCCCTCGGCCTCCGCCGCACCAACAGTCGTGGTGGTGCTGCTGCCAAGTGACCTGTTCGCCCCCGGCGTGTACGGCGGCGCCGCCGCACCGAGCGGCTGCTGCCCCTCGTGGGCGTGCGGCAGCGGCGGTGGCGCAGGCGGCCCGGCTGGCGCCTGCCCGGCAGGCGCCCAGGGCGGCGGGGCAGCGGCAGCGGCACCGCCACCGCCGGCGTCAGCGGCCAAGGGTGCAGGCGCAGGCGCAGGTGCCCCCGCCGCCAGCGCTGAGCCCCCTGAGGGCACCGTGGGACCGACCGGCAGCGTCCCGGCGGGTGGCCAGGGCCAGGACAACAAAGCTTAGTCGGTGCTAGGGAGCCTCTTAAGCAGCTTCGCTGCCCAGCATCGGATGACCCGGTGCTGCTTCACCCATGTTTGGGCTGGCGTTTCGTTGTGGCTCTGGGGATGGCTGCTTGTTCAACTAGTTGCAGCAGTACGGTGCACGAGGGTTGTGGTGTAGGTCTAGGTCTGCGTGTGGTGTTGGAGGCTGCTGCTGGTCGGCGGGTGTCGGCGGTGATGCTGAAAATTGTGGCATGCTCCGGTGCAGGGACAAAGCATGGATAGAGGCAGCGGGGTGATGAGTAAAGGGACTACGAGGATGTGCCGGGCGTGTGTTGCGCAAGACTATAAGGAGTGTCAGCGGCTGGACTGGTGTGGCGCTGACGGTGGTGATCAGGCGACGGCGAGGTGATGGTCGCGTGGCGAAGTGTGAGCAGGCTGCAGGGGGGCGAGCTGGGGTGACGCGTACCAAGACGTTAGCTGCGGTGAACTACCACGGCCAGGCCGCACTCAGTTGTATGAGGCGTTACTGGACTGGTTGGTTTGGGGGTGGGTCAAGGGAGGGTGTAACGGTGTGCGACCTGATTAGAAGCTTTTGTTCCTTCTCCAGTTTGGCGCTCCAGCGCCCCGTGCATGGGGCGAGCTGCAATTGCACACAACCGGTGTGCGCGGGTGGTGGTATCAGATGTCCAGGTCATTTTGTATGATAGTATGCGGTTGCAGCTTTGTTGCTCACTGCCTTTGGGACCCGGTGGCGTGTCCGCCCTGTTGTTGTTGAGCCGGCGAGAGCTCGACCATTGACCAAGTGACGGTAGTGTGTCTGGGTCTCTAGTCTGGGTTGTGCAGTACCACGGTATATGAGCACACCCTTTCGGCTTCAACGGAGAGATGTAACAGCTGAACTCCCTTCGATGTTTCACACTACAAGCCCGCGCTTGCTTGGTACCTGGTAGTTGCTTTGTTGTGGAAAGAGAGCCGTTTGGCCCTGTCGCCTGCGCTACTGAAGCGCAGCTGGCTGCAGTGCCCAGCTGGGAAGGCGCCTTACATACGAGGCGGGGATACAAAACTGTTGTAACACATCCGGTAGCACACGCACGCGCTCGTGCATAACAAGTTGGCCCGCTCATTGTACAACATTCCGTCTTGAGGGAAACTACATTGCTTGAGGGCCTATCTGACCAGTCGGTACAGTGCACACTTACTGCAACACGAGTCGACCACGGTCGCGATGGCGTGCCCCAGTTATATTTGTGGTAGTG
>VFQN01001761.1_pt1 | contig 35208 bp, 52 predicted proteins | sample 3512371 | NCBI WGS metagenome assembly VFQN01 (sample SAMN10412370, study PRJNA504923) | tailings metagenome | isolation source: Replicate 2 from Balatoc abandoned mine | place: Philippines: Itogon, Benguet | collected 2017-08-28 | reverse complement strand
AACCACGGCAGGGGATATCGGGAGGCCCGGCCAAGAAAAAAACGAGGCGCGGGGGAGAAGGGGAAGGGGGGGGGAAAGGGGGGGGGGGGGGGGGGGGGGGGGGGGGGAAGAGCGTAAGGCGGTGTAGTGCAGTGCGACTATCTCTGCATCATGCTGGCCCCTTGCGCGCGCCACCTCACTAATACCCAGCGTATTTTGCTTGGGCTCAGTGTCAGGCCACATCAATTGGCACGTTTGAAGCGTTCTGCCGTAACTTGCACACACGCGCAGGGTGGTTTACGGTGGAGAGGCTTAACGGGCAGGTGGCCCATCACCATGCCTCCCACGCCTTCAGCCTGTGCTGTGCTATTCGGCAAGGCACAGGGCCGTGTCATCCTTTTCACGGAACGGCAGGGGCTGCGGGTGGAGACGCCTGCCTGTGCTAGCAGATGCCGGGGCGTGCTCGTGAGGCCGGTTTCGCTGTGCGGTATGATCGTGGCTTCGGAGGAGGCGAGGACCAATTGCGGCGAGCCGGTGGGGCGATTGAGGGTGGCAGCTTCGCCCATCGACCCTGCAAGGGGGCTGAGGGTGAGTGGGCGGGCATGCCGGTGGCCGCGTGTGCACGGTGAGTGGCACATCGTCCACCGTACCCGTGTACAACTGCGCATCACCTTCTGCGCTGCGGCTTGCGTCGTTGCCCATACGCACGTGTACACAGTCCCTGGCTGCCAGCTTAGCTCAAGTGCCTGCACGCAGTCTGGCTGGCAGGTTCGCTGTGTAGGCAATTGCTGCCTAGTGCTTTGCCCTCTCTCCCCACCTCCCGTACCAGGTTACATGAGACAACGACTCAACATCTTGGAGAGCAGCAGAGGCGTTCAACAACAACCGCAGCGTACGGCGCTACCACACGTGGAGGTGCACAGCCGGTTGATAGCAGCGGGCTGGATGGCCCTAGCGCTCCCTCACGGTGGAAGTTGTGCAGCGGCAGGAGCGCATCAGGCAGCACCAGGATCAGATGATGGCCACTTGAAGCGTTGACAGTACGGTAAGACATTTGTTGAGCGTGCTGCTGCACGTGAGCATTACGCTGAGATCAAACGCGGGACCGAATGGGTGTGGAGGTAGTCTTACGAATCGCACAAAAGGGGTGCTGGTGAGCTCAGGTGCTGCAGAGTGGCTGCTCTCCTTATTGTCGGCGTAGACCCCAGTACAGTTGAGGGCTCACGCACTGCTGTTGGCCCCGCTAGTTGTGTGCTGCTGGGACGTCAACCCTAGCCACGTGTTGTGCTGCCTTCCAGGCCACTCGTGCGGGCTCGTGAGAGTAGTGTCATGATGGGCACGTGGCACGTTGGCACGTGTCGTGATGGACACGTGGCGTCCTCCCAACATCGCACCCACCGTTATCTGCAGGGCTGCTCCCCTGGTTATTTGCATGTATTGATGTCATCATGTCATCCATCATATCGTATTTGGATCCTACTCTTTGCTGCCCTCTGCGACCGGAGTCAGTGCATGACCCGGTCGGTCGGACCCAACGGCGGTTGGCTGCTCGCATCCAGGCAGCGACCCATGGGACCGCTGAGCCAGCCGCATTGGACCGTCCTCACAGGACAAAATCGCAAAGCGTACCAAACGGAGCACCGTTCTAACCAGCCAAAGCAGCTACCTGTGTAATTCATACGCAATGCTGGAATCGCGTGTCACGCCGCGCGCCTCCTGCGCCGCAGCCAGCCGTTTGGCATCGCGATACCGAATGGCTGTGCTCCCGCGGCCTGCAGGCGTAGGCATCGCTACTACGCCGATGTATGCTTCTTCGCAGCTGCAGCAGGGCAGCAGAGGCAGCCGACTAGCTCCAAGCAGGTTTGTTCCGGCGAGTTGTTCCGGTACCGGCACCGGCGCCAACTCTGCCCCTGAGGGAGCCGCGCGCAACGCGACGGACCTGCCGCAACCTGCTGATGACGAGAATGCGGCTGAGGGTGGCGGCAGCAGCCCCAAGCAGCCCGCCGGTGCCGACGCCCGCCCGGCGGACGCCAAGTCCTCCCGCCAGCGGCAGGCGGCTGAGGCAATGCTGCAGGAGGCGCTGAGGCCACTGGTGGAGACGCAGGTGAGGCGAGGGTGGGAGTTGGATGGCACGCGGGCTAGGGCGGACACGTGCTGAGGCAGCTGGGGATCTGGGCATGTGGCGGTAGGGCTGTGTCAGGTGTGTTCGCAGGCCTCCTTCTCTTTTTGCAACCAAGGTTTGCTTATTGCTAGCGTACCGGTACACCCATCACCATCATAGCGCACTACGTGTTTAATGCCGCATGCGTGCTTGCTGTGTCCTGCACATAGGCCGGCTTGCGGGCGCTTCTCGAGGCGGCGCAGCTGCAGCGGCTGGAGCTGGTCGAGCTGTCGGAGCAGCTCAAGGGGCTGGCAGAGCAGCAGCTGCCGCCGGACCACGAGCAGTGGCAGAAGCTGGAGGAGCAAATCAGGAAGCACCAGGAGCAGATGAGGCAGTACCAGGAGCAGATGAGGCAGCACCGGGAGCAGCAGCGGGAGCAGGAGGAGCAGCTCAGGCGGCAGTACCAGGAGCAGGTCAGGCAGCTCGAGGAGCAGAATGAGCAGCAGCGGGAGCAGACGGAGCTGCTACGCCAGCTGCTGCTGGCAAACAACTTTGAAACGTTTGGGGTGCGCATGCCCGGCCAGGCCATCCAGGTGCCGGAAGGGCAGTGTGTACGGCAGGCACCCAGGCTGCTCGACTACGTCCGCATTCATGAGGAGCAGGACGGGATCGTGCTTGGCACAGCCAATGGGGGCGCACGCGTGCAGGTGCGGATGCGTGGGGATGTGGGGCTGTACGGTACGGCAGCGCAGAAGGGTAAATTGCAAGTGCCATGCTTACGCTAAGGCTCGTTTGGTTGTGCTTCACATGGCCGGATGGCCCTCTTGGTCGGGCCAAGCAGCAGCTCGTAGCAGAACTCCTGACCATGGTGTCTCCTTCCTCCGTGCGTTCTCTCACCCCGCGCCATCCCACGGGATGCTGCACGCTGCACGCTGTGCCCTCGGCAATGTGCGGTAGGTGGTAGCGAACCGCGGTCTTGTGCGTTGGCTGTTGGCACAGCACCCCCGATGCCGTCTGGTCTGCCGGAAGCCAACGGACTCACGCCCCCTACGTATGTGTGCCCTTCAGGTTCGGTGTCTTACTGGAGTCGACGTGGACCACGTTTACGAGGACGAGGTGATGGAGGTCATCGCCGAGTGCGACCTGCTCAGCAACTCGGACCGCGTGCAGGTGCGTGCCTAGGCTACACGCATGTCCCGCAATGGCATGCACCAGCATCTCTTCTCTGCAGCGGGCACATCCAGCACACTTCAAAGTTGTCGATTGCGCAAAAGTGCGTGCCGATAAATGCGACCACGCGCAGTCAGTGGGAAGGAGGGCTCCTGTGGGGCGTACGTGCTGCAAGATGGCTTGTGCGAGAACAACTACCTTCGTAGCAAGCTTGCGCGTGTGGATTTTACTAGGCCCGTACGGCACTGACCTGACACCCCAACCCAACCCTTGCTTGATTCCCAGTACCTGCCGTACGACCCTGAGCGCAAGGGAGTCCCCGTGACCCGCTTCACCGCCGCCCCCGGCATGCTGGTGCGCCGGGGGTACGACGTCAAGGAGGGGGAGGAGCGAGAGGCGGCCGCTGGCGAGGTGAGAGCAGTGACTTACGCCTACCTTTCCGCCTACGTGCTTTGGGCATGACACATTTGCACGTTTACAGCTTGGTCGCTCTGTTAATCATGCGCGCGTGCACCGTCCCTCACCATGCAAAGCCAAAGAATGCTCTCGCTGCATGCGCACAAACTTACCCGTCGCATGTAAATGCCATACCGGCAACAGGTGGGCGTGCTGCAGCCCTCCCCCGACATGGGCGACACGTGCCTGGTGGAGTGGGCTAGCGCCATCCAGCGGGTGTACGAGACGGGCTGGGGCGACCGCTTTGAGCTGGTGCACATGGAGACCAGCCGGACCAGCGGGGCGCCGGTGGTGGGAGAGGACTGGACTGACATGGACGTGGAGGAGCACGAGCTGCTCTGGGAGGGAGAGGAGCTGCAGTGCCCCAAGCACCTGTCCGTGTCGCAGGTGGTGGGCGGTACGGCGGTGGAGCGCGGGACCCACTGGGTGTACGGCGGGGCGGAGCCGGGGGTAGGCAGCATCTACGCAGCAGCCAGTGGGCGTCAGGTGGACATTGAGCCTGGTAAGCCGCTTGCATGTTTGGTATGGCACGTGCACGCAGAAACGTGCTTGCACAACCTGCGTTCCGCAGCAGGCATGCCGTACGCTGGCATCCGTGTCCGTAGCGCCTCGCGGTTTTGGCGGAGGATCTAGCAAGGGGGCATTAGCACAACCTACCCCTGCCGTGGCTACTTGGGTGTCTGTCCTGCACGGTTTACATACCGTAACAATAACGCCCCAACTACGGTTTCACTGTTCTATAACGTGATACCCACGTTTGTGGCAACGCTGCTGACCTATGACGGCCGTGTCCACTTATGGTACAGCATCCTGCGGCTCGCATGCAAACGTTTATAACACAACCGCCTCAATTCATCTGCGCGCCCTATCCCGAAGGCATGGTCCCCGTGAAGTGGCCCAACGGCCAGATGCTACGCCACTTCGCCTCCCTCGTCTTCGGCTGCGACCTGTGCTACTCGGCACGGCCCGGGGACCCCGTCACCCTGTTCACGGCGCGGGAAGGGCTGAAGGTGGAGACGACGGCCGCCGGCGGTGCCAGCGTGCCGGGCGTGCTGGTGCGGCCCGAGAGGATCCGCGGCCATGCCGTTCTGTGGCAGGTCAAGCTCTTTCGACCCCCGCCCAACACGGTGACCTACGCTGTGGAGGCGTCCCGCTCCACGCCCAGCAGTGCGCCAACTGAAAGCGGCAGCCCGGATGTTGCAGAGCTGCGGGTGAGCGCGGGTGGGATTGGCACGCGTCTGCGTGCGGGATACCGTAGGTCTAAGTAGTGGTCTGTCCGTGCATCCTGGCCGCTGGTGCAAGCGCACCACTGCGCTTGGAGTCTAAGTAGCGGTCTGTCCGTACCGTACCGTACCGTACGTGCATCCTGGCTGCTTGTGCACCTACCGCTCGTCCCGTCACTTGACCACCGGTGGGGCTTGGCAGCTTGCGAGCGCCAATGCCGTGCACCACGTATACGCACGGGTAATAGCAAGTACCCACGGACCCACGGACCGCTTTGTCCTATAACGCCATCAGGATTAGCGCACGTCTGACATCCAAGGAGCTCATGCCTTTATTAGACTCATGACCGACAGCTGCTTCCATACCCTTTCTCCTCTGCCGTGCAGTATATCTGAGCTACATTGCAGTCCAGTGGTCGAGCTGCGGTTACGCCGTGGCCACCTAGCGCGCTGCGTGCTGTGCCGATTGCGGTGTTGGGCCAGGCGATGCGGGCTACGATCGCCGTGCTTGTGCGGCCCGTGGAGCTGCGGAGGATGGTGTGGTGTGTGTCACTGTTACCAGATGACCAGGACGAGGACGGCTAGGTGCTGGTCGGGGCCACGCAGTGTCATGTGGGTGATCCGCTGGCACCTTGCTGTACGGCGTAGCGTAGCATGACCTTCCTGGAAGGCGGTGTGGGCAACGTAGACGAGACACGTACGTACGCTGGTTGATCCAAGTCGGCGGGTGACTGGTGTGGGACAGAGCCACGGCACGTGCAGCGAGCCAGCGACCCATGTGTTGCATTCACCACACCATAACGAGCGGGGTTGGTTGGGATCTGAGGCTCCTGGTGTTATGGAGGACCCAAGGGCACGCAGTTGGCGACAGGTGCAACGGCCACTTGCATGCACGTGGATGTAAAGGTTTTTGGGAACAGGACATCTGCAATCGTCAAAACTGCGTGCGCAGGCTTTGGTTGTCTGAGGTGGCCATGTTGGCGTGTGTATGTCCGCACGCACTGGCTCAGGCGGCTGTGTGCCTCAACTGGCCACGCTTCCTTCTGTGCCTAGCCCTTCGCTCCGCAGAACCTTAGGGGCTTGTGCGTGCGTGCTGTATATGGTTCTGTAATTTGGTCAGTCTATGGTTCTGTATGTCCACGCGCTTGCACGGATGTTTAGGAACACTACGGCACGCATGCTCTGGCCACGCGGTCAGCAGCGCAGTCTATCTGCATGGTGCATGCCGACTGGCAGGATGCCCCGGGAGGCGAACGCAGTGCTACGGTACCTGATGTCGGGTGGTCGGGGTTTTAAGTTGTGGGGCCGTTTGGAGACCGGAGGGCAGGTGCGGCGTAACATATCAGGCCAGATCAAGCCGAGCACGCCCTGCCATCCATGTCCGAGTCCTGCCAGGGATTGTAAGCAGCATGACCACTGCAGCATGTGGCACATGTAGTTTGTGTCAAGAAGTTGGAACAAGGGAGGGTGCGCGTAGGGCATCGGCTTTCGTGAGTGCAAGCAAGAGGCAGCGGCAGTTGCAGAAGCGTGCCGGTAGTCCAAAATAGGGTGCTAAGGCGCAAGGGAGGTCCTGGCACAACGATGGCCTGCCGTGCCACGACCGCACGTGCCACAAAGCAACAACAACAACCGGGGTGGCGCGTGGGTGGCGTACGACGCCCCGACCGGAAAGGGTCCCCTGCAATAAAAGAATGGAGGGTTCTTACAGACAGAGTACAAAGCATTAAAACGCTGGTAGTCGTAGTCACATCCTGGGCGGAAGATGCTAGCCCTGCCGTGGCTTACCTACCGTACGCCCCGCCAATCCGCCATTGCAGCCCTGTGTTGCCGAAGGTTATTGGTCGGGATAGTGGGTGTGGTTATGTGGGAAGGAAGGGCCAAGCAGGGGAGGGGTGTGCAAGGGAAGTCAAAGGGGGCCAAGGCGCAAGGGAGGCCCGGGCACGAGTAACCTGGCCAACTGTACGGTGTACGCCCTGCCATCGCTGCCCTGTGTTGCTGAACGGTGTTGACGGTGTGTCGTGGTGGGATATCGTTTATGTACAGCAGTCCCTACGTACTCAATGCCGTTTTCCTGCACGTACGCATGCAGACGCCGGCAGGCACCGGGCGTCAGTGCACGTGTCAGCACCGTCACACGTCACCACCATGCCGCGTCCAGAGTAGCGCAGGACATGACAAGTTGCAGCAGTTCGCGAGCGACAATAGCGAGGCAGCAGCCTTACGACATTTTAGCTAAATGCGTTGCGCTGTTCTTGGTGTCCGTGTTTCTCGCCTTGCGCCTTTTGAATTTTGCCACTTGACAGAATGCCACTGCATCGCCTCACGTGTATTCGCTGCCAAAGCGACGTAGTAGACTCTAACAATATGATACAATTCGTGCTGTAGCTTTGCTTCGGCTTCAGGCTTTCCTGACTGTCAAGATGTCGATCAGCAGGGCAAGGGTTGACGCTAACTGTGCGAGTAACTGCTTCATATGAAGCATATGCACTGTGAGCGAGGGCTTGGAGTCAGGTGCAGCAGCAGTTGGTTTGCAGGCAGGCTCGGCGGCCCAGCATGTCCGGGAGATCGACGGGGCGGTAGTCACCTGTAGTGCACCATACGTGCTTACAACTGCTGGTTGTGCGTGGTTGCCAAATGGGAAACAGAGACTGCCACCAATTAGGTGATTCAGCAGGCTGCAGCTGCTTCTGGTGGCTCTGCAAGCCGTGGTGGCGCTGCAAGCACTTGTACAGGTGTGCAGGTATGGGCTCTGGACGCCGCACGGGAGCACTCTGGAGCACGGAACCTTCAGCACCGACGCGCTGGCAAATGTGCAGCGGTGCTCGCATGGTGAGAAGTTTGCAGCGGGCCTGCGCCGCGTCCGTTGCATCTGTGTCGCGCGAGGGTCACTCTAGGTGCATGCTAGGCCCAGGGGCCGAAGCAACAAGTAAGCCGTGGGGCCGAGGAATAGAGTAGGGGGTGAAAGGTGGGAGCGAAGGCGGCGTAGTGCAGTACGTCGGCCTCTTCCGCGTCACTCATACCCAGCGGACTCGGTTGGTTTTGCTCGTTGTCAGGCCACAGCAGCCTGTCACGCGTTACGAGCTGTCGCTCAACACACACGCACAGGATGCGTTACGGTGGAGTGGCCTAACAGGCAGGTGGCCCGTCACCATGCCTCCCCCGCCTCCGGGTACGACCTGGGCTGTTCGGCAAGGCCCGGGGGCCCCATCACTCTCATCATGTCCAGGGAAGGGCTGAGGGTGGAGCGCCATCCTGTGGTAGCAGGTGGCCGGGCGTGCTTATGAGGCCGGTGGTGGTGTTCGGTAATGGCGTCGTTGTGGAGGTGGCGAGGACCGAATGCGGCGAGCCGGCGGGGCTGTTCAGGGCTGCAGCTTGCCCACCGACCCTGCAGGGGAGCTGAGAGTGAGTGGGCGGGTATGCCCGCTGGCGCGTTTGCACGGCACCTGGCACACCGTCAACCGTACGCGACCAACAACGCGCAGCACCCTACGGCTTGTCTTGTACCCCAGGTGCACGTGTACGCATTCCCTGGCTGCCAGCGTCGTGGCTTATGACGTTTCCCCTTGTGCATGCACGGTACGGTAAGATGCCTGTTTGGCATAGTGCTGCATGTAAGCATTACTCTGAGCCCAAACGTGGACCCTTACGGGACTTTAGCCTTACTTGCGCCACGGCAGTGGTGCCGATGGCCCCGGGTGCTGCGGAGTAGCAGCCGTCCTTGATGTTGTCATGGACCCCAGTGCAGCAGCGGGCGCACGCCCGGCTGGTGGCCCCCTAATTGTGTGCCGCTGGGACGTCGACCCTAGCCACGTGCTGTGCCGCCCCACCAGGGCTGGCTCGTTAGGGTAGTGTTGGTGGCCATGATGGGCATGTGGCGTGGCATGGCATGGTAGGCACTTGGCATGTTGGCACGTGGCATGATGGGCACATAGCAACCTGACAATTGAGCGCACACAGTTCCTTGGATATTGAGTCAATCATTCACCTTCTGTCATCCTTCAGATGTCACTCTCTGGGGCCCTTCTCGACCAGCTTGGTGAGACGGTGCGTAACCCGGTCGAACCAACGGCGTTCGGCTGTTCGCATCCAGGCAGTGACCCGTGGGACCGCTGAGCAAGCCGCATTGGACCATCCGCACAGACACAAAACAAGCAGAGCATGTCGGCTGGTCACTGAAATAACCAGACTTAACTGGTGTTTGAGATCCATATTGCAACCTATATCAATGCTGCAGTCGTGTATCAAGCCGCGCGCCTCCTGCGCCGCGGCGGCCAGCAGCCGTTTGGCCCCGCGATGCCGAACGGCTGTGCTGCCCCGGCCTGCAGTCGCAACCACCGGTACTGCGCCAATGCATGTTTCACGGCAGCACCCGATGCAGCAGCTGCAGCAGGGCACCAGCAAAAGCCGACCAGCTCCAAGCAGGTTTGTTCCGGCGCGATGTTCCGATATCGGTTCCGGCGGTCCCGCCAGCGGTAGCTCTGGCCCTGAGGGAGAAGCGCGCAGCGGGAGGGACCTGCCGCAGCCTGCTGGTGACGCGAATGCGGCCCAAGGCGGCGGCAGCAGCCCCAAGCAGCCCGCCGACGCAGACGTTGGCTTTGCGGACCCCAAGGCCTCCCGTCCGCAGCAGGCGGCTGAGGTGATGCTGCCGCTGCTGCAGGAGGCGCTGAGGCCACTGGTGGTGGGGCAGGTGGGGCGGGAATGGGGGTTGGGTGGGAAGCGGGCTAGGTCAGGACACGTGCGAGCTGTGACAGCAGGGGATGAGGGCATGTGGCAACAGGGCCGTGCGTGTACAGGCCTTTACTTGCGTAACCGCCGTCTCGCTCATACGCTAGTTTGCAAGGGAGCGTAGTACATGTACGACACCGCATGCGCGTTTACTGTCCTGCACACAGGCCGACATGCGGGCGGCTCTCAAGGCGTCTCAGCAGCAGCAGCTGGACCTGGTCAAAGGGCTGGTGGAGCAGCAGCTGCAGCAGCACCAGGAACAGCAGCGGCAACACCAGGAGCAGCAGCAGCAGCAGCTCGCTGCCTTCCAGAGGCAGGAGGAGCTGCTGCGCCAGCTGCTGGCAACGGCCTCCACAACGTCCGGGGTGCCCTGCCAGACGGTCGCCGGTCCAGCGGCTATCCAGGTGCCGCCAGAGCATATTGTACGGCAGGCACCCAAGCTGCTCGACTACGTTCGCGTAAATTCACGGGAGGACGGAATCGTGCTTGGCACAGCCAACCGGGGCGCACGCGTGAAGGTGCGAATGCGTGTGGATGTGGACGTGAGCGGTACGGCAGTGCAGTCGGGTCAAGTTCAGCACCGCACTGGGGCTCGTGTGCGGGGGCTTCGCATGGCCCTCTTGAATGGGCCATGCAAGCAGCGGCTCGTGCTGTAACTCCTTCCTCCACACGCCCTCTTGCCGCCATCCCAAGCAATGCTGTGCGCTGCATGCTGTGCCCTCCGCATCGATTGTGCCGTCGGCAATAGCAGTCCGCGGTCTTGTGCGTTGGCTGTTGGCACCGACTCTTGATACTGTCTGATCTGCCGCACGTCAACGGACTTGTGTCCCCTGCACGTGTGCCCTGCAGGTTCGGCGTCTTAATGATTACTACGGGGACATTGTTTACGAGGACGATGCGGTGGAGGTCCTCGCTGAGTGCGGCCTGCTCAGCGGCTCCGCACGCGTGCAGGTGAGTGCCTGGCCCACACACCTGGCCCACACGCACGCATTTCCCGCAGTGGCATGCACCGGCACCTGTTCTCTGCAGCTGCACATTTAGGTAAGCGCGAAGCTGAGCGAGGCCTTCTAAAGTGCCCATCTGCGTGCCGATGAGTGCGACATGCATGTGCAGTCGGTGGCAAGGAGAGCCCCTGTTGGGCTTACGTGCCCATGCTGCAACATGGCTTGTGCGAGAACGACCAGCTGACTAGCAAAGCTTGTGCACACGAACTAAAGGCCGGTATGGCGGTGACCTGACACCCCGACCCAAAAAAACCAGTACCTGCCGTACGACCCTGAGCGCCGGGGCGTCCCCGTGACCCGCTTCACCGCCGCCCCCGGCATGCTGGTGCGCCGGGGGTACGACGTCAGGGAGGGGGAGGAGCGCGAGGCGGCCGCTGGCGAGGTGAGAGCAGTGACTTGAGCCACGCCTGCCTTTCCGCCCAATTAATGAGCATGTGTAGATGGTGTGACAAGTATCTTTATTTCATATTGTTAACCCACATGCACGCACACGCAGGTTGGCGTGCTGCAGCCCTCCCCCGACATGGGCGACACGTGCCTTGTGGAGTGGGCTAGCGGCAGCCAGCGGGTGTACGAGACGGGCTGGGGCGACCGCTTTGAGCTGGTGCACCTGGAGACCAGCCGGACCAGCGGGGCGCCGGTGATGGGGAGCGACTGGACTGACATCAAGGTCAGACAGAATGCGCTTCTGTGGGAGGGCGGGGAGCTGAAGCGCCCCGCGTTCCTGTCTGTGTCACGGGTGGTCGGCGGTACGGCGGTGGAGCGCGGGACCCACTGGACGTACAGGGGAGCGGAGCCGGGGGTGGGCAGCATCTTTGCAGCCGCCAGTGGGCGCCGGGCGGTCGCAAGGCCTGGTAAGTCGCTTTCAAGTGAGGTATGGCACGTGCACTTAGAAACGTGCTTGCGCAACCTGCGTTGCGCAGCAGGCATGCCGTACGCTGGCATCCGTGTCCGTAGCGCCTCGCAATTTGTCTTTTCGGCGGAGGACCTAGCAAGACGATAACAGCACAATGTGCCCCTGCCGTGGCTGCCAGTGTGGTGTGTGGCTTCTGTCCTGCGCGCTGTCCGTGGCTGCCTGTGTGGTGTGTGGTGTCTGTCCTGCGCGCTGTCCACATACCGTGACGATGACGCCCCCGTTACGGCTTTATTATTAGGTGACGCGGTACCCACGTACGGCACTCGTCGCAATATTGCTGCTGACCACGGCCGTGTCCCCTACAGCTTCCTACGGCTCTCGTGCAACCGTGAATAGCACAAACCGCCTCGTTCACCCTCGCGCCCGATCCCGAAGGCATGGTCCCCGTGCAGTGGCCCAACGGCCAGCTGCTGCACCACCACGCCTCCCCCGCCTTCGGCTGCGACCTGTGCTACTCGGCACGGCCCGGGGACCCCGTCACCCTGTTCACGGCGAGGGAAGGTCTGGGGGTGGCGACGACCGACGGCGTGCTGGGCATGCTCGTGCGGCCTGAGAGGATCCGCGGCCATGCCGTCCTGTGGCAGGTCAAGCTCTTTCGACCCCCGCCCAACACGGTGACCTACGCTGTGGAGTCCTCCCGATCCGCACCCAGCAGTGCGCCAGCAGACCGCGGCAGTCCGGACGTTGCAGAGCTGCGGGTGAGCGCGGGAGGGATTGGCACGCGTCTGCGTGCGGGTCGGTTTGGTGGTCTGTCCATATCGTACGTACGTGCGCCTGGCTACTGGTGCGCTTAGCACTCGTACCGGCACTGTTACTCTTTGCAGCTTGTGAGCGTGTGTGCCGTGCGCCGTGCGTGGGTGCGGGCAACTCAAGGCGCCCACGGATTCGGCCAGGGACCTGTGCTGCATGTTGGAACAAAGAATGGCCCATCCCTTGCATTCAAGGTGCTCATTCGTCCATCGAGTCCGCTTGACAGGCTGCTCCTTTAATGCCCCTTCTCTTCCGCCACGCAGTTCCGCTGAGCTACATTGCAGTCCAGTGGTCAAGCAGCGGTTATGCCGTAACGACCTAGCGGCGTGGTGTGCCGGTTGCGGCGTTGGGGCAGGCAAGCGATGCGGGCAAGGATTAACTACTGCTTCTGGGGCCCGTGGTGCGGGTGCGGCCCGTGGATGGAGCTGCGGGGTGACGGCGTGGTGTGGCAGGTGTCGCTGTCACTAGTTGACGGGGACGAAGAGGACAAGGTGCTGGTCGGGGCAACACAGTGCGACCGACCTGGTCATGCGGTAATCCGCTGACGCCTTGCTGTACGGCGTAGCGTAGCATGGCCTTTCTGGAAGGCAATGTGGGTCACGTATGCAACACGTACGCTGGTTGATCCAAGTCGGCGGGTGACTAGTGTGGGACAGACCCACGTGCAGCGACCCATGTGTTGCACTTTCCACGTTGTAACGAGGCTGGTTGGGATCTGAGGCTCCTGGTGTTATGGAGTAAGCAAAGGGCATGCTGCACGTTGGTGAGAGGTTCAAGGGCGTCTTGCATGCACATGAATCCCATGCAAAGGCTGTTGGGAACGGGACAGCTGCAGTTGTTGAAACTGCGTGCGCAGGCACCGGTTTGCAGTGGCCATGTTGACATGTGCATGTCCGCACGTATTTGCTCAGGCGGCTGTGTGCCTCAACTGGCCACGTTTCCTTCTGTGCCTAGCCCTTCGCTCCGCAGAACCTTGGGGGCTTGTGCGTGCGTGCTGTATATGGTTTGCTTCTGTACGTCCACGCGCGTGCACGGATGTTTTGGAACACTACGGTACGCATGCTCTGGCCACGTGGTCAGCAGCGCAGTCTACCTGCATGCTGACTGGCAGGATGCCCCAGGAGGCGAACGCAGTGCTACGGTACCTGATGTCGGGTGGTCAGGGTTTTAAGTTGTGGGGCCATTCGAGACCGGAGGGCAGATGTGGCGGAGCACATCAAGCCAGATCAAGCCGGGTACGCCCTGCCATCCATGTCCCGAGTCCTGCCAGGGGCCGTACGCAGTATGGCTGCAGCATGTTGCACGTGCAGCTGGTGGTCAGGACTTGGTACAAGGGAGGTTTCGCGTAGGGCATGCGGTTTGTTGAGCGCAAGCAAGAGGCAGCGGCGGTTGCAGGGGAGCAGCCCAGCAGCGGCAGCGTGCCGGTGGTCCAAAATAGGGTGCTAAGGCGCAAGGGAGGTCCTGGCACAACGAGGACCTGCCGTGTGGCTTTACCGTACGCCCCGCCCAGGGGCGCAGGGGGCCCGACCCTGGCCCCGCCATTGCAGCCCTTGGTTGCTGAACGTTGTTGGCGGTGCGCTGTGTCGGCATATCGGGTCTGTAGAACACTCCCTACGTACGCACTGCCGTTTGCATGCGCGTACGGCTGCCGATGCCTGCAGGGGCAATTTGGTGTACGCAGGTGCACCTGGGCACGTGTCAGCATCATCAGGCCTGCTTGCATCATAAGGCGCATACGGCATCCGGCAGGAGCGCAAGTCAACCAAGTTGCTTACCTTTTCAAACAGTAAGAGTGTTGTCGCAGTACTACAATCCTATGGCTGCATAATGTGCGTTGTTCATGTGCCCGCGCTTCCCGCCTTTCGCACCCTGCCACATCGCCTTAATTGCATTTGCTTCCAGAGCAACGTAGTATTACATGACTCCAATTACAACTTCTGTGCTTTAGCATGCTGTCCGGACTGTCGAGGTGTCACATGGCCCGCGGATTTTTGCACTAGCCTCACAGGATTGCCGCAGAGAAGTGCCGGATAGACCACATTGAAAGCGCGTTGGAACACCAGCAGGCCTGGTCAGCATGGAGCACCTCCCCTGTGGAGCACGGAAGTGCTGCCAGAGTGTCCGGAACCTGGCCCCTGACGTGTCGCAGCTGGAGTCCAGCCGGTAAGTATGCATGGTGTCGTGCAGGTGTGTAACCATTGTTCATCCTTGGGGCAACGGGGTCCTGCAAGGTGGCTGGGTGGAATTCGCATGCCTGTAGGAAGGTGTCAGGCACGGTGTCAGACAGAAAGGGACCTGCGTGTCAAGTCACCTTCATGCTTAGGTGACGGCTGAGGGACCCTAATGGCGCGTCCATGGTCTTCGTGGCTTAGCACCTTGTGAGGTGCAATGGTACAGCCGGGGGTGGGGCAGGGAGACCAGCTAAGGGCCAGGAGGGCGAAGCAAGGTTTATGCTGCCAAGCGAAGTGGCCAAGGTTCGAAGTCAGCAAAATATGCTTTATTGCAGGCATAACCAAGCTGGCACTGCACACAGAACAACACTGTAAGCTCCCTGCTCGCGTCGAGCAAGGACCCACGGGTCTGCGTGTCCATGACGGTGCGGTTTGGACGGGCCTCTTCATCTCCTAAAACAATACCGCAGCGCTGAGCCAGTCGACCTTATCACTCTCATACCTGTTTTATCGCGTGCTGGCACGAATGCGCCTTGCTCCTGTCTCACAGCGCCACGCAGGCGCCGGCCGGTCGGTCGTTCCGGCGAGAAGGGGCCCTTCGCTATCGCGGCCGCTGCTCGCCACCTTGGCATCTAGGCCCCGGGAGCAGTATCCGCACAACTACAGCAAGAAGAAGCCGCGGAAGCTGCAGCGGCGGCGACAGCAGCAGCTATGTCGGTGCAGGTCGCGGCGAGCAGGATCGGCCGCAGCCCGCGGGAGAGTGCGATGCCGGGGGCGGCGGCATTACCCCTGAGGGAGACCCCAAGGTGGCCCTTCGGCAGCAGCAAGCCTTGGAGCTGCTCGCCCCGCTGCTTGAGAAGGCGATGAGGCCACTGCTGGAGGAGCAGGTGGGGGTGCCGCGGGGCTGGGCGGGGCGGATACACAAGGAGGACGGGGTGGCAGGAATGCCGTTGGCACAGCCGGAAAGCATGGTCGTGGGTGGAGTAGGATGCTGCGTTTGCCTTGCTGCACTACGTACGTGTCATATTAAATGTGTCAATTCGCGCCTCTGTGCTCAATGGTGTGCACGGAGAATGTCTCTGCACAAACTTACCTGTGCGGTCACGGTGCTCGTCTAAAACGCAGACCGACCTGCTGGACGAACTGCTCCGACTCCAGGGGCAGCAGCACGAGGACGGCCTGCAGCGGTGCCTGAACCTGATCATAGAGCTGTTCGAGCAGCAGGAGGAGCAGCAAGGGGCGGCCCAGCAGCTGCAACTGGCTGCGTCACAGCGCCAGGAGGACCTGCTGCGCCAGATCCTAGACTCCCTGGCAGCGGTTAAGGATGCTCACGGCATGGCCAGCGGCGGCGTGGGCGCGTCAGCCTGCCAAGTACCGCCCGAGGGGGCTGCGCCACAAACGCCCGTCTCAGCAGCAGAAGCGCCCATGAGCGGGGGCCCCAGCCCGGCACCCGGTCAGGGTGCAGCAGGGCCGGCGGCAAGGCAGCAGGAACTGCGTGGTGAGCCCCTCTCTCAGCAGCCGCAGCTGCAGATGCAACCGCCGCCGCAGCAGCAGCAGCCCGACGCCAAGAAGGTCCCCGCCAGGAGGCCAGGGGCGGTGGGGCTGCTGGACTACGTGCGAGTTACCGCCAGCGATAACCCCAGCATGCCTCCGGGGACGCTGGGCGTGGTGCTCGGCTCGGACGTAACTGACGGCCGGCGGCTCAAGGTGCGCGGCACGTGTATAGATATTGTGGTAACAGCAACAGCAGCTGTAGCACCGTTCGCGCCGGGCAGGGTCCGTAGGCATTGTTTCGTGGCTTACCAGTAGTCCTACGCAGCGGGCTGGAGGTAAGGCGGAGCTAAGGAGCATCATACCGTATATGCTGGCTCTGGTTGATGGCGCGTGGTTGTCAAGTGGGAAACGGGGCCTGCCACCAAGGTGAATGACACAGCTGCGCCCAGCCGCTTCTGGCAGCTATGCAACCCAGCGCTGCAGACACTGAAGCCCGCTGCTTGCGTTGCGCAGGTGTGGGCTGTGGATGCCTCCTGGGAGCACGGCACCTTCAGCCCTGACGAGCTCGCGATTGTGGAGCGGGCCAACGTGCCGTCCTACTACGGCCGCGTGCAGGTGGGGTCACATCACCTTCTTTGTATCTGATTTGAGGGGCCCATTGCTGCATATGCCGTTAACTTGGGCCCCTGGGACAGAGTTTTCCGTTGCGGTCCTGCATAGTGCACGGCCAGACTGTCATGACGTGACGTACAGCCTTGTCTTCGGCGTGCGTTCTACTAGCCAGCCCCTTACCCTCGCCTCGCCGCACAACCCCGCCCTGGCCCCTTACCACCCACGTGCCGACAGTACCTGCCGTACGACCCCGAGCGCCGGGGCGTCCCCGTGACCCGCTTCACCGCCGCCCCCGGCATGCTGGTGCGCCGGGGGTACGACGTCAGGGAGGGGGAGGAGCGAGAGGCGGCGGCTGGCGAGGTGCGTGTGGAGGGACAACCAAATACCCTTGCAAACGATGTCTCGCATCTTTAGACCCTGTGGTGTATAAGTTGCTTCTTTATCCTCTTACGTAGGATGCTGCACGCACGGAACCTCTCTTGTAGGTGCACATTCCCGTACGCGTATAGTAGCTCGCCTTGTAGCCCTCACGCTAACAGGCGGTGGCTGAGCCAGATTTGTCCCAATGCGCCGTTATGCAGATTGGCGTCATCTGTCCCAGCCACGACCTGGGCGACACCTGCGACGTGGAGTGGCCACACGGGTACCGGAAGAAGTACGACACGGGCCGCGCCAGCCGCTTCGAGCTGGTGCACCTGGAGGTGTCGCCCACCAGCGGGGCGCCCGTGGTGGCGGGGGACTGCTGGGCCAGCGCTGGCAGCAGCTACGAGCAGCAGCGGGGGGCAGCAGGAGAGGTAATGCAGCGGCCTCCGCACCTGTGTGCGGTCAAGCCGACGGACGGTCTCACAGCTGTGGAGCGTGGAACACACTGGGTTTACGTCGGGGCAGGGGAGGCAACCGCAGGGCAGATGGGCACAAGCGACTGCAAGCTACTGCAGGCCAAGCCCGGTGAGCGGCTGGGTCGGTAATGGAGAGCTGCTTGGTGATCGTACCCCGGCTGCGCAGCTGTATGCGTGTGTTGCAAGTTGCGTGGCCTAGTGTATGACCCCATAGGGCATACGTGGCACCACACGTGTATCATGCGCCGTGCCATGCGCTTGGCTGTTCACTATGCTGCCAGGGATTACTTTATGGCTTCATACCGTAAGTCGTATGAAATCCTTCAACGAGAACACCGCTTTGTGCCCTCCGCAGGCTGGGTTGGTGTGCAACTGCCCGACTGGACCACCGTGCGACGCCGCGCCTCCCCTGTCGACGGCTACGACCTGTGCTACTCGGCGCGGGACATGGATCTCGTGACCCTTTTCACGGCGCGGCAGGGGCTGCTGGCGAGGATGGACTACTACTGGCAGCCCGTGGAGCTGGTGCGTCCCCTGGAGGTGCGAGGTGACGGCGTGGTGTGGCAGGTGTCGCTGTCACTAGTTGACAAGCACGAGGACGATAAGGTGCTGGTCGGGGCCACGCAGTGCGACCCTGTCATGTGGGTTATTAATTGACGTATTGCCGTACGGCATAGTATTGGCTTGCCTGGAGGGCGGTGTGGGAGTTATAAGCAATACGTTTGCTGGTTGGAACAGCCTCGGCAGGTGACTGGGTGCGGGACAGAGACCCTTGTGTGGTGCATTCCACGTACGCCGTATTGAGGCTGGTGCTGGTATCATGTGGTATGTATGGCGTGGGAGCCTTGGCCAGTACGCTGCATACATGAAGGGCCACTGTACATTCACCATGGTATCACGCATATGTTGTTTGTGTTGTTGTTGTCCACAGGACAGGTGCTACTTCTAAGAATGCGTAAGCAGGAATTGGTTGTCTACGACGGCCATGTCCTATGCTCCTCAGAACCTAAGTGGCGTGTGCGTGCATGACCCAATACGACTGTATGCGTGCACGCGCGGGTACGACGTCCTAGCAACACTACGGTTCGCATGGTGGCCAGCAGCGCGGTCAATCTGCGTCCTGACTGGCAGGGTGCCCCAGGAGGCGAACCCAGGTGGACGGCTGTTGATGGTACCGGTAATTCTTACTCCGCCACAGTTTGCCAAAGGAGTGACTTTGTGTGCCCGTTGCCTGGCAGCTGCATGCAACTGCAGCTGTGGCTGGCGGCGCGCAGGCCGCAGCACCCGTGAAGGGAGACGCACAACGTACGGGCCCGACCGTTGCAACTGCCTGTCGCCAGCGCGCGTCTCGCAGCCGTTACCAGGGCTTCTACAAAGCAGGTGTTGGTCCAGCCAAATTCCCAAGGTGCGTGACTGCGTGTGGTGCATTGTGCCTACGGCCAGTCACGCGACAGGTAGTGGGCCCTTACGCCGTGCCCTTCATTCGACATGCCGTGGCTGTGCGGGCGAGGCACACCTGCACCCCACGCAGGAAGCGGTCAACTCCTGTTTCAGTGCTGCTACTACATGTGATATTATTACCATGTGTAACGTGGACTGGCGTGAGATGGAGGTGCTGACAGTACCGGTTCTTTGCGGTTGGCCGGTTTGCCTCCAGGATTGACCCATGGGTCCACTGAGCAAGGGCATGGGACCTTCCGCGCGAGTCCCGGAACAAGGACGAACCATTGCACACGTTTCCACTTGTATCAGCGGTAGTTACTCCTGGTCTTGCTGCAACACATCATAAATGCGGATGTCCCCTGTTGTGCCGCGCAGCTCCTGCGCCGCGGCCTGCCGCTGCGCCCCGCACCGCGGCGCCGCTCTGCTCGGCCGCTGCCTTGCCGCATCCGCGCCGCCGTCGGCAAGGTCTCAGCTTCACAGCAATACCATCAGCCGCCGCAAGCCTTCCCGGTTCGTTTCGGCAAGGTGCAGCAGCGGTAACGCCAGCGGCCCTTCCGGTGATGGTGACGGGCCCGGCGAGAGGGGTCAGCCGCCCCCTGCTGCTGCTGGAGCTGCCACGGGCGAGGGTTGCAGCACCCCCAAGGAGGCCCCCGACTCCCGCCCGTCGGACTCCAAGACCTACCGGCAACAGCAAGCGCTAGACCTCCTGATCCCGTTGCTACGGGAGGCTTTGGTGGCGCCGTTGCTGGAGGAGCAGGTACGGTGACGGGCAGCACAGGTGGCGGGGAGTTTGCGTGACGTCTAAGCCTGTAGCTCGAACGGACCCGGTGCTGAGCGTGGAGTGGCATGCGGCTGTGCGTATGCAGGTGGACATCAGGGCCGCGCTGGAGCGGCACGAGGCGGGCCAGCGGGAGGTGCTACACATGCTCCGAGCGCTGGCCGTGGAGGTGCAGCAGCAGGAGCAGCCCAAGGAGCAGCAAGAGCAGCAGGCCGAGTTCTCACAACCGCTTGCCAGCACCCTAGCTGCATACAACGATCCAAAGACCCTGCAGTCCAGCGTTCCCATCATCAGTCCCCTCCAAATGACCTGTGAGCAATTCATGAAGCGGGCGCCCAGGTTGATGGACTACGTGCGCATTCGGAAGCCTGGCGAGTACGACAACGCGGAAGGTGTCGTATTAGGCTCATCTCGCTGTGGTACACGGCTCAAGGTACGCCACTGCCGTACCCGTGCACGGCGGCATGGGTGTTCACCACCACCGGTACACGTCGTGGAGCTGCTGCTGCACTGAGCACGCGCGGGCGGGGCAATACGTACTAACCGCCCCTGCGTGCAAATTGGGTTGTGAAGCCGTTGGTTTCTTATGCGCACTATATGGCCACCGCTGCAGGTGTGGACCCTGCCCGACCCTCAGCACTGCGGCAACCTTAACAACGCGAGCCGGACCGTCATCTGCGGACCTGACGAGTGCGAACCGCTGGCCAGCATCATGCCAAGCCAGGTGTGCCTTTGGGGACGAACAAAAACGTTACATTGGTTGTTGGGGTTTTGGCGGTATCCGTATTAGGGTCAATTGTTCAAGTGTGCGTGTGCGGCCAGCCAGCATGGTGCAGTCGACTGCAGTCTGCAGTCCATGCCACTCCCATTAGCCAGGCCTGTTAGGGCGCACGCACATGCATACCGGTACAAATGACTTAGGTAGCATGTAACGTCGTCGTGTTGCCACACCACCCGAAAGGTAACGGAGATGCTACCGACGCTGCGTAAGCCTGCAAACCACATTCCCGGCAGCACCTTGCAGCTAGGCCCTCGTGTTTGACAAGCCCTTTCCCTGTCCCACGCATGTCTACCTGTCTAGCGCGGAGTGCAGTACCTGCCCAAGAACAAGGGAGTCCCCGTGACCCCCGTCACGGCCGCCCCTGGTATGCTGGTGCGCCGGGGGTACGACCTCAAGGAGGGGGAGGAGGGCGAGACAGCGGCTGGCGAGGTAAGGACAGCTTTCTGTCAATCGGTCTCTAGCGTACCTACCGGCATGTCTCTGCCTGATTGCATCCAATCAATGTCACCTGTTCTGTGCGGCACCTTGCTGCTACCTACAGCACATCAACCCACTAAAGGTGCCCGAGGCAGCGCGAGGTTGATCGCCGTCCGACTTACCCCAAATCACCATACTGCACTGCAGGTTGGCGTGCTGCGGGCAACCCCCGATATGTCAGGCCTTGGCCGTGCGTGGGTGGTGGAGTGGGCCAGCGGCAGCCAGGGGGTGTACGAGACGGGCTGGGGAGGACGCTTCGAGCTGGTGCACCTGGAGACGAGCCGGACCAGCGGCGCACCGGTGGTGGGCAGGTACTCATGGCTGTTGGGCGACACGGAGCTGGCGGAACTACGTGATTTACATGAGCAGGCTTGCATATACCTGCTCAAGCTGCAATCCCTGCACGCACACACGTCCGGCGGTATGGCGGTGGAGCGCGGGACGCACTGGCTGTACGGCGGGGCGGACCCTGGGGTGGGGATCACCAAAAGCAAGACTCAAGGACAGGAAGGTGAGCACTCGTCTTAAGGCTCGCTCACAGCTCTCGGGCAACACGCGCAGAACGCGTGGGCATGCTGCAGGGTACCTGCATGCTACTGGGCTTCCAAGTAGTGGGGGCTCTGTAAACGCTTTGCTCTCTTGAAAGTCCATGCATGCAGCAAGCCCTGTGAAATACCGGTAATCATGGAAGGCTGGTGAAGGTAGTCAGTACGGAACCATAGTTGTACGCTGGTTGAGCTTTCTTCTGTACATCCCCACAGCAGCACCCTGGCGCCTCCTAATGCATCGATGAAGCCTGTCGCAAACCCCAACCTCCCGCCGCAGGCTGCGTGGCCGTGGAGTGGCCCAACGGCCAGCTACTGCACCACCACGCCTCCCCTCGCGACGGCTACGACCTGTGCTACTCGGCACGGCCCGGGGACCCCGTCACCCTGTTCACGGCGCGCCAGGGGCTACGGGTGGCGGTGGTGAGAGGAGGGGCGCAGGGCGTGCTCGTGAGGCCCAAAGGCGTGTCCCAGGGCGATATCATGTGGCAAGTGGAGTTTGGCGAGAAGAAGAAGAGGCCTGACATCATCCTGTATGATGCTTCGGGACGCCACAACTCATCTGCCAGCATCCTGGCGTCAGAGCTACAGGTGGGTGGGTGTGGGCAGTGCGGGCAGGGGCAGCCCTTGCGGCGCCTGGGGCCAGGCGGGCGGGGTCCTGCATCGCTGTACGCGAGGTGAGAGGTGGTGGTGGCTGGCGATTGCATGTACTGACTGCGGGAAACCGGGACAATATCACACGCGTCACGTTGTCGTCGGGGCAGCTAGCCAGGTGCGTGTTAGGCACCTGGAACTTACCTTCACAACAGTTGGCTGGCTGTATCGGCGTGCTGCCGTACCACTGCGGAACCTTTGCAACACGAAGGGTCACTGGCACACGGCGTTACGGTACACATTGGTCCTTTCCTTCCATATCTGCAGTTCATCTAGCTCAAGAGCGTCAGCGTCCTCTGGAGGAGCAAGCGTCTGGCGTCCCGGATAGCGCCAAGGATGCGTGCGTGTCGCACGTAGGCCAGGCAGGGCATCATTTGCGACAGCGCTGAAGGCCCAATGATGCCAACCATGCTGGGTAGATAGGGTTATGGTGCTGGCTGCTGGGCAACAACAAACAATACAGTACCTGAGCCGGCCTGTCGGGGTTTTGAGTTGTGGGCCGGAGGCCATACCGGTAACACAGCGCATAAAAGTTGAGCACACCCACGGCAGGTGCCGCAGGGTATTGGAACGGCAGTTGGTTGCGAGAGGCAGCGGTGGTTGCAGGGCAGCCGCATTAGTGTACTGGCACACAAACGGGGTGCGGATGTTGTTTGCAATGTTGTCGAGGGCGTCTGTCTAGCATATGACTGGGAATTTCAAGGAAGGCAGGGCAAGGCATGGCGCATGGGCGTAAGGGGAGCTCCCTTGTACGGCACTCGTGTCGTGGCCGCTGTTCACCTGTAGTCCACGGGCATGCTCATCCGCGAGCTCACACTATATCCTGAAGGAAATAGAAGGAGTCTGGTTGCTTGCTTTGGAGTCATCGACTCCACATCCAAGCTGCCAACGTTCTGACGTTCCGACGTTCTGACGTTTCCGTTACTTGCGACTCCTCCAGCTAACCAGTCCCTCAAAAGGACATACTGCAGTCACTGTTATATAGTTGCATTCAAAAGGCAAGCTGCTCATCGTAGCTGGCTACAACGAGCTGTTCGGAGTACACTGGATGCGCCGATCAGCCAATCATAGGTCGCTGGTACACGAATAACGCTCCGTAAAACAAGTTCAACTCAAGCGGGGGCAGCACGTCAGCTAAGGATGGCAACGATGGGGAGTCAGCAGGAGTGCCGACCACCCTCCCGTAGCGCCAGCGAATTGCGGCACGTCAGCAGCCCTTGGAACGGCGCCGCTGGATGCTAGCATGTCGTGCAGGTGCGTGCGAGGGGTTCCTTGGGCACACAGGGGCATGGTGGGGTAGCTAGGTAACATACGTACGGCCAGGCGCTAATGCAGCGCCAGGCACATAAGGGGGCTGTAGGGAGCAAAGGCGTACGGTACTGCTAGCTAGCCTAAGGATAGCAGGAAGGCCCTGAATGGCACCCATGCATGACACTTTGACACGCCTTGTCTAACCATTGGCCAAGCGCAGCATGACGATACCGGTACGGGCACGGAGGCGGTTGCCTTCAGACATGCATGTCCCTCGACTGTCGAGTGACGGTTGCCGCTTCACCTTCAGTAACTGGCCCATGAGGTCTGCTGATTGCACCTCGGCCACCGTCCACATGCGGCCTAGGCCGGCAGAAGAACCTCTGCGTGATGACCAGCACACGCCACGAGCAAACCGCAAGAAAGGCGCATCCAGGCCGGAACCACCTGCAGCTCTTTAGGGTCAGCTGGCCATGTAGCTGTCGTCCCTCCGTGCCCCGCATGTGTAGTGGTCGGCGGTGGGCTGGGCGCGGCCAGGGGAGCAACAAAGATGAGGCAAAGGGAATGGGTAAAGGGAGCGCTACTCACGGGAACGCCCTCCTTCGCCTTTATGCACCGGTACCCGCCGCCGCTGCCGCTGCAGCAGCCTCAGAGCGACGTACCGCTGCCCTCACCGCTGCAGCCCCAGAGGGCCAGGTGCCGCAGCCTCACCCACAGCAGCAGACGGGGTGGTACTGCGGCATGGGCCTGGGCCTGGGCCTGGGCCTGGGGCGCCTGCTGCAGCGGCAGATGCAAATCACCCGCGTCTTGCAGCGATGGCCCGGGTGGGGTATAGGACCCGGTGCAAAAGGGAGAAAGTGGGCGTTTATGAGAGTAGCGCTTCGTCAACTGACCGCCCTAAGCGTGGCGGTGCTGGCAACAGGCGCGCACGAACGTTTCTTTGGCCCTTGCCCCGCAGGCCAGGCCCACTTCGGCTCGCCGGCTATAGCTTCAACAGGTTCCAAAAGCTTGTGGCGCCGTCTGTTAGTTGGGTGCAGCGGCGGCGGTGCAACAAACGGGGTCGCCCGCAGCCTGCTGGCTGGGGCTGATGGCGGGGCCGCCGACCCACGGGTCCACCGGCAGCATCAGGACGCGTGGTGCAGGAGGCTCTGAGGACGGCGTTGCTGTCACAGGTGGGGCCTGATCGGTGGTACGGCATTACATACAGGCTAGCTGCTCGGTCAGCGGACACCGCACTCTAGCTGCTCGTGCAGACGGCGTGACGTGCTTAGCGGGTGGTAGCCACTGGGCTGACGCCAGCGTTAGTCATGGTGCTACCACTTAGTGCTGTATATCAGCAGTATGTTGACACAGGCCGCCCGCACATGTTGCCGCAGGGCCATGCTTGAGCAGCAGCAGCAGCAGCTGGAGGCAGCCACCGGCAGCAGCTGGCTATGCTGATGCGGCAGGAGGGCCTGCTGGGTTCTTGCACACCTTGTACATGGAGTGTGGTGAGGCAGCAGTGGCAAACGTCCAGGGGCCAGCGGACTTGACATGGTAACAGCGCTGCCCTACTGGGAGCGGGGTGACCAGGACCCAGGCTGCTCGACTGCATCTGAACATGCCCCGATGGGTCGAGGGATGGTGCTCGGCTCGGCCCTGGGGTGAACGAGGCTCCAGGTACGTGTGGGCTGTGTGGCGTCAAAGACAGTGCAGGGTTGTGCCTGGGACGCACGTGCGTTGCAAGAGTGCATCCAGTGCAGTAGCACGTGGGGGTGACTTGTGTGCTGGCCACACGGTTCTCAGCCATGCGGTACGGTATGGTACGGTACCACTTCCGTTCAGGCTGCACCGAAATACGGCATGGTACACCGCTGGGAGCTGGGACCAGGGATGAATTGCAACGGCCATCGCCGGGAGGGTGACTGCCGCACCCAAAGGCGTGGCAGACCCACAAACCCAATTGTACTGGACCACTGCGTGCACTATCATTCCTTGAAGGGAGCTTGGAAGCCTTGTTAACATCGTTCCGCCGGACGTTTCTATTCCGCTCAAGTAGTCCAGTTGGCACGCGCCGTTTCCTGTCCCGGCAGTCCCATGTGCCAACTGGACCCAACCGTTTCCGAAACGGTTGGTCAGTTCGACAGTTCGCCTCTAGGCCACGACCCATGTGTGCGTTATGTAAGCTGCCTGGGACCGTCCCTACCGGAGCGGCTTGAGCAGCATTATCAACCACGGTCTTACTGCTGCACACGTGAAACACGGAGATGATGCGCCCCTCCCTTGTCTTGCAGCGTCCCTGCGCTGCGGCCAGCAGCCGTTGCGTTCCACGGGGCTCCAGGCCAGCCCCGTTCGCGCGTCCCCTGGTTGCTGCCTTACCGCCGGCCGGCACCGCCTCGCGCCATCAGCACACACAGCAGGACATACGCAGCAGCTGCAGGCCTTCCAGGGTCGTATCGGTGAGGTGTAGCGGCAGTAACGCCAGCGGCGTATCCAAGGGGAAAGATTGCGCAGCGTGCGGCGGCGAGGAGGACCGGTCGCAGCCCGGTGACAGAGACAGGGCGGACAGTGAGGGCAGTGCCAAGCAGCTCCCTGACAGCAAATTGGCCAACACCAGGGACCGGCAGCAGCAGGCCTTGGACCTCCTGATCCCGCTGCTGCAGGAGGTGACGAGGCCGCTGGTGGAAGAGCAGGTGTGTTAGTGTCCGGTGTGCATGCCTTGGACAACCCTCCGTTTGCGGCTATGCACACAAGTAATCACATAGCTGGCATCTGCATCATGCTCTCAACTGTCCTTGCTATCAATAATTCCTACTTGGACTGTTTGCCACGCAGCTGGAGATCAAGGCCGCTCTCGGCAGGCAAGAGGCATCCCAGCAGCACCTGTCGGGCATGGTCCAGGCGCTGCTGGAGCAGCTGCAGGAGCAGCAGGGCCTGGATTCCTTGAGCCAGCACGCCAACACCCTCCCTGCGTTCGGAAACGCCGAGCGCCTGCTGCCCGTGAGCCACTCCTCTTCGTCAGGCAGCCTCCAGGTGCCCCCCGAGCAGGTAGTAACCCGCACGCCCAGGCTGCTCGATTACGTGCGCGTGCGCGTAAGCCAGCCAGGGTGCACCGGCGAGATCCGCACGGTGGAGGGCGTCATCTTTAACACAGCTCGAAGGTGTGAAGGTGAATGGGTGAAGGTACGTGACTGCGATATCCTTTAGGCGCTTGATTGTGCCCCTCTGGTGAGCCCAGAATGCCCTCTTTCGCCCTGGCGAGCAGGTGTTGTAGCTCCCGAAGGGGTTTGCGCGTTGGGCCCGGAGGGCTTTTTATTGACCCTTCGGGCCAACGTCAACTAACATCCTTTCAGTTACCTTTCGGGGCGCCCGAAGGCTTTGCCCTTACGGTCCTCGGATAAGTTCGCATTGCGGTTACACTAATTCTGGCTGCGTGAGCCTGCACAACCCCGACGCAACGCCGGTTTGTTGCTTGCTCCTCATCCAGCAGTGTTTGGGTTGCAAGCGCCAACCAGTCCTTGTGCACCCTTGGTTTGCCGTGCACGCACTATTCGCACCGTGCAGGTGTGGACCCTGCGCGCCCCTCAGCACAGCACCGTGGAGGCCGAGCGGACTGTGATCTGCAAGATTGCCGACTGCGAGGTGCTGCACTGCTCGTGGCTCAAGCAGGTATGTGTGCCCCCGTCAGACGTCCTTCTGCAGCTCCGCAACGGGTATTTCAGGCGTAGGAATGACCAGCGCCCTGGACCTGGTACGAACGCCGCTGTGCTACAGGCTTGATGCTACACTCCATACGCAAAGCTGCCCTCAAAGGTCAACGTTGTATGGCAACCCTATGGCCCATGGCTTTGGCAACGCTTACGGTACTCTAGCGCACGTAAATCTCTCTCCCCGTTCTCTGCCCCTCCCTGCCCTGCTGTGGGGAGCAGTACCCGCCATACAACCGCAGGCAGCTGGGAGTCCCCGTCACCCGCTTCACCGCCGCCCCCGGCATGCTGGTGCGCCGGGGGTACGACGTCAAGGAGGGGGAGGCGCTTATCGCGTCAACTGGCGAGGTGGGTACGGTTGTGTTTTGCGGCCATGCACATCAATTACTTTCGTGGTGTGATGAAATGTTGCGCAGCGCACACTACTTTATAGCGCTATGTCGGATTGCGTTAGCACACACGAGTGGTACCATAGACGCGCACAACATGTCCACCGACCTGCCCGACCAGCACCATGATGTTTAGCTGTCGTACATTCACATGTCGTTGCCTGAAAAATTACTAGGTAATAAACTTGTTTGTGCCCTTGACATTCCGTTCCGTGCAGGTGGGCATCATCCAGCCCACCGACAACATTGACAGCCAGTGCCTCGTGGAGTGGGCAGGCGGCAAGAAGGACCGCTACGACATTGGCCGCAGCGACCGCTTCGAGTTGGTGCACCTGGAGGTGTCGCCCACCAGCGGGGCGCCGGTGGTGGGGAGCTACTACCCGGACCAGCGCGGTCTGCGGCGTGGATCTTCGGCGTGGAGAGGTGGTGGCACAGCAGGGTGAACCTGCCCGACGACAGAGCGGTTGGCGGTGCGGCGGTGGAGCGTGGGACACCCTGGATGTACGGCGGGGCCCACCCTAGCAGCGGGAACATTGAGATCAATCGCATGCAGGAGCGACAGACATCGCATGGTAGGTCGCGGCCGCGTGCTTACGACTTTTGGGCTGTTGGTCAACTGTACAGTTGCCGTCCGCAATTGTTCTTGTTTCCTGTTGCAGCACACAGCGGCAAAGGAGGGCTCCTCCTTGCTGCGCACCTGCCAGCAGCACCTATGCTCTGTTCTCATGGGCAGTGCAAGCCACATTTGCGCGCCGCTGGTCGTTACGTACCCTGTGACGCTTGCTGCTGTGCGCAGGCTGGGTGACCGTGGAGTGGCCCAACGGCCAGCTGGTGCGTCACAGCGCCTCCCCTGTCCTCGGCTACGACCTGTGCTACTCGGCGCGGCCCGGGAGCCCGGTGACCGTGTACACAGCGCGCCAGGGGCTGAAGGTGCACCTGGGCGGCACCAGCGAGGGCGTGCTGGAGAGGCCCCTGGAGGTGCAGGCGCACTGGGGAGTCACCTGGGCGGTGTCCATCCTTGGCGGCACGGGGGTGGAGTCGCAGACGGTAGTGCTGGTGGGCTTCAGGGAGTCCAAGCCAGCGCTGTGGGTGAGTCTTGACCCGTCAGGACATGTACGGCGCAGTACGGTAGGATTCCGCTTTGAAGACGCAGTAGCATAGCAGTGGCTCGTGCATCGCCAGCTTGCCGGATAGCGACTGGGGCAGCGAGTACCGGTACGTCACTGCGCTGGGTGGGTGGGGGCTTAGCGGGAACGGCGCTTGCTTCCTCATGGGACACGAGCGAAGGGCCTTGAGCGTGTCGCCTGCCTGGGCCTCGGCGGGTGCAAGGCTGCAAGCATTGGTGGTAGACGCGTGCAAACACCCTACCCCCTTCATCCCACCCAAGGTCCTGCCCGCGTAAGGCTCTATCAATTCAAGCATTGGGGCCGGGGCACACAGTCTTGGAGGCCTTGAGCTACCCGGCAGCTTGCGGTTGGCCGTATGGCAATGACCCTGTGAACAGTGCGCACAGGATGGCGCGACGGCAAAGCGGCTTGCATGCGCAGCGTTGCAACAGTAAGCGGGTTAACCTGACTGTTGGTCAGCCTAACGTGCAAAGCGAGGTGAACCCTACGGACACACACACAATGACTGAGGCTGCAACACTGGCCTTCCTATCGCTCCTACCCCACTTGCAGTTTGCCTAATCGACCACTGTCCGTGCTATTGGACGGAGGAGCAGGGGTGTGGTGCCCCGGCATGCGCCGACGGGGCGCGTCTTTCATGGCAGCCCGGCAGGGCAGATGCGCTGCTGGCTGGGGCATCATTCAAAAGAGGCGAGACGCCATCCAGAAGCTCCAGTGGGTTAGCAACGCTGCAAGGCGCTATGCTATAAGGCAGCAACGAGCATAAGGCACGAGGAGGTGTGGGCCAAGTGAGTCGTGTTAGGGCTGCGGGCCGTGAGCAATGCCTGGAAGGGAGCACGCCCCACCATACCGCAGCCATGGCTGACACTGATACCATCGTCCAGTGAAGGAAGTCTTGTGCATCCATGTATCATAAGGAAGTGCCGTGGGCGTTTTGCGAGGGAAGTCGTCAGCAGAGCGCACGCCTGTAGCCGTGGGATTGGTGTGAGCATATGTTGCTGCTGTGCCAAGCGCTTACCGCCAACCACAGAGAGCGTGCAGTGCCATCTGTTATCCTACCGTACTGTCGTCTGTCAGTATGTGTAGGCAACGCCACCGTTGCGTGTGTGCCACGTGCGCAGCCGCCATGACGGACGCGTGTGTACACCATTACTGTACAGGCGGCAGGGCGGCTTCGCTTGTTGTCTGGGGGCCCCTCGTTGTGTTATTGTAACCCCTTGTAACGGTAGGTATCCAGTTCCTCACAATGCATGCTTGCGGGTGCACTTCTCGCTCGGGTGCACTCTGCAGCGGCCACTAATGCTCCAAGCAATTATGCCAGGTCACCAGTGCGGCCCAGGCAGGGGAGGCCTCTCCCACGAAACCTAGACGATGATTACGACATCCAATTGTGCTTAATCGTGTCATGTTATCGATGCAGTGCCGGCAGTCCTAGAGAACTCCAGTTACAGGCTGATGCGTGTAGGACGACGATCAATCAAGACATGCTTTTTACGGATTCCTTGTTCGCATTGCAATAACTCGAGGAAATCCGGGGACTCTGCAGCCATAGGTGTCTAGGTAGAGCGGCTCAAACAAGGCAAACCTCGCTCTTTTCGTCGTGCGGCCACGCTATTCCACTCCACGCAGAGGCACTCGCCCGTGTAAGTTGCTTCACAAGTACTACGAATGCGTCTGTCCCCTGTTCTGTCGCGCGGCTCCAGCGCCGCGGCCTGCCGCTGGGCCCTGCCCGCCCAGAGCGGCGGACGCTACCTTGCTGCAACCGCACCGTCGTCGACAACCGTTTCAGCCCACAAGCACCAACTCCAGGGCCCTACTAGTAGCAGCCGCAAGTCTTTCCGGTCGGTGCCCGCGAGGTGCAGTGGTGGTAGCGCCGTCGATGCTGCCGGTGACAGTGACGGACCCGGCGAGAGGGGTCAGCCGCCCCCTGCTCCTGCGAAAGCTGCCAACGCCGTTGGCGGCAGCAGCGGTGCTGCTAAGCAGCCCACCGATGCCCGCCCGCTTAACGGAATCCAGCAGCACCAGACGCAAGACGTCCAGACCCTGCCGCTACGGGAAGCCCTGGTGGCACCGTTCTTCAACGAGCAGGTATGGTGGCAGTGGGTGAAGGTTTGGAGGCCGTCTCGGGCCACACGAAACAGTGTACGTATCATTGCAAGGCCGCTTACTGCAAAGTGCAAGCATTGGGAGGATATGCATGTGTACGCAGTCTGGAACGGGCGGCGGGCATTGAATCACGGTACTTCGTTGCTGATGAGCATTCTTGTGTAGGGGGGTTTACCTATCTAGCGGGCACCAGCCCTCGCCTCGGTGGCCACGCACCTGCGCAGGCCCACAGTTTATAGAGGGAGAGCGCTTGACACGGCACATTGTGGGCACATGCAGGTGGACATCAGGGCTGGGAACGTTGACATCGGGGCTGGTCAGCTGGACTTCAGGGCTGGGCAGATGGAGTTAAGGGCTGGGCAGCTGGACATCAGGGCTGGGCAGGTGGACATCAGGGCTGGGCAACTGGACATCAGGGCTGGACAGCTCGAGTTCAGGGCCGGGCAGGTGGACTTCAGGGCCGAGCAGCTAGACTTCAGGGCTGGTCAGCTTGACTTCAGGGCCGGGCAGCTGGAGTTGAGGGCCGGGCAGGTGGACTTCAGGGCCGAGCAGCTGGACATAAGGGCCGGGCAGCTGGACTTCAGGGCTGGTCAGGTGAACTGTGGGACTGGGCAACTGGACATCAGGTCTGCACCGGATCAGCACGAGGTGGGCCAACAGGAGCTAATACACCCTGTGCAGGCGTCAGTAAAGCAGCAGGAGGAGCAGCACCAGGAACAGCAGGACCAGCAGCTGGAGCACCCACAGCAGCACGTCAGCGCCCTCACTGCACACAGTGACACTGAGGACATGGAGACCAGTGTTCCCGGCCAAAGTGCCCTAGAAGCATCCTCCGAGCAGATCTTGAAGCGGGCGCCCCGGCTGATGGACTGTGTGTGCATGTGTGAGCCCGACAACAGCAGCTGCCCCAGTGGCAGCTGCAAGAAGGTGGACGGAGTTGTACTCGGCTCGGCTGACGGTGGTGCACGGCTCAAGGTACGACAAGCAATCTCTTACGCACGCATGCAAGTAGCACACTTTGTTTGCCAGTAACGTGTGTGATTATAACATGTGTTATCGACAGTTTGTACCTCCTCCGGTGCAATTAGTTGGCTTCGGGTATTTTAGTATTTAGCGGATTGGAAATATTTGGGATGTGCGAAACCGTTTCTCAAGACGTCCCTCCCTTTCAGTACGAAAAAAAGGGAGGGAGGAGCTATTCGCTATGCGGCCCCACTGAGTAGCACCAGCGACAACTAACGCCGTTCTGCAACGGCGCATCTCCACGCACTCCTGATGGCGTCAAGTTACACGGCTGCCGCCCCTTTGCATGGCGGGGCAAGAGATTCAGCCTGATAGCCCCTGCGTGATGGCTAACGTGAGTTGCCCTTCTTCGTTTCCTACATCAGGTACTCAGCGTGGGTACTGATGAGGCACCCCACGTTTACTTATGCCCCTGCAGGTGTGGACCCTGCCCAACCCTCAGCACTGCGACCATCTTGACATGAGCCGGACCATCGTCTGCGCTGCTGCGGACTGTGAACCGCTTGCCAGCACCATGCCAGGCCAGGTGTGTATGTGTGCATGCGCGTGGCCAGCGACCGACCGCCCTGTGACATATGGCCCTTGGCACGTGGTGTGCCATACAACAGCTGTGGCGTTGGTTGGTCGGTTACGGTTGTCATACAGTGGGAAGGCATGGTACGGAGGAAACGTTGCCTAGCACGTGCACATGCGCGGGGCCAGCGAGTGGATTATGCAAGGATGTGCCAGGATGTACGTGCACGAAATAGCATATATACCACGGGCCTAGTATACTTTTGACTCCTTCCTGAGTATGTGTATGCAGGGGCGCTTGTGTTTGCACGGCTGGCTGGTGTGGTGGGGACTGATAAACAACAGGTAGCAACACCACCTAGTATGTAACGTGTATGCCGTAGCTGCTGCTAACCGGTATGAGGTCGTGTTTTGCTGTCTACTCATACACGTGCGTGCAGTACCGGTACCTGCCGTACGACCCCGAGCACAAGGGAGTCCCTGTGACCCGCTGGACCGCCACCCCCGGCATGCTGGTGCGCCGCGGGTATGACGTCATTGCGGGGGAGGAGGACGCAGCGGCAGCCGGGGAGGTGCGTGGGGTTCGGGGGTACATGACCGTACTAATGGCGGGGTCAATGTGTAGTTGTAGGCAAAGAAACCTAGCCCACTTTACCTAGTGATCACACGGTTAAAATATGCTGCTGCGTGCGGTTTGCTACGTTCCCGCTGGGTTCAATAATGAAACGATGGTCTGCGTTGGCTGTCGGGGCTGCAACCGGGCGCCTGGCGAGCATGGTACACTGTAAGTGTGTAGCAGGAAGGCCGTAAGTGTGTAGCGGGATGGCCGTAAGTGCGTAGGCCGTAAGTGCCAAACCTTTTACAAGGCACGCACCCAAAGAGGGAGGGGGGACGCAGCGGCAGCCGGGGAGGTGAGGACAATACCGGTAGTGCAAGGAAGAGCTTGGCAACATGCGCAGTGGTAGTACGTGCAGCGCGTTTGAAGCTCCCTGGGGCCCCCTTACTGCTCAAGGGTCAGTGCGTGCATCACTGCAGTAATGTGCTTTAGGGTATGGCAATGAAACGTAGGCATGTGATAGGTATATGTTTCTCATCTCATCTTGGCACCCCACATGCACGTGCAGGTGGGCGTGCTGCAGCCCTCCCCTGACATGGGCGATACGTGCCTGGTGGAGTGGGCTAGCGGCAGCCAGGGGGTGTACGACACGGGCCGGGGCAAGGTTACGTACGTGCGCGGGGTCAAGGTAGAAGAGGTATACGGCCGCTTTGAGTTGGTGCACCTGGAGGTGTCGCCCACCAGCGGGGCACCCGTGGTGGGAAGTGACTGGGCTGACGCCAACACACACAACCCAGGGGAGCTCCTGTGGGGTGGCAGGGAGCTGCAGAAGCCTGCGCACGTGTGTGCGCACGGTGCGTTGTCCAACGACACGGAGTACGATGGGGCATCAGTACATGTGGAGCACGGGACGCACTGGGTGTATGGTGGCACGGACCCAGACGTGGGGATGATCGCCGATGCAGCTGACGAGCAGCAGGAGGGTGAGCGAGCGGCCGAAGTTTCTGCTTGAGCCTAGTGTCGTTGCTTAGTAACATAGGCCGCATTGGGTGTGCACGCCGTGTAGACGTAGCCACCAACTGCACAACCATACACCTTGAGAAGCAGCTAGGTAGCCTTCATCTCACGGTGGCAGACGTGTACAAACACCCTGCCCCCCTTAATCACACGCAGTGTCATGCCCGCGTGATAGTCTTCTTACTATTGGTTTTATTATTAGCCTTCGTCTCTAGAAGGATGCCTGCAGGGTACAACGGGTGCATGCCTTTGTTCGTTGCCTCTGCTAAGCTCCCTGTTTGTGAGCACCCTCTCATTTGGCCAAATGGAGCCCTAGTTGGACCCGAGCCTGTTTTCACCCTCCTGCGTTGCTGATCTGACAGTACAACCTTCAAATTTGCCACAGGAATGGTGATGGCGGATTGGACCAATGGCACGACTGTGCGCCACCACGCCTCCCCTGCCAACGGCTACGACCTGTGCTACTCGGCACGGCCCGGGGACCCTGTCACCCTGTTTACAGCGCGGCAGGGGCAGAGGGTGCACATCGCAGGTGTAGACAAGTCCAAGGGCTCGGGTGTGCTGCTGAGGCCCCAGGCAGTATTGAGTGGCTACGGGGTCGTGTGGAGCGTTAACTTCCCCAATGTCCTAGTTGGCAACCTCAAGTACTATTTCGTGGGGAGCTCCGACTGCAGGCCCACCCAAGTTTCGATCTCCTCCCGCGATCCGTGGGCTGCAGAGCTGCTAGTGAGTGGTGTGAGGGGATGGGCTTACGGGGCTGCCTAGCGGGGCGCATTTGTGTGACGTACGGTATGTTCGGGTCTCAAACAAAAAGGTTACCAGATGCAGTGATAGTTGCAGTTCTAGGGGTCACAGCCATGTGGTTAGGACTTTCGCCCCATGACACCACTGCAGTAAGCAACTCGTATAAGAAGCTAAGGGCATTGCTTCTGCAAGCAGGTTATTAGATAGGTCAGACCATTACGCACACAAGGTATCGCTCGTGCATGCATAACCGTATCAGTGTGCTGATGCATGGAATGCCCTCCCCTTGCAGTACTCCTAGCCAGTCAGCAGTGGCTGTCGGGGCAAGGAGTGAGGAGCAATGCGCTGCTGAGGCGCACTGGCGGAGCACCAGCTACCGTGGGTGGCGCCGGAGCCTCTTACTTGGCGTCTTGGGGGCCGATGCTGACCATATGCGCAGCAGGGGCGGCAGGGGAGCCAGGACATGGTCCATAGCAGGATCAATGCAGGGTGCATGACGGTACCATGTGGCACGTGCACTGGATTTGGGCGGTATCACACAGTGATCATCAGCAAGCTGCATTGTCAGTGTGCGAAGCATCACGGCACTTCCTCAGGAATCGTCGTTTGGTGCGTACATTTTTTTTGGCATTTTATGTTACAATCCAGGTGGTGTGGCCACACGATCCTTACTGGTCC